>Ga0116177_10003332_pt1 | contig 11784 bp, 13 predicted proteins | sample AD_STIC10_MetaG_FD_89750 | JGI IMG/M metagenome (GOLD analysis project Ga0116177, IMG submission 89750) | Active sludge microbial communities of municipal wastewater-treating anaerobic digesters from USA - AD_STIC10_MetaG | ecosystem: Engineered > Bioreactor > Anaerobic > Digestate | place: USA...
GCGTTGGTCCTCGCTCGTGGACATTCAGTACACTTCGCTCGTCCCGCCTTGCGCTGCGCCGCGTGGACCGCCGTCGCCGCGCTGTTCTTAGTGTGAACAGGCCCTAGTCGCACCCACGGCGCCGTGCTCGCCATGCACCATGCGGTTGCCGCCCGCGCTGCCGAGCAGCGAGCCGGGATAGCCGATGTCGATCGCACTGGCGGCATCCAGTGCGGTCAGTGCCTCGGTATCGAGTTCGAAGCCCTCTGCGCCGATCAGGTCCTGGAGCTGCGCCGCCGAGCGCGCGCCGATGATCGGAATCGCACCGCAGGGACGCTGCAACAGCCAGCGAATCGCGACCTGCGCGCCGCTACGGCCAAGCCTGTCCGCGTGCTGACGCACCACGCGGGCGATCGCCAGATTGCGCTCGCTCATGAACAGCCTGCCCCAGTTGGTCGTCGTGAGACGACCCGGCTGGCCCGCCCGCACCGCGGCATCATCGCTGTATTTGCCGGACAGCACCCCCCCGGCAAGCGGACTCCAGGCCGTCACGGCCATGCCGAGCGCCGCGGCACAAGGCACCAGTTCGCGCTCGACGTTGCGCTCGACCAGGCTGTAGTGCAGCTGCAGCGCGACGAAGCGCGTCCAGCCCGACAGCTCGGCGAGAGTCTGGGCGCGCGCGACCGTCCACGCAGGCACGTTCGAAAAGCCGGTGTAGAGGATCTTGCCGGCGCGGACCGCGTCGTCGAGTGCCCGCAGCAATTCATCGAGCGGCGTCAGCTGGTCCCAGGCATGAACCCAGTAGAGGTCGAGGTAATCCGTACGCAAGCGCTTCAACGTCGCATCGAGTGACTGCTGCAGGTTCTTGCGCGAGTTGCCGCCGGCATTCGGATCGGCGGCATTCATGGTCATCGTGAACTTGCTGGCCACGACGAGGCGCGTGCGTTCCGCGGCGATGAAGTCGGCGAGGAATCGCTCACTCGTCCCGTTGGTGTAGAGGTTGGCGGTATCGATGAAGTTGCCGCCCGCCGCCACGAAGGCGTCGAAGATGCGGGCACATTCGGCCTGCGAGGCACCGAAGCCACTTTCCTCGCCAAAGGTCATGGTGCCGAGGCACAGGGAGGAGACCTTGAGGCCCGAACGACCGAGAAGTTGATACCGCATGACCGTGGCTCCGCTGGATAGCTCTTGCAGGGACCCATCAAGCCAGAACTGCAGCCGCCTGAACAGCATCACCGCACGCGGCTTGCCAGCTGCGGACAGACCCGTGACGATGCAGATCAGAGCTTCTGGAGGTGCCTGAATGCTGTTGTCGACGCAGGAGATCTACCGCGGCCGGGTCGTACGGCTCAACATCGAGCAAGTCGAACTGCCGAACGGGCATCGGCTGCCACTCGAGATCGTGCATCACCCGGGTGGCGCGGCCGTTGTCGCGCTCGATGCGGATCGTCGCGTCTGCCTGCTGCGGCAGTACCGGCATGCCGCGGGGGGCTGGGTCTGGGAACTGCCGGCCGGCAAGCTCGAACCGAATGAGCCGCCTGCGCTGACGGCACGGCGGGAACTTGCCGAAGAAGCGCGCGTCGGCGCATCGCGCTGGCACGAATTGGGCCGCTATTTCAGTTCGCCGGGTGTGTTCACGGAGATCATCCATCTGTACCTCGCGACAGGCCTCGAACCGGTGGCGGGCGAGCAGGAGGATGGCGAAGTGTTCGAGGTCCACTGGATCGCGCTGGAGGAAGCGCTGGCGTGGATCGATGAAGGCAAGATCGATGACGGCAAGACAGGCTATGGGCTGATGAAGGCGGCGCGATATGTCATGCAGCATGAAGTGTGAGGCGCGTCACGCTTCGACCCCACCCCTACCTTTGTGGCACTGCATTGCGGCAAGCTGCCACGGATAGCCATGAACGATGACAAGAACAAACCTTTGACTGACGCCGGGCCGACCTCCGTGGAGTTCCCGCGCCGCCGGCTGGGCCGCATCGTGCATGACGAGCGTGGCCAGGCGAGCATGGAATGGGAAGCGCTGGATGCCCGCGAAACCGTGCGCGCACCGCGCCAGAAGCTGCAGCTGATGGACGATGCGCAACTCGCTGAACTGCGGCCGCAATCCAATCGCGTGAGTTCGCTGGCGGTTGGCGCGGATCCCTACGATCTCGGCGTGACGGCACGCGTGAAGCAGCTGAAGAAGCCGCGTACGCCGGAAGACATGCGTCGCCTGAACGAGTGGATCAAGCAGAAGCGCATCGTCGAAGAGAAGCGCAGGCTCGAGGGCGGCTGAGGGCGACTTGACTCGGCGGGCCTCAGTGCCCGCGAACGCTGCCGCCCGATCGGCGGATGGCCGCGAACTTCGCAGACTCCGGCATCCGGTAAAACCGCTTCAAGTCGGCGTCCAGCTCGGACCCGATCTTCTCACCGCCGCGCCGCTGGCGCCGCAATCGCCTGTCGATGGCGCGGCAGTAACACGCCGCATGATCACTGGCGGTGCGGTACAGACCCTCACGCGCACCGGCCAGCTGCGTATCGACGCGCGCCCGCGTGAACAGCAGGTCGTGCAACTCTGCCGGAAACCGCTCCGGCCATTGCCGACGGAGCAATAGGTAAGTCGCGAGGTATTTGTCGATCTCCGCCTGCATCTCGAGAGCAAGCAGCGAGACATCGCGGTCATGGCGCGCATGCCAGGCCACACAGACGAAATGACTGACACCCTCCACGGCCGTCAGATAGTCCGCCACGTTGCCCGCATGCAGGGCGTCGGTGGGGTCCGCCGCTTCGAGACGTTTCAGCAGGCCCGCATCGAGATACAGAGCAATGTCGAGCGTGTCTTCTCCACAGGCCACAAGCAGCTGCTCGTCGGTGTGCGATGCCGCCTGATCGTCCGGCAGCAGACGCCGGTCGGTGACGACGAAGTCGCCGACGTCCTGCGGCACGGCCAGGTCGTAGATGCCCGAAATCAGGTTCTGCAGGCGGCGCAGCAGCATCAGGCGTCAGTGCGCGGTCTGCAGTGAGGAGGCGGCAGCCGGTGTGACACCGAGCTGACGCAGGAGTCCGTGCGCCCGAGTGCTGCCGGTCTTGAGCCAGATCTCGTACAACCGCAGCAGATCCTGGTCGGAGTAGCGGTAGCCGGCATCGCTGACTTCGCCCAGCGCATCGACCAGCGGCTGGAATTTCTGTGCGAGCTCGGCAAACACTCCGCCGAGCGCGCGGCGCGGTCCACGATCGAACGCATCGGCGAGGGCGGAATAGGCCCGCCCGCCCATCGCGATGTGATAGTCGACGTCGATCAGCTTGCGCGCGAAACTGCGCGCAAAGAATCCCGCGAAGAACAGCGACAGATCGCCCATCCGTTGCAGGATCCGGCAGCGCTCCTCGGGAGTCGCCGCCTCGAGTGCGTCCGCCAGCAGCAAGGCGAGCGGCCGATGCGCCGTGCCACGCGGCGCGGCCTCGTGTACCGCCTCGGCGCGCGAGAACAGTGTCAACAGGTTGACGACGTACTGCTCGGTCTGTGCCTCGACGCGCACCTGCTGATGACCGAGAGCGGCATGCAGCGAATCGCGAAAGTATTCGCGAAGATCAGCAACCGCAACGACCCTTCTGTCTTCGGTGTCCTGCATAGATACTGCGACCTCCATGGTCTTTGTCGGCGCCACGCGGAAAAAGTGCTGTGACGCAGTCGGAATATTTGCCAGCGTTGCGCATCGCGGTGAAAGCATCGGCCTGCTGCACGACCATTTTCTTTGGCAGCGAAATAGCTACACTGCTAACACGATGAAGGATTTCGCAGGACAGACTGTCGTCATCACCGGTGCGAGTCGCGGCCTCGGCCGCAGCTGCGCCGAGGCATTTGCGCAGCGCGGCGCAGACGTCGTGCTCGTCAGCCGCGGCGCGGAGGAACTCGAAGCCGCCGCCGCGCAGATCCGCGCGGCCGGTGGCAGCGCGCGGGCCGCCGCCTGCGACGTCACCTCGGCCGCTGACATCGAAGCTCTGTTCACGGCCCTGCCCCGCTGCGACGTGCTGATCAACAATGCCGGCGGCAACCAGCCGCAGCCCTTCGTCGACGTCACACTGGAAACGCTGGACCGCCTTCTCGCGCTGAACGTCCGCTCGATGTTCGTGACCGCGCAGGCTGCGGCGCGGCGCATGCAGCAGGCGCGCTCCGGCGTGATCCTGCACATGTCTTCGCAGATGGGGCATGTCGGGGCGCCGAACCGCACCGTGTACTGCATGACCAAGCACGCGATCGAAGGGCTGACCAAGGCGATGGCGGTGGAACTTGCGCCGTTCGGCATCCGTGTGAACAGCCTCGCACCGACCTACATCGAGACGCCGCTGACGAAGCCTTTTCTTGCGGATCCGAAATTCCGTGAAGACACGCTCAAGCGTATTCCGCTCGGCCGCATCGGCCAGCCCGAGGAGGTGGCGGCGGCTGCCGTGTTCCTGGCCTCGGCTGCCGCGAGCCTGATCACCGGTACGAGCCTCGTCATCGACGGCGGCTACACTGCCCAGTAGGGCAGCGTGGATCCGCTCACCGCAGACTCACTCGCGACGCGGGTTGGCCAGGCCGCGCTGAACGGCCGGTCGCGCCATCAGCTCCCGCCGCCAGCGCACGACGTTCGGCCAGCTGTCGAGTTCACCGCTCGCGCCTGCAAGCCCTTCGATGCGCAACGCCGACTGCGTCCAGGGAAACGTCGCGATATCGGCGATCGAATAATTCTCGCCAGCCAGGTACGCATGCGCGCCGAGCTGCCGATCCATCACGCCGAGCAGTCGCCGCGATTCACCGACGTAGCGCGCGACGCCGTAAGGCACCTTCTCGGTGGCGTAGATCGTGAAGTGCCCAGCCTGCCCCAGCATCGGCCCGACACCGGCCATCTGGAACATCAGCCACTGGAGCGTCGCATAGCGCGCGGCGGAGGCAGTGGGCAACAGCGCGCTGCCCGTCTTCTCGGCAAGATAGATCAGGATCGCGCCGGATTCCCACAAGGTGATCGGCAGACCGTCCGGGCCGTCGGGATCGACGATCGCCGGAATCTTGTTGTTGGGGTTGATCGCGAGGAATGCCGGACTCATCTGCTCGTTCTTGAGCAGGTCCACGCGATGTACGCGATATCGCAGCCCGAGTTCCTCGAGCAGGATCGAGACCTTGTGTCCGTTCGGCGTAGCGTGCGTGTAGAGTTCGATCATGAGCTTGATGATAACCGCGATGCAGTCGATCACGGTCGGTGTGTCCGACCTGCCCGCCGCGATGCGGCTGTTCCATGAGGTGATGGGTCTCGCGATCGAATCGCGGGGCGTCGTGTCACCCGCGCAGGCCGCGTTCTGGGGACTGCCCGCCGGCGCGCGTGGCCAGTTCGTCGAGCTCTCCTGCCAGGGGTATCCGATAGGCCGCATGCGGCTCGTCGCGCTGGACCCCGTGCCGCACGAAGTCGTGCGGCTCGATACACAGATCGGCGGGCCGGACTCGCCGCTCGACATCGGCCCCAAGGCCATCGACTACTACGTCCGCAGTCCAGCCGTGGTGTGGTGGCGCGAACTCGTGGCCGCGGGCTGCACCGCGCGCTCGCCGCCCGTGCGCCATGTGATCGGCAACGTCGAGAGCGAAGAGGCCGTGCTGTTCGGTCCCGATGGCGTCCCGCTGCTGATCATGGTCGGCCACCGGCATCCGGCATCGCAGATGCGAGCTGGAACGCCGCACGGCAATTACAGCGAAGTGCCGACGATCTCCGTCGTATCCGGGGATCTCGACGCGACACGCGCATTCTATGGCGGTGCACTCGGACTCACTGCCGCCACGGACGATGAGACTGCCGCGGAGTTCCGCGGACAGGTCAACAAGCTGGTCGGCATCCCGGAAGGGTCACGCGTACATTTCCTGCTGTATCAGGATCCGGCGGAACCGAGTGGCAAGATCCTGCTCGTGTATTTCGGCGGCGCGTCGACGCGCCGACTCACGGGGCGCATGCATCCGGCACGGCTTGGCGTCGGGCTGTATACGCACGGCTGCAAGGATCTCGATGCGCTGGCCGAGCGCGTGCGTGCGACGGGCGCCCGAATCGAACGCGAGCCCACGGACGTGGATGGCACTCGAGCGATGCTGGTGCGCGGGCCGAACGAAGAGCTATTCGAGTTCGTCGAGCAGCCGCAGCAGCGCTGACAGATCCCCGATCTGATGATCCGCGGCGCGCGCTTCGCTCGGCCAGCTGCGCGCGTTGCGATTGATCCAGACAGTACGCATGCCGGCGCTCCGTGCGCCGAACACATCGGCGTGCGGATCGTCGCCGATATAGGCGATCTGCCCCGGTTCCATCTCCAGTGCGGACGCGACGGCCGCGAAGGCACGCGGATCCGGCTTCGCCGCGCCAATGTCGCGAGCATTCAGCATGACCTGAAAATGCGCAGCAAGACCGATCCGCGCGAGGTCCGCATTGCCGTTCGAGAGTGTCGCGAGCGGGAAGCGTTGCCGCAGCGCCGCGAGCGCGGGCATGACGTCCGCGTACAGCGTGACGTCATTACGGGCGGCGATGAATACCTCGAACGCCTCCTCGCCGACACGCGCAGGCAATCCGACGCTGAGCGCAAGCCGCGTCATCGCCTCGGTGCGCAACCACGTCAGGTCATGGGCGCGCCCCGGTTCTGAACGCGCGAGCTCCATGCGTGCGGCCATGCTCGTTTCGACCGAATGCACGGCCGCAAGTGCAGGATATTCACGCGCAAGAAATGCCGCCACCGACTGTTCCGCGCGGCGCAGCACGCTGTGGACGTCCCAGAGGGTGTCGTCCAGATCGAAACACAAGGCACGCAGATCCCGCAACTGGACTCTCCCTGTCAGCTCGCCACGCTACAATTGCATCAGCCACAGTTCAACAGGAGCGCATCATGCGCCGATCTACGCTCATCTCCCTGGCCGTGCTCGCACTGTCTCTCGGTACCGGGTCAGTGCACGCAGCGCCGCAGTCCGCCGGCCCGCAGCCGTTCACCGCCGACGATCTCGTGCGCCTGAAGCGCATCTCCGATCCGCAGGTCTCGCCCGACGGCCGCTGGGTCGCGTTCACACTTCGCGAAACGGACATCGAAGCGAATCGCGGTCGCACCGACCTCTGGCTCCTCGAACTGCAATCACGTGGCGGCAAGCCGGTCATTGCGCGGCGCCTGACGCAAAACCCGGCGAGCGATACCAGCCCGCGCTGGGCGGCAGACAGCCGCAGTGTGCTGTTCCTGTCGACGCGCTCAGGCTCGTCCCAGGTCTGGCGGATCTCGCTCGATGGCGGCGAAGCACAGCAGATCACGGACTATCCGCTCGACGTCACGACCTTCAAGGTCGCCCCGAGCGGCGATCGTCTGGCACTTACGATGGAGGTCTTCCCGAGCTGCGCAGACCTCAAGTGCTCGGCGGAGCGTCTCAGCGCCCAGGGCAAGCGCAAGGCAAGCGGCCTCGAGTACGACGAACTGTTCGTGCGTCAGTGGGATACCTGGCGCAACGGCGCGCTGTCGAATCTGTTCACCGCGGTGCTGGGTGCCGACGGCCTCGCCGCGGCACCGGTCAATGTCTCGGGCGCGGTGCGCGCAAACGTCCCCTCCAAACCCTTTGGCGGCGACGAGGAGTACGAATGGAGCCGCGACGGAGCAAGACTCGTGTTCAGCGCCCGGCTCGCCGATCGCGTCGAAGCCTGGTCCACGAATTTCGATCTGTACGAAGTACCCGCTGCAGGCGGCACGGCACCGCGCAATCTGACTCCGGACAATCTGGCCTGGGATACGCAGCCAGTGTTTCTCGCCAACGGCGACATGGCCTGGCTCGCAATGAAGCGGCCTGGCTTCGAGGCGGACCGGTTCCACATCATGGTCCGGGAGGCCGCGAGTGGCCGCATCCGCGCGCTGACGGATGCCTGGGATCGCTCGGTCGGCAAGCTCGGCGTCAGCCGCGATGGCAAGCGTCTGCTCGCTGCCGCGGACGACATCGGCCAGCACGCGCTGTTCACGGTCGATGTCGGCACCGGCAAGCCCACTCCGATCGTCAGCAACGGGCAGGTTGCCGAATTCTCCCCCGCGCCGAATGGCGTCGTGATCGCCTGGGCCTCGCTCGCCGCGCCGGCAGATCTGTTCGTGGCCACGCAGGCAAACGCTGTGCCGCGTCGCCTGACGAACATCAACGCCGACGTGCTCGGCCAACGCGCGATGGCGTCGTTCGAGCAGTTCCGCTTTGCAGGTGCGAACGATGCGCCTGTGTATGGCTATGTGATGAAGCCAGCTGGCTTCGAGGCAGGAAAAAAATATCCGATCGCCTTCCTCGTCCACGGTGGACCGCAGGTCAGCTTCCAGAACCAGTGGAGCTGGCGCTGGAACGCGCAGACCTTCGCGGGCCGCGGCTATGCCGTCGTGTTCATCGATTTCCACGGTTCGCCCGGCTACGGCCAGGCGTTCACGGACTCGATCAGCCAGGACTGGGGCGGCAAGCCGCTCATCGATCTGCAGAAAGGGCTTGCGGCCGCCACGGCGCAGTTCGACTGGCTCGATGGCGAACGCGCCTGCTCACTCGGCGCGTCTTACGGCGGGTTCATGCAGAACTGGATTGCAGGACAATGGCCGGACCGGTTCAAGTGCATCGTCAACCACGCCGGCATCTTCGACACGCGTTCGATGTACTACACCACCGAGGAACTCTGGTTCACCGAGTGGGAAAACGGCGGGCCTTACTACGACGCGCCGACGATCCACGAGAAATTCAATCCTGCCGACCACGTGAAGGCGTGGCGCACGCCGATGCTGGTGACGCATGGTGCGCTGGACTATCGCGTGCCCTACGCCCAGGGCATCGCGACGTTCACGGCGCTGCAGCGCCGCGGTGTGCCGAGCCGGCTGTTGTTCTTCCCGGACGAGAACCACTGGGTACTGAAGCCGGCGAACAGCCTGCAGTGGCACGCCGCCGTCCTCGACTGGCTGGATACTTACCTCAAGAAGTAATCAGCGGGCGAAATAATCGCGGCCCACCCGGTCGTACGGATTGCAGCCACCGTGCTGGTCGTAGCCGCCGAGCGAGCGGCGGGCCAGCCCGTCGATCGACAGGTTCGCCGTATCGAGGCGGCGCAGCACGACCGTGGAGGTTTCGATCGATGCGCCCGGCGCGGCGTGGATGCGCCAGGTCGCGTTGCCGCGATCGTCGTGCACCACATATCCGGTCGGCTGCCCCGGCACTTCGAGCGTGCTGATCACTCGCAACGTGCTCGTCTCGGCGCTGTTGTTCGGTGTATTCATCTGTTCAGTCCCTTGCTTGATGGCTGCATACGTCACGTCCGTGAGCATAACGGCGCAGCAACTGTCGCCTTGAGCAGACGTAGTGGAACCGTGAGTCGCGGCACCGGCGGCAAAAGCACGGGCGGCAAACCGCTGCCTGTTCAGCGACGCTCGTATCGCTCCGTGAGTGTCACGGCGGTCGGGTCGAGCTCGAAGCGGAACGCGCTGTCCGGCGCCGACATGACGCGCGTCACGGTCGGATCCCAGTCCAGGCTGATGGCAGGGCCCGGTGCGAGATCGTCAGGCACCAGCGACTTGAAGAGATCAGGGGACAGATGCGCGTTACGCCAGCGGCGCGGCTCCAGCAGTCGCCACTGCTGCAGCGTGCACCGCGAACGCCGCCCCGGCGAGGCGGCGAGCAGTGACTGCGACAGGGCATCCTCCGCAGCGTCGAAAGGGCTGATGCGCAGATAGAACGCGTGGGCTCCTGCGCGCGGCGCATAGACCGGGACCACGATCAGTTCAGCACTCGCGGACTCGAATCGCCCGGGCAGCCACTGCAACACACCGTTCAGCACGGGTGGCCTGCGCGCCGCAACTGCCGGGGCGCCCAGAGCCAGCAAACCCAAGCTCGCGGCCAGACGACGAAGCAGCAGCCGCCGCGTCGCAGCTCCGCGATGCTGGCACTCACCCATAGAACGCGCGCCACTCCGCCTGGTAGCTCATGCCGAGCGCCATCACGCGATTCAGCAGATCGTCGTATCCCACGCCAGCAGACAGCGCCGACTGAGCGAAGTCCTCCGTGGCCGACACGTTCGGATTCGCGTTCGCCTCGAGCACGTAGATCTGCCCTGCGGCGTTGACCCTGAAATCCATGCGCGCGTAGCCGGAGAGCCCCAGCGTGCGATAGATGCGACGCGACATCTTGTCGAGCGCGGCCAGCGTCGCGGGCGGCAGGTCCTGCGCCGCCTGGGTCGTGATGCCGTACTTCTGCTGATAGCGCCGGTCCCACTTGACCTTGCGCGTGGCGATCGCCGGCAAGGAATCTGGCATCGAACCGAACTGCATCTCCCACACCGGCAGGCGGGTCAGGCGATCGTTGCCCATCACACCCACATACAGCTCGCGGCCGGCGATGTATTCCTCGACCAGCGCATCGGAGCCGAGCTGATCGTGCACGAACTGCACTCGCTCGCGCAGATGGGCCTCGTCCTCGACCACCGAGGCCTGCGCGATGCCGAGAGAGGCGTCTTCGGTCGTGGACTTCACGAACAATGGATAGCGCAGCTTGCGCGGCACGCGCAGCTTGACGCCCCGGCGCAGCACCGCGAACTGGGGCGTCGGGATGCGGTGATAGGACAGCAGCTGCTTGCACAGTGATTTATCGCGCGAGAGCAGCAGGCCGCGCGGATTGCAGCCGGTGTACGGCTGGCGCATCAACTCCAGATAGGCCACGACATGCTGGTCATAGGTGACGATGCCACCGAACTCCTCGAGCAGATTGAAAGCGATGTCCGGCTTCCAGTCCGTGATGCTGGTGCGCAGGCCCGAGAGGCTGTCGAGCACGCCGATGATGCGCACCTCGTGACCCATCGCACGCAGCGTCGTGATGACGTCGTACTCCGTGCGGAACTCGTCAACTTCCTTTTGCGAGAATCCTTCCAGCGATTCGGGCGGTATCAAGCTCGCGTGAACCACGACGAGCACTCGAAGTTTCTTCATAGCGAGATGGTCGGACTCTCAGTACCTGAATAGAGTGCAATCATACGACGCAGCAGCCAGCGTGCGTTGCGCAGTGCATCGCGACGGCTGCCGCGCACCCAGAGGTCCATGTGCTCGCTGCGATCGATCGCGCGGCGGATCATCTGGTAAACGGTGTAACGATCGATGCCCTCCTCGCGCGCGAGCGACGCGACGAGCTGCGGCTTGGCCTCGCGCAGGAAGCTGCCTGCGCGCACCGTGTCGCGCCGCGCGGGTGCGGAGCTGAATACCTTGCGCAACAGGTCATCAGCCAGGCTGCGCCGGATGCGCACGCGTTGCGCATGGCGGCGCCGATAGTGTTCACCGAGCGTGCGGCGATTCTCGTCGATCGGCTCGATGCGCGAGCGCGCTCGCACGGCCGGGCGACGATGGCGCACTTCGCGCATGAATTCGTCGACGAGTTCGAGTTTGGCGAGTGCCGGCCATTCGGCGTAATCACGCCGCCATCCGGAATTCGGCTGCAGCCAGACGGCGAAGGTCTCGGCGAAATCTTCCGTGGGATGGGCCTGCGCGTACCAGTCGCCGAGATGGTGGACGTAGCGACGGCTACCGGGCCGCGCGCGATAGCGCTCCGGGTACGGCAGCGACGCCGGCCCGAATACCTCGCGCCAGCGCTTGCGGCGGCGCAGCCGATACGCCGTATCCACCGCGTGACCGGCCTCGTGACGCAGGATGCGCATCAGCCACTTGGCATTGCCGCCCTCGACTTCCTGCGACATGCGCCGCTCGAGCTGCTCGAGGCGCGGGTGTGCGAGAAAGAACGGAATTGCGATGCCCGGTACGCCATCCGGCGAGAACCATTCTTCTGACAGC
>Ga0116177_10003335_pt1 | contig 11776 bp, 11 predicted proteins | sample AD_STIC10_MetaG_FD_89750 | JGI IMG/M metagenome (GOLD analysis project Ga0116177, IMG submission 89750) | Active sludge microbial communities of municipal wastewater-treating anaerobic digesters from USA - AD_STIC10_MetaG | ecosystem: Engineered > Bioreactor > Anaerobic > Digestate | place: USA...
ATCCTGTCCAGAATCCAAGATCTCGACGTTGATCACATGGCAGTTGTTGCTCTGCTTGAAGTTGATTCCCTCGTCCTCTCCCACAACAAAGCCAGGAATCGTCGCCTTCCTAGCCGTCACGTTATTGTTAACCGTCAGGTCGGATATGACGATATTCTCAGAACCACTCGCCGAGCGCAGGACCGGACAGTTGCGGGCACAGTCGTCCAACAGCTTGATCACGGTCGAGCCCATCCCGGCGCCGCGCAAGTTGACGTTGGAAAGCAACTCGATCGCCTGCTTGTTTGCCTCCTCCTTCCCCTTCTGCGAAAGGCGGATGATCCCGATCGGAAGCTGCACAGTATGCCGGCAGCCGCTGGCTGTTGCCGCCGTGTTTGCAGCGTCGATGGCGGCCTGCAACGCCAGGCGGTCGTCCGTAGTTCCATCCGCCAGCACCCCATAATCGCGGGCATCGATGAACACCTCGCGGGCCGAGTCCGTCAGGTCGCGCAGGCTCAACATCTGTGCTTCCGTCAGGGTCTCTTCCAGCAGGAACGACTTCATCTGGTCCGAGAGCCCCGGCGGAAGCGTGAGGTTGTGCTCGGTGCCATCCGGGTTGACCATGACGAACTCGCCTTTGGTCTTGGAGTAGCGGATGCCTCGCGTCCCGCTCGGAGGGCGCCGCTTTGGGGAGGCGGTCCTGAATAGGAGGGTGTCCTTGATGTTCATGTGCGCGTGTTCGTTAGGCGGTGGTGATCTGGAACTTTTTCCCGTCCGAGCCATCCAGTTTTTCGTGCGGTAGACGTGGTGTGTTGACTTGTTACGAAGTCTGGACCACTTTGGCCGCTTTTGCCGCGGTGTCCCAGTAGATGTCGACCCCGGGGGAGAGACCGCCAGCCACGGCCGCCGCGTTGGTCGCATAGGCCGGCATCACTGCCAAGCGACCGGAGGCATCGGGGAACACGACAGTGCGATTGTCTGTAAGAACGCCGTCCGTTTGAACGGTAGTCGTTTTGCTCTGCGCCAGATCCTGGACGTAGAAAACAGGGGACGCAACACCCCCTGTCCCGAACGAGGCACCTTGGATGATGATCTGCCCGCCTGCGTTGGATTTCAGCACCTTGCCTTTGTTCGTGGCGCCGTCAGACGTGGCGTCCGTGATGTCGGCACTCGCGATTGTCACCTCCCCGGTACGCCCGGCGACGGAGGAAACGGAGCCGACGAGCGGCGTCTCGGCCCCGTCCGAATCGACAAAGACCACCTGCCCGGTGGCCTTGGATACCCGCAGGTCGTAGTAGCCGGCCGGAGGGCGGCTGGTCGGCGCCTGCCGGCGGAGACGGATCACATCGAATAGGCTCATGACGGTAGGAGTGGCCCACGCCCGGTCCGGACGGGAGCCGGATTGAAGTGATGCCCGGCGGCCCCCCTACTCAGGGACCGCCAGGCGGTTGGGGTCACACGACGAAGTAGCTGTCGTCACTTCCGAGCAAGGACGATGTGGCGTCGGAGCCGGTCTCGTCGCAGCCGGTGATGTCGAGGTCAGCCGCGCACCGCTTGTGCATGATGCAGTAGCCGAACTCGGGGATGCCGGGCTTCACCGCGCAGCGCAGCAGGCCGTAGTAGAAGCCGATCAGCCCGAGCGGGTTGTCGTCCCGGTCCTGGATGTTGAGCCACTGCCACTCGCCCATGTAGGTCTGCGGGTTCCACTTGGTCTTCGACCCGATGGTCGAGGTCGGCTGCGGGACGGCCCACGAGAACACGGTCGGCAGGTAGACGAAGCTGGCCTCGTAGGGGGCTTCGCGGTACGCCTGACGGATCTTGAGCTTGGTGCCGCTGGACGCCGCCACGCTCTCGTACGGGGTAACCTCGGTGAAGGTCCCGCCGGAGTACGTGTAGCGCGGGGGCAGGTTGTCGATGTAGTGGTAGAACCCACGGATGATGCGCTCGACACCGAGGGGTTGGAGCAACTCCGGCACGCGTTTCTCGTTGTAGAGGAACGCGTTGATGTTGTTGCTGCCGGTCTCCCGCATGATGTTGTCGGACGCCTCGGCCGAGGTGACGAGGATGAACTGCGGGCGCCCGCCTTCGGCGCGGCCCAGCGAGCCACCGTCCTGATCGGCGCCTTCGGCGATCAGATCCGTGTAGATCCTGTTCAGCATCTTCTGGGTGAGCACGGAGGTCGGCTCGACCGACGGCCACGTGGTCTCGTTCTTCGGGAAGCCGGCGGCTGCCACGAAGTGGTTCTTGGAGACCTCGATGTAGTCGGTGATCGCCTTGCGCTTCCAGACGTAGGTGCTGACCTGCTCCAGGTTGCGCAGCATCGCTGCGGCCTGTTGCATGACGCGGTCGGCTCCGTACGTGGTGTCCACGCAGATCGGGATCGAGGTCAGCGCCTTCTCCTTCATGGTGAATGTCGCCTCGTCGAAGCCGTGCCCGACTTCGTACTCAGTCGGCACGCAGGAGCCGGCGCCGGAGGTGACAACGGGGTTCCAGGTGTCCGTGTCGTCCGGCAGGTTGCGCCCGACGGTGATGACCCGCAGAGTGTCGCCCATGCCGCGCGGGAAGGTCTCCTTGAGCACGAGGCGGTTCCAGACGCTCGAACAGATCGAACGCTTGAGGAGTTTGCCGGTGATGCGATTGGTGTCGCGTGCGAACCGGTCGTTGATGGTGTAGCTTTCGGCCATGGTGGTGGTCCTTTCTTTTCAGGTTGGAGTGGAACAGAAGACGGCCGCCCGGTTTTCGGGGTGCCGTGATTCGTCGTGTTCTCCTAACCCGAGCCGGAAAGGACCGACCGCGGTGGCCGGGGATTATACTCGGACGCGGTTTTGAAGGCCCGCAAACTCACGGGGAATTTCGCAAACCCTGACAATTCGTCAAGCCCTAAATTCAAGAGGGGCGACCGGTCTCCCGGTCGCCCCTCCGACACACGCCCCGAACAGCACTCGTCAGAAGACCGATTTGAGCCGCCCGACCACGTCCACGGACGCCCCAGGAGACCCCATGTCGCGGGCCAGGTCCTCGAACGGCTCCCCGGTATCGTCCCCGGAATCGCCCGACTTGAGCTCGCCGGTCGACACGGACGCACCCTGCTTGGACAGTTCGGCCACCCGCTCGCGGAGGGTTTGCGCCTCGGCCAAGGCGGTGTTGAGCTTGGACACGACCTTGGGCAGGATGACTCCGGCGGCGGCGGCGTACGCCTTGGTGCCGACCGAGGCACCGTCGTAACCGGACTGCTTGACCTTTGCCAGCACGCTCTCGGCGACCTGCTCGGCCGTCTCCCCCTCACCCACCAGCGCCGAGAGTACCTTCTTCTCGCCGAACATCCCGACGGCTTTCTCGACAGCCGTGTTGAACTCGGCCTTGGCGCGCTCCGCCTCCTTGGCGGCGCGGGCCTCCTGCACCGCCTTGGCCTCCTTGGCCGCCTCGGCGGCCTTGGCGAAAATCTCGGCCCGGCGGGACAGCAGGATCTGCGTCTCCTTGGCCGCGGAGTACACCTCCTGCCGATCCATGTCGTCCATGTCAGCGGTGACCTCCTTGAGCGCGGCCCGGCGCTTCTCGAAGTCGGGCTCCTCAAGGGCGTCGTACAGTTTCTCCACGCTCACCCCAGCATCCTTGGCGATGGTCGACATCGCCTTCTCGATCGCCTTGAGTGGTTGGTCGACGGTCTCCTTGAACTCGCGGGTGCCCTCCACCCGGGAGATGGCAAGCTCCTTCTCGGCCTCCTCGACGAACTTGGTTTTCTCCTGCAACTCCTTGTCCCGCTCGGCGAGCAACCGCTCGGCCTTCTGCCTGGCGATCCTGGCTTCCTCGCGGGACGCCCTGAGTTCGCGCCACTCGGCCTTTCGCTTGTCGTTGAGGTTGGGCGGGATGTCATCCTCGTCCTCGGCAGGCTTCTCCTCCGCCGGCTTGTCCTCCTCAGATGGCTTCTCCTCGGCGGGCTCTTCCTCCGCCGGTTTGTCCCCGTCGAAGTCCTTCGCGATGTCCGCAAAGAAGTCCTCCGGCTCCTCGTCACCTCCGGCGTCGAAAGCCTTGAAATTCTCCGCCAATGCCTCCGCGACGTTGCTGTTGCGGACTTCGGCCAGCGCGGACGGTGCCGCGGGCTCCACGATCGGTTCTTCTGCCATGTGTTACTGCTCCTACTGTTGTTTGAGAAAGTCGCGATCCTTCTCCGTGTAGAGTCGCGGGGTGGTGAGCTGCGGCATCTCGGCCTTGCCGGTTGCCAGGGCGTCGAGCATCCGCAGGAACTGCTTCATACCCGCAAGCTGCTGGAGCTTGGCGTTGCCGGCGGCGTCACTGGCCACTCCAACGTTGTCCACGTGGGCGATCGACTCGAAGATCACAGTCTCGGCCGCCCGCTTGAACACGGGGGTTTCAATCATGGTCTTCAGGTCCCTGCTGCTGGATGGGTTCTCCAGGAACTCCTTGGCTGTCATTGGGTCGTCGTGTTGGTTGCGGCCTGCACCTTGCCCTTGCGGGCGATCTCGGCGGCGGCCTTGGCGTCGGCAATCGCGATGTCGGTCTGCGCCTTGCGCACCCGCTGCTCCTGCTCGACCTCGAAACGCTCGCGGCTTTGGCGCAACTGCTCGTTATGGCGCTCGATCTCCACGATCTGCTCGGGCGACGGTCCGCCCTGCTGCCCCTCCTCGCCACCCTCCTCGCCACCCTCCTCGGCCTGCTGCTCGGCCATCGCCTTCGCCCGCTTGAGCCCGTTCTCGATCGGCTCGCCGACCTGTTGCAGGAACTGCCGGATCTGGGCGACCTCGTCCAAGGTGGCCTCGTCCCCACCGACGCGCTCGATGTGGTCGACGGAGTGGAGCCAGCCGGGGCGTCCGCGCATCGCCATCTCCTCGATGGGCAGTTGCCCGAGCTTCTCGGCCTCCATCATCTCCACGAGCGGTCGGATGTGCTCGCGGGCGTGGAGGAGGTGCGGGTCGCTCTCCTGCACCGGCCACTCGCGCCCCTGCCCGTAGAGCACCTCGTTCTCCAGCAGGGCGATGTTGGTGTGCGGGGTGGTGCGGGTCGGGCCTTCCGGCGGCAGCAACTCGTCCGCAGCGGCCGAACCCATGAGGTCGATGGCTTTCCAGCGGGCCAGCTTGTAGCGCCCCCGGTCGTCCATGTCGGGCTTGAGTTCGTCCGCCCGTTGAAGAGCGACGGTGCGCGCCCCGGCGCTGCCCGACCCGATCGCCCGGCCGGCGCGGGTCCGGGTGTGGTCGATGCGGAAGAAGGCTTCGAGCAACTGCCCGCTCGGGTCGCGCTCCATGAGCCGACGGTGGAGGGCCACGATGTCCTTTCCGCCGGGGTCCTCGGCGACGTAGGTGCGCCGGGTCATGCGCTTGACGGTCTGCTTGGCCAGCCGGTCCTCGCACAGGTAGTGGAGGTCGACCTGGCTCTCGGACAGGCTCACGGACTGGTCCAAGTGGGCGGCAACCTCGAACTTGGTCCTGCGCTGGTTGCCGTCGAAGACGTTCTCGGTGGTGTAGCCTGCCACCCGGTCGTTGCGCAGCCGCTCCATCATGTCGATGGCGGGCATCACCGCGGCTTGCAGGTTGGGCATCTGCACCGGGTTGGCGTTGAACCCCGGCGGGATGACCGCGAGGTTGCCGAAGTACTGGAGCCCGACGTTGGCCAGGGACTCCTCGTCCTGGCACTGCATGATGAGCGACGAGGCGAGGTCCCCGGCAGCGAGGAACCGCGATAGCGAGCGGTTGCGCTGCTGCTCCATCGGGAAAATCTTGTAGAGCAGACCCCGCATCCCGTGGATTTCGGCGTTGGTGCCGAGCCCGTCCGGAAAGAGGGTCATCACTTCGGACATGCTCTGGTACTTGCCGCGATACTCGTAGAGAAACTCCTTGGTCTCGCAATCGACCTCGGTGGTGATGTAGTGGCTCACCGTGCCGTTGAACTCCTCGACCCACAGGTGGATCAGGATGACCGGCGGGGATGTGGAACCGACCGCCAGGTCGTTGTTCTTCATCTCGTCAGCCAGACGCTCCCAGTCCTCGAAGTTGCTGCGGTCCTTCTGCCCCTTCTGGATCGCCTTGAGCACGGCCTTCTTGTTCCACCGGCCGGTGTCCTCCCCCGCGATCTTCTGGTAGAGCGCGGTGACGCTGGTGGGGTCCACGGCACAGACAACCTCCTGGTCGTCCTCGCAGATGAACTTATGCCGGTCGAAGTAGAACTGCCCGAGCCCGGCGGCGCGGAAGCGCCAGTCCACGTCGTCCGGGTGGTAAGCGATGGCGAGCCCATCCCTGATCTTCTTGTGATCGCGCAGGAGGCGCTGGTTCATGTAGAAAGGCGAGGAGCGCAGGGTGTGGGTGATCTCCTCGGAAAGGGTGTCATTGAGTTCCTGCCGCCCGTCGTCCGGGCCGAACCGGGTGAACACCTTGACGACGTGCTCGGGAGAGGCGCTCAGGCGGTAGTAGGGGGCCATCGCCCGTTCCAACTGCTGCTCGGCCCCGCGCCAGTTGATGTTGGGCAGGTCGATGTTGGCCTCACTGAGTTCCTGATTCGAGTACGGTGGGGCGCCGTTGAGCAGGTCCTGGCACGCCGCCCGGTTGGCGGCGTTGACCAGGTCGTCGTCGCGCATCTTGGCGTAGATGCGCCTCGCCGCCTCGGCATCCTTGATCCGGGCGCGCGGCGGCAGGCTCTTGCCCTCGGGGATCGAGAGAAGTGGGAACTCGTCGTGCCCGGTGGCGGGGGTGGCGGATGGCGCGATCATTTCTTGGGTGGCGGTTTGAGCACCGACTGCTTGCTGGTCCCGATGGTGGATGTCTCCTCCATCATCTTGCCGATCTCATGCCGGAGGTAGTGACGCCAGTGGACGTTGGCCGGGAGATACCCGAGCAGAGACGCAGAGCGGGCGTAGGCCCGTCCGAGGACCACCGGACCCCAGATCACCTTGTCGTCGTTTTCCGAGATCTTGAAGCGCCCCATGGCGGCCGGTGCCCCCTTCGCGTAGTAGTCCGACTGGATGGTGTTCAACCACTGCGTCCCGGACGGCCTCCACGTGGGGTCGGAATAGAGCATCGGCGCGTCGGCCGGCTCTCCCGCCATCGGGCGGTAGTCGTGAAGGAAGAAGACCGCCTTCTTGAACAGTTCATTGGCCAGTCCCACGTTGCCTTCCTCGTCGGGGTCGGCGGTGCGCCAGAAGCTCTTGAGGAAAAGCTCGGCCGTCTCCCCGTCGAAGTCGATCGCCGCCGCCTCGTCCTCGGAGCGCGAGATCACGAGATGCACGTGGCTGCGACACGCGCCCCGGCGCTTCAACGCAGTGGCGTATGCCTCGTAGTCGACCAGTCCGGGTACGAAAGGCGTCGCAAGAATCATGCTTCGGGATGTAGAATAGTCAATTTGTCGTGCCTGTCAACGCTTCAGGTTGGTTTTCGTGGCGAACGTCTTGCGCGCCCGCGCCTTGAACGCATCCCACAAGTTGGCCGGTTGCGCCGCCGCTAGCCCCACCGTGAAGCTGCCATCCGGGTTCATGCGCAGGGCGTACTTGCCCTTCGGGGCCTCGGCCGCCGCCGCAATCGGGACCGACGTGTTGGCCGGGCTGAAACCGTGCTTGACCTTCAGGTGCTCAATGCCGATGAGGAACGAGTCGGAGTCGTCCGGGCTCTTGCCCTCCCGGCTGCGGAACACCCGCTTGCTCTCGACCTTCTTCAACCGGCCCGCGTCCTTGCCGTCCGGCCGGCGCAGGCACAGTTCCGAGATCGTGTCGTTGGGCACCCCACGGATCTGCCCCGCGAAGAGGTAGGGGTGCGCACCGTACCATACTTCAGTCGCCTTGTTGGCAAAACGCTCGTTGCACAAGACTTTCTTGCCGTCGGGATGTTTCTCGTGACCCACCGGGCGGGCGGATGCCTTGCCTTGGGTGTTGACCGCATGCACGGCCGGCGACCACTCCTTCTTGACGATGTCCGCAAACGAGGGGGAGCCGGAACTCTCGAAGCAGGCGTTACGCGGCGGGATGCCTCGGCGCTCGCAGTCCTTGCGCCAGTTGCGCACCACCTGATGCGAGATCGGCGTGGTGGTGTCGCTGGCGTCGGTCTGCACCGCGAACTTGTCCACCACCTCCGCGACCTTGTAGCCGGCGGTCGTGCGCCCGTAATTGAAGATGGTCACCGAGGACTTGTCCCCGCCGGAAGTGAACGCCGGGTCCAAGGACGAGTGCAACTCGGGCTTCTCCGCCCACGTCGGCGGTCCGAGCGACTGCCCCAGCTCGAAGTCCACGGGCGCGTAGATGCCGGAGTCCACCCCCTGCGGGGGCCAGAACGCCTTGACGAACCGGTAGTAGCCCACCGAGTTCTTGCCACCGTTGTCCCGCGCCTGCTTCTCGTTGTCCTCCTCGGTCGGCAACCAGAACAGGGCATCATTCTTGTCCACGATGCGGGGGTTCTTCTCGCCGTCCAGACGCACGCACCACCCGCCGGTCGCCGTGGGCCACTCCTCGTCGCGCTCGGTCACCGACTCCCACCCGGCCTCTGGTCGGCTCGCCTGCCCGAACACGTCACCTTTCAGGAACGGGTTGGCCATGAGGCCGATGAAGTAGTGGCCGCGGTTGCCCTGCTTGATGTTGCCCTTGATCGCCTCCCAGATGCCCTCGCTGATGTCGGTCGCCTCATCTATGAGGATGAAGATGCGCCCGACCCGGTCGTCCGAGAGGTTGAGCAGGCGCGGCAGCAGGTCGCGCAGCTCCTCCTCGTTGAAGCCGGTCAGCAAATGCTGAAATTCCAGCTTTTCGCGCAGCGCCTCGAACGACTCGTTCGGCTGCCCCGTCTTGGGGGCCTTGATGCCGATCATCTTGCCGACCGCGGCCTTCTCCTGGCTCGGTTCCCCGGCGAACAGGAACATACCGGACGCCTCGCTGAAGCCGGACTCCTGGCAGTTCGGCCCGAGGATCTTGTCGGAGTACCACTGCGGCTTGCCTGGGTAGCCGACCGTCGCCTCCAAAGCGTCGAAGTACTGCCGCACGTATTTCCAAATCCGCTGCCTGGCGCCACTGAGCGTCTTGCTCATCATGAACACCAGCGCGTGGGTGGGGTCGACCAGGTAGTTGACCACACCCCACAGGGCGAAGACATCCGACTTGCCGCTGTTGGCGGCCCCCGCCACGCACAGCTCGTCGTGCTCGCAGCACAGGTGCAGGATCTTCTCGGCCCACGCGTTCCAGACGAACCGCTTCCGACTGGCGAGGTCCTCGTTGTTCCACAGCAGGTCGACGATCTGCTTGAAGTGCCCGAACTTGCCCAACCCGCCCTCCGCGCGGGTCATGCCCATGCGGTAGCACCACGACTCGATGGCGAACTGGTCGGTGAGGATGTTGCCGCTGAGTTGCGGCCGCAAGTACTCGTCGTAGCCGATCGCCGGCAACCCGTACCAGTTGAGTTGCTTCGGGGTGCGGAACTCCTTCGGCTTGGCCACAAGGTCAGAATACCCTGATTGTCAACGCCTCCCCGGCCTGAAGCCCCCCGGCGGCCGGATGATCCGCCGCTCCGGCGCCTGTACCTTCTTCGGCTGGAACTCCTCGTCGGCCACAAACACGGGCGCCTTCTCGCCGTGTTGCTCGGCCACCTTGAGGCAGAACTCCAGCAGCGCCAGGCGGGCCGGCTCCTCATCCACCTTGCTGCGGCGCATCTCGATGTGCGTCATGCGGGTGAGCGAATAGACCGCCCGCGCTGGTCCTGAGAATGCCGGGGTGTGGCCGAGGAGCGCCTGGTCGAAGGGCGCTTCGAGCGTAACGATGTCGGTCTCCGGTTCGCCGGGGGCGTTGCCGTTGTAGGGTGTGGGGTCTTCGGTCATACCTCGAACTCTTCTCCAGGCTTGTTGCCCCCGCGCTTGCGGTGCTTCAGGATCATGTAGTAGGCGGCACGGATGCCGTCGAACGCCTGCCGGAACTGGCGCGCGGCCTCCTCGGTGCCGGGCTTGGCGGTGACGAACTTGTGCCGGTCGATCAGCTCCCGCAGCGCGTCGGAGATGTTCCACTTGCCCGTCTCCATGAGGGCGACGACGGTCTTGGCCGGCTCCGCCCACTGACCGTGGGGCGCCCTGCGCCGCCGCGGTGGCTTGCGGGTCCGGAGAATCTCCTGTGCTTCCTTGCGTGGGTCCATGTTTCCGGACGTAGGATGCCATATTGGAGAATTGTTGCAAGGAGAAATTTGGAGGGACGAGTGGGACTCGAACCCACCCCGCCAGCTTCACAGGCGGGGATGCTACCGCTACAACACGTCGCCCCGTTTCTCCGCGCCGCTTCCTCCACAGCCTGTTTCATCAACCCGTCGAACACGGGCGACGGGTCCGACGAATCGTGGGGCGCTCGCGCTTCGGCAATCAAAACCTTGGTGTCGCTGAACCATCCGCAAGAAACACGCCCGTGCAAATCCTTTTTCTGCACGATCGAAACCTCCGTCCCAAGGACTTGCGGAATCTACTCGTCTGATACCTCCGGGTCGGTGAACTCACCACTGACGGACGCCACCCGGCACTCGGAACACGCCCACACGCAACTCTGCCTGTCCCCGAAGTGTCGGTCCAGAACTCCGCAAACAGGGCAGTGGACGTAATGCTCTTCAAAACGTAGTATTGCCGGGTCATTCATACCGCTTTTTCCTTCCTGCTCAAGATCCCCTGCACCGTGCTCGGCCGCCACGGTCCGCCCTTGCGCGTCCGGTGCCCAGTGACGTTGAGCGCACGGGCGATGCGCACCGGACCGGCGCCGTTGCGGCGAAGCTCCCTGATGCGGGCGAGGGTGGCCTCCTCGCCGGAGAGGGTGCCGTAGGGCTTCTGGCCCTCGCAGCGGCCGGTGGTGGCCTTCTTGCGCTGGCGGGCGGCGCGGAGCTTGCGGACCAGGTGATTCTTCTGCCATTCGGCGATCACCCCCTGAAGCTGCACCAGGAGCTTTTTTGTCGGGTCCGCCTGCATCGCCTCGGAGATGTTCTCCCCGGTGGACGCGTTGATGAGCGACACCCCCATGCTGGCGAGGAAGATGAGGATCATCTCCTGCACCACGTAGGCGCGGGCCAGCCGGGTAAGGTCCTCTACCACGATGGTCCGCACGCCGTTGCTCATGATGGCGTCGATCATCGCCGAGAAGCCGGGGCGGTTCTCCCACTCGTTGTCGCCGCCGAGGGCGTCGCGGAACTCGTGGACGACGTAGTGGTCGTTAGCTCCGGCCCACTGGTTGATCGTGGCCTGCTGCCGCGGGAACCCATCGCGGTCATCGGTCGCCTGCCCGGAAGACGAGACCCGGAGGTAGCTGAAGCACTTGGTCTTGCTCACGCCCAGACCCTCGCCCGACTTTCACAATTTGACAAGAACAATCTTCACGGATCGTAGTACAGCACAGGTTTGCCGGCCTCCGTGAACACCTTGATCTCCTCGGCGATGCCCCGGCTCTCCTGCCAGTTCGGCATCCGACAGACGATCAACCCGCAGGCGTGATCCATGGCGGGTCGGTCAGCCCACATCCAAAAGTCGTGGTCCACCGCGTCCACTCCGCCGTGAACGGCGATCGGGTGGCTGTGGGCGATCGGACTGTGGACGTTCACGCCGGCCCGCAGGAAGCGACCGGCGATCTCCGCGGCCTCGCGGAACGCCGCCTCACGGCCATCCGGGTGCTTGGTGTAGACCGTGGCCAGGTAGAAGCAGGGCGCGTCACTCGTCATCCTTGCTCTCCTTTCGTTCCTTCATCATAGCCGAGCGGGCGTCCAACTGTGCGTCGGTCAGGCGCTTCCACACCCCCTCGTCGAGCCTCTTGCGGTCGGTGCGCAGTTCCTTGGCCGCCGAAAGGGCCTTGTCCTGAAGG
>Ga0116177_10003336_pt1 | contig 11776 bp, 10 predicted proteins | sample AD_STIC10_MetaG_FD_89750 | JGI IMG/M metagenome (GOLD analysis project Ga0116177, IMG submission 89750) | Active sludge microbial communities of municipal wastewater-treating anaerobic digesters from USA - AD_STIC10_MetaG | ecosystem: Engineered > Bioreactor > Anaerobic > Digestate | place: USA...
ACGGCATTAGAGTGGAATCTTTGGACTATCGGACTTTCCAATCTATGCGTTATTTGTGCAGACTAGAAAAAGCCTAGGTAAGAGATTGCTCTGACTTTTGTACCAATACTTTATCGATACGTTTGCCATCCATGTCCACAATCTCCATTTTTAAGGGAGGCCATTCTATTATATCCCCGGCTTTAGGAATTGATCCCCCACAATGGAGAACAAAACCAGCAACGGTATCGTAATCCTCATTTGATATGACATCCAGATTGATACCTATGCTCTCGGCAAATTCATCGATTGGCATCGAACCATCCACCAGATAAGAGCCATCACTGCGCTTAATAATCTGAGAAGCCTCTTCTGTCTCTACTTCCGAGAGATTTGCAATGGCCTCCAGTAAATCAGCAATTGTCACAATACCCGAGATTCCCCCAAACTCATCGACTATCAAACCAGCCGACCTCTTGGCATCGCGGAGAATAGCAAGCGCTTGCAAGCCCGATAATGACTCCGGGATCATCACAGCTGGCTCCATGCATGTTTCCAAAGATAAAAAACAGCCTTCCGCCATACATGTGAGTGCTCGCTTCACTGCAACCATACCTATTGTGTGATCCAAGTCTCCATCAACCACAGGAAGATAGGCATATTCGGAATTCTTGATAATAGCCCTTATTTGAGAGTCTCGAGAATCTTTTATATTCAACGTTACTACCTCGGTTCTAGGTGTCATGAACATCGTTACTCGCCTATCATCAAGATTCAACACCTCTTCCATCATTTCTCGCTCTGCTGTCTCAAATACCCCTGATTTTTCTCCTTGTTCTAATAGGATCCTTACTTCTTCCGGAGTGATAGCAGGCTCGGCTCCATGCGAGAATCTGAAAAGCTTCGTAAGACTATCGGTAAGAGAAGAGAGAAATCTTACAACAGGATAGAAAACAACGCTCAAAGCATGCATAGGCTTTATTGTCAGAGCAGCAATATACTCAGGATTGCGTAACGCTATGGATTTAGGAACGAGTTCACCGATAACAACAGAGAGAAAGGTTATGGTCAAAACCACAATAGCCACAGCTACAGATTCGGCATATCTCCCAACAAAAGACCATCCCGAGAGCCATTGAGCTAGAAGCTGCGAAAAAGTCGTACCGCTTATTGTGCCCGTAAGTATGCCAATAAGTGTAATCGCTACTTGGATTGTCGAAAGATAACGGCTTGGAGATTCCCGCGTGTTAAGGGCAAGCTTGTAAGTGCTCTTGCCTTTGTCGGCCTCAGCCTTGAGCCTGGCTTTTCTAGATGAAACGAGGGCTGTCTCAGAGAGAGAAAAGAATCCGTTAATAAAAATGAGAGCTAATAGGACGAGGATTTCAGAGATCATTGCGCACCTCGTCTCCAGATATAGGAGCTATTGCCATTAATTCAACATATTTAGGACCAATGCATATGAAATAGTCAGAGTCACTTGAAGATGAGCTATCGCTTTCCATATAAAAAGAATAACAAATATCCATCGCCATTGTCGAGGCATTAACAATGCTCCGATAATCTTCACTTGAAAAAACTCATAAGAGCCATCGGAAAATCACACAGCCACAATGACAGCTGAAAAAGACCTACGGTATTTAAAAATTCTCAAAAATACTCTTCCGTCTTCATCTAATATCAATATATACTGACAGTAAATGAAGACTATTCTTGATAGAAATCGCAGGCATATGCCATCTAGGCTTCTATCGCTTATCTTAATATGTTTATCAACCTTGAATCTTCAAGCTCAGCAAAGCCAGCCTTTTTCTGGCGAGCTTCCATCTTTTGATAATTTTGAATTCGCTTTCCCGGAAGGAGATGCTCTTCGAAATATCACAAAACCAGTGTTCTTGGGAGAAAAGACATTCATTGCAAGGCTAGAGCAAAGAACGGAGTTCCCCGACTTCGATAAGAACCAAAACAGCGAGCCGCGACCCCCTCTTGGAATTGTTCTCTGTGGAGGATCGGCGCGAGCTTATGCGCATATCGGCGTCCTAAAAATATTGGAAAAGGCCAACATTTATCCGGATTTCATTGTTGCAAGCTCCATGGGAGCTGTTGTCGGCATGCTATACGCTGCTGGATATTCACCCCAAGACATCGAATTCATAATCAAATCGCTTCCGCTTGAGTCTTTCTTTACTCCAGTGATACCCACAAATGGTGGTCTCATCAATACCGATATGTTCAAGGCTATTCTGAGGAAGATTATCGGAAGACTCGATGTTTCTGAGACAGCGATTCCTATTATCATAATAGCAGAAGATCTCAAATCTCGACAGCAGATATGGATCGCAGAAGGTCCATTTGATCTTGTAATGGCAAGTGCGTTTGCAATGCCCGCTATTTTCGAACCTCAAGAATTCGACAATTTTGTCCTGATCGATGCAGGAGCCACGACCATTGCGCCTGTAGAACCTGCCCTCATATTCAGCGACCGCCTTGTCATTTCAACCGCCTTTTATAACCGAGCGATGGATTTTTCTAGTCCAGTCACGGTCATTAACCGAGCTGTAGATATCGGAAAAACTCGATCAGGTATGGCAGGAATAGAGAGATCAAAGGCCCTGGTAATCCGCAATGATGTGGAAAACCTATCTTATATGCAATTTACTGACCCTGATATAATTATAGAAAAAGGTGAATTGAGCGCACAGAATGCTCTCGAGCAATTAGATCTTATTTCTCGCAAAGATCTAGAAAACCCTCCTTCTCCTGAATTCTTCGAATTGCGCAGCGAAATGCATGAGAATCTTAACAATACCATTCAAGACCTCCAAAGTGGCCAACAACCCTCCACCTCCCTCATGCTGAGAGGCATACCTATTCTGAGGCTTTTTGATCCTTTTATATCCATGCCAGGAGAGACGGGGACAGAGGCACGCATAGGGGCATCTCTTGCTTTCTCTTATTTGAAGTTCAAGTCCTATTTATCTTATTTCAATGCTCTCAACCCAGATCCAGGAAAGGTGTGGGCAATAGAGACTGCCTTTCGTGTAAATCCGCTAGACAGCCTCAATGCATGGTTTACTGCCCGTCTATGGGGAGATTATAGCTCAACCTCGATATTATCGCATGACTCCAGCTGTTGGGAGTTAGCAAGCCGTATGATCTGGATGAAAGCACAAGAAGAAAGAAAACGAGGATTTCATATAGGAGGCGATATCTTTTTCAAAATGGATTTTTCGATCGCGAATTGGCAGACATGTGCATTTTTCCAGACAGAGATGCCGAGAAAATACGAAAAATCAGGCCCCTCTATCCAGCCATGGTACTCAGCATATATAGGAGCTTTTGCGGAAAATTCTGTTGGATTAAAAAACGCAGTGGGTTTACAAGGTTCTCTCCAGGGAGGATTTGATTCCAAATGGGTGAGCCCCAAGTTTCGTGCTTTTTCGAAAGTGTCACTCAATAACCAGGAGTTCATGGAATCCAAATACGATGGATTTAGGAGTATAGCAACAAGAAAAGCAGTAAACTCCAATTTGATCACAAATGTGGAAATCCCATTTTCGCCCCATGAATTATTTCTTGATATTTCAGAAGCCTTGCTCCTAAAAGGCTTTGAGCTGGCTCCATTCTTCGACACGCGCTGGAATAGCACATCGGATGAAAATTTCCATATGAACGATTGGGCTGCAGGATTGTCCTTTTCATTTGAAGCTCGCGCTTTTGGACTTGCTCCTGCAACCATGACTTTTTATGCAAGTTATTCAGGTTCGAAAATCATCTCGCTTCAATTCCGGGCAGGGATGCTCTTATAAGAATAAACTCAGTATAAAATCGTCGAGGTCGCGAAAATATCCTAGAAGCCTCTTAACCATCGATTTTTATAGTCCCCGGTGGTCTTGGTGATCCTTGGGTCTTGGTGATCCTTGGGGGCTGATTGGAGTCTGCTCGGTTGGACTGCTCGGGTGCTCGGGGACAGAGGTTGAGACAGCTCGGGGACAGAGGTTGGGACCAAGGAGAATGTATGGATGAGATTAGGATTTCGAGGCTACTTAGATGATGCTCGATGCTCGGCGGGGTTCTCGGCGGGGACAGAGGTTTAATCTTCGTTAGTCTTGACGGCTTTGAGATTGAGGATAGCGCCTAGTACTTGGCTTTGCTTTGGGGACGGAGGTTGGATCATGGATGATCAAAAATATAGCCAAGAAAGATGGCTAACAAAATTCGCTTGAAGCCATAAATGAACTCATCAACTGATGACCATCATAAAGCTTAAAGTCTACAAAAAAGCACGCAACTCTCAATTATAGCTGCGTGCATTGTGGGGATCAAAAGTGATCATGAAAAATATCAATAATAAAGCAATGAACTCATTTCACAGCATAGCGAATGCCGATGGTTTCGCTAAAACCAGAACCTCCTCCCACAAAATAATTGATGTAATAAGAATGCAGATCTATCGCAAATTTGTCATTCACATAGTAAGATAGTCCACCTCCCGTGGAGATACCAAAACCAAAATCTGAAAGGATTCCCACTCCCATACCTAGACCAAGATACCAATCAAAATTCCTAAAGAATTCGGGAAAGTCCTTATAAGCTTTCATACCCCAATGAAGGGTAGCCATTGCAGCTGCAGAAAGATCGAAACCTTTGCCGAAATCCATGCCAGCAATTCCCATCACGCCAAGCGAAAGAGGAAAGTTCGGAATTGTGAATTTTTGCAAGATATATTCCATTCCACCGCTGACTCCAAAACCTCTCCAACCAAAACCTATTCCACCCAATGCATGTATCTCGCCTACTTCGGCATGAACTTCATTTGTAACGTTTTGTGCAAGCAAAGGGCTTAAAATAGCAACGATCATAATACAAGCAACCATGAAGATTTTGCTTCTTTTCACGTGGTCCTCCTATGCTACTTAATCTGGATTAGAAATGCTAGGCTAGTAGCTTATAATTTATAGTATATAGCAATGACTAACTCTTTATCAACATCTCTGTTTTCTTTCCTAATTATGATATTCTGCTCTAATGATTCGTTGCCCATGGTGTGGAAGCGACCCAGTCTACATTCAATATCACGACAAAGAATGGGGTAGCCCTGTTCATGATGATCAAATCCATTTCGAATTCTTGCTACTCGAAACCCAACAAGCGGGCTTGTCCTGGCGAACTGTTCTCGGTAAGCGCGAGGCATACCGAAATGCATTTGCGGATTTTGAGCCACAGATAGTTGCGGGCTTTCGCGAGGAAGATATAGCTAACCTGCTCGCAAATCCTAAACTAATACGAAACAAACGAAAACTTGAAGCAGCTGTCAAAAACGCGTGCGCCTTCTGTGCTATTCAGAAGAAATATGGCTCCTTTGATTCATGGATTTGGCATTTTGTTGAAGGCCATCCAATTATCAACCATTGGCAAGACATTTCCGAAATACCCGTACAGACAGAGCTTTCAGATCTAGTTAGCAATGAAATGAAAAAAGCTGGCTTTGCATATGTTGGGTCGATCACAATATACTCCCATCTTCAAGCCATCGGCATTATCAATGATCATCTTATAAGTTGCTTTAGACATGCAGAAATTGCGGGCGCAAAATAAATCCTATCTTATGCTTTTCCTTTTATATAAAAAACCTTATATTTAAAACGCATGGCCTAGCCATGATATCTAATCAAACTCTCAAAATTAGTTAGGAGGAATGCTATGTTATCACAAAGAATGATCGATCGAATCAATCTACAAATCAATAAAGAAATATACTCAGCCTATCTCTATCTTGCTATGGCTGCAAAGATGAATGAGCTTGGCTACTCAGGCGTGGGAAAATGGCTCACCGTACAGTATCATGAGGAAATGTTTCATGCCATGAAATTCGCAGAATACCTACATGATCAGAATGCCGAAGTTTCATATGCCAAGATCGACAACCCTGAATTCAAAGAAAAGGAAATCAAGCCTCTCTTCCAGCATGTGCTTGCCCATGAGGAGAGCGTGACCGCAAGTATCCGTGAAATCATGGAATTGGCTATTACAGAGAAGGATTATGCGACGCAGATACTCGCTCAGTGGTATATAGACGAGCAGGTAGAGGAAGAAAAGAATGCTACGGAGATAATCCAAAAGATAGATCTCCTTGGCAATTCTCATCAGGGACTATATTTGCTAGATTCGGAACTAGCTAAACGAGAATCTTCAGTGCCACTTGATTTTAATAAAATATGAGCATCAAGCGCAGGGCTAATGATCTATCATAGCCCTTATACAAACAACTCAGAGATATCAACAGATGAACAAAACTAGAAGAGCCCAATACTTAGGAGCCTAAGCTGCTAAAAGGTAGTGATTAATTAAATTTAGCTTGAAAAGCTAACGGCAAGAAGACTGGTTTTCCGTAGATTTTTCCTATCAGAAAGGCATATGGCAAAAGGCCAAGCCTAGCATGGGCTTTTCTCATTCTCAGTAGTTTTGTATGCTCTATACATGGCCGTTCGTTATACGAGTACTCGAGATGCCCGAATCGATGTTAGCGTCGCTGAAGCAATTGTGCAGGGCATGCCGCCAGATGGTGGCCTTTTTGTACCTCGAAATGTCCCTAGATTAAGCGCGGATGCTATTCTTGAGCCAAGACTCAGCTATGCTGAGCTCGCATGGCTCGTCCTTTCGCCCTGGTTCGATTGGAGGGAGACAGAGCTCCGTCCCCTTATCGAACAAGCGTATTCTTCCTCTGGCGAAAAATCGAATTTCGATACACCAGAAATAGTCTTGCTATCAAATGCAGGTTCGCTAAACTGCGAAAACAAATACTCTGGCGAAAAACAATCGAGCAAGCTTTTTCTGCTCGAGCTTTTTCATGGCAAGACATGCGCTTTCAAAGACCTTGCACTAAGCCTCCTTGGAGGACTATTGAGCAAAAGCCTCGAGAAATGTGGCATAGATGAGCCCGTTCTCGTACTTACGGCAACATCGGGGGATACTGGATCCGCTGCTCTTTCAGGGCTTGGTGGACAACAAGGAATCCGGATAGCCGTGATATATCCAGCAGATGGGACAAGCGAAATCCAAAGGCTCCAGATGACCTCTGTCCCTCTTGAAGATCGATGTGTTATCGGACTAAAGGGAACTTTCGATGATGCCCAGCGAATAGTGAAAAATATCTTTCAGAACGCAAAAAATCTTAGGTCTCCCTTTTTTGGAATTCGACTCAGCTCTGCCAACTCCATCAACATAGGGAGGCTTCTGCCTCAAATCGTATACTATGTAAAAGCATGGCGGGACTTATATTCTTTAGGAGCGATTGATTATGGCGGGGCCTTTGATGTGGTTGTTCCAAGTGGCAATTTCGGTGATATTCTCGCTGCAAGATATGCCAAGGCAATGGGGCTTCCTATTCGTAGGCTGGTCTGTGCTTCCAATTCGAATAGAATTCTCTATGATCTTTTTGCGACGGGCATCTATGATAGAAGAAGATCATTCAACAAAACGATAAGTCCTTCAATGGATATCCTCGTCTCAAGCAATCTAGAGCGACTCCTTTATCATGCTTTTTGCGAAAACTCCGAGCTCGTATCGAGGCTGATGCGACAACTCGAAAACGAAGGCTTCTTCCTAATTCCACAGCAATTTGCTGCTAATATATCTGACTTTTGCGCTGGATGGGCCGATGATCTTCAGACACTCGAGAGCATTCGGCATATGTGGGAAATTCACAATTTGCTTATCGATCCTCACACTGCGGTTGCTTGCAAGGTTGCTCACGAACTTTTCAGTAATTCTCAAAATCACCAAAAGGATCGGACAATCATGAAAACTCAGGTAGTCAATCCTATCGTAATCGCCGCAACTGCGAGTCCTTTCAAGTTTCCAGCATCCTGCTGTGCGGCTTTGCAGAGTGGTTTGCCAAATCCGCCGATCTCCATCTCCAAAAACGATCTTTCCCGAGCCTTTGAGCTTTCGCAGGCTACGGGTATCTCTGTCCCCAAACCTATCGCTGATCTTGTCACCGCTAAAATAAATCATCCTATAATTGTGGAGGAATCAGCCCTAGAATCAGTTCTGGCTGATTTTGCTCATAAGACTGCTAACTCACATGCCTGCAGAAAATTAACGATATGAGGTTCTCATGATAGAAATCGAAGTCCCTGCTAGCTGCGCAAATCTTGGCCCAGGTTTCGATTGCCTTGGAATAGCGTTGTCTCTTTCGAATATCGTGCGTTTCGAACCAGCTGAGAAAACTCAGATAAAAGGCTGCCCCATGGAATGGGCTGATGAGGATAACCTCTTCCTGCGCTCTTTGCGCCATAGCTGTGAGCTATTGCAAACCTCTGTCCCCAAGATCTCGGCCGAAATCATTACGAGTATTCCTCCCGCAAGAGGTCTTGGCTCAAGTGCATCTCTTGCTGTAGCTGGTGCTGCTGCGGCATTGCTTCTTTCAGGAAAGACAGCCAAGAGTCTCAAAGATCTAGCTAATACTGCAGTTGGTACAGTAACCAGCCTGGGGACAGAGGTTGATATGATGGACGACGCGGTCGGTGACACGGAGACGGAGTTTAACCTAAGAGCTTATACGGGGACAGAGGTTGATCGGACATGTCTGACACGCTTTCTGCACGAAGAAAAAAATCAGCGTTTTCTTCTTAGAGCAGCAACCGATATCGAAGGGCATGCAGACAATGCTGCCCCGGCTATCTATGGTGGGTTTACAGCTGTAACATTCACCGAGAAGAGTATAGTGATCAGCCAGAATCCAGCCCCTGAGCATTGGCAGTTCATAGCCTGCATCCCCGATTTCATTCTCGAAACAAGCTTAGCACGCAAGGCTCTTCCAGATTTCTATTCAAGACAAGATGTGGTTCACGGTATTTCTCATGCAGTGCTTGTAGCTCTAGCTTTTCTTAAGGGGAATCTCGATCTTTTAAACCTTGCATGTTCGGATCGAATCCACGAACCATATCGTCGACCTCTTATTCCTGATTTCGAAATAGTGGAAACTGCATGCTTCGAACAAGGTGCAAAAATGGTCTGTATCTCAGGCTCTGGCCCTACTATCATGGCAGTCTTTGAAACCTCTGTCCCCGATGTCGCATCAAGCACTACAGATATCCTGAATGAGACGATTGAGACACAAATTGCAAAAAGCGCTACTCACAAATGGATAGTATTGCCTTTAAGAGTCGACAATCTGGGAATTAGGGCTCGAAAAATTTGAAAAGGTGTTTCTGGGAGGGATTCTCATAATGAATACTCAGAATATGATAAAAAGCCAGGACAAGCGTTTTTGGCTAAGACCTCAATTCTTACCAACCTTCTACTATAATATTCCTTCTTCTTTTGGAGAAATCCTGCTTATCTGGCATGATACGGATACTCCAATGATTCATTGTATTTATCTTCCCAAAAATGGGGTTTCTCGAATAGCTCAAGCTAAGACTGATTTCAATCTATTGGAGCCATGGAGAAAAGAAGTTCCGCTGCCTCAACATATTGAACAGATTTTGCAATTGCTTTTGAAGATGCTTTCAGGCCATCCAGTACAGGTACCCCTTCAGATCATTGAGCATTCTCTTTCTAATCTCAAACTACCCGAATTTCAACAAAGGGTGCTCTTGACCGAAGCCACCATCCCCTTTGGTTATATAAGCAGTTATAAGGAACTCGCTAAAGCTTGTGGAAGACAGCTATCTTTTAGAGCCGTAGCAAGCTCACTCTCACATAATCCACTTCCCCTTCTAATTCCCTGCCATCGCATAGTGGCATCAAATGGGAATCTTGCAGGATATCAAGGGGGAATTGAAATGAAGCGTTCACTTCTCGAAAACGAATCCATTCCAATCCGCTCGAACAAGGTGATTATGGAAAAGGCAAAGTTTTGGGATTATTCCTCAAATTCATGAATGGACTGTTGCTCTTTGTCTGTCAAAGCTGCCTTGCCTTCTTTAGCACCCTCCTTAGGGCGTTCGAATATTTCTGATAATTAATCTATCAAACCTCCGTCCCTAAAAAGATCACACAGAGATCGCGGATCTTTAGACACGATTCCCTTTTTGACCTCAGAGATTTCTTATAAACCTACCATGGATCTTATTAATCCTTTTGAAACCTCTGTCCCCACATACCCCCGCATACGCCTACATAACCCATTTACGCGCATTAAGTACACGCTTCCAACAACATCCTTAAATATTTAGGGTTTTCCTCGCTATAACTAGACACCGCTCTTCTTCAAGGAATGGAACCCACACTGGAGTAATCTTGGCATGAGCTGCCATATTGCTAAGCACAGGATCATCCAAGAGTCCTGTCAATTCTAGCTTTGCATGCATAATGCGCCCTTTATAGGCGCATAAGGCTCCGCCCAATTTAATCTTTTTCCAAATGGTTCGAAATAATTTTTTGTCAGTGAATGGTCTCAATGCCCTGAATATGGCACATTCCAAATTTCCGTCTTCATCTTCTACAGTATTTTGATGAATTTCTACATTTTCAAGTCCTAATATACAAATAACGTTCTCCAGAAAACGGGTTCTTTTCTCTAGTCTTTCAATCAAAAGAAAGGATCTTTGAGGAAACGCAATGGCTAGTGGAATGCCTGGGAATCCCGCTCCTGTCCCAATATCAGCGATGCGCAATTTATTATTATCGGAGAATTGCTTGTCCATCTCACTGAATAGATCCTCCAATATCCGCCAAGGACCAAGGCTGTCCAAGACATGCTTAATAATCAAATCTTGTCCTTTCGCCTTGACGAAGCCATAAACAGGATTCCATTGCTCCAGTTCATCGACATAACGCAATAATTTTTCAAGAACCCCACTGGAAATATCGAAGTCGAGTGCAGCCAAGCCCCGCGCTAATAATTGTTGTTGATCCATCTGATTTTATTATATCATTAGAAGCTTCGCGCATAAATCGATGAAATACCCAATATTCATAGCCATAGTTCAGCAAGATAATCTTAATCAATCCATTTTTAGTCCTTATTCCTATTCTTTTTTCTGGAGGATTGACAGCAAGTCCCGCAATTTGGGATACTAAAAACCCATGAGAAAACTATTATTCGTAACGGGAGGCGTGTGCTCATCCCTCGGAAAAGGGATTGCAGCGTCTTCCATCGGTGCTCTCATGGAAGCTCGCGGTTTTAATGTGCAGATGGTTAAAATCGACCCCTACCTAAATGTCGATGCCGGCACAATGAGCCCTTATCAACATGGCGAAGTCTATGTCACTGATGATGGGGCTGAAACCGATCTAGACTTAGGCAATTATGGAAGATTCACAACTGCAAAGCTGAGCAGATCAAACTCCATTACAACAGGTCAAGTCTACAAAAAGGTCATCGAAAAAGAGAGAGCCGGAGACTATCTCGGCCGCACAGTACAGGTCGTTCCACATATCACTGACGAAATCAAAGAGCGCATACTAGCCGTTGCAAGCAATCCTGATGTAGACATGACGATCGTGGAGATTGGAGGTACGGTGGGCGATATCGAATCGGTGCCATTTCTTGAAGCCTGCCGACAGCTCATTCACGAATTAGGCAAACAGAATGCAATTTCAATTCATGTCACCCTGGTCCCAGCCGTCTCCAGCGGCGAGATCAAGACAAAACCAACACAGCATGCCGTCAAGGAATTGCAGGAAATAGGAATACAGCCCGATGCACTTATCCTTCGCTCGTCAAAACCCCTGAGCGATGAACTACGCCGCAAGATCTCGCTCTTCACCAATGTAGAAGAAGAAGGAGTCATCAGTGGTTACGACGCAGCGACAATTTACGAAGTACCTCTCATCTATTACGGCCAGA
>Ga0116177_10003342_pt1 | contig 11769 bp, 10 predicted proteins | sample AD_STIC10_MetaG_FD_89750 | JGI IMG/M metagenome (GOLD analysis project Ga0116177, IMG submission 89750) | Active sludge microbial communities of municipal wastewater-treating anaerobic digesters from USA - AD_STIC10_MetaG | ecosystem: Engineered > Bioreactor > Anaerobic > Digestate | place: USA...
GTTGGTATTAAGGTGAACTGGGATTTCAATCCCCCTGCATTTGTATTATTATTGGTGGTGCTCAGCAACTGGTTTCCTGCATTTACACGAACATCAAAATAACTTTTCTTCTTCCCGGGTCCCATCATCAGCTTAACAAACTCATCATTTTTAAACATCGAATCCAGCGCAAGCCGCTCCTCTTTGGTGAGGGAGTCGGTTTGTGCATGCACCAATGAGGTACTGAAGACCGCCAGCAGCAGGATCAGAATTTTATGCATATCGGGTTGAGTGTGGCCGTATATAGATTATAAAAATCAAAAATAGTTTAATGTCGCACTAAAAAGCCCGTATTAAACGTAAACTTTGCCCATTACATTGTTTTAGAGCATAAAAGCCTTACCTTTGCGCCCATTATTAATAACTGAGAATTACATGACATGCTCAGTTGCTGTTGAAAACAGATCTATCCCCGGGGCCATTTTAGACGCCCCTGCACTTGATACAACGGCCAAAAGCATGACATCCCGGTACTTCGAATAGCTCGGTACAAACGGGAAACAGCATGTGGCTATCGCAAAACAAATTTCATGAATGCATTTGAAGCCTTAGGCTTGAACGAACAATTGGTACAATCCGTTACCGAATTAGGATTTGAAACACCCACTTCCATCCAGGAAAAAGCCATTCCCGTTTTATTATCGGGCACTACCGACTTTATCGGCCTGGCCCAGACCGGAACCGGCAAAACAGCCGCTTTTGGATTACCCCTGTTACAGTTAATTGACCCGGCACAAAGGCATCCGCAGGCGCTGATCGTTTGCCCTACCAGGGAACTCTGCCTGCAGATCACCAACGATATTGAAACATTTAAAAAACACAGCCGCAATATTTACACCGAAGCCGTTTATGGCGGTGCTTCCATCATGATGCAGATACGCAACCTGAAAAAAGGCGTACATATAGTGGTAGCAACCCCCGGTCGTTTGATCGACCTCATCGAACGCAAAGCCATCGACCTGCAAAAGGTAAAATACGTGGTACTGGACGAAGCCGATGAAATGCTGAACATGGGCTTCCGCGATGATATTGATTTTGTATTGAAGAATACCATCAACCGCGAAAGCACCTGGTTATTCAGCGCCACCATGCCACCGGAAGTAAGGGCCATCTCTAAGAATTATATGGAGAACCCGAAAGAAGTTACCGTTGGTAAAAAGAACAGCGGCAATGTAAATATCGACCACCAGTATTTTGTGGTTCCGGCGCACCAGCGTTATGAAGCGTTAAAACGGCTGATCGATTTTAACCCGGGCATGTATGCCATTATTTTCACCCGTACAAAAGCCGATGCACAGGATATCTCTGAACGCCTGGCAAAAGCCGGCTACGAGATTGAAGCATTGCATGGTGATCTGTCGCAGCAACAACGTGATAAAGTGATGGGACGTTTCCGCAGTAAGAATTTACAACTGCTGATAGCCACCGATGTGGCAGCAAGGGGAATTGACGTGGATGCGATCACCCATGTGATCAATTACGAATTACCCGATGATATGGAAGTGTACACCCACCGCAGCGGACGTACAGGCCGGGCCGGTAAAACGGGTATTTGTCTTTCTATTTGCCACAGCAGGGAAAGTTATAAGATCAAATCGCTGGAGCGGATGATCAATGCAAAATTCAATAAAGTAGATATTCCTTCGGGTAAAGATGTTTGCCGCAAGCAGTTCTTCCATTTCATGGATAAACTGATGCAGGCTGATGTCAGTCATGGTGATTACGAAACCTACATGCCCGACCTGATGACAAAGTTTGCCGAAGTAAGCAAAGAAGAAGTATTGCAACGGGTGGCTGCTTTGGAATTCAATCATTTCCTCAAATACTACGAAAATGCAGAAGACCTCAACCGTGCTGATGCAAGAGGCGACAGAAGACAACCAGGCAGGGAGGATATGAACGGCAGCAGAAAGGAAAGAACCAGTTTCAACAGGCGTGACAGCGGGTATACCCGTTTATTCATCAACCTCGGAATCAAGGACGGTTTTTACAAAGCCAGTTTCCTACAGTTCATCCTGGACGAAAGCAACCTGAAAAAGGAAGTACTCGGCAAGATCGATATGAGGGATATGAACAGCTGGGTGGAGATCGACAAAGATGCTGCCGGAAAGATGATCAAAGCCATCGACGGAAAGCGCTACAACAACCGCACCATCCGTATGAATGAAGCCGACGGCGGTTTTAAAAGACCGAGTGATGAAGGAAGAAAGAGAACCTATGCTGCTAAAGAAAGGGGAAATTTCAGGTAATCCTTAACCCGGAAATATTCAAGGATTAATGTTCAATTCTCAATATTCAACGGCATCTGTTTTATAACGGAATGCCCATTCATTGAGAGCTGAACATTGTTAGTTGTATATTGAACATTAACTGCAAAAGAAGAACATTCAATAATCAATCTTCAACGCTCAATGTTTAATTGGTATGGAAGCCGAGGTACACATACTGTTCTCTTCTGACTACTATGAAATATGCGATTTCAAATGCCTGTGCAATGAATGCACCAGGTCGAAAAGGGAATACAATGAGCACCTTTCTCTTTGCATAACCCGGTCGGGTAATTTTTATTACAATGCATTCCGGGCATCGCTGGATACGTATACCGGCTCCGTACTCATCAGCAAGCCCGGTTATGATTATACGGTAACCCACCCGGGCGAAACACCCGATCATTGCAGCATCATCATTTTTAAAAAAGCCTTTTACGAAGACATCGGGGAACAACTTCATTTAAAAGCCCATTGGTTCTTTTCCAATAAAGACATACAGTCACTGCTTTTGAAAACAAGTCCCCAGCTGGAGCAGCTTCATTATTCATTATTGCAGGCGGCAAAGCATGTATCACCGGATAAACTGGAGATGGATGGTATTGTAATGGAGATGCTGGAAGAAGTATTATCCCGCTTTACCAATTATGAAATGCCACAGGCGCTTCCTGCAAAGCTGAAGAAGCATCACCTGGTTACCATTGAAAAGGCAAAGCAATACCTCAACGAAAATCTTTCTAAAAATATTTCCCTGGAAGAACTGGCTGGCCATTGCCATATAAGTCCTTTTCATTTCAGCCGGGTATACAAAACATTTACGGGCTACCCGGTTTATCAATACCTGCAGGGGATGCGGCTGAAACATGCCGAAATGCTGCTGGCTACAGCGTTACCGGTTGCCGATATCGCCTTCCAGTCGGGCTTTAACAGCATCGATTATTTTTCTGCCGCTTTTAAAAAGCAATACAAACTCTCCCCTTCCGCCTTCCGAACAAGCCGGAAAAAAACAGCAGGATTTCACAAGTGACCTTCTTCCCTGGTTTTTAGTTTTGCACTTCATAAAAACAACATGATGGACGAAGTGCGACAAAACCTGCTCATTGCCGAACAAAAGGCAAAAGAATTATTTACTGCCGTTGAGCAGCGGGGATTAATAGTTCCCGGAAAAACGGAAAGTGAACTGGCCAGTGAAATAGTTACGCTTGCCAAAACACTTTTTGGCATCGAGAACTTCTGGCATAAAAAAATTGTACGGGCCGGCGCCAACACCCTTCATCCCTACAATGGAAATCCGGCAGACCGGGTTATACAGGATGACGATATGGTGTTCCTGGACTTTGGCCCCATCTACAACGGCTGGGAAGCCGACCTGGGAAGAACCTATGTCATCGGCAACGACCCGTTAAAACTGAAATTGAAAAAAGATGTGGAAGATGCCTGGCAGGAAGCGAATGAATGGTATGCCAGGCAAACCGATCTTACCGGCGCTGAATATTTTCAGTACGTTACGGAATTGGCAAAAAAATACGGATGGGAATTTGGCGGAGATATAGGCGGGCATATCGTTGGGCGCTTTCCGCATGAACAACCAGACGATCCGGCCGACATGGGATTGGATGTTCACCCCAACAACCACAGCAGCATCTTCCTGCGGGATAAGCAGGGGAACAAAAGGCATTGGATACTGGAGATACAATTCGTAGACAGGATGAATAATATCGGGGCTTTCTTCGAGCAATTATTGATAACAGAATAAGACGGGACTGCAAAAGTTTCAGCCATTCAAAAACCACCCATTTGAAAATGAAAAAGATATTTAACGTGAGCATGATGACCCTTGGATTACTAAGAGCCGAAGCGCAGCAAACAGAACTGGACGTACTTAAAAAACTCAATGCTGCGTTCATCCATAATTTCGTAACCAATGATACCGCTTCGCACAGCCGTATCATTCACCGCGATTTCATTCACGTGAGCAGCACCGGCAAATACACGGCCCGCAAAGATTACCTGGCCAACTGGGCGCATGGCTTCAATGGTATTGTGTACTGGGATTACCGGGATGAGGACATCCGCATATTCGGAAACACCGCCCTGATTCATTCACAAAACAAATGCATTGAAATAAAAGAGGGGAAAGAAATGATCAGCTTCTGGATGTACACCGATACCTATATAAAAGAGAACGGCGAATGGAAATGCATACAGGCGCAGATCGCCAAAGTAGCACCGGAAAATTATGCGGCGGATGAAACGATTGTAAAGAAGTATGATTATCGCCCGGGTTCAAATTAAGCAGTAAATAAAATTACTCAACCTTAAATTTTTACTCAGTAACAGTATATCGAACCTCTCTTTCTAAAGTCATCGTGCCTCCACCTGGCTTTATAAAAGTCATAACAACTCGTACAAAATGATTTCCCGGTTTCATAGAAGCCCTTAATTTGTATATACCGACTCCGTCATCAACAACAACAGATTTCCCATCTACAGTAATTTTCGGATTAGCGCTACTCGAGAAGGCCCCAATACCGGCTGTTATTTCAATCTCAGCCCCGGGCTTAACAGTATTACTACTCAGGGAAACAAGTGGCATAGGGAAATCATCAATAATCATTACAGGATATGTTTTGTTAAGACAAAAACTAACAAGTACATTTTCATTTATCCTTATGTTATTCTCAAACTTACTCAACATAGCCAGTGCAGCAACAGCAGGAATATCATTTACAAAAGTTTTTGTAAATGCTGCCGAGCCGGTTTTCGTATAATCAAATCCACCTGCAAATACTAAAATAGTATGATAAATTGCTTTGGTCAACTCCGGGTCAATTGCCAATATCTCCTGCCTGTATCTTAGCAGTTTATCAAATAATTCTTTACCCTTTTCATGATCATTGAATAAATGATTAACCGCATTCGAATTGTCTTCTTTATAAGACAACTTATCACCCTGATCATTAGTACCGGCTTCATTTTTTAACTCTTCCTTTAAGCCTGCTATGTATTTAACAACACTGTCAGAAAGCGATTTTACTACTATTGCCTTCGGGTACCAGTTTCCTGCTATTACCTTGGCATCAGGGTCAGTCAACCTATCCTCAAGTGCCCGGTAAATTATCTTATTGGTAATAGCAATTGTTTTTACTGATTGTTGGAGTCCTTCATCTGTAGCCCTGAATACTGTTAAGGCATTATTTGATTTATCTACACAGGAAGAAAATATATGGAATACACCAATTGCTAAAGTTATATATCGCATTGTACTTTGTTTCCAAGAAAGATAGAAACAAAACCTTTAGGGAAAGGTTAAAATAGTTTGAAGCAGAATATTCAATAATCAACGATCAATATTCAATAATCAACAAAATCCGTTGTTAATTGATCATTGAGAATTGAATATTGAACATTTCCATTTATACAAGCTCTATCACCGTTATCTCCGGTAATATCCCCACCCTGCCGGGGTATCCAATAAAACCAAAACCGGGATTTACATAGAGTTTTTGCTTGCCGTCTTCATAAAGTCCTGCCCATTGCCTGTACATATATTGCACGGGACTCCATTTAAAGCCGGGTATCTCTACGCCAAACTGCATACCGTGGGTATGGCCGCTGAGCATGAGGTCTACATCGGGGTATTTTGTTTTCACTTCGGCATCCCAATGGCTGGGATCGTGGCTCATTAATATTTTAAACGGATATTTTTCAGAACCGGGATGCGCCAGGTCCATACGGCCGTGTTTGGGAAATCTTGCTTTATTACTCCAGTTCTCAATACCCAGCAGGGCGATCTGTTCCCCGTTCTTTTCCAGCACCACGTGTTCGTTCATCAGCAAACGCCAGCCAAGTCCTTCATGCACTTTTTTCAGGTTCTCTAAATTCTGGTCTTTGGAAACACCTTTATGCGGCCAGTTCACATAATCGCCGTAATCGTGGTTGCCAAACGTGCTGTACACACCCATCGGCGCATTCAGTTTGCTGAACACATCCATGTATTCTTCCATTTCGGTAGCCCGGTCGTTCACCAGGTCGCCGGTAAATAAAATGATATCGGCTTTCTCATCCAGTATCTTTTTTATTCCGTGCTCAACGGCTTTTTTATCGGTAAAACTACCGCTGTGGATATCGCTGATGTGGATGATCTTTAAACCCTTGAAGGCCGGTGGTAAATTATCAAAGGCCAGGGGTATCTTTTTGAGATTGTAATTGTATTTGTTACCGAAACCGTACAAGAGGCTTCCAAACAGGGTACCACCGGCTGCCAGTCCCAGCCAGCTTAAAAAAACGGAGCGACTGATGCCATCTCCACTCATGCTATCCACTTCGGTGTTATTAAAGAACAGTTTTCCGGCAACCCATTGAACACCCCTTCGTACATCATCCACCAAAAAGAAGATAACGGCCACCATTTTTGCCAAGGTTAGCCCGATCACACTGGCAAATAAATAGGTCCGCACCTTTTTTCCCAGGAAATTCTGATCGGTATACACAAACAGCAAGAAGCAAATGATGGCAAGGGCGGTTAGTCCCCAGTACAAGGAATAGATGATGGCCCGGGCCCTGGGAGAAACAGAATGGCTTACCGCCTTCACGGCCTGGAAAATGTAGGTATCCAGCAGCAGCATGACAGCGATGGTGATGAAAACGCCGATTGGTGTACGCATGTGAACGTTTAACGGTTTAAGGGTTGAAAGGTTGAAGGTGGAAAGAAGAGCCTGTACATTTCATCATAATTACAAATATTACAATTAAGACTCCTCTTTGTTCCCTGTTTTATGCCGAATGGTTAAATTTGCCGGCCCGGAAGCAAAGTTGGGGCTGTTTATTGAAACCAGACGATCGGGAATGTAAAATATTTTATAATGTGGGGATTGGCATAAAGAGGAACAAAGACCCTCTAACGTCGATAAAATGGTGAAAACGAAAAGGGGTAATTGCCCTACATTACGATACCTTTGGGCATCCCGGAATTGGCCGTTGGCTGTTGTTCGTTGCCCATCAACCGGGTTTAAACGACCAACGAACAACGAATAACGAACAACGATTACAATATTATGGCAAGAATAATTGGAGTAGCAAATCAAAAAGGAGGCGTAGGAAAAACCACCACGGCCATTAACCTGGCGGCAAGTTTTGCCGTATTGGAATATAAGACCCTGCTGGTAGATGCTGATCCGCAGGCAAACAGCACCACCGGCACGGGGTTCGACCTGCACAATATCACCCAAAGCCTGTACGACTGTATGGTGAACGAGGCCCAGGTGAAAGACGTAATACTTAAAACAGATATCCCATTCCTTGACCTGGTACCTTCGCATATTGACCTGGTAGGCGCCGAAATTGAAATGATCAACTACCCCAACCGGGAAAGTGTGCTGAAAAAGATACTGGAACCCATCCGGGATGAATATGATTTTATTGTGATCGACTGCTCTCCTTCTTTGGGATTGATAACCGTAAATGCATTGACAGCGGCCGACAGCGTGGTGGTTCCGGTTCAAACCGAATTTTTTGCGCTGGAAGGCCTGGGCAAACTGCTCAACACCATCAAGATCGTTCAGAACAGGCTCAACCCTGCTTTAAAAATAGAAGGGATACTGATGACCATGTACGATGGCCGCCTGCGCCTTTGCAACCAGGTGGTGAGTGAAGTGCGCCGTCATTTTGACGACATCGTTTTCAGCAGCATCATTCACCGCAACACCCGGCTCAGCGAGGCGCCCAGTTTTGGCAAACCGGTGATCCTCTACGATGCCGACAGTAAGGGATCAATCAATTATCTCAACCTTGCCAAAGAGATCCTGCAAAAAAATAATCTTACTAAAATAAAAGAAGAAGACCGAATACTTGAATGACAAATTTGATGATTTGATGATTACCTGATTTGATAATTAGTAAACAATCAGCACATCACCAAATCAGCACATCATCAAATCAATACCATGAGCCTTCCAAATAAAAAAGACGCATTAGGAAAAGGTATCCGCAGCCTGCTGCAGAACATTGATGCCGACCTGAAGAGTACGGCCGGAAGTTTAAAACCGGAGGTGGTAGAACAGGCTTCTGCTTCCATGCGTATTTCACTCGACCAGATAGAAGTGAATCCCAAACAGCCCCGCCGTGATTTTGATGAAACGGCATTGAATGAACTGGCTGCATCCATTAAAATGCACGACATCATTCAGCCGCTTACCGTTACCAAGCTTGCCAGCGGTAAATACAGGCTGATCGCCGGTGAACGCCGTTTTCGTGCCTCAAAGATCGCCGGGTTAAAAGATGTGCCTGTTTATATACGCCAGGCAAACGATACCGAACTGCTGGAACTTTCTTTACTGGAGAACCTGCAGCGAAAAGACCTGAATGCCATGGAAGTTGCCCTCAGTTACAAACGCCTGATGGATGAACTGGAGTACACACAGGAACAGGTGGCCGAACGCATGGGGAAAGAGAGAAGTACGGTAACAAATTACATACGCTTATTGAAACTGCCGCCGGATATACAGGTATCGGTACGCAACGGAGAAGTAACCATGGGGCATGCAAGAGCGCTGATCAATGTAGATATGGTGGATAAGCAACTTTATATTTTCAACGAAATAAAAAAACGTGGCTTATCGGTAAGGCAAACAGAAGAACTGGTAAGAAAACAATACAGTCCGGCTGTTAAAGTTGCGGTAAAACAAACACTGGCGCCCGATCTTAAACGTATTGAAGATAATTTAGCATCGCAGTTTAACACCCGGGTTAAATTAAAGCACGGCAAAAAAGGCAATGGAAGCATCCTGTTCGAATATTATTCCACCGAAGAACTGAATGCCCTGCTGGATAAACTGAACATTAAAGTAAACTGATGTTTAAAGTAATTTCCTGTTTCCTTTTACTAAGCTCCCTTCTTTTCGGCAACCAGGCGCTGGCGCAAAAAGACAGCACCAAAAAGAAGAACACCGGCATTTTCAGAAGACCCGATACCTCCAGGTTATACAATCCCCGTATCGCTACTTACCGCTCTGCCATACTGCCCGGCTGGGGACAACTCACCAATAAAAAATACTGGAAGATACCGATCGTGTATGCAGCATTGGGTACAACGACGGTTATCTTTTTCCGCAATACCAAACAGTACCGGGAGGCAAGAGACGCCTATGCCAATGCTATTGACGGCATCCCCGGCAATGATTTTGAAATTCCTCAACCCTATTATTCCGTAAAAGATCAACCCGAACGGATAAAGACCTTCCGCAACCAGGTAAGGCAGAATATCGACTACACGGTTTTATTCTTCATCCTTTTCTGGGGATTGAATGTGGTGGACGCCACCGTGGATGCCCACCTGAAAACCTTTGATGTAAGTGATGACCTCAGCCTGCAGATCAGGCCCGGTTACAGTCCGCTTGCCCAAACAAACGGCATCAGCCTGGTGCTGAATTTTCACCCCAAATCCCTAAAGGGGCTTAAATGATTATATTTGTTTTCACTAACTTTTAAAGCTAATGAACAACACAGGTAATTCCCCCTCCAGGGGGCCAGGGGGTATGAAAATTGCACTGATCGGTTATGGCAAAATGGGTAAGACCATTGAAGAAGTAGCGCTCAAACGTAACCATACAGTAAACCTTAAGATAGACATCGATACCGTTGATTCCTTTACCAAAGAAAATCTTCAGCAATGTGATGTGGCGATTGAATTCACCGGTCCGCACAGCGCAAAAGAGAACATACTCAAATGCCTGGATGCCGGCATACCCGTTGTAAGCGGCAGCACCGGCTGGCTGGAGCAATGGGCTGAAGTTGAAAAAAGCTGCAAAGAAAAGAACGGAAGTTTTTTATACGCCAGCAACTTCAGCGTAGGCGTAAATATCTTTTTTGAACTGAATAAAAAACTGGCGCAGCTGATGAAGCCGCACAGCGACTATGATGTTTCGCTCACCGAGATCCATCACACCCAGAAAAAGGATGCACCCAGCGGTACGGCCATCACACTGGCGGAACAGGTATTGCATGAATTGCCGCGAAAAACAAAATGGGTGAATGATCCCTCCGGCAATGCCAGCGACCTGGTGATCATCAGCAAGCGGGAAGACCCGGCACCGGGAACCCATTCGGTTACTTACAGCTCAGCCATTGATGATATTGAAATCATACACACGGCACACAGCCGGCAGGGATTTGCGCTGGGCGCAGTACTGGCTGCAGAATATATTCAAAACAAAAAAGGCATTTTCAACATGCAGCAGGTATTGGGCATCAGCTAAATTCAACCGGATGCAACGGACAAAAAATATCCTCTTTACTCTCTTATTCTTCATTTCATGCTATGCCGGCCAGGCGCAGCAATACATTATTGACAGTGTTCAGTTTGTAATTGATAACAGCACCGACGATCGGGAGAAAATAAAAGCTTATTTCGTTCTGCACGAAAAATTACTTTCAAAAGATTTTGACGAATGTCTTTTGGCAGCACAAAAAGGCGCTTCGTTATCGAAAAAAATAAACGACAGCGCTTCCTTCGGCGGTTTTCAAAGCGCCATTGGAAGGGCCTACTATTTTAAAGGTAATTACGACAGTGCCGCCACGTATTACTATAAGGCAATCGGCATATTAAGAAAGACCGGCGATCAGCCAAAACTTGCCGCTGCCTTGAATGACCTGGGCAGGCTTTATAGAAAAACCCGCGATCTTGACCGTGCCTTACAGATATATGACGAAGCTTTTGCCATTTACAAAAAACTGAATGACGAAGAAGGAATGGGAACCATCCTCAATGAATCGGGGGTGGTGTTTGAATATAAAGAAGATTATGATGAAGCGATAAGCCGTTATAAAAGATCGCTCGCCACCAGGCAAAAAATGAATGATACGGTAGGTATTGCCTACAGCCTCAACTTCATTGGCGGCGCCTATACCCAGCAGAAAAAATTCAAAGAGGCAGAAGATAACCTGCTGCGGTCACTTGAACTGAGAAAAAAACTGAAAGACAGTTTCACCATTGCCCTGAGTCACAGCGACCTGGGCTATATGTACAAAGAACAGAACAGCCTGGATAAAGCGATCGAGCAATACCAACTCAGTAATACCATCGCCATTGATATGAAATTCGCCGACCTGTTGCTGAGCAATTACCGGGAGCTGGCCGTGATCGCTGAAAAGAAAGGAGACTATTCGCTGTCGCTGGAATATTACAAAAAGCAGACAGCACTGAAGGATTCCATTTACTCCGGCGAAAAGATGAAGCAGATAGAACAACTGAATGCAAAATATCAAACAGAAAAAAAAGAGCAGCAGCTAAAACTGCAAAGAACAGAAATAAGCCGTAAGAATTATTTATTGATGGGTATTTCGCTTGCCGGCATACTGTTGATATTGTTTGGCTTTACTTTTTACCGTAAGCGGCAGTTGCAGAATAAGATGGACCTGCAGGCAGAAGTGATGAAACAGCAGGATATTGCCACCCGGGCCATCA
>Ga0116177_10003343_pt1 | contig 11768 bp, 8 predicted proteins | sample AD_STIC10_MetaG_FD_89750 | JGI IMG/M metagenome (GOLD analysis project Ga0116177, IMG submission 89750) | Active sludge microbial communities of municipal wastewater-treating anaerobic digesters from USA - AD_STIC10_MetaG | ecosystem: Engineered > Bioreactor > Anaerobic > Digestate | place: USA...
CATTAGTTCTCGCAGTTTGTTTTTTACCAATTGTTTATCGAGTCTTTTATATAGCCGCCAAGTATAATCCGCGTCTTCAATCGCGTAGTCTGCCACCCTATTAATATCCACTTGATCCATAGTCAACTGATCTTTCCCCTTGCCAATCAGACTCTCGATTGGTGTCATCTCATAACCGAATTCAGTGAAAACCACCGCGTCCAGATTGTGCTGTCTTGACCCGGGATTCAAAAGATATGACGCCACCATCGTATCAAATTCCATCCCCTTCAATTCCATCCCCGCGCCTCCCAATGTTTCCATATCAAACTTAATATTATGCCCCACTTTTTTTACCTTCTCATCCAATAATATATTCCTTAATTTTGAATTTTGAATTTTGAATTTTGAATTTCTGCCAACTGGCAGATAATAACCCATTCCTTCCTCCCAGCTAAAACTGATCCCAATCAAGTCCGCCAAAAATGGATCCAACCCGTTCGTCTCCGTGTCAATGGCAAATATTTTCTGTTTATCTAGTTCCTTCAAAAATTTCTCCAGTTTTTCTTCGCTGTCAACGAGAATATAGCCATCGCGAATTTTGAATTCCACCCCTCCTTCCTTGGCGCTAATATCCTTTCCCTTGTTATCAAACAAACTGACTTGTCCTCTGGTTAATTCTTTCTCGGCCAAAGGAATCCTCGCGATCAACGATTTGAAATTCCACGCCTGAAACAACTCCACGATTCGTGGTGCGTCAAATGGCCGTACCCGACAATTATCTAAATTAAAATCCAGCGGCACGTCTTTCTTGATCGTCGCCAATTCTTTAGACAAGAATGCTTCCTTTTTATGCTCTAACAATTTCTGAAAAACACTTTTCTTTATTCCCCTGTCTTCTAATTTCTGATTTCTAATTTCTTCGTCTTTAATTTTACCAATCTCGTCAACAAATTTATAAAGTTCCTCAACCCCGCCAAACATCAAAATTAATTCCGTAGCGGTTTTTTCCCCTATCCCTTTTACGCCTGGAATATTATCAGATGGATCACCGCGCAAAGCTTTATAATCCACCATCATCTCTGGTCCAAATCCATATCTCTCTTTCACTGCCGCCTCATCATAAATAACCGTATCCGCAATTCCCTTTTTCAAAGTATAAACCTTGGTATTATCATCAATCAATTGCAACGTATCCATATCCCCCGTCACAATTATATTTTCGATCTCTCCTTCCCTTTGCCTTTTGCCTTTTGCCTTTTTACTTTGTTCTACTATTGTCCCGATTAAATCATCCGCCTCAAATCCCTTAACCGCGAATATCGGCATATTAAAAGCCTTAATCATCTCTTTGACCAACTCGATTTGACTATAAAGTTCATCCGGCCCTTTTTCTCTTTGCGCCTTGTATTCTTTATACATTTCCAAACGAAATGTTTCTTTCGACACATCGAAACACACCGCCACATATTCCGGCTTTATATCTTTTAGTACCTTGAGTAATATGTTCGCAAAGCCATACACTGCGTTCACTAAAACCCCGTCCTTGGTCATTAAGGGCGGCAAAGCGTGAAACGCCCGGTGTACTATCGCATTAGCGTCTATAATGGCTATTTTTTCTCGTTTCATAAAATTATATTCACCTCCATCATACCATTTTCCGGCCAAAAATCAAAAAACGAGCCACTCGCTCGTTTTTTAATATCTGTTTTAATCCGTTCTAAATCTGTTCAATTCTGTTGTTTGTATTTTTCCTACTTTCCTACACACCTACTCACCTACAAACCTGCCCACCGTCACCACATTCTTCCCATTCCACCAATGCGCTCTTTCACCACCCAAGGAATAATAACTCTCCACCACCTCAAAACCTGCCTTACCTAATAATCCCCTCAATTCCCCCAACCTAAACGCCCGATAATAAAGTTTCCCACGCGCGCCATTTGGAACACTCTCCCATACTGTCATTACATCCCGAAATCCTAATCCAAAATTTCGAATTTGAGATTTAGCATTTATTTTGGATTTTGGATTTTGGATTTGGAATTTATTTGTATCTTGTATCTTGTATCTTGGAAATTGGAACTTATATCTCCAGAGACTCTTCCCTGCTCCCACCTGCCACATATTCCAATTCGTCATAATCAATACTCCGCCCGGCTTCAAAATCCGTCTCACCTCTTCCAAAACTTTATGCCTATTTTCCTGCCCGGCAATATGATTCAAACTGGCAAACATAAACACTGCATCAAAGTCTTTCTCGCCCAACTTCGCCAGCTCCAACATATCCAACACTCTAAAATTCACCGCCCTTAATTTCTTTATTTCTTTATTTCTTAATTTCTCCTTGGCTTCGCCAATCAACCCTTCTGACGTATCCACACCCCAATATTCCACCTCCGGTAATATTTCCACCAGTCTCCCATTCCCGCATCCCACATCCAAAATTTTCACCCCCAGCCTGACATATTTTTTCACCAAAATTTCCATCTCCGGCCACACTCTATTCCGTGTTGCCGAAAAATCCTCCGCGATCATCTCGTAGGTACTTTTACTAATATCCATTATTCTTTTGGCTTGCTCACTATTCATATATCCTCAATCTAACACAAAAAATGAATTATGAATAATGTATTATGAATTATGGTATTTATTCGTATATTTGTAACTGATTTGCCCGCCTGCAACGCTATGCGCTAGCATTGCGGGCAGGTATATTCGTAGATTTCTTGACTATCTCCCTCTTACTTATATAATAACCTCACTATGTCCATCTCTTCCGAACTAATTAAATACCTTCTCAAAAATCCGCCCCTACCCGGCGATGATTTATCAGTGATCAAAAGAAAATTTGCCAAGCAATTCAATCTCGCTGAACCGCCCACCAACAGTGAATTACTCTTGACCTACCGCGCCCAAAAAAAAATCTGCCCGCCTCTGGAAAAAGCGCTCCGCAAACGCAAAGTCCGCACCCTTTCCGGCATTGCCGCTGTCACAGTTTTGACCAAACCTCATCCCTGCCCGGGCACTTGTGCCTATTGTCCCCATCAGGACAAAATGCCTGTCAGCTATCTCCAAAACGAGCCAGCGGTTATGCGCGCCGTACTTTGTAAATTCAACCCTTACGAACAAGTTCAAATGCGCTTACGTGCTCTACAAAACAATGGTCATGCCACTGACAAATTGGAATTAATCGTCCTTGGTGGCACTTGGTCATATTATCCGAGAGTATATCAACTCTGGTTTATTCAAGAATGTTTCCGCGCCGCCAATGATTTTCCTCGTTCTCGCTCTCGCTCCCCTCTCCTGACTAGGAGAGGGGCTGGGGGTGAGGTTGCTTTATTACACGAACAAACTAAAAATGAGTCTGCGGCCAATCGCATCATTGGCCTCACTCTGGAAACTCGTCCCGACTATATTACTGAAAAAGAATTACAGACCATGCGCACCCTCGGTTGCACTCGCATAGAAATTGGCGTTCAACATATTGACGACCAGATTTTAAAATTAAATAAACGCGGTCACCTGATTGATCAAACTATCAGGGCCACTGCCCTATTGCGTCAATTTGGCTTCAAAATTACTTATCATCTCATGCTCAATCTTCCCGGCTCCACGCCAGCCAAAGATTTAGCGATGTTTAAAACCATTTACTCCGATCCGCGCTTCCAGCCAGATCAACTCAAAATTTATCCTTGTGTGGTTGCCGAGGGTTCTTTGCTTTACAAGTGGTGGCAAAAAGGACATTGGCGCGCCTACTCGGACAAAACCCTGACCAATTTGATTATCAAAATCAAAACCATCACTCCGCCCACCGTCCGCCTGATCCGCATCATTCGTGATATTCCCGAAGAATCCATTATCGCCGGCAATAAAATCACCAACCTGCGTCAGGAGATAAAATTTATCATGGATAAAAAAGGCCTTGTCTGCCATTGTATTCGTTGCCGCGAAGCTGGACACCAAAATAAATTTCCAATTTCCAATTTCCAATTTCCAAATAAATCCAAAATCTCAAACCCCAAACTCTTTATCCGTACTTACTCGGTGTCCAGCGGTACTGAATATTTTATTTCTTTTGAATCCCCTGACCAAAAAATTCTCTACGCCTTCTGCCGCTTGTTTCTCCCGAATAAAAATCTACCAATTACTAGTTACAAGTTACTAGTTACTAGTTACTTTGCCTTAATCCGCGAACTCCACACCTACGGAGAGATGACTCCTTTCAGCCAAAAGGGTAAGGTCCAACACCTGGGTCTCGGCAAAAAACTCCTCACTCAAGCCGAAAAAATTGCCCAGCAAAAACATTATCAAAAACTCTCCGTCATCTCTGGCGTCGGCGTCCGCGGCTATTACCGCAAACTCGGCTACCACTTGGACAACACCTACATGGTCAAAACGCTCTAAATCTGCTACCATAACCATATCAGCTAACCCAATTATATGGCCTCCTAATAATCTTAAAAATACGGTTAATTTTATCTTCGAGCTCAACCAACTCAAACACCAGCGCAGTGCTGGATTTTTGCTTAACGGAATTAGTAGCCCGCATAACACCGCTTCTCATGTTTGGCGCGCCGCCCAAATCAGTTATATCATCGCCGCCATGGAGGGTGGCGTCAACCCAGAGAAAGTTGCTTGCATGGTTTTAATCCATGATAATGGTGAAGCCCGCATCGGTGACCAACACAAAGTCGCCGCTCGCTACCTACCCAAATCAGGACCAGAAGCCGCTGCTTTTTTTGATCAAATCAGCAATCTCTCCTCTGAAATCCAAAATAAATGGAAAACATATTATGAAGAACTCGAAAATCGTAACACCCCTGAGGGAATAATAGCCAAGGACGCTGATTGGTTAGAAGTTGCCTTTCAATCAAAAGAATACGTCGAGTTAGGTTGTGAGTCGGCTGTCAATCTAATCAACAATGTTGAAAAAGCATTAGAGACAAAATCCGCCAAAGCCCTTATTAAAGAAATAAAAAAAACAAAATTTACCGACTGGTGGCACGGCCTCAAAAAAATGACTTATAAAAAACTATATAATTAATTTTGCCACTCATAATTCTAAAACCATGATCTAATTTTATTTTAAATTTTTATCTGTCATTTTCCACTTTGATTTTTACCTTTTAAATTTTTAACATGAATTTTCAAAACAATCTCTCCCAATTAGAATCCCATGACCCTGAAATTTACGCCGCCATTATTGGCGAAGAACAACGCGAACAAAAAGGCATTGAATTGATTCCTTCGGAAAATTATACCTGGCCAGAAGTTTTTGCCGCCAATGGTTCTATCTTCACCAATAAATATTCGGAAGGCTATCCCGGCCGCCGCTATTATGGCGGCCAAAAATTTACCGATCAAATAGAAACCTTGGCGATCGAGCGCGCCAAAAAACTCTTCCACGCCGAACACGCCAATGTCCAAGCCCTTTCTGGCTCACCCATGAACCAAGCTGTTTATTTAGCCTTTTGCCAGCCAGGTGACACTATTCTTGGCATGGATCTTTCCCATGGCGGCCATCTCACTCATGGCGCACCAGTCTCTCATATGGGCCAAATCTTTAATTTCGTCCGCTATAAAACGATTCCCGAAGAAAACGGCCGCATTGATTTAGAAGAATTGCGCCGCCTTGCCTTAGAACACAAACCAAAAATTATTCTTTGTGGTTATACCTCTTATCCCCGCGATTTAGATTATGCCGAATTCAAAAAAATCGCTGATGAGATTGGAGCTCTGACCATGGCTGATATGTCGCATGTCGGCGGCCTGATCGCTGGTGGCGCCCTGAAAAATCCTCTGGATTTTGGCTTTGATATTATGACCACCACCACTCACAAATCGCTGCGCGGTCCGCGTGGGGCTCTAATTTTATGTAAAGAAAAATACGCCAAACAAATTGACAAGTCAGTTTTCCCCGGCCTCCAAGGCGGCCCCCACATGCACACTATCGCTGCTATCGCTGTGGCTTTGGGCAAGGCGCTCCAGCCAGAATTCAAAGAATATGCTAAACAAATCCTCGCCAACGCCAAAACTCTGGCCCAAATATTTTTGGATAATAATATCAAGTTGATCACCAATGGCACTGACAACCATATGCTCGTAGTCAATACAGTTGAGAGTTTCCATCTAGACGGCACCGCAGCCGAAAAAATCTTGGACAAAATCTCCATCACCGTCAATAAACAAATTATTCCCGACGATCCTAATCCTCCGCTTCGACCCTCAGGTATCCGCCTCGGCACCCCAGCTGCTACCACCCGTGGCATGAAAGAAGTAGAAATGCAAAAAATCGCCCATTGGATTATTGAAGCCCTCAAAAACCACGCCGACGATTCCGCTCTCGCTCAAATTCAATCAGAAGTTGAAGCACTCTGCTCCCAATTCCCTGTCCCAGGAATTTAAACTCAGTGACCACAACAGCCCTTTGATCAGGGCTGTTTTTGAAACTAAATATGAATACTAATAAACCGAGTCAGCGTTAAGTGCGAGCCTTGAGAATATTTAGCAGTAATTTGAACGCAGTGAGGCGTAGAAAATTGTCAGGGCGTGAGGCGATTAGCCGATGGGGTTCCCTGACAATTTTCACGCGAACGAAGTAAAAAATTACCTAAATATTCTCAGAGCGAGCGATTTTCTTTCTATCTGCTTTCTTTTCTAAAAAGAAAGCGGGTTAAAAAATTAATGATAGACAAATTTTAAAAACACATAGTCAGATCTACCCCACCACCCCTTAATCCCCTCCTTAAAAAGGAGGGGAAATAATTTTTTCCTTGATTTTTCGCCAAAAAACCGCTACAATAACTCGTATGGTAAAAATCATCAATGGCCAAAAAATAGCCGACGCTCTCTCTGTCCGGCTCAAAAACCAGATTTCGAAGCTGCCTAGGAATAAAAAACCTTCCCTGGCCGTTATTTTGATTGGCCAAAACCCTGCATCTCACCTCTATGTCTCTCTCAAGGAAAAACGCGCGAAGGCCGTTGGCATCCGGTTTCATAAATTCCTTTTTCCCGCCTCTGTCAGTCAGACCAAAATCCTTTCTCTCATCCAAAAACTCAACCAAGATAAATCAATTTCCGCTATTCTAGTCCAGCTTCCCCTGCCCAAAAAATTTAATACCGCCAAAATTATCACTGCCATTGACCCGCGCAAAGACGCCGATGGTATCCACCCAGACAATCTCCGCCTGCTCGCCGCCAAAAAATCGCCCGCTGTCCTGCCGGCCACTGCCGATGCCGTTGCCGCCATTCTTGATTCTTTGAAAATTAATTTGAAAAACAAATCAGCCGCCGTCATCGGCAAGAGCCAAATCGCTGGTCTGCCCGTTTATTATTATCTAAAAAATAAATGTCGCGCGGTCAATGTCTATGATCGCTCTACCAAAAATCTCGCCGTCAAAACAAAGAAAGCTGATTTACTCATCGTCGCTATTGGCCAACCAAAATTTATTACTCAAAAATATTTAAAACCGGGTGCTATCGTGATTGACATCGGTATTAATAAACTTCAAGGTAGAACCGTTGGTGATGTTGATTTTAAAAAAGTCAAAAATATCTGCTCCGCCATCACCCCTGTCCCCGGCGGCGTCGGCCCCATCACCGTGGCCATTTTACTCCAAAATACCTTTAAACTATCTCAACAATTTAACAATTTAACAATGAAACAATAAGCTTTATTTTGTTTAAATGCTTAAATGTTCATATGACTACCTCGAAAAACGTTATCACAAAAGAATTCTGGCAAAAACTCTGGTCCATACTCCAACCGTTCCGGAAAAAAATGATCTGGCTCTTCACTATGATCAGTATTTTCGAATTGCTCCGCCTTATCAATCCTTATTTCATGAAACTTTTGATTGACTACTTGACCAGCGGCACGCATCTTGAATTCGCCCGTCTCCTATCCTTTGTCTGCCTGATGCTTGCCACCGATATCTTTGTCACCCTGGTCCATTATTTTAAGGACAAAAAAATCTTTGACTTTCTTATTCTCATTGAATATCAACTCCCTATTGATCTCCAAAAAAAATTAGTTTCCCTTTCGCTCGGCTATCACGAGAGGGAAAATACTGGCAATAAAATCATCAAAGTCCAACGCGGGGTCGATCGTCTCTCTGAACTCATGTCCAATGCTTCCTGGGAATTTTTCCCTACTATCACCCAAATTATTTTTACCTTTTTCTCCATGCTCTATTTCAGTTGGCAGGTCTCTCTGGTCTTTATTATTTTTGTCCCAATATTTGTAGTCATCACTCTGAAAATGAATAAAATCACCAATCCCTTGCGCACCAGCCGCCACGAGGAATATGAAAATGCCGCCGGTGTTTTGGGCCAGTCAATCATCAATATCTATACTGTCCAGTCTTTTGTCCAAGAAAAAAATGAAACCAAAAAATTTCGCCATATCAGGGATAAAATTGCTGCCATGGAAGGAATCGAATGGCCGATTGTCTTAAATTATAATCTCCTTCGCAGTATTATCGTTGATCTCGGCCGCGTCAGCGTTATTCTCTTGAGCGCCTATTTTGCTTGGCAAGGAGCCATCACCCTTGGTAGCCTCGTCTTTTTCATCACCCTCTCGGAAACCGCCTATCTCGCTCTCTTCCGCCTTTCTCGCACCTACGATCGCCTGATCGAAAATTCTACCGGCGTCGAGCGCATTACCGGGCTCCTAGCGGAAAAATCAGTTTTAATTAATAAACCCCAAATAACCACTGCGGAGCATATCAAAGGTCAAATTGAATTTCAGGATGTCTCTTTCGCTTATCACCAAGATAGTCATTTCCAAGCTTTAAATAAAATTGATTTTAAAATAAAGCCCGGTGAAACCATCGCCTTGGTCGGCCCCTCCGGTGGTGGCAAATCTACCATAGTCAAACTCCTCTATCGTCACTATGATGTCACCGGGGGTAAAATTTTGATCGATGGTCATAATATCAAAGATTATGATCTTTATGCTTACCGCTCCGAGCTAGCTATCGTTCCTCAAGATGTGGAAATCTTTAATGAATCAATCCGCGAAAATATCGCCTATGGCCGGCCTGAAGCTACCCAAAAGGAGATTGATCAGGCGGCGCAGATTGCCAACATTGATTTTATCCCTTGTCTAGAAAACGGCTATGACACCTTGGTTGGTGAACGCGGCATCAAACTCTCCGGTGGTCAAAAACAACGCGTTGGCATCGCCCGGGCTGTTCTCTCTAGTCCCAAAATTCTAATTTTCGATGAAGCCACCAGTAACCTAGATACCCACTCAGAAAAACTTATTCAAAAATCAATTGAAAATATCGCCCGCAAACAAACTATGATTATTATCGCCCACCGCCTCTCTACCGTGGTCAATGCCGACAAAATATTTGTAGTCAAAGACGGCCGCATTGCCGAATCTGGCTCACACGAAGAACTGCTCAAAAACAAAGACGGCATCTACACCGAGCTCCTCCGTCTCCAGGCCGTCGGCGAATTGAAATAAATTAATAATAGCCTCAAACAAAATCACCCGCCGAATCGACGGGTGGTTTTATAATTTAAAAGATAAAATTTCAAAAGGAAGAACTATGATTTAGGATTTAAGATTTAAGAGTAGCTGCCAATTCAGCCAAATAAAAATTATTTAATAAATATTCATAAATCTTAAATCATAAATCTTAAATCAATTTTTATTTTTTATTTCCCCATAATGCTCCTCATCCAATTCTTCCAATTATCATTCCTATCCTCCCCGTCATTTTCATATTTTAACCAAAAATCTTTCGGCCTGAGCGCCCTAATGCCTTTGTACTCTCCCACCTCAATTAGGTGCATATCATTGGAAATAATATATTCCGCCCCTGCCTCTTCAGCGCAAGCAAAAAATTTATTATCATCGCGATCATATTTCACCACATCTACCCGCCGTCGCACCTCTATCATTTCTATCGCTTGAAAAAACCTATTTGCCAAATCATAATGTTTCTGGTCATTAACAAGTCGCTCCAAAATCAACTGATATTCCCGCCAAATCTTATGCGACGCCACCGCTTGCAGTTCACCACTGATTACTGCCTCAACTATCCGACTGGCATAGCTAAAATTATCACTCCACGCGTCCATCAAAATGTTTGTATCAACCACAATTTTCATAAACTAATACAAATTACCAATTAATACAAATATACAAATGATCCCGGGGCCTTCCTTATGTTGAATTACCCACTTATATTTCATTTGTATATTTGTAAATATTTGTAATTTGTATTACTCATTTGCATTACCCAATTCGCTTGCTTTACTATATCATAAATGCTAATCTAAAATCAATCAAATATTCACCATAGGCTACCTGCCATTAATAAAATTTGTATATTTGTATAATATTTGTAAATTCGTAGGTTTATGAAAATCGGCATCGTCGGTCTCCCTAATGTCGGCAAGTCAACTCTTTTTAAAGCCTTAACCAAAAAGCAAGTTGACGCCGCCAATTATCCTTTTTGCACCATCGACCCCAACGTCGGTGTGGTTGCCGTGCCCGACCAGCGTCTGGACGCTCTCAATGAATTATTTCACTCGGAAAAATTTGTCCCCGCCACTATTGAATTTGTGGACATCGCCGGTTTAGTAAAAGATGCTCACCAAGGTGAGGGTCTAGGTAATAAATTTCTTTCTCATATTCGCGAGGTTGACGCCATCGCTCATGTTATTCGCAATTTTGAGGATAGTAATATTATTCACGTCGAAGGTCGTGTCAACCCAGCCGAAGACCTCTCGACCATTGCTACTGAGCTCGCCATGGCTGATCTCACAGTTGTCGAAAACGCCCTTCATCGTCTCAAAGAAAAAATCAAAGCTGGTGATAAAGAAGCAGCTAAAACTGAACAAATTTTATTATCTCTCAAAAAATATTTAGACCAAGGTCAAAAACCAGACACCTCTGAACTCTCATCAGACGATTTAAAGTTAATCAAAAGTTTTTCCCTTCTCACCCTGAAGCCAGAACTTTATATTGAAAATATTGATGAGGATCATTTAAAAAATTTCACCCCGGCCATCGCTAATTCCCTGCCTATTTGCGCCAAACTGGAAGCCGAGCTGGCTGAACTTGATGATACTGAAGCCAAAAAATATTTAAATGAACTCGGTCTGCCCCAGACCGGTCTAGAACAACTGATCACTGCCAGCTACGAACTCTTGGACTTAATAACTTTCTTCACCGCCGGTCCCAAAGAAGCCCATGCTTGGCCAATCAAAAAAGGCACCAAGGCGCCTGCTGCTGCCGGCGAGATTCACACCGACTTTGAAGCCGGTTTCATCCGCGCCGAAATTATCAATTGGCAAGACCTGCTCACTTGCAGCTCCGAAGCCAAAGCCAAGGAAAAAGGTCTCATGCACCTTGAAGGTAAAGACTACATCATGCAAGACGGCGACACTGCCTACTTCCACTTCAATAAAAATTAATTTATCCTGAGCGAGGAGCTTGCGACGAGCCGAAGGATCCCGTCTTATTTTTACCCTTTGCCTTTTGAATTTTTACTTCCCCCTGCCTCACCACTTCTACCTTTAAATAATTGGCTTATTTTTAGCCCTCTATTTTACCCTTGACAAATAATACATTTAATATAAAATAACCCCATCGAAAACTGTCAAATAAAATATCAAATAAAATAGTGGGGTAAGTCATGAAAAAAAATATGGATGACTTGTATGAAGCGTGTAACGGCCTAACTAGCCCGCGCTTTATCGGCATGGCTTTGTGCTTTTGGATACTGTCGAGTTTTAGCCCATCAAAAGCAGCCACCACGTATCACAAC
>Ga0116177_10003351_pt1 | contig 11760 bp, 12 predicted proteins | sample AD_STIC10_MetaG_FD_89750 | JGI IMG/M metagenome (GOLD analysis project Ga0116177, IMG submission 89750) | Active sludge microbial communities of municipal wastewater-treating anaerobic digesters from USA - AD_STIC10_MetaG | ecosystem: Engineered > Bioreactor > Anaerobic > Digestate | place: USA...
GACCCTAATACAGAATTAGTCTAAATAATATTTTGTAACTTTGCAAAAAAAAATTTATGCATCAAGAAATCAAAGAATGGCTTAAAGCAATCATTCATCCAGAGCTAAAACAAAATATTACCGATGCAGGTCTTATCAATAAAATTGAAATAAACGAAAAGCAAATTCGCGTTGTTTTGCTTTATAAAAAACCTGTCGATCCTTTTGCAAATACGATTAAACGTAATGCAGAAGAATTGCTAAAACTTAAAATTAAAAACAAAGAAATTATAGTCGAAAACCTCTTTCCCGAAGTTAAAACAAAAAAATACGAAGGATTAACAGCGGTTAAAAATATTGTTGCCATAGCCTCCGGCAAAGGTGGCGTTGGAAAATCAACGGTAACTGCCAATATAGCGGTGGCGTTAGCAATGAACGGTTATAAAGTGGGCTTACTCGATGGCGATGTTTATGGTCCATCCATACCAAAAATGTTCGGCATAGAAAACGAAAAACCTGAAGTAACAGTAGAAGAAGGCATCGAACTTATAAAACCCATTGAAAAATACGGAGTTAAGGTATTAAGCATTGGTTTCTTTGTTGACCCGAATCAGGCTCTTATATGGAGAGGATCCATGGCTACAAGTGCGTTAAAACAACTATTAGAACAAACCGAATGGGGCGAATTAGATGTTTTGCTTATTGACATGCCCCCCGGAACAGGCGATATTCATCTTACACTTGTTCAAACAGTAGCTGTAACCGGAGTTGCCATTGTTACGACTCCTCAGGAAGTGGCAATTGCCGATGTTATAAAGGGCATAAGCATGTTTCGCAATCCCTCCATCAATGTACCGGTTTTGGGAATTATCGAAAATATGTCATGGTTTACACCTGCTGAACTTCCCGAAAATAAGTATTATATTTTTGGCAAAGGTGGCGGAGAACGCATGGCAAAACAATTCAATGTGCCGTTATTAGGACAAATCCCATTGGTTCAAAGTATTTGCGAATCGGGCGACAAAGGCAAACCTATTGTAAATGCTCATAGCATTGAAGCTGAAGCATTCAGAACCTTGTGCAATAATCTTTTAACCTCACTCGAAGAACGAAATAAAATGGAACCTACTAAAAAAGTTGAAATAACACATAAATAATAAAAGTATATGAACAAACAAGAAATTGATCAAAAAGTTGCTGAAATTATTGAGCAACTTCGTCCTTATCTTCAAGACGATGGTGGCGACATCGATTTGCTCGAAGTAACCGATGATTTAACCGTAAAAGTAAGATTACAGGGAGCTTGCGGTGCTTGCCCTTATAGCTTAATGACATTGAAAAACGGAGTTGAAGAAGCCATACGCCGTGAAATACCCGAAATTAAAGAAGTTATAAGCGCTTAGTATTATTTTACAGGCTGAACTATTTTACTGAAAGTGAACGTTGTAAAAGGTTTATTTTCAATATATTTGGTAATTCAAAAAAAGAAAATTAGCCATTATATGTAAGGTAAATTGCTGTAAATTACTATCATGAATTTACAAAAAGTTAAAACAATTGTATATTTCTTACTAAGGTGGCTAAAAATAGTATTGATTTTTATTGGTTTTATTTTTTTGTTTTTTTGGATTTTGTCATTTACCGATATACCTTATTATGCATATCACTCGTTAGGGACATCCGCCGGAAAATTAAAACAAGAGCCCAATATTATCGTGGTTTTAGGTGGCAGTGGTATGCCAAGTCCCGATGGTTTTATGCGATGTTATTATGCTTCAAAAGCTGCTCAACAATTCCCGCTTTCTAAAATAATCATTGCCCTACCTTTTAATCAAACAGATAGCTTTAAACAACTCCATTTAATGCAAAAAGAACTCATCATTCATGGAGTTGACTCGTTACGAATAAGTTTTGAGCCAATGGGTTTTAACACACATTCTCAAGCGATGAATATTGCTAAACGTTTCGATAAAGAAAAATCGACTCTTTCGGTTTTAATTGTAACGTCACCCGAACACATGTATAGAGCTGTAAAGACCTTCCGTTCGGCAGGCTTTACAAACGTTGGAGGTGAGCCTGCATTTGAAGTGCCATCTGACGAAGAAAAAATTAAAAACCGCCACAACAAACAAATAAAAAGCCTTTCATTTCGATACAATATGTGGAGTTATCTGAATTATGAATTGCTCGTATTACGAGAATATGTTGCCATAGCTTACTATTGGGTTATGGGATGGATATAGCATCGATTTTTTTGGAAATTTTAATTCAGTTATCGCGTTTTTCAAAAGTCTCTTGCTTTTTTATTTTTATTCTTCTGAATATAAGATAGATAATTATTATAAACGCAACAACAAAAAATATCCAAAACACATCGTTCAATAAATAACCTAAATAAAACATATTAACCAAGCTTTACAGCAGTTCCGTATGCTAAAATTTCCGAAGCGCCTTGCATAATCATTGAGGTTGTTAATCGAACATTGACAATAGCGTCTGCGCCCATTTTTTTAGCATCTTCTATCATTCTTTGTAAGGCTTGCTCTCTCGATTGTGCCTGCAATTGAGTATATTCTTCTATTTCACCTCCCACTATATTTTTAAATCCGGCCATAATATCTCGACCAATATTGCGTGCTCTAACGGTACTTCCTCTTGCAATACCTAATATTTCTACTATTTCTTTGTTCGGAATTTTTTCGGTTGTTGAAATAATCATAAATATCGATTTTTAAATTAAGTAAACAAAGTTAGTGTTTTTTTCATTCTTTTCATTATTTAATTATTAAACCTGTATGTAAAATTTATTCATCCCAAACTTTTAGGAGTAGGTAAAAGGTTTAAAAATTTCATGTACATTTGCTTTAAAAAAGTATGAATTATATTTTTTATGATAACGATTTATGGGAAGAACTGCTTCCGCTTACTTTTACAAAACCAATTGCAGAACTCAGAGTTGGCATTTTAAAAATATCTGAAAAATGGCAAAAACATTTAAACGCTTCTTTTTCTTATGCAACCAAAGAACACCTCCAAAAAAAATATCCAATTAGCATTGGCAGTGATAATATTGTTATTAATGGTGCTGTTTTACCGAATACTCAAACATTACAGGTAATACAATCACTTTCCACCGGACAAGCACTTTATTATAATGACACATTTATTGCATGTCGCTTAAACCAACAAGACACAGAGGCTTTTGTTAATGGAGAGAATAATTTTTTGCAAATCCGCATGGACTTTCAACCAACTCTTATTAATCATTTTTGTAAAATATTTTCTTTAAATGGCGAAGAATTAGAATCCGATTTCGAACTTATTACAAAAGATAGAAAAAGCCAACCGTTATCTTCAACCAATAAAATTATTGGCTCACAACACCTTCTTTTCATTGAAGAAGGAGCAAAAGTTGAAGCGTCCATTATTAACACTCATTCAGGTCCTGTTTACATCGGCAAAGATGCAGAAATTATGGAAGGATGTTTAATACGCGGACCTTTTGCAATTTGTGAACACGCTACTTTAAAAATGGGTGCAAAAATCTACGGAGCAACGACCATTGGTCCACACTCAAAAGTGGGCGGCGAAGTAAACAATAGCGTGATTATTGGATACAGCAACAAGGCTCACGATGGTTTTTTAGGGAATAGCGTTATTGGCGAATGGTGCAACTTAGGCGCCGATACTAACAACTCCAACTTAAAAAACAATTACGAAATGGTAAAAATGTGGAATTATCCGCTTCAGAAATTTGTCTCCACCCAATTACAATTCGCAGGACTTATTATGGGCGATCATTCGAAATGTGGTATAAATACCATGTTTAACACCGGAACCGTTGTTGGTGTTGCCTGTAATTTGTTTGGCGATGGTTTTCATCGCAATTTTGTGCCCTCATTCTCGTGGGGAGGAGCACAAGGTTATACACACTATCGATTCGAAAAAGCAATTGAAACTGCCAAACTTGTCTATCAACGTAGAAATTTGACATTTGATAAAACCGACGAAGACATTTTGGCCTGGATTTATAAAAAAACCGAACAATTTAGAAACTATTGATTTTTGGCACACGAATTGACTTTAGCTATCTTTTGCTTTTTTTACTGACATTTTTACATTAAAAAGAAAATTGACATGATAAATAAAAATAACATTATGGGTTACGGACTGCATCAATTAGACGAATCGGATTTTATACCTATTTTATCGGAAGAAATTGAACTCGATCCCAATCAAAAAATAGAAGACATAGAAAATCTGCCAATTTTACCGCTTCGCAACACTGTATTATTTCCGGGCGTTGTCATTCCGATTACTGTTGGTCGTGACAAATCGCTTAAGCTTATTCAAGAGGTCGGAGCATCGAATAAAATTTTGGGCACCATTGCCCAAAAAAATCCTAAGCACGAAAACCCTAAAACCGGTCAACTTTTTAACATCGGCACATATGCACAAATTATTAAAACCCTCGAAATGCCCGACAACACAACCACTGTTATTTTACAGGGGAAAGGACGTTTTGAAGTTGAACAGTTCCAAAGCGAAGAACCCTATTTTATTGCAAAAGTAAAAGCTCTTCCCGAAACCAAACCCGAAACCAACGATAAAGAGTACGAAGCATTGTTATCATCACTCAAAGACCTTACATTAAAAATCATTAAACTATCGAACAACATCCCTTCCGAAGCTTCGCTGGCTATTCGCAATATCGAAAATGCCTATTTTTTAATTAACTTTATTTGCTCCAGCAGCGACCTTAAGCAAGACGACAAACAACGCTTATTAGAAATTAACGATCTCAAAGAGCGTGGAATGAAATTGCTCGAAAAGTTAGTGCAACAGGTACAAATGCTCGAGTTAAAAAACGATATTCAACAAAAAGTTAAACTCGATCTCGATCGTCAACAAAAAGAATATTTACTTCAACAGCAAATAAAAACCATTCAAGAAGAACTTGGCGGAAATCCTTTTGAACAAGAGATTCAAGAACTTAAGAAAAAAGCAAAAAAGAAAAAATGGTCGAAACAAACAGCCGAAATTTTTTATAAGGAACTTGAAAAGTTTGAGCGAATGAATCCTTCGGCTGCCGAATATTCGGTTCAGCTTAATTACCTTCAGCTTATTCTGGAGTTACCATGGAACGAATACACCAAAGACAATTTTGATTTAAAACGAGCGAAAGAAATATTAGACGAAGATCATTTCGGACTCGAAAAAGTTAAAGACAGAATTCTGGAACACTTAGCCATTCTAAAATTAAAAGGCGACTTAAAAGCTCCCATTATTTGCTTATATGGACCTCCGGGAGTCGGAAAAACTTCGCTCGGTAAATCCATTGCCAGAGCGTTGGGACGTAAGTATATCCGTGTTTCGTTGGGTGGATTGCACGACGAAGCCGAAATTCGCGGACATCGAAAAACATACATCGGTGCTATGCCCGGACGCATTATCTACGGACTACGAAAAGCCAACTCATCAAACCCTGTTTTTGTATTAGACGAAATTGATAAAGTTGGCACCGACTTTAGGGGCGACCCTTCGGCTGCTTTGCTCGAAGTGTTAGACCCCGAACAAAACAATACCTTCCACGATAATTACTTAGATATGGATTACGACCTTTCTAAAGTACTTTTTATTGCAACAGCCAACCAAACCAGCACAATAAGCACCGCCCTTCGCGACCGCATGGAAATGATAGAGGTTAGCGGATATATTGCCGAAGAAAAAGTAAATATTGCACAACATCATATTATTCCAAAACAACTAAAAGAACACGGAGTAAAATCGTCTCAAATAAAATTTTCGAATGAAGTCGTTTTACTTATCATTCAAGATTATACACGCGAATCGGGCGTTAGAAGCCTTGAACGTAAAATTGCTAAAGTAATTCGATACATCGCCAAAAAAATTGCGTTAGGCGAAAAGTATCAAAAAAATCTCACCATTCAACAAATACGAGAAATATTAGGCCCCGCCGAATATCAAAACGATGAATACGAAGGAAACGAAACCGCCGGAGTGGTTACAGGATTAGCATGGACTGCTGTCGGTGGCGAAATTTTGTTTATCGAAACAAGCCTAAGCCAGGGGAAAGGAAACCTAACGATTACCGGCAACTTAGGAGATGTAATGAAAGAATCGGCCATCATTGCATTAGAATGGGTAAAAGCACATGCCGACGAATTGCAAATTAAACCGGAAGTTTTTGAAAAATGGAATGTTCATATCCACGTACCGGAGGGAGCGATTCCCAAAGACGGGCCTTCGGCCGGCATTACGATGGCAACTTCTATAGCCTCCGCTTTTACTCAACGCAAAGTAAAGTCAAACATTGCAATGACAGGCGAAATAACTCTTCGAGGTAAAGTTCTGCCAGTTGGAGGTATCAAAGAAAAAATATTGGCCGCCAAAAGAGCTCACATCAAAGAAATTATTTTATCGGCCGACAATAAAAAAAACATAGAAGAAATACCCCAAATTTATCTTGAAGGACTTACGTTCCATTACGTTAAAACCATTCAAGACGTTCTTAACATTGCACTATTAAAAGAATTAGTGGCCCATCCCAAGAAAATAGAATAGATTTTTAAAAAAAAATAATACCAAATTCACCAAAATGTTTTACTTTTGTAAATTAGCTAAAAAAAGTAGAATATGGAAACACGTGAAAATAAAATCTTAGTACCGGTTGACTTTGGCGAACAATCACTGATTGCTTTAGACCAATCGTACAACATTGCCAGAATGGTAAATGCCGAAATTTACATCCTGCATGTTATAACCGAGAACAATGCACTTTGGGGACTTTTCAGCAAAAAAGAACAAGGCGATTTTGAAGAAAAATTGAAAATAAAACTTTCGGAGTTTGCTGGTTTTATTGAAAAAAAATCAGGAATAAAAGTAATTCCATTGGTAGAAAAAGGCAAACTAATTGAAAGCATTATCGAAACAGCCGAACGTCTGAAAGTAAAATTTCTGATTGTAGGAACAACGGGCTCTACCGATATCAAACAAAAAGTAATTGGAAGTAACGCCTTACGAATCATTCGTGAAGCTTCATTCCCGGTTATTACAATAAAAGGGAAACACCACCGTGCCGGATGTAAAAATATCGTACTTCCATTGGACCTTACAAAAGAAACCCGCGAAAAAGTTTCGAATGCTATTCACTTTGCCAAATATTTCAATTCTGTAGTGCATGCCGTAACGATTAATACAACTTCCGACACATACATAATGAATCGTCTTAAAATGCAGTTAGAGCAAGTTAGCAATTACATTAAAAGTCAAGGTGTTGAGTGCACCCAGAATTTTATTAACAGCGACTCGGGCAACGAAAATATGTGCAACGCTTTACTTGATTTCTCACACAAAGTTGAAGCCGATTTAATTATGATCATGACACAGCAAGAAACCGAAGTTATTAAATATTTCGTTGGCTCTTTAGCGAAGGAAATTATCCATAACTCCGATATTCCGGTTATGAGTCTTGTGCCCAAAAATCGCTAAAATGATACGCATTATTCCCATTTTATTCATCATGATGTTGGCTTCTTGTCAGCAGTCTGAAAAAAACACCTCTTTTTTAAATAAAAATTTACTTATAGACAACAAGGTTTTTGTGAGTTCAATTTATTCCGATTCGGTATCAACTGCATCACCATGGAAACCCGTATTTAAAATAAATCAATTCATTTCAACGCTTTTTTATGAAGTACTACAAAATAAACTCACCCTCTACAGCCCCATTTTTGAAGACACCATCTTTCATCCATTAGATAAGGAAAGTTGGCTGTATATTTTACAAAACAACAAACATTTAACCTTCGACACGGCTCAATTCAATGATATTTTGTTTTACGAAACATGGGAACTCGATACGAATCAAACTTTTCAGTTTACTAAAAACATTATTTACTGGGCACCTATTAAGACTGATAAAGAGTTAAAACAACGCAAATTAGCCGGAAAAGTTAAATCAACTGCCTCAGAGGCAACTACGTTGCTCGCCAAGCATGTTATTTATGAATTTCCTTTCGAAGATTCACTAACACCAAATTATTTGCTCAACAAAAACAAATTGGTTCGCTTAATCATTGATAAAGCGTTACAAAACGGGATGACGTGCTATAATCCTTTTACAGCCAATCCATTAACAAAAGAAGAACTCAGGAAACGGCTCGAATTAACCGATTCCTCTATTTATTTACCTTATCACAATATCAGCAGCATTCTTTTTATTGAAGATTGGTATTATAATCCACAAACTTTTTCTATACGTAAAGATGTGGTGGGCATTGCTCCCGTTAAAATTTCATTTAACGATGACGAGCTAACCAAAACCATCCCCTTTGCATTTTTTATGAAAGAAAAACCGTTCCCATTGATGTAATGTTAGTTATGAAGAGCTTTTTAATTATATCCCTACTGGTTTTTAATATCAATAGCATGTTTTCACAGTCATTTCTCGAAAACCAAAAAAACTACGAACGAGTTAAAACCGCTTATAAAGAGAAGTTGTCAAATGTAGAAATGTTGCTCATGGCATCAAAGCTCGATTTAAAAGACTTGCAACTGCTCTTTCGGATTTTTAAACAAGAAAAAACATTAGAAGTGTGGGGAAAAAAGAAAGCCGACAGCAGTTTTAAGCTCATTACAACCTATCCGCTCTGTTCAACATCCGGCAAACCCGGACCTAAACGCCGGCAAGGCGACGAACAAATGCCCGAAGGAGTTTATAAAATAAGTCAATTTAATCCGACCAGCAATTTTTATTTGTCCATGCGAGTTGATTATCCCAATGCTGCCGATATTAAAAACTGTAAAACCGGAAATCCGGGCAACGATATTTTTATTCATGGTAATTGCGTAACCATTGGCTGTTTCCCCATTGGCGATGATGCCATTAAGGAGCTATACATCATGGCAATTGAGGCATCGGCACAAAGTCAGTACCGCATTCCGGTTTATATTTTTCCGGCCAAAATGAATGCTGAAAATATGCAATCGCTGATATCGCTATACCCAGAACATAAAGCATTTTGGGAAAATTTAAAAACAATTTACGACTCGTTCGAAAAGAGCAAAAAAAATCCCCTGGTACGTATTACCGCACAGGGGACCTATGAAATTGCAAATTAATACCTTATTCTTTCCTCTGCCAATCGTTTATTCGACTTGTTATCGTAATCATATTCGATGCTCCGGCTAAATGGTAAGCTGCACGTGCATAATGAAACTGAAAACGATAAATTTTTAACCCAAAACCCCACGACAAGCCTGTGGTTGCCATGCGTGTTTCAGTTCCTAACTCTTTGCGGCGCTGGAAATTACAACCCAATGCAGCATAAAAATTCTTAGATAAAACAATATCGGTGCCTACAATTAAATGTCGTATTAATTCATCGCTATATCGCTCAAAACTTGTTCTTTTGGTTGGTTGATCGCCCAATATATTTATATTTTCTGCGAGCTTATCATCTTTGTATTTTGCTAAATTCCACTGTTCTAAATGCTGAAGCGTAACGCTTAACCGTAACGGAGCATGTTTAAGTTTTTTGGTTATACCCAACTGAAAATCAGCATCTATTGGTTCGCGGTTTTTGTCGTAATACGATTTTAATTGATAACCAAAATTTTTCAGCGTTAATCCCACGCCCCAAAGACTATTGGCATTATAATACAACAATCCCCAATCGCTGCTAATACCAAACGAAGAATACGATTCATATTCAGAAAAAATTGGTTTTAATGCAACACCCCACGAAAAAGAACTATCAGCAAAATGACGCGATGTGCTAAAATATAAAGCATAATCGGCAGCCGAAAAACTTCCAATATTATTGCCCAATTCATCAAATGCAGCAAATTTGCCATAATTAAAATGTTGAAAACCAAAAAACAAATTTCCGACTTTTTTTTGCTTAATGGCATAACCCACAGAACCATAATAAATATCGGCAAAATATTTCGATGTATTTAAAAAGGCTATATTGGTTAGCGAATCGTTAAGTAAAGCCGGATTTTGAAATAAAAATGAAGGTTCGTTTGTTACAGTGCTAATGTTATTGCCACCCAAAGCACTGCTGTGGGAAGATGTAGGTAGTTGCATAAAGGCATAAACACCACTCCCGCCAAGCTGAGCAAACAAGGGAGCAGAAATTATTTGAATTAAAATAAGTAAGAAAAACCGCATATTTTATTGTATCTGTGCAATAAAACGAAAGGATTTTTGAAAAAGTATTTTTTTGATATTTTTTTTCTTATAGTCACTCTGAGTGAAGTCGAAGAGTTACACTCGTTGCTCTTAATTGTGAGGAGGTCATGCTTCGACTTCGCTCAGCATGACACAGTGAATCGACTTCGCTTTGCATGACTATTATCGCATTGTTGTATTATTAATTTTTCAAAATCATTCATAGTCACTCTGAGCGGAGTCGAAGAGTGACGCTCGTTGCTCTTAATTGTGGGGAGGTCATGCTTCGACTTCGCTCAGCATGACACAGTGAATCGACTGCGCTCAGCATGACGCGATTAATTGACTGCGCTCAGCATAACGGGGATTGAAATTACTCTTTGTACAACAAATACTTTTTTCTTGTTGATTGAAAAGCCACTAAATCGCTCTGCCAAAGGGAACGAATTTCTTTTTCGCTCTTCCCTTGTTTTATAGCATCGAATACACGTTTGTTGCCGATTAATTTTATGAAGAACGTATTATAAAAATTCTTCTTATCCGGATAATTTTTATACAACTCCAGCAAATATTTTAAAGTAAAGGTACTATCGTGAGATTGTCGTAAGTCAAGCCCATAGCAGGTTTTCCCGTTATATAGCAACGTCTTGTTTCCCAACGCTGCCTTGGGTGTAAAAGAAAATGAATATTTACCTTTTAATAATGGATGTCCCACCACCTGAAAGGGATAATCCGTACCACGTCCGACACTCATTACGGTACCCTCAAACAAACATAGGCTGGGATAAAGATATATGGCTGTCATGTTGGGCAAATTTGGACTGGGTTTAATGCTAAACGAATAACGCGTAGAATGATTATAATTTTTACAGGTAATTACAGTTACATCGCAGGTAAGTCCATTTTTTAACCAATGTTCGCCGTTTATCATTTGGGCATATTCACCCACCGTCATTCCATGAACAATCGGAACCGGGTGCATACCTACAAACGAACGATAGTTGGTATCGAGCACAGGACCATCCACGTAAAAACCCAGCGGATTGGGTCTATCGAGGACAATGAGCGGTATATTATTTTCGGCAGCCGCTTCCATTACATAGTGAAGCGTTGAGATATAGGTGTAAAAGCGGACGCCCACATCCTGAATATCGAAAATCAGAATATCTATTCCGCCTAAATCTGCCGGGCTTGGCTTTTTGCTTTTACCATACAACGAAATGACCTGCAACCCCGTTTTATCGTCTTTACCGGAACCTACCCATTCGCCGGCTTGTGCTTCGCCTCGAAAGCCATGCTCGGGAGCAAATATTTTTTCGACCTTTACTCCCAACTTCAAAAGACTATCCACCAAATGCGTATTACCGATGATTGCAGATTGATTGCACACTACGCCAACCGACTTATTGACTAGCAATGGCAAGTAACGTTCTGTTTGCTCCGCACCAGTTACAACGCTTTGTGCATTAACCGCAAACAGGGAGAAAAAAAATATAAGTATGAAAAAATAGTTCATGATCAACATTTCTAAAACTCTGTTTGCAAATCAGGCACCAAGCTAAAATTCCAATTGACTAAGAATA
>Ga0116177_10003356_pt1 | contig 11754 bp, 12 predicted proteins | sample AD_STIC10_MetaG_FD_89750 | JGI IMG/M metagenome (GOLD analysis project Ga0116177, IMG submission 89750) | Active sludge microbial communities of municipal wastewater-treating anaerobic digesters from USA - AD_STIC10_MetaG | ecosystem: Engineered > Bioreactor > Anaerobic > Digestate | place: USA...
GGGCGCACAGCCTCGCGTTGGTGGCCACCAGGTCGGCGAGATCTATGGCATCCCGGTATTCAAGGTTCCGTCCTCGGTTGTACCGGACAACCAGCTCCTCTGCATCTGGAAGAACGATGAGAACGAGGCAGATGTTTCTATCGCCTTCGGTACCCTCGTGCCGTTCTTCTCGACCGGAATCATCCAGCGAAAGAACTTCTACAAGGAAGCTGCTCTCGCTACCTACGGCGACTGGGCAATCCTCAACAAGAGGTATATCGGTCGCATCCAGATCGACAACATCCGCACTGTCTCCGGTGCGAATGCCTACGACAACATCGTAGTCTAAGTCGATATCGCACAGTAACCAAAGGGCCTCAGCAATGAGGCCCTTTTTTATTGTAACTAACTAAACGAGGAGCTAATTATGATAGATGACGAAATCATCGACAGCAAGTACGACCCGGTTATAAATGAGGAAGATCGATGTACAGCTGGTGGGGTCATAGCTACGTAGAGGTTTATGTAGACGAAAAGATTCAGGTACTTAAGTGTTCCGGCTGTGGTAAAGAATCTGTAGGCTACTTCACTGCAAATACTCATCGCAGCTAAGTACTAGAGGTTATATTATAGGTAGTATCTATATAGGTTGGGGATAAATCCCTAGGCGTGAGAGCCTTATCAGGAAGGACATATATGTCTAGATCACACCAAATTAGTAAGGGCTATCCAGGAGCAGCAAGAGATGATTGAGAATCTTGCTTCGCGACTCGCGCCGTAAATGTAAGGAGACTTCTACATGGGCTATTTCGATCTCAAAGTAGGCTTTACGTGCAATAATAACTGTGTGCACTGCGTTATTACAGATAAGAAAGATACAAAGGATCTTACTACAGAGGAAATCAAGGCTATCATTCGCAGCGTGCCCCGAGGAGATACGGTAGGCTTCACTGGCGGTGAAGCGACTATCCGAGCAGACTTTCTGCAGCTTATTCAGTATGCAAAAGAGACCGGGCACCAAGTCTCTCTGCAGACGAACGGGGCTCGTTTTGCTGATTGGGACTTTGCTCAGCAAGCTGCTAAGTACCTAGATGGGGTACTCATTGCTATTCATTCTCATTTACCAGATGTGCATACTTCTATTGTCCGCGTACCGTCAATGTACGAACAGACTATTCAGGGTTTCAAGAATCTCCTAAAGCTACGGGTTGACGTAGCTACGCAAACCGTTATTTCTAAATTGAATATTCCTTACCTCTTAGAAACTTACGATTTCATTCAGAGTCTAGCCCCAGGCATTGCGATGAATCTAACGTACCCTCACCCCAATGGAAATGCGTATCACAATGCGGATGTAGTAGTTCCTCGGTACACAGAGATTAAGTCGGTTATTCATTCGATTCTTGCCAAGTATGCCTCTCTTATTCGTACGGAGGCTATTCCGATGTGCTATCTGTTTCCTTATCAGAATGAGGTAGCATACAACTTCGATGAGCATATTGTTGAAGAGCATCGTGCAGGGATAGATCCCGCCAATACCAACAACCAGTATTTCGATCAAAATGGAATCACTCAAGACTACTCGCTATCTATGATAAGCGAAAAGAGGAAGGGACCCAGATGTGCTCAGTGCGTATTCAACAACCGCTGTGCAGGGTATGGAAAGAGTACGTCGAGATTCATGGTAAGCGATTCGACCTCTTTCCTATACTCGAGGAAAAAGCTTGTATCGAACCAGAAGCTTGCGAATGCTCGGAACCTGAAGAAGAGATGGTCAACCAGGACTGGGGATCTATCATTCTAGATGGCCCCGGTACTCAGTGTATGAATAGCTGCACATTTTGCAATGGTCAACATCCCGACATTTCGGATCAAGATAGATTTACAACCGCAATAGAAGAAGCTAATCACTTTATTAAGCAAGGAATCCGTAGAATAGAGATTTCTGGCGGAGACCCTGGAGAAGCTTCTTACATTACTCGATTAGTTACTCATTTGAGAAACAGCGGAGTTCAGATTATTCAGCTGTCCACGCACGGCCGAACTCTTAAGAACGCTCAGCTAGTACAGAACTTAAAAGCTGCAGGAGTAACTGCTATACGAATCCCATTGTATGGTATCTCGGCCGATGTACATAATAAAGCAGTGCAGTATTCGCCTACTCCAGGTAACGCTTTTGAAGACACGATTGCGGGGATTCGAAACTGCGTTAGCTACGGAATACCGATTGTAGGGTACACATTACTTAATCAGTTTAATAAGACAGAGATCAATAAGATCCTTCAACTGTATATAGACCTTGCAGGTCCCTTGCTCCAGGAAATGTACATAGGACTCACGTTTATCTCTAAACTCGATTATAGCTATACTAAAGACTGGTTCCTCCCAATTAAGGATATGGGACCGTACATACAGGATGTGCTAAACAACCATCCTCAATTTCCAGAGACTCTGCAACGTTTTGTTATTCTGGATATTCCGTACTGCGTTGCAGGCGGGTACTCAGATTATATCGAAAACAAATTCACAGGCTTCCCAAATCTAGGAATGCATAAGATTGAGGAGTCTAATCGATCTGAGATTTCAGATAAGATTCCGCATTATCGAATTAAGTCATACTTTGAAGCTTGTCGTACATGTGCACTGCAGGATCGATGTGGTGCGATTCCCTTAAACGAAATTAAGATGTTTGGTACGTATGGAATGAACGGATTCGAGAGGTAATGGATGTTTCGATTTACAGACCTGATTATTTTTCGAATGACTCGCGATTGTAACCTCAATTGTAAATACTGCTTCATGCAGAACAAGGGAGAGCATAAAGGCGAGCTAATTGATTTTGAGCTGTATAAAAAGATTATCAACCAGATTGCTGAGCAACGGTACATTAACGGTCGCGATAAGATTCCTCTTCAACTAGTTTTTCATGGTGGAGAGGTTCTGCTACTTGGTAAGAAACGTTTTTATGAGATGCTCACATACACTGTAGCACTCTTTCAAACGAGAGGGATTCAGTATGCTCTCGGCTGCCAGACAAACGCCACTCTACTAGATGATGATTTCGCAGCGATGCTAACGAAGTTTGAAGTTAGTGTTGGGTTATCTTTCGACGGGATAGACGGTGGCAATAACGCTCGAACTACGACAATTAAGCAGGATATCTTTGAAAAGAAGTTTGATATCCTTAAGCGTAACAAAACGCAGTTCGGTTTTCTTATTGTAGCAAGTAAGACGAATGTAGAGAATATGCAAGCTACTCAGCAGTACCTTGAGAACCTCGGTCTACATGAAACTAATACCGGGGTTGTTCGAGGCTATAAGATTAACTACGCCGAGGATATGATCAACCCCGGAGAGAATAGTGAGATTGAGCTTACAGGTAAAGAGATGTTCGAGAAGGTCTGGAAACCCGAGCTTGAGCGCTTCATTCAGCGTAAGAAGACTCAGGAGTACCATACCCATGAACTTCTTGTAAAGTCTCTAATCGACATCATAACGTACCATGGAAATGAATCTAAGTCCGGGTGTGGTACAAAATGGTGCGGCGCCGGCACTCATATGATCGCAGTCGAGCCTGATGGTGAGATGGATTATTGTGATAGGTACTCAAAGAAGTTCCCCGAAGCTTATGTTCAGCATGCTCTTGATTACGACTTTGCTGGCCTTCATCAAATTAAGAAAGCCGTAGAGTACAATATTATGAAGAGCAGGGTCTACAAAGAGGTTGGTTGCGATACTTGTTACGCAGATTATATTTGTGATCACGGCTGTGAAGCTTTCTACAAATCAAAGTACGGCACATATGGAATCGATACCCGGATTGTTTGTGATCAGCATAGGGATTTCTATCGCTTCGTAGTTGAGCATCTTGAAGAAATTCTTCAGGTTTTCATTGAGAAAGGAACGCCTATCTCTGTATATGATCAAATCTTCTTTATCAAGGAAAATATCCGATCTAAGTTGCTGACGTCGGGAATCACACTTACATTAGAAGATAATAAGATTAAGGTGGCGCGAGATGAATGAAGTATCATACTGTACCCGTTGCGGTAAAGAATTTAAGGATTTTCGAGTCGATATCCGAATCCAAACTCGAGTAGACCGCTTACGAGAAGATGGAGTTTGGGAATTTATACCTAACCTCGACGTTGGTTCTCGTGAGGTGCTATGTTACGAGTGCTTTAATATGTTCACGTCCGCTATTAGCGGTGAGATGAACGTACCATACCGAGCTCCAGAGAATACCTGTCACGCGCCTGCCCCAAACGTAGACCCTTGCGACGGTATTGTGTATGATGACCCGTCAAGATAAGATTGCGCTAATCAAGCAGCGCTTTCCAAGTCTTAAAGTAGAGCAAAAGATAGCTCTCTTTGAAGCTAGGAACCCGGGTCATCTCTTTAACGTCGATGCTCTCATTAACGAGAACCCATCCTTCTACACAGTTCGAATGGGCTACGCGTGTAACGAAAAGTGTGTGCACTGCTTCACTGAAGATAAGAAGCAGACATCTAATGATCGGACTCTTGAAGAACTTAAACAGACTATCGATGAAGCTCCAGCGGATACAACTATAATAGTAGTGACTGGTGGAGAACCAACAGTTCGACCGGAGCTCGCTGAACTTCTCGACTACGTTAGACTTCGGGGATGTATTAACAACGTGCAGACCAATGGGGTATTACTAGGCGATCCAGAGTATTTCAAAGAGATTGCGCCATATCTTGACTCCGCGTTCATACCTGTCCATTCTGCAAATTCATTTATTCATGATGCAATTACACAACTACCAGGGTCATGGAAAAAGACTCTAGCAGGGATTCGAAATCTTGTAGATGCGGGAATCTATGTTAATACAAATACAGTAATCAATCAATTCAATTATCGAAACCTTCTTGATGTTGCGGAGATGCTTCAAGCAATCCAACCCGGAATGTCTATGACATTTACATTTCCTCATCCGGTAGGAGCTGCAGCTTCTACGTATATTGTTCCCAGGTATACCGATGTAGCGGAGTCGTTATTTGTACTGTTAGAAAAGTATGGGGATAAGATTAGTACGCATTACATTCCTCGTTGTTACCTTTATCCATTTCAAGATAAGGTCATCAACGTAGATGATGGGGATAATGGAAGTGTGCATAAACTCGGAGTCGACTTCATCAATAACAATTGGGAAAGAACAGACTACGGAGAGTACAAACCGTATTCGAAGATCAAATCACCTGCTTGTAGAGCATGCCAATTCGATTCTAAGTGTATCGGTGTTTGGCGTGAGTACGGAGAGCTGTACGAAAGTTTAGACATAATTCCTAGATAAGAAAAGCCCCGCGTTAGCGGGGCTTTTTATTAGCGCTTCTCTGTTAACCATCCGAGGCCAACCGGGCCATCTTCCAATCGATACATAATTGAGTTATACGCACCTCGGCCAGGATCGTGATCTAAGAAAGAGAACTTCCACCAGTGCGCTGCGGGCCCAAAGTGAAGCTCCTTTCCGATATGATAAAATCCAAACCACGGCGGAGGAAGCTTTGTTACGATATCATTTCCCCACTTAAGTCTAATTGTATTAGGTACTCGACGATTGTAAGATACTTTTCCTGCCTTATTGAAAACGCGCGGTCCATCTCCAATAATACATTTGATAGCATCCTCAGCAAGCTGGAACGTGAACTGTAGGTCGAGAGCGCAGATTGGAGCCATTCCTCCACCCATAGAATATCCACAGACAAGAACTTGCTTGCAACGAGATCGAGTAAATGCTCGATGAATCTCGTCACGAAGTCTCATCCAACCCTCAGCGTACGCTCCATGCATCCGTACCTTGGATGTTGCAGACTCGGCATACGGCATAATCTTTTGCTGATACTTAAAATTAGACCTCCAATCCCGAGCATTATCAGACGAATCAAACGCCACTACAAATATCTCAGCATTGTAGACAGCCGTAAATCCGTTTGCACCGGAAGAATAGTCATTAAAGTACCTACGGTCTGTTAATTCAAATGGCATCGTGTAGAATGGGATTGCTAAATGATGCTTGCTATAGGAGTACTCTTCTGCCTTCTTCTTTTTGTTATCTGGGCGGTTTTTGAAAAACCAGTTAGCACAATCATAGGCTAACAAGATGTCATTCTTGGTAATTGTCATACCCTAACTCCTTGGCACTAAATGCCATACGTATATTAGTTACTAATATACGTATGGACCATACGTATATTAGTATTGATAAGGATCTGTATGGAACAAGAGCCGCCTCTTCGCAATTCGCGAGTGTTAATTATAGGAAAAGGAGAAGGTTGGGAGCGATCGAGGCCCCTGATAGACTCAAATGAATGGAACGTGTGGGCAATCCCACAGTCGTATACATTATTAAGCGATGCTCGAATTGATTTAGTTTTCGAGATTCACTCTCCGGATGCCTGGCGCCGAAAGAAAGCAACAATCTATAGGCTTAATACTACATACACAAAGCCCAAGCTTATCGTACCTCACCGAGTTCCGGGTTGGACAAACAACTCCTATCTACTACCAATAAACAAGATACAGGCTGTAGGTATCCCACTTGTAAATACCTTTGCTTGGATGGTAGCGTATGCTCTTCATAGAGGAGTTAACGAATTTGCGTTTAGAGGAGTCAACCTTGAATTCGAACACGAAGGGCTAGACGAGCGAAATGGAATGCTATACACTCTAGGATATCTCAAAGCGCTAGGCTATCGACTTGATATAGACCGTTACAGCGGGCTAGCTCGAGGGGATGTATGGAACCTAAACTCCTAGGGACCAGGTTCGTCATTGTAGGCGGCTCAGCTGGTAGAGACCTCGCTAATCACTACCGTCATACAGATTGGAATGTTTGGTGCGTAGCACGAATCTATAATGCAATTAGCTTTGCTACTCTTGTGTTCGATATGCATCAAGAGTCGGCGCGGTGGACATCTAATACGCATTCAGCTTACCGCGATCGTAAGCTCATTATGCAGTACGTTCAAGAGCCCTTTGTTGAGGCATACCAGCTGCCTACAAAGGAGCTTGTTGATGAATTTGGAACATTGACAAGTTCGTTTGCTTGGATGATAGCATATGCTCTGTACCTTGGTGCTACTGAGATCGTATTATGTGGTGTGAATATGATTCATGAATCTGAATTACTTATTCAGCGCCCAGGACTCTTTTATCTACTCGGATATGCCCGCGCGAAGGGAGTAAAAATTACTGTACCCTATACCAGCCAGCTTCGCACGGATATACTATTTTCAACTAACTAATCAAGAAGGGGTTCACATGTCTAAGAAGGTCGTCATAATTGGCGCTGGTAGCGGATACGAGATGATCCGCGATTACGAGAAAAATAAAGAATACGAGATTTGGTGCGTGCCTACAATTTATCCAGTTTTAGCTAGCCATCGCGTTGACAAGGTTTTCGAAATTCATCCTGTCGAGAAGTGGAAGGCGGGAGTAGACTATGCTGGACTCGGATCAAAACTGGTCCTTCCTAGACCGCTTGGAGCGGCTCCTAACGCTGAGACCTTCTCTATCGATGCTCTACAATCAAAGTATGGGATGGTCTTTTCGAGCTCTATTGCATGGATGACCGGTATTGCTCTTGCAAGCGAGGCTAAGGAAATCGTTTTTCTTGGTGTCGATATGGAAGATGGGTACGCCGGGCAGCGAGATGGACTATTCTTTCTTCTCGGTTTCGCTAAAGCAGCTAAGGTGACCGTTACAATTCCGAAGACCAGCAAAATCAATATCTTTGGGAAGTCGTATGGCTGGATCTAAGAAAGTAGCGATCATAACTCGCACTAAAGATCGGCCTTTGCTTTTGCGAAGGGCAATAGCCTCTGTAGCTAATCAGACATACAAAAATTACGTACACATCATTGTCAACGACGGCGGACCGTTGGAGCACCAGACGCTTACAGGCGGAACAATTGTTATTTCTATTCATAGTAATGGGCATATGGAGACAGCTTCCAATACCGGTCTAGATGCAGCTAAGAAAGCTGACGCAGACTTTGTGGTCATTCATGATGACGATGATTCCTGGTCTCCAGAATTCCTTTCAATTATGGTACGCGAGTTTGAAACATATAAGAAGCTCGTACCAACAGTTAAGGGGATTATCTGTCGAGCGAATATGGTATTTGAGCGGATAGATGGCAACGTAGTTATTAGGATCACTTGCAGCCATACGTTCCGCTTCTTCCTGAAATCGGGTTACTCCGCTTCTCGGATCTTCTCGATGACCATCGAAACTTTGCTCCTATCCAATTCATGTACGAGTTGGAAGCAACGTATACGATCGGGCAATACGATCCGATGTTCCGTGTCTATGGTGACTGGGACTTTAACCTCCGCTTCTTGCAGCATTTTGATATCGCTTTGATTCCAAATTACCTTGCATTCTATCACCAGCGAATAACCTCTACTGGTCCTGATGCTAACTCTATCAATGAGATTGATAGAAAACTCCAGAGAGAGGTTTATCGCCAAGCGATCCAAAACAAATATATGCGTGAGGGAATTGGTACGTTAATGAACTTCCCGATCGATCAAGTCTTTCAGCAACTTCATCACTTACAGCATCAGGTTCATGAACTTAAGACCATAATTGAAAAGGATCATAAACGTGCGAAAAGAACTTCAAGATCTCATCGATAAGAACGCAGTAGTTTCCTTCGATATGTTCGATACCCTCGTTCATCGTATCTGCGGAAATCATCTCACCATCTTTCAGCTTGTAGAATTGCAGCTTCGCACACACGACTTAACCAAGACATACCCTCACCTTGGAACTGCTTTTGCAGCAACTCGTCGCCAAGCCGAGCGTACCGCTCGTAATGAGCGGGAAAAAGAAGCAGGGGATACCGAGGTTACTTTCCAGGAGATCTACGACGTCCTGCAAGAAATGCTTGTCATCCCTACCTCTGTTGCTAGAGATCTTATGCGAATGGAGCTGGAAATGGAGGTTCGAAACCTCTATGCAGACCCAGAGATCAAGCAGGCATTTGAATATGCTCAGAGAACTAACCGACCGATTGTTGTAACTTCGGATATGTACCTCTCTGCCGATACTCTAAAGTACTTCCTAGATAACTGTGGGTATGATACAGGTGCAATTCATAAGATTTTTGTATCTTGTGAATACCGTAAGAGCAAGTACATGAACGGTGAGCTCTTCTTTGCGGTTCTTGATCAGTTCCCAATGAGCGAGATCTGTCACATAGGCGACAATGAGAGATCGGATAAGCTTATGGCGTCAGCAGCAGCGAATAGCCGCACTGATTGTTGTAGATTGACTGGGTGGCACTACGAGTTTTCTGCTCCTCTATCTTTTTCCTTCACCCCATCTGTAGCACAGAGTATCATTGACGGTATTACAATGAAGATGTGGCTAGATAAGCCAGATCGAACCCCTCTCGAGCTAATCGGCATGCAGGCGTATGGCCCTCTTGTCGTTGGCTTTCTTATTTGGCTTTTCTCAAAAATAGAGAAAAAGAATTACGACCGTCTTCTGTTTTTTGCTCGGGACGGGGCGCTCTTTCATTCAGCTATTGAACGACATTTGCGAACACCTGAATTAGCTTCCGAAAGAATCTTTACAAAGCTTCCTCCTATTGAGTATGTCTACATCTCAAGAGCATCTATCACTCTCCCTGCCTTATTCGATATCGATGTGCATAAACTGTCTCGAATGATTTCCGGTCATGAACCTCGCCCTGTACGAGAGTGGCTAAAGCTATATGGTATATCGAACGCTGCAGCTGTTATAGGAGAAATCAAAGCTAGCGGATTTACTAATGAAGATGATCTTGTAGAGGGCGGAGATCTACGGATCGATACCCTTTTGCAGCAGCTCTATTCTATGATTACTAAGAATTCCGAAGAGGCTAAACACGAAGCATTAAAGTATCTCTCTCAATTCAAAGGCGAGAAGCTCGCTATTGTAGATCTTGGTTGGTTTGGTTCTCTTCAGCAGAACTTTACGAAGGTAATGTCCTGTCTCGGCGATGTTTCAGTCGATGGGTACTACTTCAACCTATGGCAGCAGCACAGCTACTCAAGAACATCTCTCCACGATAACTTCTTTGCGTATGTTCGCGATCACGGAGATGAGCTATTTGCTGACATTCCAACGCTACTACAGACTGGCGGAGTAGAACTTCTTGAGGATGTTCTTTCAGCTTCACACGGTACTACTCTCGGATATCTCAACGGGGAACCTATTTTAGAGGATTTAGACGAGATTGTAAAATTAGAGGAACTTCGATCCGCTGCGATAGAATTCTTCGATAACATTATCCCTATTCTCCGCGGGCTTCCTCTTTCAGCGCTTGAGTCCATCAATTGGCTTCGTCCATTCTTCCGTCTAATAGAGTTCCCTACCGAAGTAGAAGCAAATGTTCTCGGTGAAGTTCGACATAGCGGAGGCGCAGGGACTACTGAGCATACACAGATTCCGATAGCACCTAAGCTAGATTCTACAATCCTAGCAGATAAGCAGATGTACAAACTAGCTAAGCAAGCAGCGTACTGGAAGCAAGGCTTTAAGCTACGTAATAAGGCAACGTATGGTAAGGATTAAAGGAAACAGCATAATAAAGATAGCGAAGGCTGATGAGCTTCCATCTACCCCGGTAGATAGTTCTGTTACGGTTGTGATACCTTGCTATAAGCAGTCTAAGTTTCTCAAGGAAACGGTTCACAGCGTACTCAATCAGACTCGCTTGCCTAAACAAATTATCATTCTCCTCATGGATAAAGATTCCTGGGCTCTACAAAATGAGCTCGGGAATCTGGATCCACGTATTAAGACTATATGCTCTGGACGGAAGCTTCTTCCGTCCGCGAGAAACTTCTGTATAGGTATTGCAACTACAGACTATGTTATTCCGCTCGACGCCGATGATCTTCTTCAATCAAACTTCATCGAGGAGACAAGGAAGATAGATGCTGACGTAGTCTACGTTGGCGCTAAACTTTTCGGAGCTCACGAAGGTTGGTGGCCGCCGGAGATGACGGAAGAGATTGATTGGGATAAGCAGACAACGCTTCGTCGTAATCCTATCGTGTGTACCGCCTTGATTAAGCGTTCGGCATGGGTAGCCGTAGGAGGATACTCAGATACTCTTACGGCATTCGAAGATATGGAGTTCTGGATTCGATTACATGAGCACGGATTCGTATTCAAAAAGTGCTTTACAACTTGGCTGAACTATCGTAAGCATGCGGATACCTCGATGCTTAAAGAAGCCACGTCAAATAGAGAACGGCATGATAGGTTATATCGAGAGATTTTAGATTTACATCCAACCTATTATGGCCGTATTCCTAAAATTATACACTACGTATGGCTTGGAGATGCTCCTAAGCCAACCCCTCTCATTGATACGTGGAAGCAATACCTCGATGATGGCTGGGAGATCAAGGAATGGAACGAGTCGAACATAGACTTGAAGTCTAAGAATGCACCACGTCTTCTTAGAGAAGCTTATGCTGCTCGTAAGTTCGGCATAGCTGTAGATCCTATCAGAGCCGATGTGCTTAATCGTTTTGGAGGTTTTTGGTTAGATACGGACTGCCTCTTAAAGAGAGACATCACTCCGTTCTGTCAATATGACTTCGTCATAGGATATGAGAGCGCCTATTGGTTAAATGTTGGTCTCGTTGGGGCTCGTAAGGGTTCCATTGTTATGCGTAAGGTCCTGGAGTACTATCAGAACTTATCCTTTACGAATGTGATCTTCTACGACCACGACCACTTCATCAAC
>Ga0116177_10003360_pt1 | contig 11749 bp, 9 predicted proteins | sample AD_STIC10_MetaG_FD_89750 | JGI IMG/M metagenome (GOLD analysis project Ga0116177, IMG submission 89750) | Active sludge microbial communities of municipal wastewater-treating anaerobic digesters from USA - AD_STIC10_MetaG | ecosystem: Engineered > Bioreactor > Anaerobic > Digestate | place: USA...
CCGGTGACCAACTGTGCTCGAACATGGCCGACGCGCGTCCGCAGGGGTCGGCGATCGTTCCCTATGAGGACGACACCTTCGTCGGCTGCAAGGCCACGTTCACGGGCTCGCTGGCGACCATCGATTCCACGGGGACGAACCTCAAGCTCGCCGATGGCGTCTGGACCTTCGAGCTCACGGGCTCAGACCTGGAGGGCACGGGCCAGAGCGGTCAGCTGACTGAGGACGCCTTCGCGGACTTCAGGTTGTCGGTGACCTTTCCCGGTGAGGTGCTCAGCCACAACGGGTCGAGCACGGTCGAAGGACGCACCGTGACCTGGGCGGACGCGGCCGACCTGCTGACGTCCGAGGGGCTGCTGGCCACGGGCAGGGACGCCGGCGGTGCCGCCGCCGGGTCGGTGAGGACGGCGCTGTTCGCCGGCCTGGCGATCGCCCTGGTGATCCTCGCGGCTGTGATCGCGTTCCTGGTAATGCGCGGACGCAGGAAGGACGCCCGGGCGGCCGCTCTGGCAGCCGCGCAACAGGTGGCGTATCCAGATCAGCAGGACGGCGGCGAACCGGCACAGCACTACCCCGCACCGCCGTACCCGGCCCAGCCGTATCCGCCGCTTCCTGAAACCCCCTCGCAGGAGTCCCCGTGGGAGCGACCGGCGTCCGACCCTGCCTCGGGTGAGCCGGACCAGCGCCGGCCACACGCTCCGGGAGAGTCGAATCCCGGCTGACAGCCAACTCGTCGCAGCCTCACAGCGTTTGCACAGGAATGAGAGGTTGATTGGTGGTGTTTCCATCAACGTGAGCACGAAGAGTGAGGTAGCGCGATGAGCGAGCAGCGTCCCGGCGAGGGTTTCGACCGTCAGGTGCCCGAGTCGACCGGGGGATATGACAACCACGATCTGGACGCGCCCGCGTCCGGTCCCGGACACCCGGACGACACGTCCGTCACCCAGCAGCTCGGTGACGTCCAGTCCCAGCCCTACGAGCAGACCCAGGTCGACCAGGCGTACCAGGCCGATCAGGGTTACTGGGCGAACCAGTCGTTCTCGGCGCCCACCTACGACACCCCGACCTACAGCACCCCAACCTACGACACCCCCTCGTTCGGCACCCAGACCTACGGGACGCCCGGCTACTCCGCCCAGGACTACGCCGCCGCACCCCCGCAGGCATCATGGACGCCACCCACGTGGACTCCGCCTCCCGCAGGGACCCAGGCGTCCACCCAGACCTCCCCGGTCGCGGGCGCCCAGAGCAGGACCCGCCGGGGCATCGGCGTCGCCACCCTCGTCGGCGTCGCGGCCATGGCTGCGACCCTGGGGGGCGGCACGGGGTTCGCCCTCAACCGCTACCTCGAGCCCACCACGGTCGCAGCATCCAGTCCTGCGACCTCGACCACCGCAGCGCCCGCCGCGACCGTCACCCAGGTCGTGCAGGGCAACTCCTCGGCCCCTGACTGGAAGGTCACGGCCGAGGCCATCAAGGGGTCGGTCGTCTCGATCATCGTCACCGACGGCCAATCGGGCGGACAGGGCTCGGGCGTGGTGCTCGACACCAAGGGCAACATCGTCACCAACAACCACGTCGTCGCGGACGTCGCCAACGGGGCGCAGGTGACCGTCATCATCGGCGACAACACCTACGACGCCACCCTGGTCGGCACCGACCCGTCGACCGACCTCGCCGTCCTCAAGCTCGTCAACCCGCCGTCCGACCTGAAGCCGATGGCCTTCGCCGACTCGTCCGCCGTCGCCGTCGGCGATCCGGTGATGGCCTTCGGCAACCCCCTCGGCCTGGCCGACACCGCGACGACCGGCATCGTCAGCGCCGTCAACCGCCCCGTGACGACCACTGCCTCGGGGACGCAGAACCAGTCGACGGGCACCGACACCGTGGTGACGAGCGCGATCCAGACGTCCGCGGCGATCAACCCCGGCAACTCCGGCGGCGCCCTGGTGAATGCCAACGGCGAACTCATCGGCATCACCTCGTCGGGCGCAACGCTCACCAACTCGGCCCTGACCCAGTCGGGCAGCATCGGCCTGGGCTTCGCGATCCCCTCGAACCTGGTCAAGACCATCACGACGCAGCTCATCGCGTCGGGCACGGCGAAGCACGCCTTCGTGGGCATCAGCACCAACGACGCGACCGCCAGGCTCAATGGCGAGACCGTGATGGGTGCCAGCGTCGAGAGCGTGTCTGCCGGCACTCCGGCGGCCACCTCCGGTCTGCAGAAGGGCGACGTCATCACCGCGATGGACGGCATCTCGGTGGCATCCTCGGAGTCGCTGGTCGGCCTCATCAGGACGATGCAGCCCGGCGAGGTCGTCGAGTTCACGATCATCCGCGGCGGTGAGGAGATCAAGAAGCAGGTGACCCTCGGCAGCCGCTGAGCGGCGGCTGGTTAGGGTGGAAGCATGATCCAGTTCCGCGCCAACTTCTTCTCGGACGTCCTCGGCATCTCGACCTCGGCCACGATCCTGCTGCCGCAGGAGACGTCGGCCCAGATCGGCCTCACGGGGAACGTCCGTGAGCGGACGCCCGTCCTCTACCTGCTCCACGGCTACTCCGACGACGACACCATCTGGACGCGTCGCACCTCGATCGAGAGGTACGCGTCCGACCGCGGTCTTGCCGTGGTGATGCCGGCGGTCGACACCTCGTTCTACTGCGACGAGCGCTACGGCAAGGCGTACTGGACGTACGTCTCGGAGGAACTCCCCGCCCTTGTCACGCGCACGTTCAACGTCTCGGACGCCCGCGAGGACACCTTCGTCGCCGGCCTCTCGATGGGCGGCTACGGGGCCTTCAAGCTGGCCCTGCGTCACCCCGGACGCTTCGCCGCCGCCGGCTCGCTGAGCGGGGCACTCGACATGGCGACCCGACACGTCCAGGAGGAGCCGGGGCTCGACCACACGGCCGTCTGGGGTGACACGCCGGTTCGGGGCACGGGGGACGACCTCGTCCACCTGCTGTCCACGGCCGACCCGGCGTCCCTGCCGCGGATGTGGATGACCTGCGGGACCGAGGACATCCTCGTCGACGACAATCGCGCGTTCCTCGCCGCCGCCGAGGCGGCGGGCGTCCACATCGAGTCCGACTGGCGCCCCGGCGAGCACGAGTGGGGCTACTGGGACGCGACGATCCAGGACTTCCTGGCCTTCGCGCTCGACTGAGCGTCCGACCGATCGCTCGTCTGATCTCTCGACCAAGCGTCCGGCACGGGGATCAGTTCGTGAGCTGCCACCCCTCCAGGTGGTCGGTGCGGTTCACCCAGTCGACGTGCACCACGTCGCCCCACACGATGTGTCCGTGCGTCACAGCCGTGGTCGACGTGTTGTCCATGAAGAACCACGGCGTCCGCACGTCCGGGCCCAGCCCGCTCAGGGCGCGCAAGAGGTACTGGCCGAACCACTGGTGGCACACGAGCGCGACGACCTCGTCGGTGTCGACGTAGCGTCCGATCATCTCGTCGGCCACCCGGGCCGCCCGGGACGCGCACTCCGCGTCCCCCTCGCGTCCCCCGTCGTACCACCCGGTCTCGTCCGCGCAGTCCGGCAGGGCGAGATGGGGGCTCAAGCTCCTCAACCCGGACGCCGACGCCCCGCGGTGCGTGCGTCCGTCGTCGATGTGGTCCTCGTAGGGGCCCCCGTACTCGAACAGTTCGGCATGGCCGTGCAGCGTCAGGTCGAACGCCGCCGCGATCGGGCTCGCCGTCTGGATCGCGCGCCGCATCAGCGACGTGTGCATCACCGTGGGGCGGGGCGCGCGTCCGCTGAGCATGTGCGCCGCCAGTCGTGCCGCCTGCTCGTGCCCCAGCTCGGTGAGGCCGGGATCGGGGACGCGTCCCTCCCAACTGCCCGTGGTGGCGAAGAGGTGGTTGTTGGCGCTCTGGCCGTGGCGGATGATCAGGAACTGCATGCGTCCCAGTGTGGCAGCCGATGGCTCGGTGAAACCATCGCCGTGGAACGCGGGCCGGCCCAGCGGGATCAGACCCTGGCAGGATGCGGGGCGGCACATCGGGGGCCGTGGGTGGATGGGTGGACGCGGCGGGGCGACCTACCGTGGGGACGTGCCCACCCCCGAGCGCCCACGAGAGGCGAGCCGACGCGCGCTCCTGCTCGGTGGACTCGGCATCGCGGCCGTCGCGGCGTCCCAGCTCGGTGGGTGTTCACCCGGCGACGAGTCACCGTCGCCGACCTCGAACACCGAGCTTCCCGGCCAGCACTGCGTCCCCCGCGGCACCTTGACGAGCTACTCCCGGATCGCCCGGAGCGCGCTGGTCTACGAGATCACCGGTGAGACGGCGTCCTTCTTCTTCGACGAGGACTTCCACGGCGCCGTGACCGACTGGCTCACTGACTGGTCGGCGTCCCACGCCCGGCCCGACCAGGTCTGGTCGTACGGTGCCTACGTCGACGGGCAGCCCGAGTGCGACTCGTGGCACGCGGCGGGACGCGCGTTCGACATCTCGCAACTCACCCTCGCCGGGGACGCGGTGGTCTCGTGCCGCTACGACCTGTGGGGCGCCGACACCGCCACCCTGGACGCGGAACGTCGACGCTACTGGGCCCTCGCGGCGTCGCTGCACGCCCGCTTCGCCTACGTGCTGACCTACCTCTACGACGAGGCCCACCACAACCACATCCATCTCGACGACTCGGTGTCGAGGGGTGCGCGTCCGACCTTCAGGACGACCTCGCGCACCCAGTGCCAGTCGGTGCAGGCGATGTGCAGCTATCTGTGGGGACGTCCGGTGGAGCTCACCGGACGCTGGGACGCCGCGACCCGCGAGGCGACGTCGAGCGTTCTGGACGACCTCGGACGCCGTGGCACGCTCGCCTCGGCGGGCAACTGGGTGGCCTTCTGCGAGGCCTCGGCACTGCGGGTGTGACACGCGCACGGCGGCCGGCCTCAGAGACGGTCGAGCACCGCCCGCGCGGTGGCCTCGTCGACCACCAGATCGGTGGCCACCCGAGCCCGGAGCGCCCCCACCAGGGCCGGGGCCTTGCTCGTGCCGGCCACGATGCAGATGCGCCGCGGGATGCGCTGGAGTTCGGCCGGGGTCAGCCCGGACGCACGGGCGTTGAGGGAGATGTCGGCATACGACCCGTTCTCGCGCAGCAGCACGGTGCACACGTCGCCCACCACGCGTTCGCGGCGGATCTGGGCCAGGTCGTCGGTGTCGAGGTAGCCGGCCGAATAGACGTGCGACGGCACCGGGCCGTCGAGTGCGCCGACCCCGAAGACGGCGAGGTCGATCGTCCGCTGGACCGTCAGCACCGAGCGGATCGTGCGCTCGCGCCACATCAGCTGCTTGGTCTCGGCGAAGTCGAAGAAGGCCGGGACGGGGAAGTGGACGACGTCGGAACTGAAGGCGTCCGCGACCTGCGAGATGATCGCGCCCACGTAGGGGATGCCCGAGGTCACCCGGTTGGCCCCCCCGTTGATCTGCACGACGGTGGTGTCGTTGACGTCCCTCGGACGCAGGTGTGGCGCCACCGCGGCCAGCGTCGTGCCCCAGGCGATGCCGATGACCGAGTGGTCGTGCACGGACTCGCTGATGAGCTGTGCCGCCGCCCGCGCGACGCGGTCGAGCCGGTGCACCTCGGCGGAGCCTTCACGGACCGGCACAATCACGGTCCGGACGCCGAAGATCCGCTGGATCGTCGTGGCGAGATTGGAATGGACGCCGATCGGATCGGCCAATGTGATGCGCACCAGGCCCGAATCGCGGGCGTCCTTGAGAAGCCTTGAAATGGTCGACCTCGAGACGCTCAACTGGCGAGCGATCGACTCCATCGTCTCGCCCTGCACGTAGTACATCGACGCAGCCAGGTACAGGTCGTCGGATCGCTCGTGCATGCCCCTCACTACCCCTCTGCACGTTTGTTCACTGTGGTGGCGCAATCGTGCACCCCATGATGGAGTGTTGCACATCGCCCGTCACGAACCCAGCAGGGGCTCACGTCCCCGACATGGAAGCGCACGGACACGCGGGGCTCGCGGCACAGATCCGAGAGCGTGACACGACCCCGGAACAGAATGGGAGTGCGTCCACAAGGGGCGCCAAGACATGGTGCTGACGAGCACCGAAAGTGAGATACACGTGACTCTCCTCGTATCCAACGGGACAGCCTTCATGTCCGAATTCATGGGGACGATGATCCTGATCGTTCTCGGTTGTGGCGTTGTCGCCAACAACCTCCTCAAGGGGACCAAGGGCGAAGGCACCGGCTTCCTGCATGTCAACTGGGGGTGGGGTATCGCGGTCATGGCCGGTGTGTACTTCGCCCAGCCCACGGGCGGCCACCTGAACCCGGCCGTCACCCTCGGCATCGCCACCAAGAACATCGTCGCCGGCAATTCGTCGGCGAACAACTGGGGCCAGATCATGGTCTTCATCGTCGCCCAGTTCCTGGGCGCCTTCGTCGGCGCCGTCCTGTGCTGGCTGGCCTACAAGCAGCACTACGACACCGACATCGACCCGGCCCTCAAGCTCGGCACGTTCTCCACGGCACCTGCGATCCGCAACCCGCTGTGGAACACCGTCACCGAGGTCATCGGCACCTTCGTGCTGGTCGGCTGGGTTCTCATCGCCGGCCTCATGGATCCCAAGGGCAACTCCTTCATCCCGCTGGGCGTCACGATGCTGATCGTCGGCATCGGCGCGTCCCTCGGTGGCCCCACCGGCTACGCCATCAACCCTGCTCGTGACCTCGGCCCGCGCATTGCGCACGCCGTTCTCCCGATCAAGGGCAAGGGCGGCAACGACTGGGGTTACGCCTGGGTTCCCGTCGTCGGTCCGCTGGTCGGCGCCATCCTCGCCGGCATCATCATCCCGCTGACCTACGGCAGCCTGGTCAAGTAGTTACCACCCGACGTTGCGGGGAGGGGTCATCCCCTCCCCCTCCGTCCTGACATCGGACGCACGCCACTCGGAGCGGGCGTCACAGCACCACCACCCGGGCAGGACGACCTGCCCCTCACAACGACGTGGAGAAAACATGACCGAGAAGTACATCCTGGCCGTCGACCAGGGAACCACCAGTTCGCGCGCGATCGTCTTCAACCACTCCGGAGAGATCGTCGCGACCGGCCAGAAGGAGCACGAGCAGATCTTCCCGCGCGCCGGCTGGGTCGAGCACAACCCGATGGAGGTCTGGGACAACGTCCGCGAGGTCTGCGCCACCGCCCTCGCGAAGGCCGACATCGACAAGGAATCCATCGCCGCCATCGGCGTCACCAACCAGCGTGAAACCACAGTGGTGTGGAACAAGGAGACCGGTGTCCCGGTCTACAACGCGATCGTCTGGCAGGACACCCGCACCGGCAAGATCATCGAGGAACTCGGCGGCGCCGAGGGCCAGGACAAGTACAAGGCCCGCGTCGGACTGCCCCTGGCGACCTACTTCTGTGGCCCCAAGGTGAAGTGGATCCTCGACAACGTCGAGGGTGCCCGCGCCGACGCCGAGGCCGGCAAGCTGCTCATGGGCACGATGGACACCTGGACGATCTGGAACATGACCGGCGGCATCGAGGGTGGCGTCCACGTCACCGACGTGACCAACGCGTCGCGCACCATGCTCATGGACCTCAACACCCTTGACTGGGACGCCGAGATCGCGGCAGACATGACCATCCCGATGAGCATGCTCCCCGCGATCAAGAGCTCCGCAGAGGTCTACGGCGTCGTTCGCGACCATGGCGTCCTCGCGGGCGTCCCGATCGCCGGCGACCTGGGCGACCAGCAGGCAGCCACCTTCGGCCAGGCGTGCTTCGAGCCCGGCATGGCGAAGAACACCTACGGCACCGGCTGCTTCATGATCATGAACACGGGCGAAGAGATCGTTCCCTCGAAGAACGGCCTGCTGACCACCCTGTGCTACAAGATCGGCGACAAGAAGGCCGTCTACGCGCTCGAGGGTTCCATCGCTGTCACCGGTTCGCTGGTGCAGTGGCTGCGCGACAACCTGCAGATGGTCTCGTCGGCACCCGAGATCGAGGAACTCGCCAACAGCGTCGAGGACAACGGTGGCGCGTACTTCGTGCCGGCGTTCTCGGGCCTGTTCGCCCCGTACTGGCGTGCTGACGCACGTGGCGCCCTGGTGGGCCTCACGCGCTACGTCAACCGCGGCCACATCGCGCGCGCCGTCCTGGAGTCCACCGCGTACCAGACCCGTGAGGTCCTGGACGCCATGGAGGCCGACTCCGGCGTCAAGCTCGCCGAGCTCAAGGTCGACGGCGGCATGACCGAGAACGAGACGCTGATGCAGTTCCAGGCCGATCAGGTCGGCGTCCCGGTGGTTCGTCCCGTCGTGGCCGAGACCACTGCCCTCGGTGCGGCCTACGCGGCCGGTATCGCCACGGGTTACTGGAACGGCGAGCAGGACGTCATCGACAACTGGGCCGAGGCGAAGCGTTGGGAGCCCAAGGCTGCCGACGACGAGCGCGAGCGCCTGTACCGCCTCTGGAAGAAGGCCGTCACGAAGACCTTCGACTGGGTCGACGAAGACGTCAAGTGACACCTGCCTGACCGACGCCCGGTGAGCGTCACAGCATGAACAGCGAGGGACGGACCCGTGGGGTCCGTCCCTCGTGGTTGTGTGAGGCGGTGTGTGTCAGGCGGTGCGCGGGCCGCGGATCAGGCCCTCGTTGACGAGGGAATCGCGCAGCATCTCCGAGCGTGCGTCCAGGGTGGCCTGCGGTGCCTCACGCGACAGCCAGTCGAACAGCACCGAGTGGCCCCTGTCCATCAACGAGGTCGCGACATAGACCTTGCCGCCGGTGGTGACCAGCTGGAAGTCGGGGGAGCGTCCGTTGAACATGTACTTCACCCGGACGACGTCCGCGCCCTTGACGACGTGCATCGTCGTGATCTTGCGGACGCGGAGCTCGTCGACGGTCGCCTGCAGGAACGCCCTCGTCTTGAGCCACTGCGAGAACACGTAGAGGACGAGCAGCGCGATGCCGGTCGCGGCGAAGGTCACGCTCGCCCAGTTGCGGCTGATCGCCGCCGTGATGGCCAGCAATGCGCCGATCGAGCCCGCGATCGTGGCGTGGCGTCCGAAGTCGAACAGGTTGACCAACGGCGTCGTGGGCTGGGGCGGGGGTGGCGACGACTTCTTCGGCCCGGACGCCGCCTTGGGGATGAGGTGGCCCTCGTCACGGGGGTGCGGACGGTTGAGCTTCACCATGACGCCTCCTGGGTGCCGGTCAGTGGGGTGGTCAGCAGGTGCTTCGGCGACACGCTCACGCCGACACCACGATCTCGGCGATCGCCGCCTGGTACTTGTTGCCCCCCACGTTGGGCAGCGACGTGGCGTACACGAGCAGGTAGCGGGTCGTCACCGGCGCCGACGGCTCCAGCACGACGGTCGTGCCCCCGGTGGGTTCGACCGCCACCCGCGTCCACTTGTTGATGCCGCTCATCGGCACGGGTGAGGCTCCCGACGCAGGGACGCGGAGCTCGAGCGAGGTCGGGGTGCCGATCATCTTCAGGGTGACGCGTCCGACCTCGACGGGCGTGCCCAGGTCGAGCACCAGCCCGACGCCCGGCTTCAGCCCACCGAGTCTTGCCCGGTTGAGATAGGTGAGGGTGTGCCACGCGGTTGCCGGGTCCTTGTCGTAGGCCAGGGCGAGCTGGTTCGGGTTCTCCTGGTCGTTGCCGCCGTCGCCCGAGGGGTCGAAGTCGTCGACGCCCGAGATCGGGATCACCGTGCGAGCGACGGACGTGGGCGACCCGGAGGTGTCGTCCTTGCCGCCCGAGAAGGCCTGGATGAGGGCCGCGACGATGGCGAGGGCGACGGCGAGGATCACCAGGGTGAGCCAGCGGCGATTCGTCCGGCGTTGGGGCGCGGGCGCCGCGTTGTGAGCTCCGTCCGGGGACGCGCTGCCTGGTGACACTGCGGGCTGGACGCTGGTCTGGACGCGCGTCTGGCCCGTTGCAGGGCTCACGGCTGTCGGGGGACGCACCGGTGCCGGGACGGGCGTGTACGGGGCCGTGGCGTCCTGGTCCCAGACGGTGTGGGTCGCTTCGCCTGATTGGGGGCGTCCGGGGACGGCCTGCGTGGCGTCCATGGCCGCGGCGGCAGCCGTCGCAACCGTGTCATCAGTTCTTCCGGCCGGGTCAGTGGTCGATGCGCTGTCCGGCGCCGACCCGCGAGCGATCGCCGAGTGCGCGGCGGCGAGGGCCCCGCGCGAGTCGGTTCGCACCGTCTGGCGCGTGTGGTGCAGGCGCCGCTCGAGGTCGGCGGACGCGTCCGCCGCTCCGAGCGCCGTCGACAGGGCGAGCATCAACTGCGAGGCCGTCCGGATGGGCTGCTGGTTGTTGCGGGGCACGTCCGAGAGGACACGGTCGGTGATGGCGTCGAGCACAGGGGCGACGCCTGCGTGGACCTGTCGCGGGGTGATCCAGCCGTGCGGGTCGGGTTGTGCGTGCGCGAGCCCGAAGTCGGGTCCGACCTCGCCGGTCTCCAGCGGCCATTCCGACACCAGTCCCGCGTACAGGATCTTGCCCAGCGCGCGGACGTCGCCGGCCTCCCGCTCCGACCACGTGCTCGCGCGTCCCGGCTCGGGGTGCAGGGCCGCCTCGATGAGGAAGCCCGCGATCTTGACCCCACCGGTCGAGGTGAGGATGACGGTTTCAGGGTTGAGACGCTGGTGGAAGAGTCCTGCCGCGTGCTGGGTGGTCAGGGCGTCCGCCAGTTCGCGGACGATCCAGGCCGCCTCCAGACCGCTCAGCGGAGCCTCCGCGAGCACCTGCGCGAGACTCCGGCCCGGCGCGAACTCGCAGACGATCACGGCGGGTGCCTCGACGTCGCCGTCCGCGTCCACGGCCTCCTCGGACGACAGGGCGTCCAGGACGTGCAGGAAGCGTGAGTCCGAGACCGTCGCCGCTTTCCTGGCGGCGTCGAGCGAGACGTCGGTGCGCCGGTCCTCCGCCGCCAGCAGGTGCACGAGGACTGCTCGTGACAACTTGGTGTCGAACGCCCGCCACGTCACCGTCCCGCCGCGTTGGGCCAGCGGTGCGTCCAGCCGGTAGCGCCCGCTGAGCACGTGCCCCACCTCGACCCGTGGGGCCGGGGGTGCGTCGGGCCCGCCGGTCGGCTCGCTCGCGTCCCAGTCGCTCATGACGTCCCCTCGTCGACAGTGGGTCCAGTCTGCCCCCCGGACGCAACGGCCGACACCCTGGCCCGCTCTCGTTGCACCTGCTTGATGCGGACGCTCGTCGCGCCCAGGAACACGATGCCGGACGCCATCATGATGATCCAGCCCACGCGTCCCAGGGACGTGGCCGTGACCGTGAAGCTGCGAACCGGGCCGATCGGGCGTCCACCGACGGTGCGCAGTTGCGCGTCCACGGCGACAGCGCCGTTGGTCTGCGCGTTCGGCTGGAACATCACCGTGACCGACTCACCCGCCGTGACGAGGACGGGCTCGGTGTCGGGGATCGAGAGGCGCTGGGGGTTCTCGGCGACGAAGCCCACCGTCACCGTCACCGGGACATCCAGGTCGTTGGTGATCGTGAGCGGCATCTGCTGCGTGGCCTCGCTCATCACGAACGACTTGCTGATCGACAGCGTCACGCCCTGCGAGCCGAGCACGCTCCCCATGTCGGCCAGCGACAGGTCGAGCCAGTCGGACGCGGCCTGTGCGTCGGTGCCCCAGTCGATCGAGAGCCCCTGGTTGAGCACCTCCGTGGCACGCTCGCTCGCCAGGGTCGTGCGTCCGGTGAGGTCGGACCAGTCACCGA
>Ga0116177_10003361_pt1 | contig 11747 bp, 8 predicted proteins | sample AD_STIC10_MetaG_FD_89750 | JGI IMG/M metagenome (GOLD analysis project Ga0116177, IMG submission 89750) | Active sludge microbial communities of municipal wastewater-treating anaerobic digesters from USA - AD_STIC10_MetaG | ecosystem: Engineered > Bioreactor > Anaerobic > Digestate | place: USA...
ATATGCAAAAGTAAAAATGAGCGATAAGATCGGGTTGATCAACAAAGCCGGAAAGGTTATTCTTGCAGCAGATTACAGCGGGCTGGGTTCTGTTTATAAGAATACCATGGTAGGTATTAAACCGGCTGGCGTGGTTATGTATAGTTTAAAATGACGGGTTACATTACATCTTTGAAACCAGCGAACTTACCAGGGAAGATTTAAATCCCTTCTGCAGCAAGTGGTCCTGCAGTTTTCTTTTTTTGACAAAGATGTTCTTTTCGGAGCGGAGGGTCTTCAGTTTCTGATCGAAGAGTTTTTGCAGCGTTTTTGAGTAATCCGTTTCCGGAATTGCGGCCAGCGCTTTTTTTATACAGTATTCGCTTACTTGTTTTTGCCTGAGCGAATATTTTATTTTTCCCCTGCCCCACTGCTTCATCCTGAATTTTCCGCCGGCGTATTGCATGGCAAAACGTTCTTCATTCAGGTAGTTCTCTTCTATCAGTTTTGAAAGGATCTCTTCTACATCTTTTTTATACAAACTAAAACTGTACAACTTTTCTTTTACCTCGCTGTGACAGCGTTCCTGGTAGGCGCAGTATTGTTTAATTTTTTGAAAGGCCTGGTCGGGAGTAAGAGATTGTTTTTCCATCTGCACAAAAATATGTTTTACATTTTTACCCAAAGCACACGAAGATTTTTTCTCGAAGAACAAAGAGAATCTTCCTGGCCTTGCTTTGTGCATTTGGTGGTTACCTGTTCTTCCTGTTGGGATTTACAAAAAAGAGGAGCGGCTCACTTCTTCCCTCGCCATTGCCATCGGTTTGGGTTACGGGATTGCCTGCTTTATCAAGCGATTGAATGGTCCATATAAACGTGGGGTATTTTCTTATTGCATTGCTGTCGACCGGCATAAAATGTATTTGTGGTTGCCATATATATTGTGTGGCCGCCAGTATCTCTTTATCCAGTAATGGCTGATTGCTTCTTAATGCCTGCACCGGGCTTTGTGTGGGTAATACTTCAAACACCTGTATCCGGTATGTAGGCGGAGATGAAGGACGGGGCACCAGGGATGTCCAGCGGAAAGTAATGGCCGTTTGTGCCATATTCCCATCCAGCACTTCTTCGTTATATGGTTTCATCAGGATCGGAAGCTGTGTACTGGCTAAATAAAAATTCTTGCATTGCTCTTCTCCCAGTGGCGCATAATCGGCCGGGCGTACAGGCCGTATGCAAAGGATATAATTATCGGCCGGCAACTTACCTGTTCGTTGTAAGGTTGTTTTGTATTTACCGGTGAACATCATGTATTCAAGTGGTACCGCATCGGCAGCGAACAAGATCGTTGTGCCTGTTGAATTAGTGGTAAACGTAGTTGTTCTTGCCAGGTCGGCAGAAGCGATAACCGTTCCATCGGTTGTTTTGATCTCTGTTTTTAGTTTGAACTGGGCGCCCACGGCTCCCGGGGCGCTCAGTATCAGCGTAAGCACTTCCCGCCGGTTCCCCCACTCCGATAATTGTGCCGGAGGCTGGGCCTGCAATATCAAATTGGAATTTATCTGCGCCGCAGCGGCAGAAAAAACAAAAGCGGGTATGATCAATGAAAAGATCTTTTTCATTTTTTTATTTTTTTGTGTCGAACCGGTACTGGAACCCGGTGCGGCAAATACTCTCTAAATAATTGGCGCCAACAGGTGTTATCTCGTTTCCGTATTTAAAATAGTTCGTCGTTAAAAAAGTGTTCCAGCTGAATTTCTTCGTGATCTTGTAATCAATATTGCAGGAAGCGATCAGGTTATTATTGCTGCTGAAACTGTTCAGCTTGCCCAGGGTGTATTGTAATTGTCCACGCAACTGCAATTTCTTTTTTACAGCCGACATATTCAATGCACTGCTGATGGTGAACAGTGTTATTTTCGCCAGCGGCACATCGTTATGAAAATACAATACACTGAAGTCGGGTGAAATATCTTTTGTAAGATACGTGGGCACATACGTAAGCAACGCCGTATGTGTATTATTGGAAGTGGTTAATCCGGTCATCACATCCCGCTCATCGTATTTGCTGTAATTATAACTCAGGCTCAGCAGGTGAATGATTTTTTTACCGGTCCATGTAAATGTCGGGTTCACCCCCAGGTCGTTGCTTACATTTTTTATTCCATAAGGATTGGTGCCGCTGGCCGATTGAAAACCAAAATTATTATAGTTCACATTCAGGCTCCAGTGCTCGTTGAATTGCGTGAACCAGTTGAGGTTGCCAATGAACTGGCTTGCCCGCAGCGCCGTGTTCTTTACATTATTCACTCTTCTTCCCACACTTGCCACCACGTTCATCTTTTTCTTCCAGGCATTGAACCTTGTGTTGAGGGTGTAATCAATGCGGTCTGGTTGCAGGTAAGGATAGCCGGTGGTTTGAAAACCGGCGCCGATGTATTTTGCGCCGATGCCAATATCAAGGTTCGTTGATTTCCATCCGGCAGAAACCTGCCCGGCAAAATCGGTGAGTGTAGACGTATGCGGATCAATAAATGGTTTAAATCCACGCAATAACGTTGTTGCCGGCGTAGTGGCGTCTTTTGTGAATGTTGATTGCGCCGCTTCTGCTTTAAAGTAAATCTTCTCTACATAGGCATCGGCAACAATACTTATCACCACACCTTCCTGCGGCTTTGCGGTAAGGGGTGGCGGGGCAGAAGAAGCGGGCACATCCTTTCCTTTGGCAAGATTAACGGCAAACAAATATTTTCCTTCTACTTCATTTCCTATCTGCAACATCCAGTTCTTTCTTTTGTAGGCACCGGTAACCGTTGGCGGACCGGCAAAATAATTAACCCCGTCCTGCGATATGCCGGTAAAGAATTTAAAACGCCATGTTTTGGGCCGCAGATCGATGCCTGCGCCAAAGATGCCGATATCGCCGGTGGAAAGATCGGAGTACTTTAAATACTGCGTACCTAATTGCAGCTCGGCCCATTTATATTTCGGGTTCACGCCAAAATTATTCACCGGGTTAGTGATGAACTGGGTGAAGTTTTGATTTTTGATCCCGGCATAAGGCCCGGCGAAGTTGGTGGGTATGGCGGCAAAATTAAAATTGAAAGGCAGGCTGAAATTCTTTCCGAATTTGAAGGTGGGTGTAAAATTAAAACGTACCTGGTTCCATGGTTTTCTTGCTGCGTATCCCGTCCAGCCCGATGGGTTGCGGTTCAATCCATATCCTTCATAGGTTATTCCTGCAGATCCGCTTACAGAAAAACTTACCGGTTTGGTTTGGGCAAATGAGTTATTGCAATAAAAAAGAGCCGACAGGCTGATCATACCACATAGAAACATAGAACGCACAGGTTTCACACAGGTTCTTCTATGTGATTTTCTATGTTTACTATGTCCTATGTGGTTCCGCATAATTGATACATTTTACTGAGGTATAACCACCGACAACTGGCAATTACATGGTTTCCCTCCGCAACTGCCCGATAGATTATACGTATACGTTCCGGATTGAAGGAATGTATAATTATAACCAGGTCCGGTTAATATGGAGGTGACCCCCGTTATATTATTTGTGATCGTTACGGTTAATCCCGACGGCGTACAGGTTGCTGATGCCGGCGTGCATTGGAAATTCGGATTCAGCGAAACCGGGATATTGCCTTTCATCAACGTAATGGACCCGCCGCAGGAAACTGCTTTTTGTCCGCCTTCGTAATGGAACACCGGGTCCCATGCACAGTTGCAGGGTTCGCCGTTGTTTCCACCGCCCCCGGTAGATTTACAATCTTTCCCATTGTATGTTTTATAGCAGATGGTGGTATCGCACATTACACAGGCCGTATCGGTGAATGTGTAACGGATGCAGTATTCAATCGTGTCGCAGCAACAGGCAATGGGACTGCGTGGCGGTAACGGAATGGTAAAGTTCAGCGGAACGCCGTTGGCAAAACTGTAACCCAGGCTGTCTTTCCATTGCAACAAATGAGAGAACGGTACATTGGCCGGGATGGTACCGAAAGATAAGGGGCTTGTTGGATTGGTTATGTTGCCAAAGAATTTCGGGTCCTTCACACATACATCGCAATCCTTAGGATGCTTCACTTCAAAGTTCACCAGCGAAACTGTTACTTTAGTGAGTTTGGTTGGTCCTGCCGTAAGTGTTGCATTTACGGTAAGCACATCGTTGTTTACGCTTTGCGTGGTTGCAATTTTCTTCAACAGGTCTTTGCAGCATCCGCCGGGTGGCACTTCGGGTACCACTACTTCAATACAAACAGGATTACTTTCAACGGGGTTAATGGTATAACCTCCCGTGGTTGATTTTGCATTGAAGCCAACGGTATTGCAATCAACCAGTCCGTTAGCGGTGCCTGCTGGTATCTTGGTTTGGAAAGTAAATGTATACGTACCTCCGGGAGCCAGGGTAAATGTTGGGTTGAAGCTGAACTTAACGCCACCATTCGATACAACACCCGTCCACGAACCGGTATTACAAGGCGTACCTGTTGCCGGCCAGGTGGTGCAGATGTTTTGGGTGGTTGTATAGGTGGCTGTATAATTAATATTCGTTGGCGCCGTAAGCATCTGCATATTGAACTGGTTGCTCACTGGTGCCGAAGACGGGCTGCCCAGTATCGTTAAGTTGCCGATCGCCGGAATGCGGTCTATCACCACTAAATTATCAACGGCAATGGTTCCGGTATTTCTAACGGTTATCTCCCAGTCAACCGCCGTGTTTGGATTTCCTGTTCCACTGTTTGCAAAGCTCCCGTTCAGGCTTCCCTTTACTTTTTTATCAATGCCGATGGCAGCAAAGGCGCAGATATTAAACGACGTGTAACAGACGTACTGCGGGTTGATGAGATTGCCTCCCGACATGACCGACCAGAATGCATTGGGTCCGCCAACAGCGCCGGGCATTACCACGGCTTTAAAACATATTTTATAGGTAGCAGATCCGGCCGGAATGTTTGGCAGGTTGAATTTTAAATTACTTGCCGGAACGATCGTTGGGTTTGGCGAGAAACCAGTATACACCACACTGGATGTAACGGCCTGCAGCCAGGCGGGCAATTGTATATTATACATGCCGCCAATAAGCGCCGCATCACCGTTATTCCTGAATTCATAACAAAGGTCGATGGTGTCTCCCAGGTTTTTACATCCGGGGATATACTGGTGGGCCACACAGTTCATGTATGGTTGCGGGTTGTAAATGATCACCGGGTTTTGTTGACCGCCGGGGCCGCATGGAATACATGGCGTTGGCGGCGCCGCACAATTATAGGTGATGGCCAGACTATCCCTGTATGGCGGATTGCCTGCCGGGCCGCTGCAGGAAGAAGTAAGATCGTAATATAAATACAGGCTAACCGATTGGCCGGGTAATAAGTTATTTATGGTATGATCGAACTTATTGGTATTGGTTGCCGGCGCATTATTATCCGTTGCGCCATTACCTACCAATGGAAATGTAGCGGTAGGCGTAAGTGAACAGTTATAATATTTAATACCGCAGCTCAATCCTGCCTGCGAAGTGTTTTGCAAAACAGAATTGGGCGAATTCTTTAAATGCACCAATGGTAAAAAATTGGTGGCGGTTAAATTCAGCGGCGCATTGCCGGTATTGGTGATGTTATAATAAAAGTAGGAGGATGTGGATGTTGACGAAACCAATATACTGGCCGTTGCTGCCGGTACCGCCGGAATGGTAAACGAAGCCGCCAGCGGACCTTTGATGGTGCTGTTGGGAACATTGCAATTGGTTCCTTTGAAGGTTACGTTACTGGTAAGCGTTTGTCCGAGCCCTGTATTACAGGGCAGCTTGACCACATAATAAAAACAATCGCCGGCCCATTGATTGAATGCCGGAACATTGGGCGTAATGGTTGTTCCCGAAAGCGTATAGGTATAGGCCCCGCCCGTGACCGATGTGATCGTTCCCAATGCAGGAGAAAGAGCAATGGTAAAACTGGGGTTCTTGATTTTAAAGCAATCGGGATTGCTGAAACAAACCCGGTATGTTACTTCTGCCGTAAGCTGGTTAAATGCCCAGAAGATATGGCTCATCGAAACATTGTTGTTCAATATGCCGTTGGAATTACAGCTTGCGGTTTGGGTGGTACTTAAATTATCGGTGAGTGTTCCGGTGAACGTGGTTGGTTTGTTTACTCCGGTACACGAATCAGGACAGTTAAAACGGAAACAAAGGTTGAAACTGATGGCTCCCGTATTGGTGCAGGAAGACAAATTACTGATGGTAACGGTAACCGATGATCCGCTGCTGGTAACTACCATACAGCCCGGCAGGCTTGCCGTGCAGCTTGCATCATAACTTACCAGGGCAGCATTGTAGTTGAGTACAACGGTTGCGCTGCTGGTGCTTGGCGTCCAGTTGAATGAAACATTTATAGGAAAAGTACTTCCTAGGTTATGCGCCACCGGAAAGGTAGGATCTGTGATCGTAAACCCATTCACCTGTGCTTTTGCCTTGCTGCCAAAAGCCAGCGCTGCAATTATTAAAATGAGATTGAAATATTTATGTAGCTGTTTCATGATTGTCTTTTTAGTTTTTTAAGGATCATTGTGCTTTTCTTTCTATTTCATAACATTTTATCACATCACAGGCATGGCAACAGAAATCCCAGACGGTATATCGTATGCAGACCCTTATTTTATCGCCGCAACATTTTAAGCTACTGCCCGGCGGAACAGCAATGGGTAATGAAAAACTATTTGCTTTTGGTATTGGTGGCGGATTAACAATGATGGGGCCCGTGCCGGCAACTTTGGCGGCCGGGTTGGCTGGCGGATCGGGCGGCATATTTCCTCCTGTATTTCCGCAGGTGGTACATTTTTCATTTGGGTTGGTTGGGTTACCGGTTCCTCCGCCACCATCTCCATGGCCGGTGCCTCCGTTACCATGACTATCGCATTCTTTTTGAACCGTGGAAAGCCAGGTCCATTCCCTGCCAAAGTTCACTCCGTTTAACAGGCCGGTTCCAAAACCGGAGAAGGCAGAACTGGATGGCTTGATGAAATTTCCCCATTCTTTATTCTCGGCGCATTTTACACAATTGCTGTCACCGGTTTGAATGATGTTGAAGTAGATCAGTTCAACCGTTATTTTTTTAACCACGCTGGGGTTCAACCCGGTTAACACGCCGGATAATAATATTTGTCCGCTGGTGCTGGCTGTACTGGTAAGCGTATCTTTTGTAATGGTAACTCCTAATGTTCTGCAGGGATCGCAGGCGCACTTCAATGTATCCCAGGCCGTTTCGTTATTTATATTATCCGGGTCGCTGGGCCATATCGCATCCACAATGAACTTGATCGTTTTCATGCTGTCGATGCAATTGATAGAGCCGGTAAACACCTGCGAGGTGTTTGCAGGAATGGTAAAGGGCGTTCCGGGCGTTGTTGGAGATAATGTGGTTATTGGTCCCGTTCCATTCACCCGGTACTTAATAGCAGTAACCTGTGCAGGATTAGTAAGATGAAGATTGCTGATCTTAATATAAACACTTTGTTTGTTGTTGATGCAGCAGCCAACATCCACGCTGTCGATCCTGGTATTAATATTATCGTCTGCTATTTTAAAAACAAAGGGTTCGCTGGTTCCGTTATTTCTTCCCATTGGTTTTCCTTCCTGGTTAAGCGCCTGTACATTCCAGATAAAATCACAGAGATAAGGAGGCTTACACGGACCGGTGTATAAACTGCTGCCGGCAACAATGGCCTGGGTAATATTATCCACGTCTTTGGTAACGATAGGCTGGTTGGCTTGCATGGCCTGCATTCCATTCTGTCCCTGCATCAGTTGCCAAACACGTAAGCGGTAGGTAACCGGGTCTCTTGGTTTGGGCACCAGGGGCGTCCACCGGAACGTTACCGGTTTTTGAATATCTTTTTTTAAAAGCTTCTTTTCATTTTCCGGAACGATCAGCGAAGGTGGGGCAAAATCTGTTTCTTTTGGTGTTTCTACCCTAAACTCTTTACAAACCTGGTTGCTTATTTCTCTCCGTTCTTCACTAAAGAACTGGGCGCAGATGGTATAGTCGCCGTCTTTCAGTTCCCGGCAGCCGGATAATGCCCCAATAAGTTCCGATGCGGAAAAAGTACGGGTGGTAAAATCATCTACCGGCATTCCGCCCGTAGCCATATTGCTGCAGACAACAGCCCCGTTTGCCCGGATCTGGATCACCAGCTTCATTCCTTTGATCTGGATGGTAGGTGGTTTTTGCGCCACCAGCAACAAGGAGCCCGGTACGCTGTTCCAGGTATCAATAACACCCGGAAGCTGGTTCTTAACGGTAAAATTGAGGATCTTTATCTGTTGTTGGGCCTGGCAGAATAGGCCAATACTGAACAATGCCGGCAATAGCAGCACCAGTAGTTTTTTCATAAATAGTAAATTTTGATGAGGCCGTCTTAAGCAATTCGTCCTTGGTTAACAATATATACCTATTAAATATTGTGTACAAGCAAAACTTATAAAGGGCTGTTAATTACTTTGAAACCGATTTTATGCTGAGCGACAGCGAAGCATCTGCCCGTTAATGATTCAAATATTCAGCTTTTGAATTGCTGATTGGCTGCTTCCTCGTACCCCGGTATGACAAACCGCGATATCCCTGAAATTTGTTTAAAAATTGCCCGTACATTTGGCCGGGTTAATTTTATATTTGCCAACTAAAGACATATAACATATGAAGTTCATCGTTTCCTCCTCGGCTTTGCTTAAACAACTGCAGCAGATCAGCGGCGTTATCAATGCCAATACCGTGTTACCCATCCTGGAAGATTTTTTGTTTGAAATTGAGAAGAACAAACTGACCGTTGTAGCCACCGACCTGGAAACCGTGATGAAGGTTCATTTAGACATTGAAGCCAAAGACAGCGGAAAGGTTTGTATCCCTGCCAAAATATTGCTCGACTCCCTGAAGAATATCCCCGAGCAGCCCCTCACTTTTAATATTGACAAGAATTTTTCCGTTGAAATAACCAGCGACAATGGTAAGTACAAGGTAATGGGCGAAACGCCGGATAATTTTCCGAAAGAACCTGCCGCCGACGATGCCAATTCGTTTACCATGACATCCTCTGCCCTGGTTACCGCTATCAACAAAGCCATCTTTGCCGTAAGCAATGATGATCTTCGCCCGGCCATGACGGGGGTGTTCTTTGAACTGGATAAAAAGGGGATCACTTTTGTTGCAACGGATGCTCATCGCCTGGTTCGTTATACAAGAAGCGATGTAAGCTGTCCTAAAAAAGATTCTTTCATCGTTCCTAAAAAACCGCTTAATCTTTTAAAAGGTTCTTTGCCGGATAATGAAGATGAACTGAAGGTTTCATACAACAGCAATCATTTGTTTGTGGTACATGGCGGTACCGAGCTGGTGTGCCGGCTGATAGATGCCCGTTTCCCGGATTATAAAGTGGTGATCCCTGCCGACAATCCATATAAGATGGTGGTAAACAAACACGATTTTCAGAATGCATTGCGCCGGGTGAGTGTGTTCAGTAACAAGAGCACCAACCAGGTGGCGCTTAGCATCAGCGGAAGCGAACTGCAACTTGCTGCGCAGGATGTTGATTTCAGTTTTGAAGGCAATGAACGCATGAGTTGCCAGTACGATGGCGAAGACCTTCAAATTGCCTTCAATGCAAAATTCCTGATAGAGATGCTGAACGGCGCCGATACCGGTGATGTGGTGATGGAGCTGAGTACACCAACAAAAGCAGGACTTATCAAACCATCTGAACAGGGCGAAGGCGAGCAACTGCTGATGCTGGTGATGCCACTGATGCTGAATAACTAACCTATAGGATAATAAGAGCGAAAAGGAGAAAAAGAGCAGAATAAACCTCTTTTTCTCCTTTTCGCTTTTGTACGCTTAGTAAATATTTATTGTACCTTAATTGCCATGAACTTTAAACAGATCGCTTCTTTCGACAATTACATGCTGGCCAATATGACGCTGGGCATGCTCCAGGAAAACGAGATCAACTGTCACCTGAAAGACGAGCACATTGTAACAATCGACCCCCTGCTCAATCCTGCGGTGGGTGGCATCAAGCTTTTTGTAGAGGAATCGGAGTTTGAAAAAGCAACCGCATTGATAAAAAAGGCCGAGGAGGATTATGTAAAAGACATTGCCTGTCCAAACTGCAGATCAACCACGCTCAGGATAGTAGAAAAAATAAATAAGCCACAGGATTTATGGGGTAAATTAAAAAACCAGATCGCTTACGGCGAGTCATCTACGTACAGCAAGCGGTATCATTGTACAACATGTAACAAAGTATTTGACGAACTTCCTTTATCATTTTAATTTGCTGCAAATGAAAAAGATCGCTGTATTCATTCTCTCCTTATTTATTTACCTGGCCGCATTTCCGCAACACACCTACTACGCTGCCGCAAAAGCTGGCCTGAGTATAAGAGAGCAGCCCGGCACCAGCGCAAAGATCGTAGACAAGATCCCTTACGGCGATAAGCTGACCACCGTTGCCGGTGATGCCAACCAGTCCGTCATCACCACCGAAGGCTTCAACGGGTTCTGGTGGAAGATCAGTTATAATGGAAAGACCGGTTATATTGTAAGCAGTTATGTATTACCATTGCCGGCGCCTAAAGCCGGAACCAAAACGCTCAGCGATTATTTTTTACAGGTTTCTGCTGCAAACGGAAGCCCACTAACGATAAAGAAATCCGATGCAGCGCTGAATGAAATGGGCGAATCGGAACTTACCAAACAGCTTTACAAGAATGGGATGGAGTGGCATAAATCGCAGGGGTATGAATTTGGGTCTGATGTTTATATGCTGCCCGATTTTACCATTGAGCAATGTTATTTATTGGTACGGCTCATTGGCCAGTATCCCGAACTGATCGCCGACAAAGATGTTTTTCCTTCTAAGAACGCTACCATTAAAAACCCGGTGGGAGATAAGACCATTGAAGTGATCCGGGATAAACAGGATGGCCCGGGCGGACCCATCCAAAAAATAAAAATTACATTAGCCCAGGGCGCTTATACCGAATTTGAGATCTTTATGCTGGACACACAGGCTGTTATTTTTTATAGTTCGGGTGTATAATATTTTTCTTGGCTGAATAACGCAGATTAAATGATCGCTGTGATTTAAAAAGCAGTAAATCCGTTAATCATATAAATCATAGTTCAGACAATTTCTTTGCATCTTTGCGTGAAATATAATTATGAAGAAGATCGCTATGATACCGGCCCGTTATGCTGCCACCCGCTTTCCCGCCAAGCTGATGCAGATGCTGGGCAACAAAACCGTCATCCGTCATACATACGACAACACCGTTGCCACGGGGCTATTTGATGAAGTAATGGTGGTTACCGACAGCCAGATCATTTTTGATGAAGTAATATCGCACGGAGGCAAGGCAAAGATGAGCATCAGGGAACACGAAAGCGGCAGCGACCGTATTGCGGAGGCCATCGCCGATATGGATGTAGATATTGTAGTGAATGTACAGGGCGATGAACCTTTTGTTCAAAAAGAACCGTTGGAAAAGCTGCTTAAAACATTTGACGATACAACCGTGCAGGTAGCTTCGCTGATGCAGGTATTGAAAGAAGAACAATTCATTGCAGACCCTAACTATGTAAAGGTGGCCGTTGATAAGAATATGAATTCCCTGATGTTCAGCCGCAGCCCCATACCATACCACCGGGATAAAAATGTTTCTCCCGTTTATTACGAACACGTGGGCGTATATGCGTTTC
>Ga0116177_10003365_pt1 | contig 11737 bp, 7 predicted proteins | sample AD_STIC10_MetaG_FD_89750 | JGI IMG/M metagenome (GOLD analysis project Ga0116177, IMG submission 89750) | Active sludge microbial communities of municipal wastewater-treating anaerobic digesters from USA - AD_STIC10_MetaG | ecosystem: Engineered > Bioreactor > Anaerobic > Digestate | place: USA...
CACGGGCGAGCCACAGCACCACGGGCGAGTCAGTGGAGCTTGGCAGGGAAAACTCATCCGCAAGGTTTCGCAGCAGCGCGCTTAGTCGGGAACTGGCGAGTGCCTCAGTGGCCAGGGGCAGCACCGCTGCCGAGGCAAACGCGGTGCGAAAGGCTTCACCCACGGTCCGAAATTCACCCTCGACCATGAAGCGCGCACTCAATGTCAGCACCAGGCCATCCGTGCCGGGCGCGAATCGAAACCCATGAACCACACCCGGGGGCACCACAATCGCCAATGGACCTTGATGTGAATGCTCCACAGTGTCCAGCGCGAACTTCACTGTACCGGCGTTTACCCACAAAACTTGATAAAGCCCCTTGTGCACATGCGGTGAAATCTCCCATTGGTACAAGCTGCTGCGGGACTGAACTTCTTCAATATGGAGCAGCTCCTGCCCCGGCTCGGCAGTCTCCCCGTACAGAGCAAATGCGGGTATGGCGGAAAGGGTATTGTGGTTTCCTGTTTTGGTTCTGACCTTTTGCATGGATGCAATTTTGATCGAAAAGTACCATTTATTGTGCTGATTTGTGCAGTGCCTTCGCACGCCGATCGTTCTACAGTGGAGTCTCTCAACAAGAAGAGGAGACATGCATGTTCAGTTTTGATCCCTATTCCCCGGCGGTAGACGCGGACCCGTTCCCGTACTACAAATACCTGCGTGACGAGGCACCGTGCTTCTGGAGCCCCGAGGCCCAGATGTGGGTGCTGTCGCGCTATGCCGATATCGTGTCCGCCGGGCAGGACTGGCAAACCTACTCCTCGGCCAGTGGCAACCTGATGACTGAACTGCCGGGCCGCGCCGGGGCCACCTTGGGCAGCTCGGACCCACCCAAGCACGACCGCCTGCGCGGACTGATCCAGCACGCCTTTATGAAGCGCAACCTGCTTGCACTGGAAGAACCCATTCGTGCCATCGCCCAGCAGGTGTTTGGCCAGCTGAACGGTGCCAAGCAGTTTGACTTCAAGGAAGTGTCTTCTCAGTTCACCGTGAAGGTTCTGATGGCAGCGCTGGGTCTGCCCATGGGCGAAGAAGCCATCGTGGACGAGCAGACCGTGCGCGACAACGCGGTTCTGATGGTGCAAAGTGATGCCCGAACGCGCGCCAAGGGCCCCGAGCACATTGCGGCCTACAACTGGATGCAGGACTATGCGAGCAAGGTTATCGCCATGCGACGGGCCAATCCACGCAACGACCTGATCAGCAACTTTGCGCTGGCCGAGATCGACGGTGACCGTCTGGACGACCGCGAAGTGCTGCTGACCACCACGACACTGATCATGGCGGGTGTGGAGTCCATGGGTGGCTTCATGATGATGTTCGCCTACAACCTGGCCACGTTTGGCGATGCGCGCCGTGCCGTTGTCGCCAATCCGGCGCTACTGCCCGATGCCATCGAAGAAAGCCTGCGTTTCAATACGTCGGCCCAGCGTTTCCGCCGCCGTCTGATGCAGGACGTGACTATCCATGGCCAGACCATGAAGGCGGGAGACTTCGTCTGTCTGGCCTATGGCTCAGGCAACCGTGATGAACGCCAATACCCCAACCCCGATGCGTATGACATCACCCGCAAGCCGCGTGGCCATCTGGGTTTTGGTGGTGGCGTGCACGCCTGTCTGGGCACTGCGATTGCACGGCTGGCAGTGAAGATTGCATTTGAGGAATTCCACAAAGTGGTGCCCGAGTACCATCGTGTGGCCGACCAACTGCCGTGGATGCCATCAAGCACCTTCCGCAGCCCCCTGGTGCTGGAACTGGCGGTTTAACCGTCCCAGCGGAACCCATTGCGTCGCTCGAATATGGGCGGCGCGTTTCTATTTCTGGAGACACCTTTCATGGCCAACATCACTTACATCGAAGCATCCGGGCAGTCCACCACCGTCAATCTGGCGGATGGCTGGAGCCTGATGCAGGGCGCCACCGCCAATGGCATTGATGGCATTCTGGGCGAATGCGGCGGCTCGTGTGCTTGCGCCACCTGCCACTGCTACGTCGACGTTGATCGCATGGGAGAACTCCCCGCTGCCAGCGATGGCGAGTTGGCCATGCTGGAAAACGTGGCAGCCGAGCGCCGCCCCAACAGCCGACTGGCCTGCCAGATCAAGGCCACGGCAGCGCTAGAAGGACTGGTCATCCATTTGCCCGAGATGCAGGAATGAGCGGCACGGACGCTGTTCTCATCGTCGGTGCCGGCCTGGCCGGTGTGCAGACGGCCGAGGCACTGCGTACGCTGGGCTTTGCCGGCGCCATCACCCTGCTGGGGGACGAGCCCCATGCGCCTTATCACCGCCCGCCGCTGTCCAAGGCCTGGCTGGGCGGGGAGATGGACGCCGCACAGCTGGTGATGCGTGCGCCCGAGGCGCTGGAGCGCAAGCACATTACCCTGCGCACCGGGGTCAGCGTGATAGCGATCGACAGGGCGATCAAGACGGTGCGACTGGCCGATGGCAGTGAGTTGCCCTACGCCGGCCTGGTGCTTGCTACCGGCTCCACACCGCGCAGCCTGCCACTGCCTGGCGCCGACGCGCGGGGGGTGTGGGCTTTGCGTGGGCGTGATGACGCGTCCGCCATTGCGCAGGGCATGGCTGCATGTGCTTCGAGTGGAAAGGCGCTCGTCGTCATCGGCGGCGGGTTTATCGGATTGGAAGTAGCCGCCACGGCGCGCAAGAAAGGGATTGCGGTGACGGTGCTTGAGGCTGCGCCGCGCTTGCTCGGGCGCGTACTGGCTCCGGTGCTGTCGGACTGGTATGCGCAGCTGCACCGCAGCCATGGGGTGGACTTGGTCTTCAATGCCCAGATTGCGGCGCTGGAAACTGACACGCAAGGTGATGTGTGCGGCGTGCGCATGACCGATGGGCATTTGCTGCCAGCGGGTCTGGTGGTGGTAGGCATCGGTGTCACCGCCAACGACCAATTGGCATCGGCCGCGGGCCTGGTGTGTGACCGTGGCATCGTGGTCGATGTCTGTGGCCGCACGGGCGACCCTGCCATTGTGGCCGCGGGTGACTGCACTGCGCGACGGTTGGATGATGGCAGCCTGCTGCGATTGGAGTCTGTACAGAACGCCACCGAGCAAGGCAAGTCGGCCGCAGCCGCCCTGATGGGGCAAGAGCGCGCCTTTACCGCAACGCCCTGGTTCTGGAGCGACCAATACGACAAGAAGCTGCAGATGGCCGGCCTGTCCAGTGGTGCTGACCAGTGGGTTGTGCGAGGTGACATGCATGCCAGCCTAGCCACTGCCGGTTTCACCGTGTTCCACTACCGGCAGGGCCAGTTGATTGCCGCTGACAGCGTGAACGCCAGCAAGGAACATCTGCAGGTGCGTAAGTTGCTGGATGCGCGGGTGTCGCCGCCGCCTGAGCGGTTGGCGGACACGGCGGTGGATTTGGCTAGCCTTGGTGTTGCGATTGGCGCATGAGAAATTGGCATCGCAGGATGTCGATGTTGAAACGGTGCAGTAGGCAGGTCAACGCTATAAGTTTTTCGCGTAAGGCGGACGGCATGGCTTGCGTTCTCCGGCTCGCGTCGCGGACGGACCGGGCTGGTACGCCGCCTTCAGTTGCATATATTTGAAGCGGATTTGATGCCGAGTTCAGACGCTTTGCAGTCACCTACTGGGACCACGCGGAAGTCGGGTATGCCGCGAAGCCGTCAAATAGCATTGGCCGAAGTATGGCGATAGCATTGACGACGGCTGAGTTAGCCCTACAACTATTTGATCAACATCTACACCCTGCAAATCATGGTTAACCGCTTATTCGTTTATGGAACTTTAGCCCCGGGCAGACCTAATGACCATGTGCTTGCTGACATTCCTGGTAAGTGGGAGCCTGGCACAGTGAGGGGAACATTGTTGCAAGAAGGGTGGGGTGCAAAAGTTGGCTATCCAGGGATAGTCTTAGATCAAGCCGGCGACGAAGTGCAGGGATTCCTTTTTAGCTCTGATGCACTCGCTCAGCATTTGCCGCGCTTGGATGCATTTGAAGGAAGCGGTTACGAGCGCATTGAGACTTCGGTACGACTGGATGAAGGTTTAGTTGACGCCTACATTTATGTCTTAAGCCGGTCCTCTGTCCAAACCTGAAGACTCTCTTAGCAAGGACATCTATGCGGCTTTCATATTTGCCGAGGGAATATTGCTTTTCAGTCCTTGGAGGGTGCTTGGTTTTACGAAGTGCCAACACTTAGCGAAACGTCGATATCCTGCCGCAAGTGACCGGTTTAGGAGAGCTAAATTGAAGTCCGCTACTTCCGCTAAGCGTCTAAGGCCGCAGCAGTTGGTCCGAAGGGTTTAGTGCTTTCACATTATTCAACGGCGCTTCTTGACGAAGGCGACTAGGTTTGGCAATCAGCAGGGTATCTGCGGTCATTGATGCTCTGGCCTCTTGCCGTACGATCATTTCGGCGACTGGTCTTCGGCTTGCAACAGGTTGTGGGTGAATGAAGTTAAACATCTGATCGGACAGTTGCGGGCTGTCACAGCTTCTTCAAGGGCAAAAAGGCATTCTTTACGGTATGAGTCAACATCGGCTATGGGGCAGTTAAATCGGAGTGGGCTAGTTCAGCTTCGCGTCCGATGCCGGCATAGGATTGAAAACCGTTCGAGACAACCGCCACCGACTCCGAGAGACGCACTGCTGACATTGGGCATGCTGAACTGGTAGCTCCAGAGCGGACTATCAATTCAGGGTATCTGTATCAGTTTTCTGGCGTTGGCTTCACTGATCCAAGTACCCGCGTTTGGCCCATGCCAGATTTATGCAGCAACAGTGATAGCTAGAGTGGCTTGACGGTAAACCCCTGGCTGGTTGCCGAGAAGCTTGAGATCCGATACCGGTAGTGATTGGGACCATCCTGCCACCAGCTGGCGGCGAATTGTTCCGGCGGCACCGTGCCCAAGGTCATATCGGGTGTCAGCACAAACTTCTGCCCGTTTAAGAGGGTTACCAAGGCTGTACCGTCGGTTTGAATGAGTGTGGTGCCACCAAACGCTTGCGCAATCTGGTTAACCAATACTTCAGGACCAATAAAAGCCGGGTACAGAATCTGCACATTGCCCGCACTGTCGGTAAAGCGCATCAGCCCGTCACTGCCTGTGGTCAAGCTGGGTGCGCCAGGGGTACCCTGCGTGACAACGTAGTCCGGGCGTGCGACATAGGTGGTGCCACCCACAACCACAGTCATGACACCCTGGGCGTTGAAGGTTGTCGACAAGCCCCTACCGTTCAGGTACGTGCCCCATTCGCCCAGGTTGTAGACGGATGGCACCGTTGTAAAGGTGCCGCAACTCGTTAGCACGCTGAGCGGGTTGCTGCCCCGCAGGTTAATGCCTGGGTTGTTGGTGCTGGTGCTGGCTTCGAGCGCGTAGAAAGACACAACCAGAGTGGTTTGCCCAATACGCGCACCGCCATCCGTCGTTTGACCCTGATACACCGCGTCGGCGCCAATGACGGTACGCAGTGCATCGCGCAAGCAGTTGGTCATGGCAGGGCCGTTACCACTGCTCAGGTTCAATGGGCTGAGTAGGTTGCTTCCCACACCGGGCACCTGGGGTGGAATGACAACGCTGGGGATGGGGACAGGGTTCGATGTCACGTCAAAGCTCTGGGCGACCTGGGTCGCGGCAAGCGTGCTGGCATCTCCGGCCTGATTGGCGTTGATGGTGCAGTTGCCAGTCGTTACAAGGGTCAGCAGACCTCCCGTGGTGATCGTACAAACGCCGGTCGTGGCCGAAGTGAACGATACCGGGTAGCCGCCGCCCGCAGACGAGCTTGCAGTCAGCGTGGGGGTGGTGCCCAGGCTCTGCGCGCCGGGGTTGCCGAAGGTTATGGTCTGGCTGGCCTTGGGTGTCACGCTGTTGGAGGCCGATGATGCGCTACCCGTTCCGGCCGAGTTGGTCGCCGTCACGGTAAAGGTGTAAGCCACTCCGTTGGTCAGGCCGCTGACCGTGATCGGGCTGCTCGCACCCGTGCCCGTGAGGCCACCAGGGCTTGCTGTGGCGGTGTAGCCGCTAATCGCCGCGCCGCCATTGCTGGCGGGCGCAGCAAACGCAACCGTGGCGCTGGCAGCACCCGCCGTTGCAGAACCGATGGTGGGGGCACCGGGTGCAACAACAGCTGGCACCAAAGTAACGCTCGGCAAGGGCGATGCCACGTCTATCTGAGTGCCTCCAGTACCGTCGGATGTAAACCACTGCGGGAAACTATATAAGCCGGCGGTACTTCCATTCTTAACCTTGGATGAGTCAATTGTTATGACAATGGTGCTAGCTGGAGGAATGGCGCTGCTAGTGATGAAGATCACCTTATTCGCTACACCCGCATTTAAAAGGCAGTTACCTGGTGTGTAGGGTGCAGAATTCACTGTAATGGTTGCCCCGCACCCAGACCACATTGCTCCGTTGGCTAACGTAAATCCAGCTGGAAACTCCAAAACCAAAAAATATTGACCAGCACCAGTTCCGGTAGGAGCTGTGTAGGTGAGAGTAGCTGTCGAGTTGGCATCAACCGTATAGTCGCTCAGAGCAACGCTCACATTTGTCAGCGTAGCCGCGTTCGCGTTGCCTGCGATCAGTGGCACTGCAGCCAGTAGCAGCACGACACAACAGACAATTTTTCGCACCGTGTTGGCCAAAACCTGGATGCAGGCCAAGCCAAGCACAGTTGCCCAATGTAGCAATCGATTCATAGAATGCCCAGAAGTCAGTCGGGTGTGATGGTTCATAAGTTCTCTCGGTAAATGCCAACCGCCGCGGCGCACAACGTTCATGTGCCACCTGTGCGCGTATGCGAAAGAAGTTAACCAATATCGAGAGCCGTGTGCTCTCTATTGCTTTCGCAAGCTCACGAAAGCTTGCATCCAGAAAGCTTGCATTCGCGGCAGGGAATCCAACCGCTCACGCTGGGTCGCCATCAAGGCGCAGGGCCGCGCCAAACAGGTAGCCTTCGCTGCGTGAAGCGAGGATGAGTTGCTGGCCGGTTGCATCGTGGATTTTCTTGCGCAACCGGCTCAGGGCCACTTCGATGGAGCGAAACTCCAGGGGGTCTACCCTCGCATCGTCCGATGCTGCCAATGACTGGCGCGAGGCCGCCATAGGATGGGCGCGTGCCATATGACCGAGGAGCTTGGCCTCCCTGCCGGTCAACTTGATGGGCAAACCGCCCGGCGACACCAGTTGCAATTGTGGCACCTGCAAAACCCATACGGCAGATTGTTCCCGGATGCCGAGGCGGCGCAGCAGGCTTTTCAGGACCGCCATCAATTCACGAAAGTCCACAGGCTTCACTAAATAGGCATCGGCCCCCTCACGCATTCCGCTGAGGCGCTCATCCAGGCTGCCCCGGGCGGTGACCATAACGATGCCTAGCGAAGGTTGCTGTGCGCGCAAGCGCCGCGCGATGGCCAAGCCATCTTCGTCTGGCAGTCCGAGATCGAGCAGAATGACATCGCAAGGGTGCAGTGCGAGCAAGTAGTCGATCGCATGACCATCACTCTCAAAGGCGATGTCAAAGCCCTCTCGGCCCAGAAAGAAGGCCAGGTTGTCGCGGTATTCGATGTTGTCTTCAATTAGGCCAATGCGGATCATGCCCAACTTTACTTGGTCTTTGCGGCAGGCAACCAGACGATAAAACCGGCACCTATGCTGCGGCCTCTCTCTGCGCTTGCGCTGCCGCCATGATGCTCAAAAATATGACGCACCAGATACAGGCCCAGGCCCAGCCCGGCCGTACCGGAGCTTTCACCAAGGCGGGCGTATTTTTCAAAAATGCGTTCTTCCATGCCAGCTGGTAGGCCAGGGCCGCTGTCTTCAATATGCCACCCTAGCCCTGGCACACCTTCTTTATGGCACGGCTTCAGCGTAACGTGGATGGGCGATTCGCCCGGTGCGTACTTGCCGGCGTTCTCCAGCAAGTTGAGCAGGGCAATGCGCAGCAGGCGCTCGTCGCCCTGCAACACGGGCAAGTCTGCCTGCGCAGACACGCTAACGTGGGAGGCTACAGCGGGGTCGAGCATGCTGATAACGGACGCTGTCAGCGCCTGCGCTTCGATTGGCACCATGACCATTTGCCAGACCTCTGGAATGTCTCTTTCCCGGGTGAGCGCCATGTCCATCAGGGCACCCAGGCGGCTGACTGCGCGCTGGATTGTTCCGTAGCGCTGCTGTCGCTCAGGCGCAGGCGGGTCGCCCCGGTCTTCGTCCAGGGCTTGGAGCACCTGTCTGGCCGAATCAATCAGGGCAATGGGCGTACGAATCTCATGCGACATCATGCGCAACAGTTTGTCCTGCTCGCCTCGGTAGGCCTGCTCCAGCACCAGTTGTCGCTCTACCAGTTCTGATTTGATCAATGCGTCGGCATGGTCTGCCTCAACTCGGCGGTAATGCAGCAGGATGGCGAAGTGCAGGAACAAAATATGGAAGATGTTGCTGGCCATGCCGGCGCGGAAGCTCCACTCGCTGTAAGGCAGGATGGCGAGGTTGCCAAGGATGTTGGTGAGTATGAGCGAGGCATAGAGGAAATAGGCAAGGGCCAGCAGGCGAGCCCAGATTTCACCCGTCTTCCACAGCCGCCACATCGGCCAGGGAACCCCGAGCAGGGACACGGCAGCAGTCAGCATGAGGATCATCATGAATATCTGGTAATGGCCGAGCAGCGTGGCGACGAAGGTGACGAGGCTGAGGGCGATTCCGAACTGGCTGAAGCGATACACAAAGGGGTTGTATTGCTTCAATTCAAGAATCATCATGAAGAACAGCCAGGCCATGGCAGCCCCCAACGAAATCAACAGCCCCAAAGCCAAGTTGACCAGATCCGGCCGCTCGGGCAGGAGAAACTCGGCGGTGAAGCCGTTGGTTGTATGCCACTGCACGGTGTTGATCAGCAGGTAACCGATGTAGACGAGAAAAATCCAGCGCCGCGCCACCAGCCAGTTGGCGGCGTTGAACAGCAGCACGGCCAGGATCAGGCTGAAATAAAGACCATAACCAAAGTAGCTGCCGCGCAAGTGTTGCTCGAAAGCGCGCGGTTGCCACAGCTTGACGATGGCGGTCATGGTGCTGGTGGTTTGCAGGCGGATGAAAATTTCATGTTCACCAGGCTGGAGATCGAGTTTGAACAGGTGGCCGCGGTAGGGTTCTTCCTTGGCAGACTGCGGCAGGCGGTCGCCGCCGCGCCGTTCGTCAAGCTGACCGTCGGGTCGGACATGGAAGAGGCGGATGTCGTCGAGATACGGTGGCATCACCTCGAGCCAGTGCGTCGCCGGCTGCGCCTGCGCTAAGGGCAGGCGCAGCCAGACGGCATCAGGGCTGTAGCCCAAGCCGAGGTTGGCAGCGAGGGGTTTGAACTGGCCCTGCGCGAATGACGCTCTGGCATCCTCAAGCGCCATCGATCGGCTTGTGTCCCTAAGAAATTGGATTTGACCGGCATCGAGCACGACCACCGGTTCGCTGCCCGGCACCACCGGCTGTGCATGTGAAAACGTGACGCCAAGCAGCAGTAAACAGCAGGTGACAAAGCAGAGGCGCGACAGTGAAATCAACTGGCGTTGGCCTTCCCCCCAGGGCTTGCAAATGGCGAGAACGAAAGTTGAACGAAAAATGGAAGTCAAACTGGGGTGACCTGGAGTGCGTGTTGGAGAGGTGGCGCTTTTCTGAAGGTATGTTAATCATGATTGTGGCTGCGCCGAACGGAGATAGTCCACCGCAAGCGTATTCCGTTCACCAAAATGCAGGGCGCCGGTAACGATTTCGTTATGCTAGACGAGACCAGTGGCCGGTTTGGACTTGCCGCTGCGTATTACCGTTTCCTCGGAGACCGCCACTTTGGCGAGGGGGACCAGATACTGGCCGCTCGGAAAATGCGGAATAGCCGCTATGAGCAAGCAGACGATCGCCTCGAACGACGGCGGAAGAACATCTGAATTTTCAAAGCTGGCATACCCGTAATCAGTCATTGGCAGCCGACTCCCTACGCCCCATTCCAGCCCTTCCATTTCTCGCGCCAGTAGCCCACCATCCCACCACAGAGCTTGGGGCATCGGCGCGCGCCGATTTCTGGGCGTTTGACAGTATGAGGCGCGGGCCAATGCCCCAATCTCTACTGCCAACTCCGCACCGTTGCTATTTACGTCCGGTATACCCAGCAGACGCCGCCAACATCCCACCTCGCTCTAACGTCACCGCGCAATACTTGAACTCCGGTATCTTCCCAAACGGGTCCAGAGCCGCATTGGTCATCAGGTTAGCTGCCGCCTCATAGTAGGCAAAAGGAATGAACACGGCGCCGGTGGGCGTGCCATCGTCCTGGCGCACGTGCAGTGAGACCTGGCCGCGCCGGGAACGCACGGTCATCACTTCGCCTGGGGCCAGTCCCAGTCTTTTCAGGTCCGCCCCGCACAGGCTGGCGGTGGCTGTGGGTTCCAGGGCGTCTAGCACGGTGCTGCGCCGGGTCATGCTGCCGGTGTGCCAGTGCTCCAGCTGGCGACCGGTGATCAGCACGAAGGGGTAGTCGGCGTCGGGGCGCTCGTTGGCGGGAATGATGTCAGCCGGCACCAGGTGGATGCGTCCATCCGGCGTGTCAACATGCTTTTTGAAGACGGTGTGCTCGCCGGGGTCGCTGGCGCTGTGGCAGGGGTAGGTGACGCTGGATTCGCGCTGCAGGCGCTCCCAGGTGATGCCGCCAATGGCGGCGTGCATGGCCTGGCGCATTTCCTCGTAGACCAGTTCAACACCGTGGTAGCCCTCTTCGTTATTACGCAATATGCTATCGTTTTCGTAGCTCCAGTTGAGGCCCAAGCCGCGCGCCATCTGCTGCACGATCCACAGGTCGGCACGTGCCTGACCGGGTGGGTCGATCGCCCGAAGTCCCAGTTGCACCATGCGGTCGGTGTTGCTCACCGTGCCGGTCTTCTCGGGCCACGCGCTGGCCGGCAACACCACATCTGCCAGCCAGGCGGTTTCGGTCATGAAGATGTCTTGGACCACCAGATGCGATAGCGACGCCAGTGCGTGGCGGGCGTGGTTCAGATTGGGGTCGCTCATGGCCGGGTTCTCGCCCATGATGTACATACCACGCACCTTGTGCGGGTCGCTATCGGGCGCCAGGATCTTGCCCATGATTTCGACAACGGTGTAGCCGGGCTGGTCATCCAGTTTGGCATCCCAAAATTTTTCAAACCAGTCGTGCGCAGCCGGGTTGGTGACACGCTGGTAGTTGGGGTACATCATGGGTATGAGACCGGCGTCGCTCGCGCCCTGCACATTGTTCTGGCCGCGTAGCGGGTGCAGGCCCGAGCCGGGCTTGCCGATCTGGCCGGCTACGGTGGCCAATGCGATCAGGCAGCGCGCGTTGTCGGTGCCGTGCACGTGTTGGCTCACGCCCATACCCCACAAAATCATCGCCCCCTTGGCGGTTGCATAGGCGCGTGCCACTTCGCGCAGCGTCTGCGCCGGTATGCCGCAGATGGGCGCCATGGCCTCTGGGCTATATCCTTTGACGTTTTCTTTGAGTGCTTCGTAATTGATAGCGCGCTGTGCAACGAATTCCAGGTCTGCAAGGTCTTCTTCGATGATGGTGTGGATCAGCGCGTTGAGCATCGCAACATCGGTGTCGGCCCTGAACTGCAGCGTGCGCCAGGCGTGCTTGCCCAGGTCGGTGATGCGCGGGTCGGCCAGCACAATTTTGGCGCCGCGCTGGGCCG
>Ga0116177_10003402_pt1 | contig 11673 bp, 9 predicted proteins | sample AD_STIC10_MetaG_FD_89750 | JGI IMG/M metagenome (GOLD analysis project Ga0116177, IMG submission 89750) | Active sludge microbial communities of municipal wastewater-treating anaerobic digesters from USA - AD_STIC10_MetaG | ecosystem: Engineered > Bioreactor > Anaerobic > Digestate | place: USA...
CGTCGTCGGCCTTGGCCTTTGCGAATTGGTAGGAGCAGATGACCGGGCCGGACGCGAACAGGAACGGGTTCTGCCGCTCCTGTTTTCGGATCGTGTTGTAGCTCTTGGCTTCGAGGATCAGCCCCTGCAGCCCGAACTTGTCCTGCAGCTCCTGGTGCCACTGCTTGCGCAGGTTCGCGGGGACGATGATCAGGACGCGCCTGCGGCGCTCGGCCCAACGCTGCGAGATGACAAGGCCTGCCTCGATGGTTTTACCCAGACCAACCTCGTCGGCCAGGAGGACGCCGCGCGAGAGTGGATTCCGACACGCGAACAATGCCGCCTCAACCTGGTGAGGGTTGAGGTCCACTTTGGAATCAACGAGCGTTGAGGCTAAGGATTCGACCGTATCCCCCGCAGCGCGGCGGGTTAGAAGCCAAGCGTAATACTGGCTCTGGTGGGGAGTGAGGGGGGGCACGTTCACTGACGCGACCTCCCCATTCGCTCGCTTGGATCAACGACGCACAGCCGTTCCCCTCCCCGCCTGCGGACCGGCCGGAATAAGGGGACGTCAAGCACCGTTTGGATCCCGCCTTCGGGCTGTGTTTCTCTCATCATCGTTGTTGCGAACCCCGAGCGTTGGTCGAGGCATTGTCGGGGGTCCGGAGCCAAGCAGCGTCATTTGCAGGGATTACGGCGCCCGCTTCGGAGTTGAGCATGGGCCGAGCATTGCTTGGATAGCATTCGCCCGCACGGGGGCCACAACGCGAAAGTACCCAATGAACGACCACGCGGGAATGTGGGCTTCATAAATCATATTTTCGCACAGAGCCAACTACCACGACCGTGGGGAGGTGTCCACTGCCTGCGCTGGCCCGAGAGGTCAGGAGCCGGACGCCTCTCCGCTCACCGCCTGGGCGGCGAGGAGTTCGCGGAACAAGGCCGAGCTCTGCGCCAGCTCCCAGGCGCGGCCGACCGCCTCGATGCGGCCGGCGCGCATCAGGATGACCTCGTCGAAACGATCGAGCAGGTGCAGGCGGTGCACCGAGGACACCAGCGCCGCGTCCGGGAAATGCGCGAACAGGCGCTGGTAGACGCGCGCCTCGGTCTCCGGGTCCAGGCTGCTGGTGGGTTCGTCGAGCAGCAGCAGGCTGGTGCCTGCGGCGGCGAGCACGCCGCGGGCGAGCGCGAGGCGCTGGCGCTGCCCGCCGGACCAGTTCGCGCCCCCCTCCACCACCCGCGTGTCCAGCCCCTGCGCCAGGCCCTCGACCACGGAGTCTGCGCACGCCGCATGCAGCGCGGCCTCGATGCGCTCGGGCGTGCGACCGGCACCGAGCAGCAGGTTCTCGGCCAGCGTGCCGTCGAACATCTCGGCCTGCTGCGGGATCAGGGTGGCGAGATGGCGCAGGCGCGCCGGCATCGCCGCCAGCCCCCCGGCGTCGCTCGGCAAGCCGCCAGCGCTGGGAACGCGCTCGCCGACGACCGCCGCGGTGGCGGCTGCGGGCACCGCCTCGCCGTCGATCGACAGGACACCCGCCGTGGGCGCGTCCAGCCCGGCGAGCAGGCGCAGCAGGGTGGTCTTGCCCGCGCCGCTCGGGCCGACCAGGGCATAGCGGCGGCCGCGCACGAGCGCCAGGCGGTCGAGCTCGAGCGCGCTCGCGCGCCCGTCGCCATGGGCGAAGCACACGCCCTCCAGGCTCAGCGTGCGCCAGCCCGAGGCGGCGATGTCCTCGCCGTCGGCCGGACGCGGCGCCGGCGCGGCGGACAACAGCGGCTCGGCTGCGGCGTAGTCGGCACGCTGGCGCGCGAGCGACTGGAAGTGCGCCGCGATCGCGGTGATCACCCCGCCGGCCTGCTGCGAGTACTCGTACACCATGAAGACCTTGCCGAGCGCGATCGTGCCGGCCGCCGCCGCAGCCCCGCCCGCGGCCGCGCCGAAGCCGAACACACCCGCGGCCTCGGCCGCATACACTCCGACCAGCACGCACCACAGCGCGCTCGCGAGCAGATCCACCGCGCACCACTTGGCCTCGTTGAGCACGATGCTCTTCTTCAGCGGCCCGAACACCGCCGCCAGGCGCTCGCCGATCAGCCGCGCCACGCCCTCGCCGCGGCGCAGCGCGAGCACCGACAGCACGTTGCCGAGCACATCGACCAGGGTCGCGGAGTAGGCGCGCTCGGCGCGGTTCTCCTCCACCGCCACGCGCATCATCACGCGGTCGAAGCGGGTGATGAGCAGGCCGATGAGGCCGTAGCCGACCAGCGCCACCGCACCCACCAGCGGCGAGATCAGCCACAGCGCCACGATCGGCCCCACCAGGCGGACGGTGTTCTGCAGGTAGATGAACTGGCTCTGCGCGAAGTCGTAGAGCGCGTGCGTGCTCTGCTGCATGCGGTGGGTGGTCTCGGCGGAGTGGTGGCGCTCGTGCCAGGCCAGCGGCGCGGCGAGCAGGCGCCCCACGAGCAGCGCCGACAGGCGCTCACGCACCTTGAGCGCCACGTTGCGTTCGAGAATGCGCCCCGGCCCGTGCAGCAGCCAGCTCGCGACGATGGCCGCGAACACCATGCCGAGCCAGCGCCCGGCCTCGCTCATGCCCTCCAGCCCGCCGGACTGGATGTGGTTGATCGCGTTGCCCGCCAGCCAGGGCACGGCGAGCTTGAAGAGCTGAGACGCGAGCAGCAGCAGGAAGGCGTAGAGAAGCAACTGGCGCGCGCCTGCGGCGTGCTCCCACAGCGCGCGGTAGAGCGCGCCGATGCCCACCGGCTGCTCGCCGGCGACCGCAGGCGGCTGCGGCGCGGGCGGGGGTTCGGCCGCGGCCGCGCTGGTTTCGAGGTCGGGCATCGCAGGCTCCGCGTCAGTGGGGTTCCGCCGCTGCGCGCGCGGGATCGGGGTTGGGATCGGATTCGGGATCGAATAGCGGGATCTGCGCCGGCCGCTCGCCGCCCTCGTCCTCGGCGAAGCGCACGCCGACGCCGAGCAGGCGCACCGGCAGCGCCTTGCGCGCATGCGCCTCGTCGAGCAGGCGCAGCCAGGTGGCCTGGTCGGGCGCGCTGGCGATGCACTCGGCGGTGGTGCGGCTGAAGTCGGAAAAGCGCACCTTGACGAAGGCCTTGTGCACCGGCAGGCGATCGCGCGCGCGCTCGAAGCGGCGGAGGAAGTCTTCCAGCAGCGCCAGCAAGCCCGCTCGGCAGGCGGCGAGGTCGTGCAGGTCGGGCGTGTAGGTGGTCTCGACCGAAAGCGACTTGCGCACGCGGTCGGGCTGCACCGGGCGCTCGTCGATGCCGCGGCACAGGCGGTGCAGGCTGGCGCCGAAGCTGCCGAACTCGCGTGTGAGCTCCGCCACGCTCCAGGCGCGCAGGTCGGCGCAGGTGTGCGCGCCCAGGCGGGCGAGCCTGGCCGCGGTGACCTTGCCGACGCCGAAGATCTTCTTCACCGGCAACGCGGCGACGAAGGCGTCGACGTCCTGCGGCCGCACCACGAACTGGCCGTCGGGCTTGTTCCAGTCGCTCGCCACCTTGGCGATGAACTTGTTGGGGGCGATGCCCGCCGACGCGGTGATGCCGACCTCGGCGCGGATGCGTGCGCGGATCTCCTGCGCCATCAGCGAGGCCGAGCCGCGGCAGCGCTCGACCCCGGTCACGTCGAGGTAGGCCTCGTCGAGCGAGAGCGGCTCCACCAGCGCCGTGTAGTCGTGGTAGATCGCAAGGATGCGGCGCGAGGCCTCGCGGTAGCGCTCGAAGTCGGGCGCCAGCAGGACGAGCTGCGGGCACAGCTGCAGCGCACGCGCGGTGGGCATGGCCGAATGCACGCCGAAGGCGCGCGCCTCGTAGTTGCAGGTGGCGATGACGCCGCGCGTTTCGGCACGCCCGCCCACCGCGACCGGCCTGCCGCGCAGCGTGGGGTCGTCGCGCATCTCGACCGACGCGTAGAAGCAGTCGCAATCGCAGTGGATGATCTTGCGCATGCGCCCGCGCGCGTGAGGAGTCGGGAGTGAGGCGCCAGGGGCGGACGGACCCGCCGGGGGCAGGCCGAGCGAACGGCGCCCGCGCTCAGAACTCGGCGGCGCGCTTGACGCGGCGCTGGCGCACACCCTCGGCGAGGATGTCGAGCACGTCGATGCTGTCTTCCCAGCCGATGCAGGCGTCGGTGACGCTCTTGCCGTACTCGAGCTCCTTGCCCGGGACGAGGTCCTGGCGGCCTTCCTTGAGGTGCGACTCGACCATCACGCCCATGATGCGGTCGTCACCGGCGGCAAGCTGGGCGGCGACGTTCTTCGCCACCTCGATCTGCAGGCGGTGCTGCTTGCGGCTGTTGCCGTGGGAGAAGTCGACCATGACCTTGTTGCACACTCCGGCCGCGGCGAGCTCGCGGCTGGCGGCCTCGACGCTGTCGGCGTCGAAGTTGGGCTCCTTGCCGCCGCGCAGGATGGCGTGGCAATCCTCGTTGCCGCGGGTCGACACGATCGCCGAGTGCCCGGCCTTGGTCACCGACAGGAAGTGGTGCGGCGCCTGCGCGGCCTTGATCGCGTCGGCGGCGATGCGCAGGTTGCCGTCGGTGCCGTTCTTGAAGCCTACCGGGCAGGACAGGCCGGAGGCGAGCTCGCGGTGCACCTGGCTCTCGGTGGTGCGCGCGCCGATCGCGCCCCAGGCGATCAGGTCGGCGATGTACTGCGGGGTGATCATGTCGAGGAACTCGGTGCCGGCGGGCAGGCCGATCTCGTTCACCTCCCACAGCAGCTTGCGTGCCAGACGCACGCCGTCGTTGATGCGGAAGCTGTTGTCCAGCCCGGGATCGTTGATCAGGCCCTTCCAGCCCACGGTGGTGCGCGGCTTCTCGAAATACACCCGCATCACGATCAGCAGGTCGTCCTTGACGCGCTCGGCCTCGGCCTTGAGCTTGTGCGCATACTCCAGCGCCGCCTTGGCATCGTGGATCGAGCACGGGCCGATCACCACCAGCAGACGATCGTCGGCGCCGTACAGGATGCGATGGATCGCCTGGCGCGCCTCGTAGGCAACCTCGGCCGCCTTCGGCGTGGCAGGGTATTCACGCAGCACGTGCGCGGGCGGCACGAGCTCCTTGATCTCCTGGATGCGGACGTCGTCGATGTGGAGTTTGATGGAGGCGGACATGCGAGGCTCTTTCTCGGATCTTTGCTGGGGTGCCTGATTCTAGCGGAAAGGCGAGCATGGCTGGACGCAATGCAGACTATAGGCCGGATGGGATGAACCGATCGGCGCGGCGCGCGTCTGTTCGTACACTGCCGCCCGCCGCGCACCACCGAATCCTCCGTTCCAGACGAGTCCGCAATCATGCTGATCCACAAGCCCGCCGACGTCCCGCCCTCCGAAATCACCCCGCGCAGCCTGTTCGAGCGCCGTCGCAACTTCCTCGCGCGCAGCGGCACCGGGCTGGTGGCGGGCGCGGCGCTGTGGCACGGCCTGCCCGGCGCCGCGCGCGCATCGACCCGGCTGCAGACCGTGCCCTCGGCACTGAGCACGACCGAGCCGCTCAGCGAGCGCGACGCGGTCACCGGCTACAACAACTTCTACGAGTTCGGCACCGACAAGGCCGATCCGGCGCGCAACGCCCACAAGATGGAGGTGCGCCCGTGGACGGTGCGTGTGGAGGGTCTGGTCGGCAAGCCGCGTCGCTTCGACATCGACGAGCTGCTGCGCCTGGCACCGCTGGAAGAACGCATCTACCGCCTGCGCTGCGTCGAAGGCTGGTCCATGGTGGTGCCCTGGGTGGGCTTCCCGCTCGCCGCGCTGCTGAAGGAGGTCGAGCCCCTGGGCAGCGCCAAGTACGTCGAGTTCGTCACCCACTACGATCCGAAGATCATGATCCGCGACGTGCTCGACTGGCCCTACACCGAGGGCCTGCGCCTGGACGAGGCCTTGCACCCGCTGACCCTGCTCGCGGTAGGCGTGTACGGCGAGGCGCTGCCCAAGCAGAACGGCGCGCCGCTGCGCCTGGTGGTGCCGTGGAAATACGGCTTCAAGAGCGCCAAGTCGATCGTCACCATCCGCCTGACCGAGAAGGAGCCGGCGACCGCGTGGAACAAGTTCGCGCCGCAGGAGTACGGGTTCTACTCCAACGTGAACCCCGAGGTGCGCCATCCGCGCTGGAGCCAGGCTACCGAGCGCCGCATCGGCGAGTTGCGCAAGCGCCCGACGCAGATGTTCAACGGCTATGCGGAGCAGGTCGCGAGCCTGTACCAGGGCATGGACCTGAAGAAGTTCTACTGAGCACTGCATCCCGCCGACCGCAACGATGAATCTTTCCCTCAGAACCCCCTCCGCGGGCACGATCGTCGCCTTCAAGGCGATCGTGTTCGCCCTCTGCCTGCTGCCCGCAGTGAACCTTGCGCTCGGCTGGCAGGCGAACGCGCTCGGCGCCAACCCGATCGAGACGATCACGCGCGCGAGCGGGGAATGGACGCTGCGCCTGCTGCTGATCACACTCGCCGTAACGCCGCTGCGCCGCTTCAGCGGCCTGCACTGGCTGCTGCGCCTGCGCCGCATGCTCGGCCTCTTCGCGTTCGCGTACGCGCTCGGGCACTTCGCGATCTATCTGTGGCTGGACCAGTTCTTCGACTGGAACGCGATCGCCCTCGACATCCTCGACCGCCCCTTCATCACCGTGGGCTTCGCCGCCTTCGCGCTGCTCATTCCGCTCGCCGCGACCTCGAACAGCTTCGCGATCCGACGCCTCGGCGGGCGCCGCTGGCAGTCGCTGCACCGCTCTGTCTATGCGATCGCGATCTTCGCGGTGGTGCACTTCTGGTGGCTGGTGAAGGCGGACATCGGGCGTCCGCTGCTCTACGCGAGCATCCTCGCCGTGCTGCTCGGCCTGCGCGGCTGGTGGCGCGAACTCGAACGCCGGCGGCAGCTCTCGGTGCCGCCGCCGGCGAAGCACCTGGAGAAGAAGGTGATCCGGCTGGTGCCGCGGCAGTAGGCGGCACCGCGGCGCCGTCGGGCCCGGCGGCGCCACGCCTCAGCGCGGAGCCAGGCGCCAGAGCGAGGTCGTTTCCGCCGCGCGCGCCGCATGCAGCGGATCGTCCGCATCGGCCGCCTTGCCGTGGCGCGGACGGATGTCCTCGCGTCCGAGGACGCGCAGTCCCGCGGCCTCGATCCAGCCGAGAAGCTCGGCGCGACTGCGCAGGCCGAGGTGTTCGGCGAGGTCCGACAGGATCAGCCAGCCCTCGCCACCTTCCTCCACGTGTTCCGCCAGGCCGGCGAGGAAGCCGCGCAGCATGCGGCTGTCGGGGTCGTAGACCGCGTGCTCGATCGCCGAGCTCGGCTTGGCCGGCACCCAGGGCGGGTTGCACACCACCAGCGGCGCGCGGCCGGGCGGGAAGAGATCGGCCTGGAGCAACTGCACGCGGCCGGCGGCAACCTGAAGGTCGGGCGCAGCGGCGCCCGGGATCGTGCAGGAGGTTGTGCCCGGGGCGCCCTCCTCCGCCGCGGCCCCGGCCAGCAACTCGAGGCGCGCGAGGTTCTGCTGCGCGCAACCCAGCGCACGCGGCGACAGGTCGGTGGCCACCACGCGCGCCACCCCGCGGCGCGCGAGCAGCGCGGCGATGACGCCGGTGCCGGTACCGATGTCGAAGGCGAGCGTGGTCGCGGGCAGCGGCGCGCGCGCGATCAGGTCCAGGTATTCGCCGCGGATCGGCGAATACACGCCGTACCAGGGGTGGATGCGCTCGCCGAGCGCAGGGATGGCGACGCCCTTGCGCCGCCACTCGTGCGCGCCGACGAGGCCGAGCAGCTCGCGCAGCGACATCACGAAGGGTGCCGCAGCGAGGTCCGCATCCGCTGTGCCGGCGACCGCCTCGGCGACGACTTCGGCGACCTCGGGCGCGCGCCGCAGCGGAATGCGCACGCCGGCCTCGAAGGGGATCAGCAGCATGCCCAGGGCGCGCGCGCGCTGCGCCTGCGCCATGCGGTGGAGGTGGAAGGCCTCGGCGGGCGTGGCCGGCGCCTTGCCCGGCTTGACCGCCCTGCCCGGTTTCCGCGCGCGCGCGTCGGCGCGGCGCGCCATCGCCTGCAGCAGCTGGCGGGCGTTGTGGTAGTCGCCGCGCCACAGCAGGGCGCTGCCCTCGCAGGCCAGGCGCCAGGCCGCATCGGCCTTGGTGGTGTCGTCGGCGATCACCACCCGGCGCGGTGGCGCCTGGCCGCTCTCGGAACGCCAGCGCGCACTGCAGCGGCGCACGCTGCCGTCGTCCGCAAGCTCTTCCCAGGTCAGCGTCGCCGCTGCGCTCGAGGTGCTCACGCCTGCTTCGGCCGCATCGCGTGCTTGGGGCGGAAGGCCTTGATCATCGCGTCGTCGGTCTCGACATACGGACCGCCGACGAGGTCGATGCAGTACGGCACTGCGGCGAAGATGCCGACGTGGCGCACGCTGCCGTCGGCGTCGCGCACGCCTTCGAGGGTTTCGCGGATCGACTTGGGCTGGCCGGGCAGGTTGATGATGAGGCACTTGCCGCGGATCACCGCGACCTGGCGCGACAGGATCGCGGTGGGTACGAAGTTCAGGCTGATGCGGCGCATCTCCTCGCCGAAGCCGGGCATCTCCTTGTCACCGATCGCGAGCGTGGCCTCGGGGGTCACGTCGCGCACCGCCGGACCGGTGCCGCCCGTGGTGAGCACGAGGTTGCAGCCGGCCCGGTCGACCAGCTCCACCAGGGTGCGCTCGATCAACGCACGCTCGTCGGGGATCAGCCGGGTCTCGGCGCTCCACGGCGACGTGAGCGCCCTGCCCAGCCAGTCTTTCAGCGCGGGGATGCCCTGGTCTTCGTAGGTGCCCTCGGAGGCGCGGTCGCTGATCGACACGAGGCCGATGCGGATGTGTTCGCTCATGGGTTCGGTCCCTGTTCTGCGGCGTCCTCGTCGGACGGGGTCTCCGCCGCCTCGGCGGCGGCGTCGCGGGCTTCCTGCAGCTCGCGCAGCACGCGGAAGATCTCGCGGAAGGACTTCGGCGGCTTGGCGGCCTCGCGCTCCTTGAGCGCGTTGCGGCGCAGGGTGCGCAGGTATTGCAGGTCGGCCTCGGGCCAGGTCTCGGCGATGGTGCCGATGGTCTGCTCGTCTTCGAGCAGCTGCTCGCGCAGGCGCTCGAGGCGGTGCATCTTCGCCACCTCGGCGGCGGAGTTGCCGGCGAAGATGTCGAGTTGGGCCTGAATGGGCTCGGGGTCGATCTTGCGCATCAGCTTGCCGATGTACTGCAGCTGGCGGCGGCGCGCCTCCATCTTGAAACCCTGGGCGGCGCGGATGGCCTCGTACAGGGTCTCGGGCAGCGGCACCTTCTTGAGGCGCTCGGGCGAGAGCGCGACGAGCTGCTCGCCGAGGTCCTGCAGCGCCTGCATCTCGCGCTTGCGGCTGCTCTTGCTCGGCGGCTCGGGAAAATCGTCCTCGTCCGCGGGGTCGGAATGGTGGTGGCGCATTGCTTGCATGGGGGGCTGGCTCGATCGGGGTAAGATTATAGCCTTTGCACGCACCCGGCCCGCCCATGTCCAGCCAAGGCTTCTCCTTCTCGCAGGCGCATCTCGCCGAGATCGCCACCGACATCCTGAAATACGCCCGCAAGCACGGCGCCTCGTCGTGCGAGACCGACGTCTCCGAGGGCTTCGGCCAGTCGGTCGCGGTGCGCCGCGGCGAGGTCGACACCATCGAGTACAACCGCGACAAGGGGGTGGGCGTCACGGTGTACCTCGGCCAGCAGCGCGGCTACGCGAGCACCTCCGACTTCTCGAAGAAGGCGCTCAAGGCCACGGTGGACGCCGCGCTCTCGATCGCGCGCTTCACCGCGCCCGACCCCTGCGCTGGGCTGGCCGACGCGGCGCTGATGACGAAGGCGAAGGACATGCCCGAGCTCGACCTCTTCCATCCGTGGAACATCGACGTCGCGCAGGCCATCGAACTCGCCCGCCGCTGCGAGGACGCCGCCTTCGCGGTCAGCCCGAAGATCGGCAACTCGGAGGGCGCCAACACCTCGATCCAGCAGTCGCACTTCGTGTCGGCGAACAGCCACGGCTTCCTCGGCGGCTACGCCACCACCCGCCACGGTCTGTCGTGCTCGGTGATCGCCGGCGAGGGCGACGCCATGCAGCGCGAATACTGGTACGACTCGCGGCGCGACCCTGCCGAGCTGATGGTGGCCGAGGAGGTTGGCCGGCGCGCCGGCGAGCGCGCGCTGGCGCGCCTGGGTGCGAAGAAGATCCGCACCTGCGAGGTGCCGGTGCTGTTCGAGGCGCAGCTCGCGGTGGCGCTCGTCGGCAACTTCGTGCAGGCGGTGAGCGGCGGCTCGCTCTACCGCAAGTCGAGCTTCCTGCTCGACAGCCTCGGCAAGCAGGTGTTCTCGCCGGTGGTGAGCATCGCCGAGCGCCCGCACCTGAAGAAGGCCTTCGGCTCCAGCCCCTTCGACGGCGACGGCGTGGCCACCCGCGACCGCGAGGTGGTCACCGACGGGGTGCTGAACGGCTACTTCCTCTCCGCCTATTCGGCGCGCAAGCTCGGCCTGCAGACCACCGCCAACGCCGGCGGCTCGCACAACCTGATCGTGAAGCCCGGCGAGCAGGACCTCGCCGGACTGATCCGCCAGATGGACCGCGGCCTGCTCGTGACCGAGCTGCTCGGCCACGGCGTGAACTACGTCACGGGCGATTACTCGCGCGGTGCGGCAGGCTTCTGGGTGGAGAAGGGCCGCATCAAGCACGCTGTCGAGGAGATCACCATCGCCGGCAACCTGCGCGACATGTTCCGCGGCATCGTCGCGGTGGGTAACGACGCCCTGCCGCGCGGCGCCAAGCTGTGCGGCTCGGTGCTGATCGAGCGCATGAAGGTCGCCGGGCGCTGAGCCGGTGTCCGGACTTCATCCCGCCAGCGCGGTACCTTTCCGTCCCGTTGCGCGAGCGGCGTCTATAATCGTTCGCTGAATTCGCTGGAATCCACCCCCGAACACAAGGAGAAATCGTGGAACGTCGTTCATTCCTCAAGAAGGCCAGCGTCGGCCTTGCCGCCGGTGCCGCCGCAGGCGTCGCCTCCACCGCGGCCGTCGCCGCCCCCGCCGTCCAGACCGGCCTGCCCGAGATCAAGTGGCGCATGACCTCGAGCTTCCCCAAGAGCATCGACACCCTGTACGGCAGCGCCGAACTGCTCGCCAACCGCCTGCGCGAGATCACCGGCGGCAAGTTCGACATCCGCATCTTCCCGGCCGGCGAGATCGTCCCCGGCCTGCAGGCGCTCGACGCGGTGCAGCAGGGCACGGTCGAGATGTGCCACTCGTGCTCGTACTACTACGTCGGCAAGGACAAGACCTTCGCCTTCGGCACCGCCGTGCCCTTCGGCATGAACGCGCGCCAGATGGACGCCTGGATCATCGGCGGCGGCGGCCAGGAGCTGCTCGACGAGTTCTACGGCAATTACAACGTGTATTCCTTCCTCGGCGGCAACACCGGCGTGCAGATGGGCGGCTGGTACCGCAAGCAGATCAACACCCTGGAGGACATCAAGGGCCTGAAGATCCGCATCGCCGGCATCGCCGGCGAGATCATGTCGCGCATGGGCGCGATCCCGCAGCAGATCGCCGGCTCGGACATCTACCCCTCGCTCGAGAAGGGCACCATCGACGCCGCCGAGTGGGTCGCCCCCTACGACGACGAGAAGCTCGGCTTCTACAAGGTCGCGCCCCACTAC
>Ga0116177_10003405_pt1 | contig 11670 bp, 11 predicted proteins | sample AD_STIC10_MetaG_FD_89750 | JGI IMG/M metagenome (GOLD analysis project Ga0116177, IMG submission 89750) | Active sludge microbial communities of municipal wastewater-treating anaerobic digesters from USA - AD_STIC10_MetaG | ecosystem: Engineered > Bioreactor > Anaerobic > Digestate | place: USA...
CAGCTGGGCGGCCACGATGTTCGCCTGCACCGCGCCGGGCTGGTCGATCAGGAACACGCGCGGCTTCTTCTGCGGCGCGACCGCCGGGAGCGTCGAGGCCGCCGAGGCTGCCCCGGTCGCCGTCCAGTCGCCGAAGTGCTTCTCCAGCACCGGCACGATCTCGCCCAGGGTGGTGTCGCCGACCACCACCAGGGTGGCGTCCTGGGGACGCAGCGCGCTGCCGTGGAAGCCGACCAGGTCGGCGCGGGTCAGGCCGGCGATCGAGGCCTCGGTGCCGCTGCCGGTGCGGGGTGCGCCGTACGGGTGGCTGCTGCCGTAGACGAGGCCCGGCACCACGCGCTGGATGATCCCGCCCGGGTTCACCTTTTCCTGCTTGATGCCGGCGATCCACTGGCCCTTCACGCGGTCGATGTCGGCCTGCTCGAAGCGCGGCTTGCGCAGCATGTCGGCGTACAGCGCGACCGACGGCTCCAGGTTCTGCTTCAGCGACGACAGGTAGGCGCTGCTGCTGTCCAGACCGGCGCTGGCGCCGAGGTTGGCGCCCAGCGATTCGGCACGGTCAGCGAACGCCAGGGCGTCGAGGTCGCCTGCGCCTTCGTCCAGCAGGCCCATCGCGAAGCTGGCGGTGCCGAGCTTCGCCGCCGGATCGGCGGACTGGCCGCCGCGGAACTCGTAGCTCATCTGCACCACCGGGATGTCGTGGCGCTCGGCCAGGACCACCTTGGTGCCGTTCTTCAGGGTGGCGCGCTGCAGGCTGGGGAACTTGAGGTCGGGGAAGCTCGTGGTGACCGGCACGCCGGCCTTGCGGTCGACCGCGCTCGCGGTGGTCGCGTACTTCTTGTCCACGGCCGGCAACTTGAACGGTGCCGGGGTGACCGCCGGCTCCTCGGGGATGTCGACGCGCTTGCCCGGGTTCACCACCAGGGTGTGGCTGCCCTTGCCGGCGCCCAGCCAGGTGTTGCCGGTGGCGCGCACCGAGGCCACGGTGGCGTCGCCCAGGGTCTTCAGGCTGTCGCGGAAGCAACCCGGGTCGCCGGTATAGACGGCGCATTCGGCCAGCGCGTCGGCCTTGCCGCCGAAGCCGCCGATGCGTTCCACGCCGCGGATCCAGCCGGCCTGGATGCTGGTGCGCGCGCGAGCCAGCTCATCCGCGGTCGGGCCGTCCTTGAGCAGCTTCTGCAGCTCCTCGTCGATGGCCGCCTCGACCTTGGCCACGTCCACGCCCTGCTTGACCGCGGCGGTGATCATGAAATTGCTGCCCAGCTGCGAGCCGAACGCCGAGGCGCCGATGTTGTCGACCAGCTTGTCCTGGTGCACCAGGCGACGGTCCAGGCGCGACGACTTGCCGCCGCCCAGCACCTGCGCGAACAGCTGCAGGCGATCCAGGTCGGGCTGGCCATATTCGGCCACGTTCCACATGCGATAGATCCGCGACTGCGGGACGTTGTCGGTCATCTCGCCGCGGCTGTCCTTGGTGTGCGCGGCCACGTCCACCTTCGGCTGGGCCATGGTCGGGCCGGCCGGGATGTCGCCGAAGTACTTCGCGACCTTCTCCTTCGCGGTGGCCAGGTCGATGTCGCCGGCCAGCACCAGCACCGCGTTGTTGGGGCCGTACCAGGTCTTGAACCAGGTCTTCACGTCGTCCAGCGAGGCCGCGTTGAGGTCGTTCATCGAGCCGATGGTGCTGTGGTTGTACGGGTGGCCCACCGGGTACATGGCCTTGCCCAGCACGTCCCAGACCTGGCCGTAGGGCTGGTTCTGGCCCTGGCGCTTCTCGTTCTGGACCACGCCGCGCTGCTCGTCCAGGGTCTTCTGGTCGATCGCGCCGAGCAGGTGGCCCATGCGGTCGGATTCCATCCACAACGCCATGTCCAGCGCGGTGGTCGGCACGTTCTCGAAGTAGTTGGTGCGGTCGGAATTGGTCGTGCCGTTCTGGTTGGTCGCGCCGACCTGCTTGAACGGGCCGAAGAACTCGCCCGGGTTGTTCTCCGAGCCGTTGAACATCAGGTGCTCGAACAGGTGGGCGAAGCCGCTGCGGCCGGCCGGTTCGTCCTTGCTGCCCACGTGGTACCAGACGTTGACGGCCACGATCGGCGCCTTGCGGTCGGTGTGCACGATCACCCGCAGGCCATTCGGCAGGGTGAAGCTGTCGTAGGCGATGTCGACCACCGGGGCGGTGGCGGCGCGTGCCTGCGGCGCGAAGGTGCCGGCGGACAGGGCGGTGGCGAGGGCAACGGCAAGCACGGCGGGGCGGAACACGGACATGGGCAACTCCAGGACGGACGCGGGACAGCGAACCGCCGATGTTAGCCGGCGGGGCCGGCCGATACACTAGGCCGGAAGCCACCCGAGGAGCCTGGCATGGCCCGCACCGCCCTGGTCACCGGCGCCAATCGCGGCATCGGCCTGGAATTCGTCCGCCAGTTGCTGGCGCGCGGCGACCACGTGGTGGCCACCTGCCGCCACCCGGGCAAGGCCAGCGCGCTGAACGCGCTGGCCGGGGACCATCCCGCCCGCCTGCATGTCTTGCCGCTGGACGTCGCCGATGCGAAATCGCGCGCCTCGCTGGTCCACGACCTGCCGCTGGTGCTGGGCGACGACGGCCGCATCGACCTGTTGCTCAACAATGCCGGCGTGCTGCACTCCGGCGAGCGCTTCGGCCATGTCGAGCAGGCCACGCTGGACGACAGCCTGCGCACGAATGCGATCGGGCCGTTCCTGCTGGCGCAGGCGCTGGCGCCGTTGCTGCGCGATGGCACCGTCGCGGTCGACGACGCCGCATCGCCATGCACCATCATCGCGAACATCAGCTCGCAGCTCGGCTCGATCACCAACACCGCCCGCTTCGGCACGCCCAGCTACGCCATCAGCAAGGCCGCGCAGAACATGGCCAGCGCGTTGCTGGCGAACGCGCTGGCCGGACGCGGCATCGTGGTACTGGCGCTGCATCCGGGTTGGGTGCAGACCGAGATGGGCGGCGCGCAGGCGCAGGTCACGCCGGTCGACGCGGTGGCGGGATTGCTGCGGGTGATCGATGCCGCCACGCCGTCGCAGTCCGGCAGCTTCCTCGACTGGCGCGGCGAGCCGCTGCCGTGGTAAGCGCGCACTCCTGATGTTCCACGTCATCCTGCATCGCCCGGAAATCCCGCCGAACACCGGCAACGTCATCCGCCTGTGCGCCAACACCGGCGCGCAACTGCACCTGGTGCGGCCGCTGGGGTTCGACCTCGACGACAAGCAGTTGCGCCGGGCCGGGCTGGATTACCACGAGTACGCGCGGATGCAGGTCCACGACGACCTCGATGCAGCGCTGGGCGCCATCGCCCGGGCGAATGGCGAGCCGCCGCGCGTGTTCGCGTTGTCCACCCGCGGCACGGTCCGCTTCGACACCCCGGCCTACCGGGCCGGCGACGCCTTTCTGTTCGGCAGCGAGACCGCCGGTCTGCCGCAGGCCGTCCTCGATGCGATTCCCGACGGCCAACGCCTGCGCCTGCCGATGCGCCCGGGCAACCGCAGCCTCAACCTGTCCAATACCGTGGCAGTGGTGGTGTTCGAGGCCTGGCGGCAGTCCGGCTTCGACGGCGGCGCCTGAACGGCGCGATCACGACCAGATCGAACCGGAATAGTTCCTGTACCGGATGGTTTTGTATTCATCCCGGGTTGTGACGCCCTGCCCAGAATGCGCCCACGTCCTGACCTCCCCGCAGGGCGCAATAACAACAACTCGATGAGGTTTCCCCCATGAAGCGTTCCCTGCTTGCGCTGACCCTGCTGGCCGCCCTCCCCTTCGCCGCCTCTGCGGCCGACGGCCTGTCCTACAACTATGTCCAGGGCGGCTACACCCACGTCAATTCCGACATCAATGCCAACGGCTGGGCCATCGACGGCTCCGCCGCCATCGCCCCGAACTTCCATGTCTTCGGTGGCTACAACACCGTGAAGGCGGACACGATCGTGCTCCCGGCCGGCAGCTACAAGCCGAAGCTGGACCAGTGGAAGCTGGGCGTCGGCTACAACCACGCCATTGCGACCAATACCGATTTCGTCGGCACCCTGGCGTACCAGAAGGCCGAAGCCAAGCTGGCCGGCGTCAACGCCAATGTCGACGGGTATGCCGCCGAGGCCGGCGTGCGCAGCGCGCTCGGTTCGCGCGTCGAAGGCTATGCGATGGCCGGCTACGAAGACGGCAACGACTTCGACGGCGATTTCTATGGCCGCCTGGGCGGCCAGGTGAAGATCAACGCCAACTGGGGCGTGGCCGCGGACGTGAAGTTCGCCGATGGCGACACCCAGTACTTCGTCGGTCCGCGCATCACCTGGTAAGCGACCACCGAAGCACCGGCGGGCGTCCTCCAGGGGATTCCCGCCAACCAAAAGCCCGGCAGATGCCGGGCTTTTTTTCTTCGTCCCACGACCAGGCGCGACGGCAGCCGCACGCAGGGCGATCAGTCGCCGAACAGCGACTGCGGGTATTCCGCCTTGCGCTCGCGCGCCATCAGGCGCTTGAGGCCCTCGGCCGGGGTGATGTCGCCGTGGAGGACATCACGGACGTTTTCGGCAATCGGCAATTCGATGCCGTGGCGCTTCGCCAGGCGCATCACTTCGTCGGCGGTCTGGATCGATTCCACCACCTGGCCGATCGCCCGGACCGCATCCTCGATCGACTGGCCACGACCCAGCGCGAGGCCCAGGCGACGATTACGCGACAGGTCGCCGGTGCAGGTGAGCACCAGGTCGCCCAGCCCGGCCAGGCCCATCAGGGTTTCCGGTCGGCCACCGATGCCGATGTTGAGCCGCAGCATCTCGTTGAGGCCGCGGGTGATCAGGCCGGCGCGGGCGTTCAGGCCCAGGCCCATGCCGTCGGCGACGCCGGTGGCGACGGCCAGCACGTTCTTCATCGCGCCGCCCAGTTCGGCCCCGCACATGTCGTCGCCGGTGTAGGCGCGGAACGCGGGGCCATGCAGTGCATCGGCGACCTGCTGGCAGAACACCGCATCCTCCGAATGCACGGTCAGCGCGGTCGGCAGGCCTTCGGCCACTTCCTTGGCGAAGGACGGGCCCGTCACCACGGCCAGCGGCACGTCATCGCCCAGCACGTCGCCAGCCACTTCATGCAGGAAGCGGCCGCTGCCGGGCTCGAAGCCCTTGGTGGCCCACGCCACGCCCGCGCCCGGCTCGCGCCACGGCGCCAGCGCGCGCAGGGTTTCGGCAAAGGCATGCGAAGGAACGACGACCAGGACCAGGTCGGCATTGGCCATCGCCTCGGGCAGTGCGGTGGTCGCGCGCAGGTTGCCCGGCAGGGGAATGCCGGGCAGGTAGCGGGGGTTTTCCCCCTCCGCTTCGATCGCGGAGATCGTGGCTGCATCCCGACCCCACAGCACGGTCGAATGGCCGTGCCGGGCGATCAACGCCGCCAGCGCGGTGCCCCAGGAGCCCGCGCCGAGGACCGCGACCGACGGTTTGCGGGACTGCGTCATGCAGTCGCCGGCTTACGCGTTGCCGGCGGTTTCGGTGTTGGCCAGCTCGCCGCCGGCCTGCTGCGCGGCACGCTGGCGCAGGGTTTCGCCGTACAGCGCGTCGAAGTTGATCGGCTGCATCGGGAACGGCGGGAAGCCGCCGGAGACGATCAGCTGGCCGACCGCAGCCGAGGCGTACGGATACAGGATGTTCGGGCACTGGGTGCCGAGCATCGCATCCAGGATGTGGTCTTCGAACCCGCCCAGGCCGAACACGCCGGCCTGCTCGACTTCGGCCAGGTAGGCGGTGCGACCGTTGATGGTGCAGGTCAGGGTGATGCCCAGGCTGACTTCGAACGCGTTGTCCGACAGGCGCTGGACCTTCTGGTTGAGCTTCATCTGCAGGTCCGGCTGGCCCTGTTCGTTGAACACCTGCGGCGCATTCGGCGCTTCGAAGGACAGGTCCTTCACGTACAGCTTCTCGACGGTGAAGGTCGCGCCTTGCGGCTGGGCGTCGGCGAGCGGGGCAGCGCCGTTCAGGATTTCATCGGACATGGTGGCTCCAGGAATTGCATGGATGCGCGGTGGGGCGCGCGGAAATGAAGACGGCGATTATCGCACCGCGAGGCGCTTGCTGCCTGAGTTGGGGCGGGCCGGCGGTTTCGCAAGCGCCGGGCCAAGCCGGCCCCTTTGGCTCAGCGGCCCTTGACCAGGGGCAGGTCCGCGCCCTGCCAGGCCTGGATGCCGCCCTCGAGCACGTTGACGTTGGCGAACCCGGCCTTGCGCAGGCGCTTCGCCGCGCCGCTGGCGGTCTCGCCGGACTTGCAGACCAGCACCACCGGCAGCGCCTTGGCCGGCGCCAGCTGCTTGTTCTCGGGATCGAACTGGGCCATCTGCACGTTCTTCGCGCCGGCGATGTGGCCTTTCTCGAAGTCCGCGGCGGGACGCAGGTCCACCACCAGGGCGTCATCACGATTGATCATCCCGGTCAGCTGTGCCGGGCCGATCCGCCGGAAACCGCTGAAGCGGCCGGCGATCTCGTTGTAGAGGATGGCCAGGGTGATGCCGGCCAGGGCCAGCGAAAGGAGCGGGTGGCGGCCGGCGAAGGCGACCAGTTCGGCAAGCGTCACGGGCAGGACCGGATGGTGCGGGGCGTGGATTGTACCCGTGCCGCGGTCAATCGCCCTGCCACAGGTCCGGCAGGCCGCTGAGCAGCCACCAGGTCTTGGCCGCCTCGTCGTAGCGCCAGCGCTCGCGGTAGCGAACGGTGCGGACGGCTTGGGTGTTGAGGTTGATCACGCCGATCTCCACGTCGCGCACGACCACGCCGCTCGGCTCGACGGTCCCGCCCAGGTCGGTGTAGCCGGAAATCTTGATCTGCTTGTAGCGCGAAAAATCGATATCGGTGAGCGGCTTCTCCGCGCGGACCTTCGGATCCACCAGGTTCCACGCGCCCTCGAAATCGCCCCAGCGGATGGCCGCGGAATAGTCGTACTGCACCTCGTCCAGCGCGCTGCCCTTGCTCGCATGGGTCTTGGGACAGCCCGCGAGCAGGGCGAGGCAGCACAGCAGCAGGCAGCGCAGCAACAGTCGTGGCATCGCGGTTCCTCCGGTGGGTGTCCGCATCCTACCCGCTCGACGACCGCAGGCGGGCTCAGCCGCGGGCGATGGCGACGTAGCGGCCGACCAGCACCGCCGCCACGCCGCCGTCGGCCAGCAGGGTGCGCGCCTCCATGCGTACGCTGGCACGCCCCTTGGCGCGCAGCGCGCCGGGCAGGTCGATGGCATCGGCAGCGCTTTCGCCGGCCGTGTCCAGGCGCACCTCGACCCGCAGGTCTTCGTAGACCGGCTTGAGGTAGCGCACGCGACTGTCTGCGACGTAGATGTCGGCCTCCAGGCCGGCTTCGGCCAGCCTGAGGAACGCCAGGCCCCAGCCGGCGATGGTCATCAGCGAGCTCAGGCTACCGCCGAACGCGCAGCCCTTGTCGTTGACGTTGGCGTCGAGCGGTGCCTGCATGCGCAGGCAACCGTCCTCCCAGTCGAGCACGCGCGGCTGCATCGCCGCGACCGGCGGCATCGCCATGTAGTGCGCGGCCAGTGCATCGAGCAGTGGGGAGGGCGAGGGGGAGGGAGAGGAGGAGGAGGACAATGAGGGGCTCTGCATCGCGACAGCCTGACGCACGCGGCAGCGCCATGCCAAGCTGTACGGATGATCCGACGTGCCTCCCGCGCAGCGCCGCTCGCCGGCTGGACCGTGCTGTCGCTGCGCCCGCGCGGCCAGCATGCGGGCCTCCGTGCCGCCGCCGCACGCATGGGCGCCCGCGTGCTGGCGATGTCGGCGCTGGCGAGCGAGGCGCGCGACGACGACGCCAGCCGCAACGCGCTCGCCGCGTCACTCACCGCCGACATCGTGTTGTTCACCAGTCCCAATGCGGTGCGCGCCGCAGCCACCTTGCGCCACCTGCGCATCATGCGCGGACGCACCGTGCTGGCGGTGGGCGATGGCACCCGTCGTGCCTTGCAGCGGGTCGGGGTCGCGGCGATGTCCCCCACCCGCATGGACAGCGAGGGCCTGCTGGCGATGCCGGCACTGCACGACGTCGCCGGTCGGTCGGTCGGGCTGGTGACCGCACCGGGCGGACGCAACCGGATCGGGCCCGAATTGCAGGCGCGTGGTGCCACGATCCGGCGCGCCGATGTCTACGAGCGCGTGCCGGTAGCGATCCCTGCAGCGCGCTGGCGGGCCATGGCCGAGGCGCTGGCTGAACCGCGATCGGTGCTGTTGGCATTGAGCAGCGCCGAAGCTTTCGACGCGATGCTTCGCCAGCAACCCGCCGACCTCGCGAAGCCGTTGCGACGGATCGCGGTGACCGCCGCCAGCGAGCGCTTGGCGCAGGCCGCGCGCGACGCTGGCTTCCGGCGCGTGGCCATCGCCGCTGGCGCGCGCCCGGCCTCGCTGCTGCGCGCCGCCGCCGATGCCTTCGTTTAGCATCGTCCGGTGAGCACGCCGACGCCTCTCCCGTCCGTCGCACCCGCGCGCCGTTCGCTCGCCGGAGCCGCATTGCTGTGGTTGTTGCTCGCCCTGGTGCTGGCGGTGGCTGGCGCTTTCGGCTGGCAGCAATGGCAAGCACGCGAGCGGGAATTGCGTTCGTTGGCGGAACAGCAGCGGGCGGCGCTGGATGCGCGCGTGGAGACGCTGCTGCAGGCGCAACGCGCGCAGGCACAACGCCTGCAACAGGCCGAAGCGACCAACCGCGTGCTGCGCGACGAACTGCTCGGCATCGGCCAGCGCGCGGCGCTGCTGGAAGACAGCGTGTCGAAGCTGGCCGACCCCGACCGCCACGGCGCGCAGGCACTGCGCCTGGACGAGATCGAACTGCTGCTCGCCATCGGCCAGCAACGCTTGCGCCTGGACGACGACATCGACGGCGCACGCCGCGCACTGGCGCTGGCGGCGCCACTGCTTGAAGGCCTGGACGATCCGGCCTATCTCAACCTGCGGCAGGCCCTGGCGCAGGAAGAGGCCGCGCTGCACGCGCTGGGCGCGGATCCGCGCATCCAGGCCAATGCCCTGCTGGAGCGGATCGCCGACGGCATCGACGCGACCAGCCCGGTCCGACCCACGCCCTCGCGGCATGCCCCCTGGTACCAGCGCCTGCTGGATCGCCTCGTGCGTCGCCAGCCGACCGCGTCGGCCGGCCTGCAACAGCATCCAGATCGCGAAGCCGCGCTTGCCGCGCTGCAGGTGGAACTCAGCCTGGCGCGCGCCGCGGTGGAACGCCGCGATGCCGCCGGCTTGCGCCGGGCGCTGGCGCGCGTCGACGGTTGGCTGCAACGGCTGTTGGCGGGCTCGCCGGGACTGCCGCGGAAGCGCCGGTTGCTGGCCGAATTGCAGGCCTTGCCGCTGCGCATGGAATCACCGCTCGCCGGCACCACCCTGCAGCAACTGCGCGCCGTGCGCGGGCAGTGATGCAACGCGCTCACACAGCGCTTGCATCGCCGCTGCGATGCTCGCGACAACGCTGATCCGGTAACCGCAAGGAGGCGCGATGACCCTGTTCCGCAGCGTGCTGTTCTGGCTGGTGCTCGCCGTACTCGGCGCGCTGTTTGCGCAAATCCTGTTGCAGGACCCCGGTTACGTGCTGGTGCGCTTCCGTGGGACGGACTATGAGACGACCGTTGCCGTCGCCTTCGGCCTGGTCGCGGGCGCGATGCTGTGCATGGCGCTGGCGTGGACCCTGCTGCGCCTGCCCTTCCGCGCCTGGCGGCGCCATCGCGCGCGGCAGGCCCGAGCGAAGCTGACCGACGGTTTCGCCGCCTACCGCCGCGGCGACTACGCCCGCGCCGAACAATTGCTGGCGCAGGCCGCCGACAGTGGCGACGCCGAAGCGCTGGCGCGCACGCAGGCCGCACGCGCTGCGCTGGCGCGGGGCGATGAAGCGGCCGCCAATGCGCACCTGGAGGCCTTCGGTGATCGCCATCCGGCGGCACGCGCGTTGCAGCGCGCCCGCCAGGCGCTCGCCTTGGGTCGCCCCGGCGAGGCCCTGCTCGCGCTGGATGTCCCTGCAGCACAACCGTTGCCGCCAAGCGGGCTGCGCTTGCGCGCCGAGGCGCTGGCCGCCAGCGGCCGCAGCATCGAGGCCTATGGCCTGCTCGGCGCGTTGCGGCAACAGCAGGCCTTGCCGGCTGCGACGCTGGATGCGTTGCAGCGCGAATGGGCCGCGCAATCGCTGCAACAGGCCGCCGACGCCAACGCACTGGCGGATCGCTGGGATGCACTACCCGAGCCGCTGCGCACCAGCCCCCCGGTCGTCAGCGCCTACGCATCGCGCGCCGCAGCGATGAACTGGGACGAAGCCGCCACCCGCAGCCTCGAACACGCACTGGATGCGCAGTGGGACGACGGTCTCGTCGCGCTCTACGGGCAGCTGCCGGTCGGCCGCCTGGAGCATCGCCGCGCCCAGGTCGAACGCTGGCTGCCCGCCCATCCGTCCAGCCCCGGGCTGCTGCTGGCCGCAGCACGCGTGGCGCATGCGCAGGGACAGTGGCCGCAGGCGGAGGCGTGGCTGCATCGCGCGATCGCGCAGGGTGCAGGCGCGCCCGCGTGGGAACTGCTGGGCGATGGTGCGGCCCGCAATGGCGACGACGCCGGCGCGCGCATGGCCTATGCAAATGCGTTGCGCAGCCAGCGCGGCGAGCCTGCACTCGACGTGCCCGGCCGCGGGCTGCGCCAGCAGATCGCCGACACCGCCGCGGTCGAGGAACGCAACGAGCACGGACTGCCGAGCCTGCGCGGCTGATGCACGCCGTGGCCTGCGGCGATAATGGCCGCATGACCACGATCCCCACCTTCGACATCGTCCGCGACGCCCTCACCGACCTGCAGGATCGCATCTGCGCCGCGATCGAAGCCGCGGATGGTTCCGCGCGCTTCATCGAGGATCCGTGGCAACGCGATCCTGACGATGCCTCCACCCATCTCCGCGGCGGCGGGCGCACCCGCATCCTCCGCGATGGTGCGGTCTTCGAGCAGGCGGGGATCGGGTTTTCCGACGTGTCGGGGACGAAACTGCCGCCATCGGCAACCGCAGCGCGCCCGGAACTGATCGGAGCCTCCTGGCGCGCCGTCGGGGTGTCGCTGGTATTCCACCCGCGCAATCCGTACCTGCCGACCACGCATGCCAACGTGCGCCACTTCCGCGCGGTACGCGATGGCGAAACCGTGGCCTGGTGGTTCGGCGGCGGCTTCGACCTGACTCCGTTCTACCCGTTCGACGACGATGTGCGGCACTGGCACCGCACCGCCCGCGACCTGTGCGAACCGTTCGGCGGCGCGGCGCGCTACGACGCCCACAAGCGCTGGTGCGACGAGTACTTCTTCCTCAGGCACCGCAACGAGACGCGCGGCGTCGGCGGCCTGTTCTTCGACGACCTGCATGGCGACTTCGCCGACGACTTCGGCTACATGCAGGCGGTCGGCAATGGCTTCCTGGATGCCTACCTGCCGATCGTCGAACGCCGCAAGGCGACCCCATTCGGCGAGCGCGAGCGCCAGTTCCAGCTGTACCGGCGTGGACGCTACGTCGAATTCAACCTGGTGTTCGACCGCGGCACCCTGTTCGGCCTGCAGAGCGGCGGCCGCACCGAGTCGATCCTGATGAGCCTGCCGCCGCTGGTCCGTTGGGAGTACGGCTTCACGCCGGAAGCCGGGAGC
>Ga0116177_10003409_pt1 | contig 11666 bp, 7 predicted proteins | sample AD_STIC10_MetaG_FD_89750 | JGI IMG/M metagenome (GOLD analysis project Ga0116177, IMG submission 89750) | Active sludge microbial communities of municipal wastewater-treating anaerobic digesters from USA - AD_STIC10_MetaG | ecosystem: Engineered > Bioreactor > Anaerobic > Digestate | place: USA...
ACGCCGACGGAGGCGCCGGGCTTCGCGGCCAGGCGGGAGTCGATGATCGAGACGGTCGCCGACGCACTGGAGACCCACGCCGACCTTGATCGCCTGATGGGTTTGGCCCGCTGACCACTGGGCCCTCGGATGGGGCAGAGCCAGCAAGTCGACGCCTGGCGGGCTGGCGTCCTGGTCCGTCGGTCTCCGGGAGTCAATGGCGGGCGCATTGCTGAGCCGTCACGCTCATGCTTGATATGTAGGTGATCCATTCCGGTCACCGACGCGGCATCGTTGGTCTCGTCGTTCTGCTCGAGGGGGAGCCGATGAGTGCTGTCTTGCCGTGTCTGAGTTCGCCTGCGTCACCGGTGTCGACGCTGGGGTCGTTGGGTGATCCTTTGCTGGATGCCTATTTGGAGTTCGTGTCGGCGCGTTCGCGTCCGAACACGGTGTTGGCGGCGTGGTTCGATCTGAAGGTCTTCTTCGCCGTGGTGGGTAAGCCGGTGGCTGCGGTGCGTCCGGTCGACGTGTTGGGTTTCATTTCGGCCCAGCGCGCGGGTCTGCCGTCCCTGCCCGAGCCACACCTTCTGCCGGTGATCGCGTCGGCAGATTACGTGGGGGTGTCGTTACGGACGATCCGGCGTCGGGTCTCGACGATCGCCGGCTTGTATGGCTTCCTGGCTGCGCGTGGTGACGTGAGCGCCAATCCGGTCCCTCGCGGGTTGCCGACCCGTCGTGAGAAGGCCCGGCCCTCGCAAGGTGTTCCGCTGGTTCGTGCTCCTCGGATGTTGCCGCGGATCCTCTCACCTGTCGAGGTCGATGCGTTGACTGGTGCGTTGCGCAGCCACCGTGATCGGGCGATGGTGGCGGCGATGTTGTTGGGCGGGCTGCGGCGCTGCGAGGTCCTGGGGCTGCGGTTGGGGGATGTCCGCATCGGCGAGCGGCAGTTGTTCATCGCCGACGGCAAGGGCGGCCACCAACGTCTGGTCCCGGTCTCGCCGCGGTTCTTCGACCACCTGGGCGTCTATCTGGACAAGGAACGACCTCCGGAGGCCGAGACCGATCACGTGTTCTTGGTGCTGAAGCGTCCTCATCGCGGGCGGCCGTTGTCGGCGGCGGGTCTGGATCAGGTGCTGGCCTCGGCGCGGGAGCGGGCCGGTTTGGCGCACGGATCGTGTCACGAGCTGCGGCATACCTGTTTGACCCGGCTGCGGGAGGCCGGGATGGCGTTGGAGGCGGTCCAGGCCCAGGCCGGGCATGCCTCGATCGAGTCCACCAGGATCTATCTGCATCTGGCCGATGATTGGCTGGCATCGCAGTATCGGCGCGCCGCTGAGGTGATCGATGCCCAGGTCTACGCCGTCGGCTCACCACCACAGCGCACGAGCGTCGCGGAGCCGCAGGTGAGCATCCCGGGGTTCAGGAGGTTGCGATGAGCACGACGCTGCCGGCCCGGTTCTCCCTGGACCAGCCCGGGCGAGGCGGCGGGGCGCCGATGGCGACCTGGGAGCAGATTGTGGTTGACCTGCCGCTGGTCGCCGCGACGATGCGCACCTACCTGGATCAGGTAGCGGTCGTGCTGCGTCCCGGCAGCGTGACCAACACCGACCAGTGCCTGCGTTCGTTCGCGACCTACCTGCTGCTCCACCACCACGAGATCAGCCGCGTCCGCGACATCGGCCGGGCGCATGTCGAGGGATTCAAGCTCTGGCTGGCCGCCCGACCTGGACGCTCCGGCACCCCCCGCGCCACGAACGCCACCCTGGCTCACCGGCTGGGAACGCTGCGGATGTTCTTCCTACGCATCGATGAATGGGGTTGGGACGACGCCCCGACCCGGGTGCCGATGTTCCCCGGCGACGTCCCGAAGCAACACCACGCACTCCCCAAAGCGCTCGACGACCAGACCGCGGCCCGGCTCCTCACTGCCGCCCAGGCCGACAAGCGACAACTCGTCGGCCTGACCGTCGAGTTCCTCCTGCGCACCGGCCTACGGGTCGGCGAGTTCACCGCGCTGGCCGCCGACGCCGTCGTCCTGATCGGAGACACGCACTGGCTCCACGTCCCGGTCGGGAAGCTCCACGAGGACCGCTACCTGCCCCTGCATCCGAGGCTGGTCGAACTCGTCACCAACTACCGCGCGGCCCACGTCCCCGACGGCCACCGACTACTGCTGCCCCGAGAGAACGGCAAGGGCATCGACCGGCACATGGTCACCCGCTTCATCAACAAGGCCGGCGCCGCCGCCGGACTCGGCCACATCCACCCCCACCAGCTACGCCACACCCTCGCCACCCAGGCCATCAACCGCGGCATGTCGCTCGAAGCGATCGCCGCCATGCTCGGCCACAAATCGATGGACATGACCCTGGTCTACGCCAAGATCGCCAACCGGACCGTCGCCGAGGAATACTTCACCGTCGCGGAGAAGGTCGACGCCCTCTACGCCCGCCCCGCCGAGCTCCCCGCCGACGACCTCGGGCCGAACATGGCCCGCCTGAACCGCGAACACTCCCGCATGCTCGGCAACGGCTACTGCATCAGACCCCAGATCATGGACTGCATCTACGAGACGATCTGCGAGTCCTGCACGTTCTTCCAGACCACCATCGAGTTCCGCCCCACCCTGCTCGCCCAACGCGACGACGCCTGCGCCAAGGGCCAGACCCGCCGCGCCGAGATCTACGACAACCTGCTCACCGGCCTCGACACCCACGAAGCCTCTTGACAAGAGATACCCACATAATGCCGAGAGTCGTGTGATTGTCGCGATGACAGAGGGTAACCGTCGGAGCCACGCGTGTGTGTAGAACGCCAGCCCGCCGCCGCGCACTCCGGAATCGGCTTGCGGCAGCCGGCTAACCGATTGCCGCTTGGGCGTCCTGGGACCCCGGAGGGCGGGAGCCGACCTGTTGCCGAGCGCTAAGCGTGGGTAGTGTCGACACCGCTGCCGTCCTTGCATTCTTGCGGAGTGAACGTCGGCAACCCGGACGGGGGTCCTGTCCCTAGATGGGACCATGCGCAGCGGTCGTCGTGAAGTGACGCTCCCCCGGGTCGACGTGCCGGTTACCGCGACACCTCTGAGCCTGCGCGTCATCCCGGGGCCCGTGAGCGCCTACGGATGCAGCCGCGTGTCAGCGCGCTGCACGATACGGAGAAGCAGATCCGCCAGCTGGATCACTTCGGCAGCCTCCACCGCGTCGTCGAACCGAACAGTGCGATGGCTGGCCGGATTCTTGTAGGCACCGATAGCGCCGGCGAACAGATCGGCGATCGCCTGCTGCTCGCCGCCCTCTGCTCCTGGATCCCGAAGAGCGCCATCCTTCGGGCTGAACGCCTTTCTCATCAGGGCCACTCCAAGGAGTTCGTTCGGCAAGCGGGCGACGCGGCGGACCTCGACCTCGACGGCCTTCATCGCCGCGAAAGAAGCCGTCTCGTAGTCACCGAGCGCGAAGTTCGATCGTGCTGAGGACAGCGCCGGATGAAGCCCGCCTGAGAGGCGGTCGTCCGCCCAGACCTTCGAGAGCGCGTTGGGATCCTCCAGCAGAGCCCTTCCCGTGCTCGTGACTCGACTCGAGCCGCTGCCTTGGGGATTCCTGGAAGAGTGGCCAATCAGGGCATGCGACTCGAGCCAGGCCCATGCGTCCGACAGACGAGCAAGCATGGCCTCGAGGTCGGGCGGAGACTGGTCGTATCCGCCTCGCTGCTTGAATCCCTGGATCAGGTTGTTGAAGTTCGGCTCGGTGCCCAACGACCGGAGCAGGCTCAGGCTCAGGTCGGGCAGAGGAAGATTCCGCACGTCGTCATATGACAGGCCCATGCAGGGAGGTTACTGGCCGAACGAGTCTCTGCTCGGTCACGCCGGGCCACCGTCTTCGCGCCGTGCTTCTCCCAAGGGCTTGGTGAGGGCTAGCTGGTGACGCTCTAGGGTGCTGTATATGGCAATCCAGGTTGTGCTCGAGACGTTCAGTTGGCCGACACGCTCGGCAGCTGAAGCAGCGTTCCGCGGGATCCTGCGAAACTCCGGCTACTCGGTCGGGGACACCATCTCGGACCCGGTCCATCACCGGATGCTCATCGAACTCCTCGAACGCCACCCGGACCACGCCAAAAAGGCTGGCCCGGGTGTCAGGGAGTTCTTCATCGGCCGAACTCGCGATGCGAGCGGCGTGTTCGTCGGGGCCAATGCGATCGGTATCTGGATCCGCCGCGTCAATGGCGAAGAGGAGGATTTCAGCTACCTCACGGCGATTCGCCAGCACTCGGTGAAGTCCGACGCCAAAGAAGCGCTGCGGACAGAAGTGGACGAACGGCGGCAGGAGTACCGCGAGGCGCGTTTCGCATCGCGCGAGGAAGTTCGGAGCGACCTGTCTGGAGATCGGATCGACAACCTTCGGGACGCGCAGGTCATCTACATGAGCCCGACATGGGGGCAGCTCACCTATCGATTCGCGGAGAGCGAGGGCGGTTGGGGCGAACTGGCCGCAACCCCAGCGTCGAGCGGGATCGCGGCCGTCGGGTCACGGCTTGCCGACCGGAGCCAGGCAGGCCGATGGCTGGTATTTCACGCGCGCCACGCCAACTTGGGCCTCGCGACCGCCTCCGAAGCCGCCCGACGTCGCCAGACCAGTGATCTCGACTGGATGCCTATCGACCCGAACGACTAGTCAGTCTCCGGCGCGGTCTCGGCGCGCCGCGTCGCCACCTCGAGCACGTCACCGATCTCGCGCTGGAGGAGCACCGGCACGCCGAGCCCATCAAGGTTCTGAGCTGCGAGCCATTCCAGAGCTTCAGTCCGCGACCACTCGTCGACTCCGATGAAGTCGGACAGGGCGACTGTGGCTGTCCGGGAAAGGCCGAGCGACATCAGCACGACCTCACTCGTGCGGGAAACGCCGAGTTCGAGCATCATCGCGTAATCAGGTCGAGCGCCGGTTTCCAACCCGAGCTCGGCTGAGTAGACCCCCAACAGATCGGCGTAGCAGGCGAGGTACTTGGGCGCATGGAACCGTGCGATCGACTCGATGTCCCGCATGACGTCTCTGATCGCCCTCGCGGAGGTGAGCGACGTGCTGAACGCGAGCCGCTGATCGATCAGCCGCGCCAGGGGCATGCCGTTCATCCAGTTGACGATGAGGTTGGCGAGCTGCCACTTGCGGCGATCATCGCCTGACCGGGGCGCGCCGAAGACGCTCGTCATGGTCGCACCGATCCGCACCAGCGCCTCTTGGAATCGGGCCCTCGCGTCAGGCTCCTCGGGGAGCGGCAGCTCGAGGCCGGCCGGTGTCTTCCCGGACCGGCGGAAGCTGTCGAGCAGCCGTTCCATCGAGACAGGCGCAATGCCGGTGTGCCGAGTCACGATCTCGACGGGGATCCTCAGATCGGTCGCCGCGCGTGTGACCGCGGACTCGACCTCGCTTCGTTCCGACTCGAGCGGAACACGATCGAGAAGCGCCTGAATGGACTCGCCGGCAAGGTGCCGCGAGCACAAGTAAGCGAAGAGGCTCTCAGAGGCGCTGTCGTCGTGCACTTCATCGACGGAGCGCACAAAGGCGAGCAGCCCCGACGCGTCGTCGAGCCCCGTGCTGACTGCTCGGGTGATCTGTGACCGCTTTCGCACTCGCGGCAGGTTGGGCCAGAGGCTTTCATCGTCAGTGTCGATGCACACCACGTTGCCTTCAAATTCCTTGCCCCAGCGCCCCGCTCGTCCCGCCAGATTCCAAAAGTCGCCCTCACGGAGCGGATTGCCGGGCCCCTTCTGAGGGTTGCGCATGAAGATCGTCCGGCACGGGAGATTCACGCCTTCCAGCAGCGTCGACGTGCAGTCCAGGAAGTGGATCTTGCCTTCTCCGAAGAGGCGCTCGATCTCCGTTCGCACCATCAGCGGCATGTTCCCGTAGTGGAAGGCCACACGCCGGGCCAGCACGTCGGCGAGCAAGTACCTGCTGTGGACCGCGGTCTTGATCAGGTCCCGCAGATCGTCGATCTCCGTGTCAGCTTCCGCCAAGGCCGGTAGCTGCTCGTAGACGGCCTTCGCAACCTTCTCGGCTTCGCTCGGGCCGTTAACGTAGATGACGTTCCCGGGGTTGTTGCCGGCGAGCGCATGAGCCACCAGCGCGATGCGCAGGGGCACAGTCGTCGCGCGTTGCGCGAGCACGAGTTCGCCGACTCTGTGACTGTTCCCGTCCGACACCAGGGATACGGCTCTGCGCTGAGGCTTCCGGTCGATGTGCTCGACCCAGAGGAGGTTCTGATTGACGGTGACCGTCTCGGAGACGAAGGAGTCGGAACGCCGGTCGGTGGGCGCGTCTTCGACCAGCAGCTCCGGGTTGGAGCTCAAGGGGCTGGCGAACAGCACTTGCGCCTCTGGGCTGCGCCGAATGGTGCGCTCGATGGCCTGCTGGAGCAGAACTCCCCGTGCGTCACCGGCGAGCGACTGTGCTTCATCGACGAAGAGGAGGTCCACGCTGAGAGACGGAAGGAGCTCCAGCACCAGGTGGAGCCTCTCCTGCGTGACGACCAGGACGGTCCGTGACGACTGCGCGAGGTCGGGGTCCCACGGCAGGGTAAAGACACCGACGTCCGACGGCACTTCGCGCCGGAGATCACGCGAGACTTCCTCGATAAGGGCGCGCGTCGGCACTAGATAGACGAGCGTTAACGGGCCCGCCTGGCGCGTCACCTCCAAGAAGTGCTCTCTGATGATGCGGGACTTCCCAGCGGAGGTCGGGGCTGACACGCTCAGCCAGTCGTTCGTCTCTACCGCTTCCCAGAACTTCCCCTGAAACGGATTGACCGGCAGTAGACGGCCGTCGGAGAGGCGGACGGAGTATTCGATACGACTGCGGACGACCTCCATCCGGAGCGCACCTGGCAGGCGCCGCCAGGCGTCGGCAGGCAGCCGATCCCGGGACTCTGCCAGCTCGATGGCCATGTGGTTGCCGCTGCGTTCGAGCAGTGCGGCAGCGGCCGCCTTGTGGGCATCCTCTGTCTCCGAGGACAGCATGCACGCCGTGGCGATTCGGAGGACTGCAGCCTGGGCGCGTTCGGATTCTGCCGACGTGATCGCGCTGGCGTAGAGAAGGGCGAAACCCCAGTCAATCGAGGGGGCCTCCCCATCCCACTCCACCGTCGCGAACTCCGAACGGACCGTGAGCTTGCGAGCGGCCTCGAGCACGTCTCTGAACTTGTGCGAGGCAAAGACGATCTCCTCGAGGGTCGTGCCGGTAGTCACTTGGCCCCCATCCGCTTCAGGACCCGAGCACGCAGATCGGCGACATCAGGCATCGGGATGCAGAAGAGGTCTATGTTCACGCCGACGATCTCGAACTCCTCGAGACGACCCCCGATCGACTTGTGCCACCGGCCGACCGCCTTCGACACGGTCTTCTGCTGGGCCCCCTCGAGGGCAGCGATGTTCGGATAATTGTCGTGGTCGAAGCCGACCAGGCAGACCCCGTTCCATCGCACCTTCAACGTCTTCGGGTTCGTCTCGTCGAAGTACTCGAGCAGATGGGCTGCCAGCTCGATCTGAGTGACATTGAGGTGATCACGTACCAGGAGTAGGTCCTGCTTTCGGCGCGAATCTCCGTCGGCCCGGAGGTACGGAGCGATGCTCTCGAAGCAGTCTCGGAACGCTTCAGAGCTCGACTTGTAGAGCTTCGACTCGCCCCAATAGATGTCCAAGACCCCATCATCCGCCAAACTCGCGTGGATGCCGTCGGAGCCGTGCACATGCACCTCGGTGTACGTCTTCAGCGCCATCTTCGAGATCAACTGCGGTCGCTGCAGCACTCGTTCCATGAGAAGGAACAGGAGGAGCTCGCCGCCCTCCCCTGAACCCTCCGACTTCACGAACAGGTTGCGGGCCTGCTCATGAAGGCTCACGATCGCCGCCGTCGACCCCGTCTCCATCTGCTCTGCGACCGCTCGCTCGATTTTCGCGCGAGGTATGCAGAAGTCCATGGCCGCGGACGCCATCGCTCCTGCGAGCTGCTCCACAGCAGGAGTCCCGTTGGCATCGTGCGCAAGAAAGTGCGTCCTCACGAGAGTCGACGTCCCCGAAACTGTGACGGCCTCCTCGAAGGCCGGCAGGAAGTCGATCAGGGAGCTACTTGTGCCCCGAGCCAGCTCCAGGAACTGTTCGACGACCGCCGCTTCATCAACCATCACGCACCCTTGATCGCGCACCACGTCCGCCCCCCACCCGGGCAGGCGCGTATGCAGGATATCGGCGCGCCTGGACATTTCCGGCGATGCCACTTGACTGGGGCGCTGCTTCAAGCGTCGGAAGTCTCCTGCGCGACGTCCCAGCTGGAACCCACCTCCCACCTCAACGATGTCCGGCCTCAGCCTTCAGGTAGATCGGCAGCCGTGCGACAGGCGTCTCCTGTGGCCCGTCGCCGGGAATGACAAGGACCAGAGGGTCGCCCGAGGTCATGGTTTCCCACTCAACCTGAGGGTTCAGCCAGATCGGCTCGTCGTTGCCGTGAGACCACCTCTGGTTCCACTTCAACCGTTCGAACGAGAAGGTCACCGTCTTCGACGAGGCGCCGTTGAGGTTGTAGGTGGCGCTGCGAACGATCGCGCTGACTGAGCCCTTCTGGGTCGGCTACTCGTCCTTCGTGGTCCGGGATGCTGACGGGCGAACATTGAAACCACTCACCCCGAGCCTCCCCACGCCTGAGGTGAGGACTCAACTCTCGAAGTGCCGCGCGCGCTGATCTGCCGCGGGGCGGGAGCACGATTGCGCTCCTGGCGCTGGTCGGGACTGAGGGATCGAACTAGCTGTGTGTGGTGTGTTCGCGTTGCGCGTGGTCGGGTGATTCGAGTTGGAAGGTGGAGTGCTCGACGCTCACGTCGAAGTGGTCGGCCACACACGCTTGGAGATCGGTCAGCATCTGGGCGGCGTGGCCGTCGGCGAAGCAGGCCTCCTCGACCACAACGTGGGCGGTGAGGACCGGCAGACCGGTGGCGATGGTGGAAGCGTGCAGGTCGTGCACCCCCACCACGTGCGGCACCTCCAGGATGTGACGACGGACCTCTTCGAGGTTCAACCCCGGAGGAGTGGACTCCAGCAGGATGCTCCCCGCCTCCCGCAGGATGGTGATCGCCCGCGGCACGATCAGGGTCGCGATCAGCATGCCTGCGAGGGCGTCGATCCGGGTCCACCCTGTCAGCGCAATGACGACCGCGCTCACGATCACCGCCACCGATCCGAGGGCGTCGTTGACGACCTCAAGGAAGGCGGCGCGCATGTTGAGGTTCGCACCGCGGCCCGAGCTGAGTACCAGCATCGAGACGATGTTGCCGACCAGACCGACGATGCCGAACACCAGCAGCCCGCCGGCGGTGACCTCCGGGGGCGTCCACAGGCGCCGAACACCCTCGACGAACGCGTACACCCCGACCCCGAGCAGGACCGCGGCTTGGGCTCCAGCGGCCAGCACTTCGGAGCGCCGCCAACCCCAGGTGCGTTCGGGGGTGGGTGGACGAAGGGCGAGGTTTGCGGCGATGAGCGCCATCAGCAGGCCCGAGGCGTCGGTGAGCATGTGGCCGGCGTCGACCAACAGCGCCAGGCTGTTGGTCCACCACGCGCCGATGAGCTCGGCGACCAGGATGGTGGCAGTGATCCCGAACGCGATCGCCAACTTGCCCCGATGGGTGCCCTGCGGCGCGTGGTCGTGGCCCGTGCTCACGCTGTCGCTCCTTGGAGGGCGGGCCTGTCGGCCAATGCGGTGAGGGTGGGCAGGTGGGTGGTGCGGCCCGCGCGGACACCGTTGGCGATCACGAACACCTCGGCCACCTCGTGAACCAGCACCACGGCCGCCAACCCCAGGACGCCGAAAAGGGCGAGCGGGATCAGGACCGCGATCAACGCGATCGACAGGACCACGTTCTGCAGCATGATCCGGCGCGTGTAGCGGGCGTGATCGAACGCGTGCGGCAGGAGGCGCAGGTCGTCGCCCATCAGGGCGACGTCGGCGGTTTCGATGGCGACGTCGGTGCCCATGGCACCCATGGCCACGCCCAGGTCGGCGCTGGCCAACGCGGGGGCGTCGTTGACGCCGTCGCCGACCATCGCCGTGACCTGGCCCCTTTCCCGCAGCCTGTGGATGATGGTCGACTTGTCCTCGGGCCGCAGGTCGGCGTACACGTCAGTAATCCCGGCCTCGGCGGCGAGCGCCTGGGCGGTGGCCGTGTTGTCCCCGGTGAGCATCGCGACGGCATAGTCGTGGGAGCGGAAGTGGGCGACGACATGGGCGGCTTCGGGGCGGAGTTCGTCGCGGACCGCGATCGCGCCGGTGGTCTGCCCGTCGACCTCGACGAGGACGGCGGTGGCCCCGGCTTGTTGCATCCGGTCGATGTCGCCGGCGAGTGGGCCTGCCTCGATCCAGCCGGGACGCCCCAACCTTAGGCTGTGCCCGTCCAGGGTGCCGGTCAGTCCGGCGCCGATGGCCGCCTGCACGTCGTCGGCGGTCGTGGTGGTTTCGGTGGCGGCGAGGATGGCTTTGGCGAGGGGGTGCTCGCTGCGTGCCTCAAGCGCGGCGGCCCAGGCGAGCACCTGCTCGCGGGTGTGCGGGCCGGTGGTTGTCACCTCGATGACGACGGGTTGGTTGCGGGTGAGGGTTCCGGTCTTGTCCAGGGCGACGGTGCGGACCTTGCCGAGGACCTCCATCGCGGCGCCACCCTTGACGAGGATGCCGCGCCGGCTGGCCGCCCCGATGGATGCCACGACGGTGACCGGCACCGAAATGGCCAGGGCGCAGGGGGACGCGGCGACCACCATGACCAATGCTCGTTGCAGCCACAGGCCGGGGTCGCCCACGGCGAAGCCGGCGACCACAGTCAAGGCCGCTGCAATGAGGATCCCCGGTACCAACGGTTTCGCGATCCTGTCGGCGAGCCGTTGGGTGGTCCCGCGCCGGGACGACTCGGCCTCGACGATGTGCACGATTCGGGCCAGCGAGTTGTTGTCCGCGGTCGAGGTCACCTCCACCTCGAGGATGCCGGTGCCGTTGATCGCACCGGCGTACACCTCGTCGGAGGGGCCGACCTCGATCGGCATGGATTCGCCGGTGATCGCCGAGGTGTCCAAGGCTGTCCGTCCGGTGCGGATGACGCCGTCGGTGGCGAGCCGTTCGCCCGGCTTGACCACCATCAGGTCGCCCAGGATGAGCTCGTCGGGATCGACGACAACCTCGTCGCCGTCGCGCAGCACGGTGGCCTGCCGGGGGACCAGGTCAAGCAGGGCGCGCAAACTGTGCCGGGTCCTGGCCAGCGAGTAGTCCTCCAGGCCCTCGCTGAGGGAGAACAGGAACGCCAAGGTCGCGGCTTCCTCGACCTGGCCCAGGAGGGTGGCGCCCACGGCGCCGATGGTCATCAGTAGACCCACTCCCAGCTTGCCCTTGGCGAGCTTCTTCAACGCACCCGGTATGAACGTCGACCCGCCGACCAGCAACGCCACCCCGCTGAGGACGAGCCTGACCGTTTCCCATCCGGCCAGGCCGGTCAGGAAACCGGCCAGCAGCAGGACGCCGGACACCAACCCCAGCTGGATGTCACGCACCTGCCACAGGTGGTCCACCGCGTCGTCGTCGCCAGGCGCCGTGGCAATGGGGGCGTCACACCCGCACGCCGACATGCCTTCCTCGCGCTCGTCGCCGTGCGGATCTTCCTGCCCGCTC
>Ga0116177_10003413_pt1 | contig 11658 bp, 3 predicted proteins | sample AD_STIC10_MetaG_FD_89750 | JGI IMG/M metagenome (GOLD analysis project Ga0116177, IMG submission 89750) | Active sludge microbial communities of municipal wastewater-treating anaerobic digesters from USA - AD_STIC10_MetaG | ecosystem: Engineered > Bioreactor > Anaerobic > Digestate | place: USA...
ATATGAGTATTCCGGGTCTATGTCTACAGCCGATCTGAAAAGATTCCCCAACACAGGGAAGTATAGGGTGAAGGTTATTTCAAAAGTAGGAAAGTTTGAGGTTGAGAGATACTCAAACATAAATGTCAGAGATACCTATGCTCCTGTGTTAAAGAAAAATGATGGCTTGCTTCTTGTATCCAAAAATATCCGTTCAGTCTATCCGAAGCTTTCGGAGGGAATGGAAAACGGGACACTTTTTGAAAAGACTGAAAGTACAGGTCTGAAGAGGTACTACTACATACCTATAGACTTTAAAAACGGAAAAAATAATACCGATGTCGATATAACCATAAAGGCTCTTGATTATGGAAACATAACCAAAGCAGAGTACTATATTGACAGTGTTTTACAGCCTCTTCCTGAGCTTACATCTGTAGAACTGGTTGATTCTCAGGCTGATGCGGGGGCAAAGCAAAGAATGTTTACATATAAAGCTACTATACCTAAAGATAAGTTAGGTTATCAGGTAAAAGAGCTTAAAATAAAGCTTTATGATGTTGAGCATCCTGATGGAATAGAGGAAATATTTTATGTCAAGGGTGTAGAGATAGAAAAACCGGTTCTTAATGAGTTTAAGGTTAATTTCTCAGAAGGCCCTTCAGATCTTAAGGAACTGACCATAAACAAATCTGATACCGGAACGTTTGCCATTTCAGCTGGCGGTGAGTACAAGGTAAGTATTACCAATATAGATTTTTCTGATAATCTGTATATAGGAGCCGTAGTACTCAAGATTTTTGATAATGACAGAAACACAGAAAGAACTCTTAAGACATGGACAGCGTCGATAGACAGTCCTCAGATAAAAACGCCTATCTCTTTTGAGCCTGACGGGCTTAGTTCGGGGGCGCTGAAGATTAAGATGCCTGATCTTATAGGTAATTACACCCTGAAGGTTGAGCTTTTGGATAAAACGTATCTTCAGGTAAAAGGAACCAAGTTTGAAAAAGATTCTCAGAATCTGAACAGAGATATTGCCGAATTTAAGGTTAATGTGATTGATACAAGACCTTTGGCGGTAAGTCTGAAGCTTGAGAATAAAACATATAAAAACGATATGAGAATAATATCTTCTCCCTTCAATCTTTATATAAACGCACAGGGCAGGAGGGATATGATAGAAACTTCAAGTATAAAAGTAAATATGGTGATGCCTGACGGAACAACCAAAATACTGGATAAGACAGAACTGACCCCCATAGGCGAAGAGTTGCTCTACTCTGTAGGTGCAAGCACTTTGCGTCCGGGCGTTGATAAGGACGGAATATGTACTCTTTATATTAACTATGCGACAAAAAACAGACCGTCTGAGATAAAAAAATCACCGGAGTACAAGGTAGTTCTTGATCTCAATCAAAATCCGTACATTGGAGATATTGTCATGGAGAATACTTCAGGCAGACTGGTTCTAAAATCAACCATTGCCAATACACTTTCATACGATATAGATGACGTGATGCTTTTCTATAAGCCTATAGGATCAGCATACTATAAAAGCATACCCGGAAGCATAAGTGCAAATGAAGTATTTTTTGAGATAGGAGTGCTGTCAATCGGAAGATATGACTACTATGTAAGAGTTACCGATAAATCCGGAAGAACAAGGTTTTCTCCAGACAAACAGTTTTCGGTTGACTCCAAAACTCCTACGATAGATAATTTTCAGGCATTTGGAAATAATACAGGGAAGTATTCATTCAGATCAGCCGATACTGAAAAAATCATTACGGCCAGAGACAGCTATGGAATATCAAAAGTTCTGGTGGAGGCTTATTACAAAGATGACTCCATACCTAAAGAGTACAGTTATATAAAGGTATTTACCGCCAGCATTCCTTCAGAAGCAGTCTTTGACAAAGACGGTAAATCTGTAAAAATTTTAACCAAAGCATTCCAGGATAATCTTAAGCTGCAGTCAGGCAAGCCGGTGGAAGCTTATAATATGACGGTAACGGTTTTTAATACTCAAAGTCTGTCAAAATCCTTCAGTCTTGTAATAAACGATGATGACTTAAAACCATCTGCCGGTGTCCTCTCGTTGCCTTCGGCAGGTACTATAATAAGCGAAAGCAATTACGGCCAGAATGAGATTCGGGCTCTTATAACCGAAGATACCGGTATTTCATACGTTACTCTGGAGATATCACATCCGAACTTCTTGAACGTTGATAATTCTTTTAAAACTCAGTACATGCAGGCACAGGAGAGTAATTCCGCTAATCAGTATCCTTATTCATACAAAATAACCAATCTGCATAAGACAGATCTTTATGAACCAGTTACGGAAGGCGAGTTTGATGTTACTATACATGCTTGGGATCTTGCTGGCAATACCGAAAGTTTCAATCTGGGTAAGATCGTTGTAGACCTTAAGCCTCCTGTTATACAGAGTTTCACTCTTAATAACCCGCAGATCACTTTTGCACAGTACAACTCCTCCGATGAGATTCTTACGGCGGAACTGAGAGATTTTACAATATCAAATTCACAGGCATATATAATAATTGATACGGTGCAGTACGATATATCTTCACTGATGCATTGTGTAGGAGATACTGCAGGTATATCCTTTACCGCTGTGAATCTGAAAAATATTCTGGGAAATATCTCCTCCAGACGTGTGGTTACTTTTAAAATCAAAGTAATAGACGGTGCGGGGCACGAAACAGTTTACCGTGATAACCTTACTTTGGTTATTGCGCCTTAGGCGAGAGGTGAGGTATGAATAAAAAAAATATACTGATTATTATTATCTGTTCGGTTTTTATGTTTTTATTTTACGGCTGTATGCTCTTTAATGATGTTCAGAGTCCTGTCTTTTTAAGTGATCCTGTTTTGAGGGTTATTCCTGACAGGGCCGGAGCTTTTATGGAGTTTGATTTAAAAGTTCAGGACAATGTGGCTATAAGCAAGATAGAGCTTTTTGCCGATAACTCTTCGGTTCCTTTCACGGTGCCCTTGGGAGCAGATAAGCCTTATGGGCAGAAGGAATACACGGGCTCAATAAAAGTTCCTGCGCCTGTATCGGACGCCGGAAGATTTTATGAGGTTACAGTAAAAGTTTACGATACTGCCGGGAATCCTCCAGTAAGCAGAAAGCTTGATAAAAGGCTTATGACACCTGACAGAAATGAACCCTTGATAGAGTATCCGAAAGTAAACGCACTTTCCGCCACGGCAAAATCAGGTGATGTCTATGAGCTGAGTGCTGTAATTAATGATATAGGCTCCGGAATAAAGTCTATATCGGTTAAAGTTGATGACAATAAACCAATTAATCCTATTATAATTCAGGAAGGTTCGGTAACAGAAGGACTTGACAACTACTTTCGTATAATAAAGCGAAATTACTATTCCATACAGGGGGAATTGAAGGTACTTTTCAACCTGGGATTAGGCGATCATAAAATATATATCATTGTTGAAGATACTGCCGGTAATAGTAACCAAAAAATATCCATTCCATATAAAAGAGTTCCCGATATTACAGAATCAACACCTATTATTGACTATATAGTAGATCCGTACATTGAAACCAATGCGGATTATAGTATCACGATCGTTGCCACGGATACTCAGGCGTATATAACGGAGATAAAACTTAACGATACTTCTTATCCTGTTCCTCCAGCCCAATATGTAAGAAAACAGATAAAGCAGGATAAGCAAAGCAAGGTACAGACTCTTTCTTACACAGCCAAAGCTAAGAATCTTCTTGATACTGAAAGCAGTGTTTCCTTTAAAGTAAATATCTCAAATAATAATCCGCCCTTGGTGGATGTTCTTGCGGATAATGCGACCCCGAACTTTGGGGATATTGTAAATATAACTGTCAGGGCCACCGATGATCTTGGTCTAAGTCTTGTCAGGGTAAATCTTGGTTCTGAAAAGATTGCGGAGTATACAGCAAAGGATTTCATAAAGGATAAAGCAAACGGAAGTGTGCTCAATAAGACCATACAGTGGACAGCCAAGAACGGAACATTCAACATTGAAGCTATAGCTTTTGACATAAAAAACGCTTCCACTTCTTTTAAGAGAAATGCGTTTATAAAGGTTAACGATACCACACCTCCTGTTCTCAACGATCTTTACTTCAAGGTGAATGTCGGTGGAAGAGGAGGAGATATCAGAGATATTCTTTATAATGTCGAAGAAAGCACTTCTATAAAAAAGTTCAGTCTGGCAAAGGGAGATATAGTAAGGTTCTATGCACAGGCATGGGATAAAGAACAGCAGACTGATAAGTACTCGGGAGTATCAAGGGTTGTTTTCAGAGTTTTGGGCGGTTCTTCCGATATTTCCTATGATAGTATATACTCTTCAAACGATGACTGGTTTTACTCCAACGGTCAATGGACTGTTCCGGAGTCCGGAACTTACAGTATTTCTCTTACGTTGACCAATCAGCAGGGCATGGTAAGTACGTACGATAATTATGCCCGTATAGATGCAGCGGGAAGTTACGAAGATGTATATAGGCCAAAAATAAAAAATCTTTATGTAAACAGCACCAGCCCGAGCGCCGGTGTGAACGATATACGTATATCGGATACTGTTACTTCCGGAGCCATATTTGCCGATGATGGTAAGCTTAAGATAGTGCAGATAAAATTTTATAAATGGCAGGACTCCAATAATAACGGAATTGTTGATAACGGCGAGATCTCAGATATAAGGGAAAATCCATATCAGCTCAAGTATGTACAGTCTAATGAAAGTACCAATTATGGAAAGCAGGATAATCTATATCTTTCATGGATTGCTTCCACGCCCGGGAAGTTTGTTGCTTCCGCCGTTGCGACTAATACTCTCAATTTGACCAATTCAGCGACTGTTACGTTTGAAGTTCCCAATCAGTATCTTGACATAATCAAGCCTGAAATAACAACGCCTCCGCAATCCAGACAGATGGGAATACTTAATGATTTCTGGTCTGTGGAAGTTAACACCAATCTTGAATCAGATCTTAATGTCTATCTTTTCTCAGACGATAATGGAAACGGCATAATTGAAGAAACTTCGGAAACTTCTATGACAGTGAGAAAGCTAAAGGATCTGGTGGACTCTAAGGTTATTACCAAGATTATCAACGGCAACAAGACGTCTCTTAATGAGTACAGGTTCAATGTGAATCTCAGCGATAAAGATTTTCTTAATAATACCAAGTATCTTTTTGAAAAGACAGGGAGATACCGCTTTGTCTTTGAGGCAAGATTTCAGGATAAGCTTTCACGAAAGAGCGTAGACGTCATGATAACCGATCCGAAGCCTCCTGAACTCACCAGTATTACATGTGAACCCACAGGAACAAGTACCGTTGCCGGAAAAAGTACCTATAAGGTTTCTGACAGATTCTATGTACCTATAGTGTACTCGGCATCTGATCCTTTTTCAAAAAACAAAACAGATTTTGATCTTACTTTTAAAGCCGTTGCGTACGGCAATATAGATAAAGCGCAGATCATACTTCAGTCAGGTGAAGTGATTGAGGCACGGAGAGTTTCTGTGGCGGATATTCCTGACGGAACAGGAAGAAGAGAGTACACCTTTAATAAGGAGATAGAAGGGAGCAAGTTTCAGCAGCCTGTAGAAAGCAAGTTCACCATAAAACTTATTAAAAGTGATGCCGGAATAGGCGGTTCTTCTCAGAACGTTTCGACATACGACTACTATATTGTGCCGGTTGAGTTTAACAGACCTATTATAAACAATTATGAGTTTGCTCTTTCTTCTGAAATAAATGTCAAAAAATCTGAGGTTCCCAATAAAACATATATAATATATGCTGGGCAGGGACTTAATTTAAATGTATATAACCTTGATGTGGAGGATGATTTTGCCGTAGGAGGAGTATCAATATACTTTAAGGATAAGAGCGGTAGCATCCTTTCACCTGTTCCAATAAACAAAAATACCCTTTCAGCATTCGGAAACAGGAAAAGAATAGTTCGTGAAGACATAGTGAATGCCTTTGGTGCCGATGCCTTGTCCTCCAACTATACAGCTCCCAGTAAAGCCGATGAATACGAACTTATAATAAGAATAAAAGACAGATCGTATACTTATCTTGAGGATGCCAATATACTGGATAAGTTCCTGTTGTCGGGAGATGTAAACTATACTGAGGAAATTATAAACGTCAAGGTGGTTGACAGGACTCCCCCAGCAGTAAGCATGAGTATTCAGGGTAACACAAGGAACATAATAGAAACCCAGAACTTCTACACGGTAGTCAACATAGACGATAAGTTTGATATCGTCAAACCCGAGACTATAAACCTTTTTCTTATAATGCCAAACGGGCAGAGGGTCGGACCTCTTTCTCCTGTTACCGCAGATAAGCCTTATGATGGAACAGGTCCATATACCTTGGGTCGAAAAATACCGGAAGAGTATATAGGTATGGAAGGTCCTGCAAAGCTATACGTTACCTTTGATACCATAATAGCTACAAACGTTTCTTATGAAAAAAATCCACAGGATGTGATAATAGATATAGATAAAGACACAGAGTTCATATTTGATAAGCCTGTGAGGAAGATAAGCATGGTTCCTGACGGACATATCATTGAGAGTAAAGTAAGTGTATCAGGCAGAAAAGAAAATTATACTTATGATCTTAAAGATTCAGTAGTTTATATAGGCTACAAGAAAAGACCGGCTACTGCATGGACAGTTGTAAAGGCTACAAAGTATCAGGATAAAGTGGTGAAAGAGCTCGGAGATCTGGGAACAGGGATATACGATGTGTATGTCTATGCATATGATTATGCCGGCAATCTTTTCAAGAGCAGTACCACAACATTTGAAGTTGAAACTGTTCCTCCTGCAGTTTCAAGACTTATAGCCTCTGATCAGGATAGAAACAGCTTTGTGTTTGCATTTAAAACCAATCAGTTGTTTGACGAGGATATTGAAAAACCGTACCTTTCTATTACAGATAATTACGGTCTTTTCAAAGTGATTGCAGAATATGCAGTTAAGGCAGGCGGCTATGGACTTTTAGAAGTACCGTCATACTCTGCCAATCCTAAAGTGTATAATATTTATGAACCACAAAATCCCGAAAGCATAAAGACAGAGGAACGTCTTTACATAAGAGACTTTTTAAAGGGTGCGGTTGGAGGAGCCGATGCGTCGATAAATGAGGGAAACTGTATAGCTCTGAGGATAATTGCAACGGATCTGAACAACAATAATGCAGTATTTCCATACAAGATAAAAGACAGCGTTTACAACGATATAAAAATATTCAGGGATAACACAGCTCCATTGGACTTTTCGGGAAATAGCAACTTTAACTCAACCAACTATATGACCAAGACTAACAACAAGGTATATCTTACGGTTGATGATAATGTAAGTGTCGAAAAGCTTGAGATTCTTACCTTCAGCCGTGACAGCGGAGGCGGAACACTGCTACCCTTAGGAACCAAGTTCCAGCAGAACACCATCGTATTTGGGGCAAATGACTGGAAGTACGAAGCCTTTACCCCTCCGGACAATACGGAAGGAATATATGATCTGGTTCTTAAGGCTACGGACTTAGCAGGAAATTACAGAAATTCAACCATAAAAATAAATCTGGATACAAAGGTTCCGGTTCTCGATACTGCTTCGTTCAAAGTAGGTACTGTAACTCCGATTTCTGGTACTTACTATATTTCTGACGATGCTACCTCAGGAAATATAAGTTTCAATGTTCAGGACAGATTCATTTCTTCTTCTGTTGGCAGCGTTAATGCCATAATTGATGGTGTCACAGTCAGACCACTTGTAATAGGCTCTACGGATTCGACATTTAAGTCTGGGGCATCAATAAAGATTTCTGATGTACTGGTATCAGGTGAAAAAGAGTATACGATGAGTTTTGAAATTACCGATGGTGCAGGCAATAAAAGTGTTTGGCCCTCCAGTATAAGGATAAAGTACGATAAGTCAGCGCCAGTTCTTACAGCTGTTTCCGGCACTACAACACTAAGTGAATCATCCGTGTATGCATCAGGAGCTGATGCTATAAATATTAACTTTACTACAAATGAAACCATAAAGTACTACCGTGTGGACTATACAAGATCAGATGGCAATCCTGAAACTATAACCAAAGAAAATGTAAGCGTAAATACCTTCTCTGTCAGCAATGCTCTTACAGATGCTTCCGAAAGGACTATAAGTGTTTTGGTAACGGATCTTGCGGGAAATTCAAAAAGCTATTCTTACAAAGTAAAAAAATAACTTTTATCCAAAAAATATGCTCCCCTTAGAAGCAAAACTTCTCAGGGGAGCTTTTTAAAACCATTTTTTCTTTTTGAAATAAAAAAACATTCCAAAGCCTATCAAAAGTATAATCGAAGTAATCAGTACGACAGAAAGTCTTGAATCTAGTCCCGGCAGATATTTGAAGTTCATTCCGTAAAAACCCGTTAAAAAAGACAAAGGCATGAATATAGTTGATATCATCGTAAGAACTTTCATTATCTGATTCATCCTGTTGCTTACGTTGGAAAGATAAACATCAATCATTCCGGAAAAAATATCCCTGTAAGTTTCTATTGAATCGATAACCTGAACGGTATGGTCATATACATCTCTGAAATAAGAACGGTTGATTTTTTTATAAGATCGTTGTCGGCATGAGTCATGAGAGACATGACTTCCCGCAGAGGCCATACGGCTTTACGCAGGTACAGCATATCCCGCCTTGATCTGTCTATAATTTTTAGTGTTTCCCCAGTGGCGTTGTCTGTGAGAAGTTCTTCCAGAAATTCGATGTTATCCTCTATTTTTTCCAGTATATTGAAGTAGTTATCTACTATTGCATCTATAATAAGGTATGCAAGATAGTCAGTCTGCAGCTTTCTTGCTTTAGATTTACCGGAAGAAATTTTTTGTCTTATATTTTCAAAAACATCTCCTTTTTTTCCTTCCTGAAAGGTGATGACAAAATCCTTTCCTAAAATAATGCTCACCTGCTCTATGCATGGAGCGCTGGTTTTTTCATCGAAACTGAGCATTTTCAGAACCATATATATATAGCTGTCATACTCTTCGAGTTTTGAACGCTGGTCAGTATTTGAAATGTCCTCCAATGTGAGAGGATGGATTGAAAACATTTCTCCTATGGCAGATATAGTATCATTATCAGTTATCTCTTCAACATTTATCCATTTAATGGTTTGCTTGTGCATAGAGCTTTGGATTTGAGTAATGCTGTCTGCATGAACGGAGCTGTAGAACTGTTCAGAGTATTCTATTAGCTCAATATTAATGTTTTTTTCATTGCTATCAATCAAGACGGGCACCTCCGGCATTAAGATATTAATATATTTATATAAAGTTAATCACGAAGAAAAATTAATTATGTCTAATTATATCGGATTATTTTGTTGATTTTTTAAAAGGAGGAAGTATGATCTACAAAGATATTGAGCTATCAGACAAACCACTTTTTGAAGGTTATTGCAATATTGTTCCGAACGAGCTTTCCGACTATGTTTTTACAACTTTGTTTATGTGGAAGGATACCTATAATATAAAGTATACCATTTTTAAGGATTGGCTGGTTATGAGAATGGCGCTTCCCATGGAAAAAGAGATCTTTCTTATGCCAAAGGGGAAAGGCGATATTAAAGAAGTAATGAATTTTATCGAACAACAGTCTAAAGATATGGACATACCGTTCAGAATTTTTGCGGTTTCGGCTGCCGAAAAACAGGCCATAGAAGAATCTATGCCGCAAAGATACAGCATAACACCATGCAGGGACTACTTTGACTATGTCTATTCGGTAAAAGATCTTATATCTCTTTCGGGAAAGAAGTATCATGGAAAGAAAAATCACCTGAATACTTTTATGGCCAATGACGGGATTTCATATGAAAACATCTCCTCCGAAAATCTGGATCAGGTAGTCCAAGCAGAAGAAGAATGGTGTAAAAAACATGATTGTGGGAAAGGGGAAACGGATCTGAAGAGTGAAAAGATTGCCATATTCCGTGCTCTGGAAAACTTTGACAAGCTTGGACTTACTGGAGGCATACTCAAAATTTCAGGAAAAATAGTAGGATTTACTTTTGCCGAACCTATATCCGGCGATACAGTTCTAATACATATCGAAAAGGCCGATCCCGATACTAAAGGAGCTTACACAGCGATAAATCAGGTTTTTCTTGAAAAGCAATGGAAGCATATGAGTTATGTTAACCGTGAAGAAGATCTTGGATTAGAAGGACTCAGAAAGGCCAAGGAATCATATCATCCTGTTAAAATGATTGAAAAATACGGCTGTGAGCTTAATGATAAAGTATAGCGGCATTAAGAAAAAATATCGTGATATAATGATATTATTGATATTTTTAATGTAATGGGAGGATGATTACCATGAAAGGAATGGTTGTCGGTTCTTGGATAGAAACTTGGAAGAAACTTTACGGGGAAAAAGCTGTAGATTCGGCCATGCAGCGTGTCGGGATAGAAAAAGACAGGGTCTTTACGCCACTGGAAGATGTTCCGGATGCTGATGTTTATAATATGCTTGAAGTTTTTCTTAAGTCCAGCGGAAAAACCCGTGACGAAGTACTTAAAGAAACCGGAAAGGAAAATATTTATCAATTTTACAGATACTATCCGAATTTTTTTAAGAAGACGAGTCTTCTTTCGTTCATGTCGGCGATGAACGATGTGCATGCTTCACTTACACGCAGAATGAAAAATGCAAGACCTCCGTTGCTTGACTTTGAAATAATCGGCGATAATGAAGCAACCATAAGGTACAGTTCTTTCAGAGATATGCGTGCATACTTTTTGGGACTGCTGGAAGGATCATCCAAGTACTTCAACGATCCCATTGTGTACGAAATTGTCGAACAGAGTTCCGATTCAAAAGGTTCATTTATAAAAGTAAAGGTGAAAGCCTCCAAACCTTATGCAAGGATAAAAAAGATGACTTTTTTCAGTATACTAAGCCTGGGTATATTTAAATCCATGCTATCTTCATCTGCTTTTCATATAACCATTCTTACCTTCATTCTTTCTTTGGTATTTGGCATGCTTACTGACAATACCATGATTTCCGCAGCGCTTACCGCAGTAAGTGCCGGATTGGTGCTTTTTGTAGCAGGAAAGTACTTCGAAAAAGGTCTTTTGAACATAAAGCAGGCAATGAGAAATATGCGTGAAAAGGATTTTGAAAAGCCTGTTTTGATAAAAGGAGAAAGGGAGCTGAAAGAGCAGAGTGATGAGCTTAACGGTCTGAGACAGGATATGACCAAGATGTTCATCGACGTTATGGGTGATGTTGAAGAGGTTGATGTATTCAGCTCAAAAGTAGCTCAGAAAGCCAGAGATATGCAAAATCTTGCCGATACTATGGGAGAGCTTGTATCACAGGTAGCTGACAGCTCTGTTCAGATAACCAGTGATGCTGAATCGATATCCAACATAGTGGATTCAAACGTAGGTTCGATAAGAAATATAATTTCCCAGCAGGGAATAATGGTTAAGTCACTCGATGAGGCTGTAAAGAAAATTACAGGTTCCTCCGAAAAGGTAGAAGAGTCATCTCAGGATATATTCCAGATGAGCAATAGGTTTAATGAGCTTGTGGGAGTCGGA
>Ga0116177_10003416_pt1 | contig 11654 bp, 8 predicted proteins | sample AD_STIC10_MetaG_FD_89750 | JGI IMG/M metagenome (GOLD analysis project Ga0116177, IMG submission 89750) | Active sludge microbial communities of municipal wastewater-treating anaerobic digesters from USA - AD_STIC10_MetaG | ecosystem: Engineered > Bioreactor > Anaerobic > Digestate | place: USA...
ACGGTCCGGCGGCGGTGAAGATGGCCGTGGACATGGCGAAGGAAGGCCTTGCGAAAAAAGAAGAAGTCGTGATGCGTGTCACGCCGGCCCAGTTGGACGAACTGCTTCATCCGATGGTGGATCCGAAAGCGGAAAAGAGCGCCCAAGTGATCGCGAAAGGACTGCCGGCGGGACCCGGCGGTGCGACGGGGATGGCGGTTTTCACGGCCGATGACGCTGAGGCGTGGGGCAAGCAGGGGAAAAAGGTTATTTTGGTCCGGGAGGAGACTTCACCGGAAGACGTTCACGGCATGCATTCCGCGCAGGCTATTTTGACCGGGAAGGGCGGCATGACGTCCCATGCGGCACTGGTCGCGAGAGGCTGGGGGAAATGCTGCATCGTCGGTTGCAGCGCGATTCATATCGACGGAGCCGGCAAGCAGTTCAGCATCGGAGGCATTGTGGTCAAAGAAGGTGACTGGATCACGCTCAACGGCACGAAAGGCAATGTTTATCTCGGACAGCTGCCGCTGGTCGAGCCGGACATGGAACGCGATGTGACGTTCAAAAGTTTCATGAAAATATGCGATGAACTCCGGGTGTTGAGGATCCGGACCAACGCGGACCGGCCGGAGGACGCTTCCGTGGCCCGGAAATTCGGCGCGGAGGGGATCGGACTTTGCAGAACGGAGCACATGTTCTTCGATCCGGCCCGCATCAAGTCGATGAGGAAGATGATTTTGGCCGAGACGCTGGAAGACCGGAAGGCGGCGCTGGCGGAGCTTTTACCGTATCAGCGGGAGGACTTCAAAGGGATTTTGAAGGCGATGGAGGACTTGCCGGTGATTATCCGTCTCTTGGATCCTCCGCTTCACGAGTTCCTGCCTCAGGAGGACGAGAAAAAACAGGAGCTGGCCCGGGAATTGGGGATTTCCCTCGAAAAACTCGAGAACCGGATCCAGAAACTGCATGAATTGAACCCCATGCTGGGACACCGGGGATGCCGGCTCGGTATTACCTATCCGGAAATCACCGAAATGCAGGTGCAGGCCCTTTTTGAAGCCGCGGCGGAGTTGACGAAGGAAAAGGTTAAAGTTTTCCCGGAGGTGATGGTGCCGGTGGTCGGGACGCGGGCCGAGATCAAGAACCAGTACGACGTGATCAAAAACAAGATCGAAGAGGTCCGGGCCCGCTACGGGGTGAAGCTCCATTATATGATCGGGACGATGATCGAAATCCCGCGCGCGGCTATTGTCGCCAATCAGATCGCCGAAGTCGCGGAGTTTTTTTCCTACGGGACCAATGATCTGACGCAGATGACGTTCGGGTATTCCCGGGACGATATCGGGAGTTTTCTCCCCGATTATCTGGAAAAAAAGATTCTGCCCAAAGATCCGTTCCAGTCCATCGATCGCGAAGGAGTCGGTTCTTTGATCGCTTTGGGGATCGAGCGGGGCCGTTCGACCCGGCCCGATCTCGAAGTCGGAATCTGCGGAGAGCACGGGGGCGATCCGGACAGTATTCATTTCTGTCACGACGTGAAAATGAATTACGTGAGTTGTTCTCCCTACCGGGTTCCGATCGCCCGTCTGGCCGCGGCTCAGGCGGCGGTCTGCGAGAAAACGCGGAAAAAGTCGAAGTAAACGCATCCGTTTTTTCCGGAATCCTTTCCGGAAATGCCCCAAACGGATTCGCGGCGGGGGAGGGGATCCCCCGCCGCGTGACGTTTCGGAAACGTGAGGGGGAAATCGTCGTTCTTTTAATCGGTGTGTGGGAACCCTGCGGAGGTTGTTCGAAAAAGGCAGAACGGGCCCGGCTCAAGGGAAGGGTTGTTTTTGCCGAGATTTTAGTATATGGAAAAAATGGCCAAATCCAGGAAAAAACCAATTCGTAAAAAACGTTCCGCCAAGGGCCGGAATCCGGTCCGGCGGAAGCCCGTGAAACGCGCCAGGAAGAAACCTCTTGCCGCAAAGCCGCATCGGGTTTCCCGGCATGCAAAAAAAGCCCCGACTCCGAAACTCCCCGCCGAGACAAAAGCCTCCGCTTCCGAGAACAACCGATGGGAGGAAATCGATACGACCCGCGAAGCCTCTCCGATGCAGATTTACCTGAAACAGATCGAGAAAATTCCGCTCCTGACTCCGGAAGAGGAGATTGAACTCGGGAAGAAAATCAAGACGGGGGGCCGAGGGGCCAAAGAAGCCCGGCACCGGATGATTCAGAGCAATCTGAGGCTGGTCATCAGCATCGGGAAACGCTACGCGAATATGGGGCTTCCGTTTTCCGACCTGATTGAGGAGGGGAATATCGGCCTGATGCGGGCCGTGGACAAATTCAACTACAAACGCGGATACCGTTTTTCGACCTACGCTTCCTGGTGGATCAAGCAGGCCATCATGCGGTCGCTGTCCAATCACGGGAAAACCATCCGTGTTCCGGTCTACATGTATGATTTGATTTCGCGATGGCGCAAGGTGCGGGACAAGCTGATGCAGAAACTGGACCGCATTCCCACGCGCAAGGAAATCGCGAAAGTGATGAAGATTCCGATCGCAAAAGCAAGAGACATCGAAAACCTCGTGACCCGGCCCAGTTCGCTCAATATGCCGCTCAGTATCGACGGGAGCGCCGAATTGATCGACGTGATCGAAGACGAGTCCTCGGATCAACAGCAGCAGATGGTCGACGAGCTGTTCAAGACGCAGCGGATCGACAAACTGCTTTCCTATGTGGATGAGCGGGAGCGGGAAATCCTGCTTCTGCGCTTCGGTCTGAAGGAAGGAGAACACCGGACGCTTGAAGAGGTCGCGAAACGTTTCGGGGTGACCCGGGAACGTGTCCGGCAGATCGAGCATGCGGCGTTGAGTAAAATCCGGGCGCGCGTAAAAATGGAGCAGGATAAACTGGAAGACTATGTCTACTGAGAAAAAATTGCTGGCCCAAAATCGTTTAAAAGAATTCATCCGCGATATCCCCGATTTTCCGAAACCGGGGATTATCTTCAAGGACATCACTCCGCTTCTTCAGAATGCGCTGGCGTTTGAATCCACCATTTCGCTTCTGGCAAATCGCTTTGAGGGCAAAGAAGTCGATCAAATCGCCGGGATTGAATCCCGGGGATTCATTTTTGCGGCTGCCCTGGCGTTGCAAATGAAAAAAGGCTTTGTGCCGGTCCGCAAAAAAGGGAAGCTTCCCTGGAAAACCCACCGGGTCTCCTATCAGCTGGAATACGGGGAGGATGTCCTGGAGATCCATCAGGATGCCGTCTGGGAAGGGGCCCGCATTCTGCTGATCGACGATGTCCTGGCAACCGGGGGGACGGCCCAGGCGGTTACGGGATTGATCCGGAAAGTCGGCGGGATCGTGTCCGGCGTAGGGGTGGTGATTGAACTTGCCTTTTTGAACGGCCGAGATAAGTTGGAAGGGCTTGAAACCCATTCGCTGATTCAGTATTGACTTACGGAAGGAAATCTTTTAAGGTGAAGGCAGAGGGGTCGGGATTCCGACCCCTTGTTTTTTTAATCAAAACATTCGAAACCCTTGACTTTACCGCCACTTAGAATTCAAGTATAATTGCCGGACTGATTTATAGGACATTTAAGGATGTTAAGCATTTGGGTCAACGGGGAAAAAAAAGAAGTTAATGAAAAAATGAGCCTGTCCGATTATTGAAGAGTCTGGGAGTGGATTCTTCGTCGGTGGCGGTTGAGCGCAACCGTGAAATTGTTCTCCGGGACCTCTATCCGTCGGTCCGTTTGGGGGAGGGGGACCGGATTGAGGTGGTGCATTTTGTCGGGGGCGGATGACTTTCGTCGGTTTGAAGGGGATCAACGATGCCGGGTAAAACGAAAACAAAGAAAGCAAAGCAGGACAAAAAGAGTTTGGTGATCGTGGAATCGCCGTCGAAGGCGAAAACGATCAACAAGTTTCTCGGACGGGATTTTTACGTGGAAGCTTCCATGGGCCATGTGAGAGATCTTCCCCGCAGCAAGCTGGGCGTCAATCTCGAAAGCAATTTCGAACCGCATTATGTCATTCCCACAAAATCCAAGAAGACGGTGACCAAGCTCAAGAAAATGGCCAAGAAGATGGGATCGATATTTCTCGCGCCCGATCCCGACCGCGAAGGGGAGGCCATCAGCTGGCATCTGGCCGCTATTTTTCAATCGGAAGAGCATCCCATCAAGCGGGTGGTGTTCAATGAAATCACGCGGGATGCGGTCCGGAAGGCTTTTGAGAAACCCAGGGATATCGATCTGAATCTGGTCAATGCCCAACAGGCCCGCCGGGTGATGGATCGCATCGTCGGCTATCTGCTGAGTCCGCTGTTATGGAAAAAAGTGAGATCGGGGCTGAGCGCCGGGCGGGTCCAATCCGTCGCGCTCCGTCTGATCTCGGAGAAAGAAAACGAGATCCGCGCGTTCAAGCCCGAGGAGTATTGGACGATTGAGGCCGCGCTTTCCTCCAAGCGCGAAGGCGTCCGAGAATCAAAATTTCTGGCGAAGCTCGACAAGATCCGGAATGAAAAGGCGAAAATTTCGAATGCGGCGGAAGCCCAGGCCCTGAAGGAGATTCTGGAAAAAGAAATTTTTCACGTGGCCGACGTGGAGGAAAAGGAGCGCCGGAGGAAGCCCCTGGCTCCGTTTACGACGAGCAAGATGCAGCAGGAGGCCTACACGAAACTGGGTTTCACGGCGGCCAAGACCATGCAGATCGCGCAGCGGCTTTATGAGGGGATCGATTTGGGGCCCGACGTAGGGACCGTCGGATTGATTACGTATATGCGAACGGATTCCGTCCGGGTGGCCGAGGATGCCATTGTTGACGTCCGGCGGTTCATCGGGAAAAAGTACGGGGAGGAATATCTGCCGTCCGAGCCGAATGTTTTTAAGTCGAAAAAAGGCGCTCAGGACGCCCATGAAGCGATCCGTCCGACCGCCACGGAGCGGATTCCGGATTCGGTCCGGAAATATCTTTCGCAGGATGAATGGAAACTTTACCGGCTGATTTGGAGTAAATTCGTTTCTTCGCAGATGAATGAAGCCATCGACCGGATGATCGGAGTGTCCATTCTTGCGGGGGCCGATTATGCGTTCCGGGCAACGGGGATGCAGAATATTTTCCCGGGGTTTTCCGTCGTTTACAACGAATGGACGCCGGACGAACCGGCTCCCGGCGAAGAAAAGAAGGAGCCCGACGGAGAAGAAGAACCCGAGGTGTTTGAACTCCCCGCTCTGCAGAAAGGGGAAGAATTGAATACGCACGAGATCCAGAGCGCCCAGCATTTCACAAAACCCCCCGCGCGCTATAACGACGCTTCCCTGGTCAAAACGCTGGAAGAGAAAGGCATCGGCCGGCCCAGCACGTACGCCCCGACGATTCATACCCTGCTGGCGCGCCATTACGTGGAGCGGAAGTCGGGGGCGTTGATCCCCACGGAATTGGGGCAGCTGGTGACGGATCTTTTGCTGAAACACTTCGAAAAAATCGTCGATTATGACTTTACCGCGGACATGGAAAACGAACTCGACAAAGTCGAGGAAGGGGAATTGGATTGGGCGACGGCCGTGAAAGAATTTTACGAGCCTTTTCAGAAGGATCTGGAAAAGGCCCGGGAGACGATGGAAGACATGCGGCAGGAGCCCATCGTGACCGAACACAAATGCGATATTTGCGGGAAGGTCATGGTGATCCGGCAGGGGCGTTTCGGAAGATTTCTGGCTTGTTCCGGATTTCCCGAGTGCCGCTACACCCGTTCGATTCCGACCGGGTTTCGCTGCCCGAACGAAGGCTGCGACGGGGAGATGGTCCAGCGCCGGTCGAGGAACGGACGGCGATTTTACGGCTGCTCCCGGTATCCGCAATGCCGGTATGTCGCTTCTGAATTACCCAAGCCCCCCGGGTCTCAAACGGCGCCGGGAACGGCGGAGAACGTTTCGGGGGCCGTTCAGGAGAAAGATGCTTCGCAATCATCTTGAAGATTTTTTCGCCTCGCTGCAGGCGAAAAACGCTTCGCCCCATACGGTCACGAATTATAAAATTGACCTGAGGGAGTTTTCCGGCTTCGCCAAAGACCGGCCCCTGAAGGAAATCGACTACCTGTTCATCAGGAAATTCCTCGCTTTTCTGACCGAGAAGAAATATTCAAAGAGTTCCATCGCGAGGAAACTTTCCTGCCTCCGTTCTTTTTTCAAATTCCTCGTCCGCGAGGAGGTCGTCGAGAATAATCCGTCGGCGGGATTGGCGACCCCCAAGCGGGAGAAAAAACTTCCCCACTTTCTCGAGGTCCAGGAAATCGAGAGGCTTTTGGATTCGATCGAAGGAGATGCGTTTGCCTCAAGACGGGACCGGGCGATTCTCGAAACCTTGTACAGTTCCGGCATCCGGGTGAGCGAACTGGTCGGATTGAATTTTTCCGAGGCCGATTTTCTGGGGGGCGTCTTGAGGATTCGCGGCAAGGGGAAGAAAGAACGGCTGGTCCCCCTCGGGAAAAAAGCCCAGGAGGCGCTTGAGGCGTATCTCGAGAAGAAGCCTTCCGGGAAGGGCGTTTCGTCGGACGCGGTTTTCCTCAACCGCCGGGGCACGCGGCTCACGGACCGGAGCGTGCGGCGGATCCTCCTGAAATACGCCCGGAAAATCGGACTCGGAAAGGAAATTTTTCCTCACATGCTCCGGCACAGTTTCGCGACGCACCTTCTGGACCGCGGGGCGGATCTCCGGAGCGTTCAGGAACTTCTGGGGCATGAGAGCCTTTCGACGACCCAGATCTACACGCATGTGACGACCAAGCGGCTCAAAGAGGTGTATGATGCCGCGCATCCCCGTGCTTGAATGGAGGCGCGATGAGATTCTTCTATGACTTGGCGTTTTCCGTTTTTGCCGTGAGTTATTTCCCTTTTTTCCTGAAACGGCTCAAGGAAGAGAAGGAAAAAAAACGCCTTTTGCGCGAGCGGATGGGAATTTTTTCCCCCGAGTTTCTCGGCCGGGTGAAATCCGCCAGAACGGTCTGGATCCACGCGGTCAGCGTGGGGGAAGTGTATGCCGTGAAACCGCTGGTCGAAGAATTGAACCGATGCCTCCCCGGACGGCTGGTCGTGATTTCCACCGTGACGCCGACCGGGCAGGCGACCGCGAAAAAATTTTTTCCGGGGAATCCCGTGTTTTATTTTCCGTTTGATATCAGCGTGATTGTCGGGAGGGTCCTCGGTGCCCTTTCCCCCGAGCTGATCCTTCTGGCCGAGACCGAGTTATGGCCCAACCTGATTACGGAAGCCGCCCGGCGCGGGATCCCCGTCGGGATTGTCAACGGAAGGCTTTCCCCGAGGTCCTATTCCCGGTACCGGCTGATCCGGCCTCTGATGAAGGGCCTTCTCGGGAAGATCGCGTTTCTGCTCGTGCAGTTTCCGGGTGACGCCGAACGGTTTGTTTCACTGGGCGCGCCGTCGGACCGGGTCACGGATACGGGAAATATGAAGTTTGATTTTATCGGGGAGGAAGCCGATCCCCGGATGAGGGCATGGGGCGAGCGCCTGAAAGCGGCGGGGAGAAGGCTGATCGTGGCGGGCAGCACGCATCCGGGAGAAGACGAACTTTTGCTGGATGTCTTCCGCAGGCTTCGGCCGGAAAATCCGAAATTGTGTCTGGTCCTTGCGCCGAGGCACATCCGCCGCTCCGATGAAATCGAGATTGCGGCGGGACGCGCGGGCGTTTCGTCCCAGAGAATTTCGGTCCTGAAGGAGATTCCCGGCGAGATGCCGGACGTCTTGATTCTGGATGTGCTGGGGGAATTGAAAAACTGGTATTCCGTCGCCGATGCCGCGGTGGTGGGCGGAAGTTTTATCCGGCACGGGGGGCACAATCCGATTGAGGCGGCCATTTTCAGGAAACCGATTATTTCGGGCCCCTGCGTGTTTAATTTCCAGGCCGTTTATGAAAAATTTCTGGAAAAACAGGCCGTGCTGATCGCGAAAGACGGCGGGGAGCTTTGCGGAAATTTAGCGAAGATTCTGAAGGATGAAAATTTCGCGAAAGCGCTCGGGATCGCGGCTTTCCAGGTGGTAAAAAGCCTGCAGGGGGTCACGAGAAAAAATGCGGAATATGTCGAGAAGTTCCTGCGGGAGCGTCCGCGGAACTCCCCGGAGGGCGGGAAACCATGGCGCGCCTGACGGACTATTTTCTTTCGGTGATCGAAGGCTCCCGGCAGAGTTTGGATGCCCGGTTCCTGAGAGGCGTTTTACGCGGCGGGAGTCTTTTTTACGGCGCGGGGAGCGCCATGACCCGGGCGCTTTATGAGTCGGGGAGCTTTCCGAAAAAAAGGCTTTCTGTCCCGGTCGTGAGCGTGGGGAATCTGACGTGGGGAGGGACGGGAAAAACGCCTTTTGTGGCCGAGCTCGTGAAGCGGGTTTTGGCCGCGGGCAAGATGCCGCTGGTTTTGATCCGGGGATACGGGAATGACGAATCGAAAATGCTTCGGGAGAATTTTCCCTCCATCCGGGTGGGAGTCGGGAGAGACCGGGCCCGGGTCGCGGAGCGTTTCCTCCGGGATTCTAAAATCGATCTGGTGATCTGTGACGACGCCTTTCAGCATTGGCGTCTGGCCCGGGATTGGGACATTGTCATGATGAACGGGCGCTCGCCGGAAGGGAACGGCTTTCTGATCCCCCGCGGGAGTTTGCGGGAACCTGTCAGCGCGTTGAGGAGGGCCCACAGCGTCGTGCTGACGCACACAGAAGGGATGAACCCGTCTGAAATCGGGAGGCTTTGGGAGAGAATCCGGTCGATTTCACCCGGTATCGATTGCATCGAGGCGGCCCACAGGCCCCTGTGCTTTTGCCGCCCCTTTACGGGAGAAACCAGGCTTCCCGAATCATTCCGGGGCGTTCGGGCGGCCGTGCTTTCGGGAATCGGGTTCCCGGTTTCGTTCCGGAAGACACTGGGAGAGGTCGGCATTGAGACGGTGAAATTTTTCGAATTTCCGGATCACCATCACTTCCGGAAGACCGAACTGTTTGAGATCCGGGATTTTCTGGGACGGAGCGGCGTGACCGAGTTGATCACGACCGAGAAGGATTTTTTCCGGGCAAGCGAATCGTTTCGCGGGATCTTAAATCCCTGGGTGCTGAAGATGGAATTGCGGATCATTCAAGGGGGAGAACGGTTGGCGGAACGACTGGCCGGATTGCTGGAAGGGAAGCGTTTGACGAATCCGGGAGCCGTCACGTGAAACGGCGTTCGGGGGAATTCGGGGATTTTGCGGCATTGTGGCTTTTGAAACTCATTTCCGGCCTGCTTCAGGCTTTGCCCTTGAAACTTGCCCTCGGACTCGGCGCTTGGGTGGGCCGGCTCGCTTACCGGGTCCGTTCCCGGAAAGGGGTTTCCTACCTGAATCTCAAGGCCGCTTTTGAGGGCGTCTACTCACCGCGGGAGATGCGGCGGATTGCCGGAAATAGTTTTGCGAATTTCGGCCGGTCGGTTGCCGAAATTCTCCGGTTTCCGAAAATGGATCAGCGTTATATCGATGCCCATGTCCGGGTCCCTCACGTGAAACGCATCGATGAGGCCCTGGCGAAGGGAAAGGGCCTTATTTTTCTGACGGCCCATTTCGGGAATTGGGAACTGCTGTCGGTTATTTCCTGCTTTTACCGCTATCCGCTCAAAGTGCTGGCCCGGGATCAGAAGCCGAAACGGCTCAATGAATTTTTGAACGGCCTGAGGACGTATCACGGGGCCGAACAGATCGGAAAAGGGGCTTCCGTCCGGGAGTTGATCCGGGCGCTTCGGAACGGCTCTGTGGTGGGAGTGGTCGGAGATCAGGGAAGTGACCGGGAAGGCGTTCCGGTGAAATTTTTAGGAAGAATCACGACTGCGCCCCCCGGCCCTATCGCGATCGCTCAGAGAACCGGATGCGCCGTGCTGCCGGTTTTCAGCGTCCGGGAAAACGGGACCGATCATCTGGTTCACGTTCTTCCCGAAATCAAAATTTACGATGCGTCGGGCGAGCCGCTTCCGATCCGGGAAAAACTTCAGGAATATTACTCGACTCTGGAAGCGTTTGTCCGCCGGTATCCCGACCACTGGCTTTGGGAGCACAAACGCTGGAAACACTGTTTCACCAAAACGTTTCTTTTTCTCTGTGACGGCAAAGCCGGACATGAGTCTTCGCTGAAAGCGGTGGCGGATATTTTGGGCGAGGCGGCGGAGGAGCGCGGCTGTCAATTCCGTTTTAAATTTCAGCCGGTCCGGTATCGAAGCGCGTGGCATCGGTTCGCGCTGACCGGGCTTTGTTTTTTTCTGAGGCCTTGGATACGGGGACGTCTTGCATGGCTCCGGTTTTTTCTGAAGGATGAGTGCTGGCCGGAGCTGGCGTCCTGCTATGCCGATTTCACGGTTTCCTGCGGGTCTTCTCTTCTGCCGGTGCATGCTTGGGTCGCCCGGGAAAACAAGGCCAAGACCGTTGTGCTGATGAAACCGCCGTTTCCGTTCCGGCGGAGCCGGTACGACTTGGTGATCGCGCCCCGGCATGACGCGCCGGTGAAAGCGCGGCATGTTCTCTACACCGAAATGATGCCGAATCTCGTGACGGAAAAACTGCTTTGCGCGGAAGGAGAGCGGTTGAAAAACGAGCAGAGGCTTGCCGATGCGCCGTACGTCAGTTTTTTTGTCGGCGGGGACACGCGGGATTATGCGCTTCGGCGCGATAAAATCGGCGGGGCGATCGAGAAGCTTCTCGAGGTTTCGCGGGAAAGCCGTTTTAAAATTCTGCTGACGACTTCCCGGCGGACCCGGACCGAGATCGAATGTTTGATCAAGGAAAAATGCGGCAGCGGCACTTCATTCCCGTTGGTTGTGATCGCGAACGAAAAAAACATCCCGAATGTTTCTTACGGGATGCTGGGGCTTTCGCGGGCGGTTTTTGTCACCGAAGACAGCGTCGCGATGATTTCGGAGGCGGTCTGCTCGGGAAGGCCGGTTTTTGTTTTAAAAGCCGGCACCGGCAATCTTCCGGAAAAACACCGCCGTTTTCAGGAAAATCTTTCGGAGAAAGGACTGGTACGGATTTTGGATCCCATCGACATCAGCGGGTCCTGTTTTGTCCCCGGCCGTTCAGAGAGCAAAGGCGCGGAGCTTTCCCGGGAAATCCGGGAAGGGATCAAGGAAAAGATATTAAAAATCTTGTAAGATCGAACACGATCTATTATCCTGAACTTTTAAATTTATAATATTTCTACATCAAATTCTACTGACGAATGCATCGGAAACGGCAATGAAAATTTTACAGATGCTGCCCGCCCTGAGATCGGGAGGGGTGGAAACGGGAACGGTTGATGTGGCGCGTGCCCTGAAGAAAATGGGGCATGAAGTTTTCGTGATGTCTTCCGGGGGCGGGATGGTCAAAGAACTGGTCAAAGCGGGGATCCCGCATATTACTCTTCCCGTCCACCGAAAAGCCCTGACGTCTCTTCTGCTGGTGAAAACCGTCCGGGATTTCATTGTCCGGAACCGGATCGACATCGTCCACGCGCGGAGCCGGGTTCCGGCATGGATCGGGTTTTTGGCCGCGCGGCGGACCGGCGCGGTTTTTGTGACGACCTGCCACGGATATTATTCGACTCACGCGATGAGCCGTGTGATGGGTTGGGGGAAAGAAGTGATCGTGATTTCCAAGATTATCGGGA
>Ga0116177_10003421_pt1 | contig 11640 bp, 11 predicted proteins | sample AD_STIC10_MetaG_FD_89750 | JGI IMG/M metagenome (GOLD analysis project Ga0116177, IMG submission 89750) | Active sludge microbial communities of municipal wastewater-treating anaerobic digesters from USA - AD_STIC10_MetaG | ecosystem: Engineered > Bioreactor > Anaerobic > Digestate | place: USA...
ATCCGGCTCGACCCGGGCCTGGCCTTCGGCACCGGGACGCACCCGACGACCCGCATGTGCCTGCGCTGGACGGCGCGCCATGCGCCGGCACCCGGCCGGGAATGGTCTCGCGTGCTCGACTACGGTTGCGGTTCGGGCATCCTCGCGATCGGGGCGGCGCTGCATGGTGCGCGGAACATCGTCGCCGTCGACATCGATCCGGCGGCTGTCGAGTCCACGCGCCTGAATGCGCAGGCCAACGGCGTCGTGTTGAGCGCCGGTCTGCCGGACCTCGCCCGCGGGGCGCACGATCTCGTCTACGCGAACATCCTGGCCACGCCGCTGAAGCTGCTGGCGCCGCTGCTGTGCGCACACGTGGCGCCGGGTGGACACCTGGTGCTCGCCGGGATCCTGGAACGCCAGGCCGATGAACTGGTCCAGGCCTATGCCCCCTGGCTGCCCCTGGAGGTCAGCGACGGCGAAGACGGCTGGATCCTGATGACGGCGCGGCGCGGCGCTTGAGCGGGCGGAAGCTCCGACGTCCATGAGTCTCGCCACGCGTTGCACGACCTGCGGCACCGTCTTTCGCGTGGTGCAGGACCAGCTCAAGGTGTCGGAAGGCTGGGTGCGCTGCGGCCGCTGCAACGAGGTCTTCAACGCCCTCGAAGGACTCTTCGACCTCGACCGCGACACGCCACCCGACTGGGTGCCGACCGGCGCGCCCCTGCCCCCCGAACCGGCCTCCCCCGGGTCGCCCGCCGCGCACCCGGCTCGCCTTCCCGGCCGGGAAGGCGAGCCGGTGGACGACGGTGGGACGACGGTCGAGCATCGGCCGCTGTCCGGCGTGCCCGAGCCCCTTGCGTCCATGGCCTCGACGGTGGGCGTGCCGGAACCCGCGGCGGACCCAGGCTCGCCCATCGGCATCGACCGCGGCCCCGACCCGGCCGTCGAAGCCGACGAACCTCTGGATCCCATGCCCGCGGCGTTTCCGCCGATCGAGGACAACGAGGCGCCGGCCTTCATTCGGCATGCCGACCGTCGCGCTCGGTGGCGCAGCCCGCGCGCACGCGTGGCGCTGTCCGCGGCGGCCCTACTGCTGGCCGGCGGGCTCTCGCTTCAGGCGGTCCACCACTTCCGGGACCTGGCGGCGGCACGCTGGCCCGCGGCGAAGGGACTGCTGCAGTCCTGGTGCGAGATCGCGGGCTGCACGCTCGGCACGCCTCGCCGCATCGAGGACATATCGGTTGAAAGCAGCGGCCTGACGCGTGCCGGAGAGTCGACGGACACCTTTCGGCTCAGCGTGACCCTGCGCAACCGGGCCGCCCTGGCCCTGGCCCTGCCGTCGGTGGACCTGACGCTCACCGATGCCGGCGGCGCCACGGTGTCACGACGGGCTCTCGGCGGGGCGGACTTCCGCGCCGTCTCGGCGACAATCCCGGCCTCGTCCGAGGTCCACTTGCAGTTGCTGCTGACGGTCGCAGGCAAGCGGGTCACGGGCTACACGGTTGAACTCTTCTACCCCTGATCGCACCGTCGCCGGCCGGCGCGTGGCGAATCGACCCCAACCTTCGGAGCCTCCATGGCAGCACTGATCTGCGGATCGCTGGCGTTCGACACGATCACGACCTTTCCGGGCCGCTTTGCACAGCAGATCCTGCCTGACCAGGTCCACATCCTGAACGTGTCCTTCCTGGTGCCCACCCTGCGCCGGGAATTCGGCGGTTGCGCGGGCAACATCGCCTACACGCTCAGCCGCCTGGGCGGCGACCCCCGGGTGATCGCCGCGGTCGGCGCGGATGGCCAGGACTACCTGCGTCGTGTCCAGTCCTGGGGTGCGTCGACAGACCACGTGCGGGTGATCGAGGACAGCTACACCGCGCAGGCGATCATCATCACCGACGTCGAGAACAACCAGATCACCGCCTTCCACCCGGGTGCGATGCAACATGCCCACCGCATCGACGTGCCGACGGGTGGAGACATCCGCCTGGGGATCATTGCCCCCGACGGACGCGACGCCATGCTGCTGCACGCGGCGCAGATGGTCGACGCCGGCATTCCGTTCATCTTCGATCCGGGCCAGCAGTTGCCGATGTTCGATGGCGCGGAACTTCGAGGCTTCGTGTCGCAGGCCAGGTGGGTCGCGCTGAACGACTACGAGGCCAGGATGCTCTGCGAACGGACCGGCGAGTCCCTGGAGTCGCTGTCGAGCGACTCGCTTGATGGCGTCGTCGTGACGCTGGGTGCGGAAGGCTGCGACGTCTGGGAGCAAGGCCGCCGCACCCATGTGCCGGGTCGACCCGCAGGGGCGATCGTGGACCCGACCGGCTGTGGCGACGCCTTTCGCGCGGCCTTGCTCTACGGCCTGGAACGGGGCTGGAGCCTGCAGCGCAGCGCCGCGCTGGGCAACGAGATCGGCGCGCGCAAGATCGCCTGCCGTGGTGGCCAGAACCACGACGTCGACGGCGTTCTCGAACAGCACTGACCGCCGGACCGGCCCGACCCGGCCCACCGCCACCACCCAGCAGGGGCTCCGGTGGGGTCGGAGCAAGCGTCCGGCGAACCCATCTTGCATCGATGTCGCCTGGCGATAACGAATCTGTCCCGTTGACGAATGGCTGGACACGATGGGAACGGAGAGCAGTCGCAAGCGCAGGCGCTGCAGGGCACAGCTGAAGTCGCAGTTCCTGGCCGAGTGCCATCCACCCGGTGCGTCGGTAGCCGAGGTCGCGATGATGCGCGGGACCAATGCCAACATCGTGCAGGGCAGGCGCAAGCCGGCCCGCGAGGGTGGTTCAGTCACCGTGTCCGAGCAGTTCGTGCCGGTGGCCGTTGCGCCCGCCGTGCCGCAAGTGGCAGACGAACGCGTCATCGGGATCGAACTGCGGCGTGGCGGCATCGCGGTCAAGCTGAGTTGGCCGTTGAGCGCGTCGATGGACCTGTCGGTCTGGATGCGCGAGTTGCTTCGGTGATCCGCGCTCATGATCAAAGTTGAGGTGCTGTGGATGGCGGTGGAGCCGCTGGACATGCGCTCTGGCACCGAGGCCGTATTGGCCAAGGTGCTCACGAAGTTCGGTGCAGCGCGGCCTCACCATGCGTACCTCTTCGCCAACCGGCGCGCCAAGCGTATGAAGGTGCTGGTTCACGACGGCATCGGTGTGTGGCTGGCGGCCCGACGACTGAACAGCGGCACGTTCGCCTGGCCCAAGGACCTCGGTGGCGCGCTGGCGCCGAGTCGCCCCCAGTTCGACGCGCTGGTGCTGGGCCTGCCCTGGCAGCGCATCGGCAAAGCTGGGCGTGATCAACCTGCTGCAGTTCGTCCATTGCGGCAGGTGCCGATGGCCTCGAGACATGACGCGCGGCACGATCACGCTCCTTGATCGCCGAAAACCTCGACACGCTGGATCCTGAACAGCTCCGCCAGGCACTGCGTGCCTCGCGCGCCGAGGTGGCGCTCAAGCAGGCGGTCATCGACAAGCTCGCGCACGAGAACGCGATCCTCAAGCGATTGAAGTTCGCCGCCACGAGCGAGGTCTGCAACGCCGGGCAGAAGAGCCTGCTGGAGGAGACGGTGGACGGCGATCTGGCGGCGGTGACGGCAGAGATCGAGGGCATGCGACCCTCGGCCAAGGCCACCGGCCAGAGGCAAGTCCCCGAGCGCGAGAAGCTGCCGGCCAAGCTGCCGCGCCGCGAGATCCGCCACGATCCCGAGGAAACCACCTGCAGTTGCGGCACACCGATGCAGCGTGTCGGCGAGGACGTGGCCGAGAAGCTGGACGACCAGCCGGGCGTGTTCACGGTGTAATGCCACATCGGGGGCAGGTCAGCGCCGCGCAACAGGCGCTGGCGTACCATGGGATCGACGCAAAACCGTCGAGCACCCCGCACATGGCCTTGCTGTACGACCTGTGCGACCGGCGCCACATCGCACTGCATCCCGTGGAGCCCGTTCATTGGACAGCCTCCGAGATCAGCTTGGTCCTCAGCCACATCGGCAAACATCGCCATCAGCGGATTGGCCGTTGGCCCCTGCATCCCACAAGCCCCTGAGCGGACGGGTTCGCTGGATGCTTACGTATCGGATGCCCCCACAAGACAAAAAAACCCGGCCGGAGCCGGGTTCTTCGAGTTCGGATCGACTCAGGGCTTGTTGCCCGTCGGGAAGGGCCACGCTGCCTGTGGGCTCAGCGAAGTCTTGGTCGCCGCTACTGGCGTCGTAGACGAAGAGGCAGCAGCTGCTTTCTTCGCCGGCGCCTTCTTGGCTACCGCCTTCTTCGCCGCGGCCTTCTTCGCCGGGGCCTTCTTGGCTGCGGCTTTCTTCGCTGGGGCCGCCTTCTTGGCCGGGGCCTTCTTCGCCGGGGTCGCCTTCTTGGCTGCAGCCTTCTTCGCCGGAGCCGCCTTCTTGGCTGCAGCCTTCTTCGCCGGAGCCGCCTTCTTCGCCGGCGCAGCCTTCTTCGCCGGAGCCGCCTTCTTGGCCGCGGCCTTCTTCGCCGGAGCCGCCTTCTTGGCCGCGGCCTTCTTCGCCGGAGCCGCCTTCTTGGCCGGAGCCTTCTTCGCAGTTGCCATTTCACTTCTCCATGATCAAGTTAAAGAACCCGCACGCTCCGTTGTGATCCGGACCGGTGCAGCCATCCACCGCTCGGCGCCGAATTCACTCGACACCGGAACGATGAATCGTGTTGCAAGGCCCGCGCACCGCTTCTGTGTCGGTGTGTCGGGCCCTGCTGATCTTGATCTCGCGCCTTCGAATATCCTCAGTCCCAGGACAACGCACCGCCGGACTGGTACTCGATGACACGTGTCTCGAAAAAATTGCGTTCCTTTTTCAGGTCGATCATTTCGCTCATCCAAGGGAACGGGTTCTCCTCGTTGGGAAACAACTCGTCCAGACCGATCTGGATGGCACGCCGATTGGCGATGTAACGGAGATAGCTCTTGAACATCGACGCGTTCAGGCCCAGCACGCCACGCGGCATCGTGTCTTCGGCATAGCGGTATTCGAGTTCCACCGCCTGATGGAACAAAGCTCGGATCTCGGCTTTGAACTGCGGCGTCCACAAGTGCGGGTTCTCGAGCTTGATCGTGTTGATGAGATCGATGCCGAAATTGCAGTGCATCGATTCGTCGCGAAGAATGTACTGATACTGCTCGGCAGCACCCGTCATCTTGTTCTGACGTCCGAGCGCCAGGATCTGGGTGAACCCGACGTAGAAGAACAGGCCCTCCATCAGGCACGCGAACACGATCAAGGACTTGAGCAGCTTCTGATCGTTTTCGGGCGTGCCGGTGCGGAAGGCCGGATCCATGATCTGCTCGATGAAGGGCAGCAGGAACTCGTCCTTGTCGCGAATGGACGCCACCTCGTGGTAGGCGTTGAAGATCTCACTCTCGTCCAGGCCAAGCGACTCGACGATGTACTGGTAGGCGTGGGTATGAATGGCTTCCTCGAAAGCCTGACGCAACAGGAACTGCCGGCATTCGGGAGCCGTGATGTGCCGGTAGCTGCCCAGCACGATGTTGTTCGCCGCCAGCGAGTCGGCCGTCACGAAGAATCCCAGGTTGCGCTTGATGATGCGACGCTCGTCGTCGGTCAAGCCATTCGGATCCTTCCATGTCGCGATGTCGCGCGACATGTTGACCTCCTGCGGCATCCAGTGATTGGCACAGGTGGCGAGGTACTTCTCCCAGGCCCACTTGTATTTGAAAGGGACGAGCTGGTTGACGTCAGTCTGGCCGTTGATCACGCGCTTGTCGGCGGCGACAACGCGGCGAGCACTGGTGTCGCCGACGACGGCCGGCGCGGCACTCGAACCCGCGCGCCGCATCTCGTTCGAACGAGCATCATGGACGGCGAGCATCGGCACGGGATCCGCGGCCTGCGATGGCATCGGCAGGATCACCGGTGTTGGCACCGAAGAGGAACTGGCTTCTTCTTCCCAGACAAGCATGTCGGATTTCCTGAACGTTTGAATTATCCAAGTGTTGCGTTGGAACACCAAGCACTTGTTGACTTTTGGCGGCAATGAATGTTGCTGCGTCGCATCGACTCGAGGCCCTCGATCGATGCGACGCGCGTCATTGACAGGCCTCGCAGGTCGGGTCGTCGATCGCGCAGAACTTCACCTCGGCTTCCGGCGTTGCCAACGAAGCTGCAGCGAAGTCGCCCGCGGATGCGCTCGACGACTTCACCGCGTTCAACTGCCCCGCCTTCACGGTCGACTTCTCGGCATGGGTCGCCCCCATCGTGCGCAGGTAGTACGTGGTCTTCAGCCCGCGCAGCCAGGCCAGCTTGTAGGTCTCGTCGAGCTTCTTGCCCGAGGCACCTGCCATGTAGACGTTCAAGGACTGCGCCTGGTCGATCCACTTCTGGCGCCGCGCGGCGGCCTCGACCAGCCACTGCGTCTCGATCTCGAAGGCCGTCGCATAGAGCGCCTTGAGCTCTTCGGGAACCCGGTCGATGCGACGCAGCGATCCGTCGTAGTGCTTGAGGTCGACGACCATGACGTCGTCCCAGAGGCCCAGCTTCTTCAGGTCGCGCACGAGGTACTCGTTGACGATCGTGAATTCGCCCGACAGGTTCGACTTCACCGACAGGTTGCCGAACGACGGTTCGATCGACGCGCTCACGCCGATGATGTTGGAGATCGTCGCCGTCGGCGCAATGGCCACGCAGTTCGAATTGCGCATGCCGTGCGCGGTGATGCGTTCCCGCAGCGCATCCCAGTCGAGCGTCACGCTGCGATCGACCTCGACATAGCCGCCGCGCTGTTCGGCCAGGAGTTCGAGCGAGTCGATCGGCAGCACGCCCCGGTCCCACAGCGAGCCTCGATAGCTGGAATAGCGCCCACGCTCGGCCGAGAGTTCGGTCGACGCCCAGTAGGCGTGGTAGCAGACCGCCTCCATCGACCGATCGGCGAACTCGACCGCGTCGGCCGAGGCATAGGGCACCCGCAGTTCGTACAGCGCGTCCTGGAAGCCCATGATGCCGAGGCCGACGGGCCGGTGGCGCAGGTTCGAATCGCGCGCCTTCTTCACCGCGTAGTAGTTGATGTCGATGACGTTGTCGAGCATGCGCATGGCCGTCGACACCGTCTTCTTCAGCTTGACCTGGTCGATCCGGCCGTCCTTCAGGTGGTGCGCCAGGTTCACCGAACCGAGGTTGCACACGGCGATCTCGGTCTCGCTGGTGTTCAGGGTGATCTCGGTGCACAGGTTGCTGGAGTGGACGACGCCGACGTGCTGCTGCGGCGAGCGCACGTTGCAGGCGTCCTTGAACGTGATCCAGGGATGCCCGGTCTCGAACAGCATCGTCAACATCTTGCGCCACAGGTCGCGCGCCGGCGTCTTGCGGAACAGCTTGATCTCGCCGCGCGCGGCCTTCTCTTCGTAGCGGGTGTAGGCGGCCTCGAAGTCCTTGCCGAACTTGTCGTGCAGATCGGGACAGGTGCTGGGCGAGAACAGCGTCCAGTCGGATCCTTCCATCACGCGCTTCATGAACAGGTCGGGCACCCAGTTCGCCGTGTTCATGTCGTGCGTGCGGCGGCGGTCGTCGCCGGTGTTCTTGCGCAGTTCGAGGAACTCCTCGATGTCGAGGTGCCAGGTCTCCAGGTAGGCGCAGACCGCGCCCTTGCGCTTGCCGCCCTGGTTGACGGCCACGGCAGTGTCGTTGACGACCTTCAGGAACGGAACGACACCCTGGCTCTTGCCGTTCGTGCCCTTGATGTACGAACCGAGCGCACGCACGTTGGTCCAGTCGTTGCCCAGCCCGCCGGCGAACTTGGACAGCAGCGCGTTCTCCTTCAGCGCCTCGTAGATGCCATCGAGGTCGTCGGACACGGTGGTCAGGTAGCAGCTCGACAGCTGCGAGCGGCGCGTGCCGGAATTGAACAGCGTCGGCGTGCTGCTCATGAAGTCGAAGGTCGAGAGCACGTCGTAGAACTCGATCGCCCGCGCTTCGCGGTCGATCTCGTTCAGCGCCAGACCCATGGCCACGCGCATGTAGAAGGCCTGCGGCATCTCGATGCGGACTTCGTCGATGTGCAGGAAGTAGCGGTCGTACAGTGTCTGCAGCCCGAGGTAGTCGAATTGCAGGTCGCGGTCGGACTTCAGCGCCGCTCCCAGCCGGGCGAGGTCGAACTGCAGCAGCTTGTCGTCCAGCAGTTCCGCCTGGACCCCCTTCTTGATGAAGGTCGGGAAGTAGTCGGCGTAGCGCGTCTGCATCTCGGGTTGCAGCACCTCCTCGCCGAGGATCTCGCGACGGATGGTGTGCAGCAGCAGGCGCGCCGTGGCACGCGTGTAGCCCGGGTCCTTCTCGATCAGCGTGCGCGCGGCCAGGATGGCCGCCTTGTGCACCTCGTCGATCGGAACGCCGTCGTAGAGGTTGCGCCGCGTCTCGGCCAGGATCGGCTCGGCCTTCACGTCGGCACCCAGCCCTTCGCAGGCCAGTTCGACCAGCGTGCGCAGGCGGCCCATGTCGAGCGGGACGCGCTGGCCGCGATCGCTCACGTGCAGCACGGGTTCGGCAACCTGCACGACGCCGCCGCTGCGGGCGCGCTCCTGGGAGCGGCGCTCGCGGTACAGCACGTAGGCACGGGCCACCTCGTGATGGCCGCCGCGCATCAGGCCGAGTTCGACATGGTCCTGGACGTCCTCGATGTGGAAGGTGCCGCCGCCGGGACGCGAACGCAGCAGCGCGCGAACCACCGCTTCGGTCAGGCCGTCGACGGTTTCGCGAACACTCGCCGATGCGGCGCCCTGCGTGCCGTGCACGGCCAGGAAGGCCTTCATCAGCGCCACGGCGATCTTGTTCGGCTCGAACGACACGACCGCACCATTGCGCCGGATGATCTGGTAGCCCTGGTACGCGGACACCCCCGCGGCAGGCGCGCTCGCCGGGTGCATGAAGGAAGGCTGGGCAGTCGAGGTCGCGGTGGCTTGCATGGGTTCCCCTGGGGTGCTTTGCATCTGGATGGCGAGGGTCTTTGAGTCTGTGAGGTCACGTGCTGCCGCGTGGCGACAGGCCGGGGATCGCGGCCTGCCGACGGCCGGCCAAGAGGCCTGCGCCGGCGACGGGTTTCCGCCCAAGGTCATGCGTTGGAAACCGTGCGCACGGGCCCGGGTGCATCGTGAACAGGAGGACGAAGAATAGCACGTCGGGACACTATATCTGTGGTCCCGGAGGTGCTCAAGCACTAGCGGTAGTGTGTCGAGCCTGGCGACACCGCACCCCGGATCACGCGATCCGGCGCCTCGAGTAGACCTCGTCGCGGCTGCGCACGCGTTGTGGCGCAGGGCTTCGTGACGTAATCCGCGTCGGGCCTCGCTTTGCCGTCGATTCGCCGCGCCAGGCCGCGCGGATGCTGACTCCGATCGAGTGCGAAGCCTCGGACCGGTTCATCTCGGGTCGAGCGTGCCCTCGGGAAAGTACCGATCGGGCCAGGCCAGCGCGCGCTGCAATCGCGGCCAGTCGAAGCCCGGCCCCGGATCCTGCTTGCGCCCCGGGGCCACGTGCTGATGGCCCGCAACGCCATCGATCGGATAGCGCTCGGCCAGCGCCCCCACGAGCCGGACCAAGGTCTCGTACTGCCGATCCTCGAAGGTGTCGCCCTCGAGCCCCTCGAGTTCGATGCCCACCGCAAAGTCGTTGCAGTGCGGGCGACCGCGCCAGTTCGACACGCCGGCATGCCAGGCCCGCTCGTCGCACGACACGAACTGCAGCACCTGGCCGTCGCGGCGGATCACGAAGTGGGACGACACCTGCAGCCCGCGGATCTGCATGAAGTAGGGGTGCGCGGTCACGTCGAGCTGGTTGAGGAACAGGCGCTCGATGTCCGTCCCGCCGTAGGCGCCGGGAGGCAGGCTGATCGAGTGGATCAGCACCAGGTCCACCGGCACGCCCGACGGTCGTGGGCCGAAGTGAGGCGACGGCACCGCCCGGGCGGCGGACCACCAGCCCTCGCACCACGAAGGCGCAGGGTCAGTCACGCTCGCCGATGCCCAGGTCGCCGCCGACGTTCACGCCCAGACGGGCCATGCGGTAGCGCATCTGCCGCAGCGACAGGCCCAGGCTCACGCCCGCGGCGGTGCGGTTGAAGCGGTGCCGCTCGAGGGCTCGGACGAGGATGTCGCGCTCGACCTCGTCGAGGTAGGCGGCCAGGTCCGTCGGCAGGGGCTCCTCCGCGGGCGTCAGGGCGGGCGGAAGATGGCCCAGCACGTCGCCGCGCGTCGTGCCCGTGGTCAGCTCGAGTTCCTGCGCGGCACTGTCGGTGAAGACGGTCTCCGGCAGGCCGAGGTCGTGGACGTCGATCGCCTCGCTGCCCGACAAGGCGACCGCGCGGTGCAGCAGATTCTCGAGTTCGCGCACGTTCCCCGGGAAGGCGTAGCGCGCCATGTGGACGAGCGCCTCCCGCGTGAGCCGCGGCGCCGGCGACACCCCGGCGTCGCGGGCGATGCGGTCGAGAACGCGTTCGCAGATCGGCGCCAGGTCCTCGATGCGCTCGCGCAGCGGCGGCACCCGGATCTGGATGACATTGAGGCGGTAGTACAGATCCTGGCGGAAGCGGCCGGCCTGAACCTCGGCCGCCAGGTCCTTGTGGGTGGCGCTCAGCAGGCGCACGCTGACCGGCAGCTCCGAGACGGCACCGACCGGCCGGACCATGCGCTCCTGGATCGCGCGCAGCAGCTTGCTCTGCATCGACAGCGGCAGGTCGCCGATCTCGTCCATGAACAGCGTGCCGCCGTTGGCGGCCTGGAAGAAGCCCTCGCGGTCTTCGGCCGCGCCGGTGAACGCGCCCTTGCGATAGCCGAAGAACTCGGCCTCGAGCAACTGCTCGGGGATGGCGCCGCAATTCACCGCGATGAACGGCTGGCCCGCCCGCGGACTGACCTCGTGGATGGCGCGCGCCACCAGTTCCTTGCCGGTGCCCGATTCGCCGTTGACGAGCACCGGCGCCATGCTGCGCGCCACCTTCTCGACCAGCGCCCGCACCTGCTGCATGGCCGCCGAGGTGCCGACCATGCGCGCCAGCGCCACGCTCGCCGGGCTCGCCGGGGCGGCGGCGTTCGGACGCGCGGCGCGCGCCTCCGGCGGCAGCGGTTTCGCGCCCGTCTCGGACGGCAGGCTGGCCGGGTCGGTGGGCGGCGTCATCGCCACGCCGCGGCCCAGGGCAGCCGCCACGACCGAGCGGAACTGCTTCAGGTCGACCGGCTTGGTCAGGTAGTCGTAGGCCCCGGCCTTCAGGGCCTCGACGGCGTTCTCGGCCGACCCGTAGGCGGTGATGACGATGGCCTTTTCGCGCCGGCCCGCCTCCTCGAGGAAGCGCAGCACCTCGAGCCCGGTGCCGTCGGGCAGGCGCATGTCGGTGATCACGGCACTGAAGGTGCGGTCCTTCAACTGCAGCAGGGCCTCTTCGACGGTGCCCGCGGTCTCGATGTCGTAGCCTTCGCGCAGCAGCGTGAGCTCGTACAGCGTGCGCAGGTCGGGCTCGTCGTCGACGACCAGCAGGCTGAAATGCGATGGATTCGTCATGGGCTCAGGTGCAGTCGGGCCTCGGTGGCGGCGGGCGCCATGCGGCGCATGACGACGAAGAACTCGTTGGTATGGGTGTCACCCGTCGTGCGCGCCCGGAAATCGATGCTGGCGCCGTAACGTTCGCACAGCTC
>Ga0116177_10003423_pt1 | contig 11637 bp, 13 predicted proteins | sample AD_STIC10_MetaG_FD_89750 | JGI IMG/M metagenome (GOLD analysis project Ga0116177, IMG submission 89750) | Active sludge microbial communities of municipal wastewater-treating anaerobic digesters from USA - AD_STIC10_MetaG | ecosystem: Engineered > Bioreactor > Anaerobic > Digestate | place: USA...
GGCGATGCTCGCCCAGGCTGGTTACGCCAAGGGGCTCAAGCTTCGTCTCCGCGTCCCGACCTTGCCCTACGCTCCCTCGAGCGCGACGTTCATCGCCAGCCAGCTCAAGGAGGTGGGCATCGACGTCGTCACCGACGAACTCGAGTTCCCGGCCCGTTGGGTTGATGTCGTCTACACCAAGGGCGACTACGACATGACGATCGTCGCGCACGCCGAACCCCGCGACATGGACCGCTTCGCCGATCCGACCTACTACTGGCACTACAACAATCCGGCGTACGCCAAGCTTCTCGCCGAGGCTGATGCGTCCGACGAGGCCACGAACGTCGCCCTCATGAAGCAGGCAGCGCGGATCCTCTCGGACGACGCTGCGGGTGGCTTCCTGTTCCTGCTTCCCAACCTGGTCGTGACCAAGGCAGACATCTCGGGCGTCAACGCCAATCAGACCTCCCTGAGCTTCGACCTGACGACCCTCGCCTCTCGCGACAGCTGAGGCCGGTGGGCCGGTGGCGCGTCATCGGAAGCAGGCTCGCCACGTTCGTGGTGAGCCTGCTCGCTGCGTCCCTGCTCATCTTCCTGGCGCTCAACCTCCTGCCCGGTGACGTCGCCCAGGCCATCCTCGGGACCAATGCCGACCCGGACGCCCTGGCCGCCCTCCGCGAGCAGTTGGGCCTCAACCGTCCGGCAGTCGTGCGCTATCTCGACTGGCTGGGGCACGTGCTCATCGGCGACTTCGGTGACTCCGCGCTCACGGGGCGGTCGGTGCTCGGCCTGATCGCTCCCAAGCTCGCCATCACGGGCTGGCTGGTCACCCTGGGCATGGCAGTGGCCGTGCTCGTGGCCGTCCCCGTCGGCATGTACGCGGCGTTCGCGAGACGGCGCTGGAGCGGTTTCGCCGTCTCGGCCCTCAGCCAGGTCGGGATGAGCGTGCCGGCGTTCCTGGCGGGCATCCTGCTGGTCCTGCTGTTCAGCGTCCACCTGCAGTGGTTCCCGGCGAACGGCTACACCTCCCTGTCCACCGACCCCGTCGGATGGGCCGAGCACATGGTGCTTCCCGTCATCGCCCTCGCGATCGTCCAGTCGTCGGTGCTCGTCCGCTACGTCCGGAGTGCCTTCATCGAAGTGCTGGGCGAGGACTACTTCCGCACCGCACGGGCCGTGGGCTGGCCGGTGCGCGCCGCACTGCTGCGCCACGGACTGCGCAACGCCGGCCTCTCGGTCGTCACCGTGCTGGGCCTGCAGTTGGCCACCCTCTTCGTGGGGGCGATCGTCGTCGAGAGTGTCTTCGCCATCCCCGGACTGGGCACGCTGCTGCTCAATGCCGTCCTCCAGCGCGATCTCGTCCTCGTCCAGGGCATCGTGATGGTCCTGGTGATGCTCGTGCTGCTGATCAATGCGATCGTCGACATCGCCTACGTCTTGCTCGATCCCCGCCTCCGGTCCCGCGAGGACGGTGATGCAGCATGAAGAAGCTCAGCCTCGTGGTGGGCATCGTCCTCGTGTCGATCGTCGTGGCGATGGCTCTTGTCAGCCTCGTCTGGACTCCGTTCGATCCCACCCGTGTGGTTCCTGCCGAGGCGCTCCAGAAACCCAGTCGCCGCCACATCATGGGCACGGACGGCTTCGGCATCGACATCTTCAGCCGCATCCTCGCCGGCAGCCGCATCGTCATGCTCGTGGGCGTCATCGCCGTCGGGATCGCGGCGGTGCTCGGCACCCCGTTGGGCATGTTCGCCGGAATGGTCAAGGGATGGTCCGGGACGCTGGTGCAACGCGCCACCGACATCCTCTTCGCCTTCCCGGCCCTTCTGCTGGCCATCCTGCTCGCCGCGGCCGTCGGCGGCTCGACGACGACCGGGATGGTCGCCATCGGCATCGCGACCATTCCTGTCTTCGCCCGCCTCGCCCGCGCCGGGACGCTCCAGGTCATGAGTCAGGACTACGTGCTCGCGGCCCGGTCGGCCGGCACGCCGTGGCTCTCGGTGGCCCGGCGGCACGTGTGGCCGAACATCGCTCCGTTGATCGGCGTCCAGGCGTCCGTGAGCTTCGGCATGGCGATCCTCGCCGAGGCGTCCCTGAGTTACCTGGGTCTGGCGACGCCGCCGACTGTCCCGACGTGGGGGCGCATGCTCTTCGACGCCCAGAAGTTCCTCTTCAACGCACCGAACCTCACAGTCTGGCCGGCCCTCGCGATCGCACTGGCCGTGCTCGGGTTCAACGTCCTCGGCGACGGGCTGCGCGACCATCTCGACCCACGCCTGAGAGAGGTCTCATGAGCCTCGAACCATGTCCGCCGGAGGTCGCATGAGCCTCCTGAGCGTCGAGAACCTCGACATCACGTTCGGCCGACGTCGAATCCCTGCGGTGCGGGGGGTGAGCTTCTCCCTGGACGCCGGCGAACGCCTGGGCCTGATCGGCGAGTCCGGGTCCGGCAAGTCGGTCACCGCCCTCGCAGTGATGGGCCTCCTCCCCGAGAACGCGCACGTGTCGGGTTCGGTCGCGTTCAAGGGACGCGAGGTCGTCGGCGCGTCCGACAAGGTGCTCTCCGACCTGCGCGGCGACGAGATGACGATGGTCTTCCAGGAGCCCATGACCGCGCTCGACCCCACCATGACCGCCGGACGCCAGGTCGCCGAGGTAGTCCGCCTGCACGCCGGGGCTGATCCGGGAGCGGCCCGCCAGCGCGTCCTCGACATCCTTGCCGAGGTCGGGCTGCCCGACCCGGCTCGGGCGGCCGATGCCTATCCCCATGAACTCTCGGGTGGCCAGCGCCAGCGCATCATGATGGCGATGGCGTTGGTCAACCGGCCTGACCTCGTGATCTGTGACGAGCCCACCACGGCCCTCGACGTGACCGTGCAGGCGCGCGTCCTCGCCCTCCTGGACGAGGAACTCGACGCAGCCGGCGCCGCCTGCCTGTTCATCTCGCACGACCTCGCCGTCGTCTCGCAGGTCTGCGACCAGGTGATGGTCATGTGGCGCGGCGAGATCGTCGAGACCGGATCGGTCGCCCAGGTGCTGGGCGATCCCCAGCACGGCTACACCAGGGGCCTGGTCGCGACGGCACGACTCGACCTGGCCCGACCGGGATCGCGACTGCCCGTCGTCGAGGACTATTGGACGGGCGGTGGACGTCCATGAGCCCCACCTACCGGCTCGACAGCGTCAACCGTGTCTACGGCAACGCCCGCTCCCGGGTGCACGCGGTCGCTGACGCGACCTTCGACGTGCTCGACGGCCAACGTCTCGGCATCGTGGGGGAGTCGGGTTCGGGCAAGTCGACCCTGATCCGCATGATGGCCGCCCTCGACCGTCCGTCGTCCGGGCAACTGCTCTTCCGGGGACGCGACATCTCGCACCTGCCCGAAAAGGACCTGGGCGACCTGCGGTCGAGCGTCCAGATGGTCTTCCAGGACCCCCGCTCGTCACTGAATCCGCGCATGAAGGTCGGTGACATCATCACCGAGCCGTTGCGCTCGCCGCTGCTCCGGCAGCGGGCAGACGTCCCGACCGACCGGACGGAGCGCCTCCGCGAGGTCATGGACCAGGTGGGTCTGCCCTTCAGCCTGCGCAACCGCTATCCCCACGAGTTCTCCGGTGGGCAGCGCCAGCGCATCGCCATCGCCCGGGCGCTCTCGCCCAAACCGGACGTCCTGATCGCCGACGAACCGGTGAGTGCCCTGGACGTGTCGGTGCGCGCGCATGTGCTCAACCTGCTGCTCGACCTGGTGGGGGAGTACGGGTTGACGATGCTGTTCGTCTCGCACGACCTCACGGTCGTGCGCCACGTCTGTGACTCGGTGATCGTGATGCACCGCGGACGCATCGTCGAGCACGGACCGATCGAGGAGGTCTACAACGATCCCCGCGACGACTACACCCGGACGCTGCTCGCCGCCGTCCCGAAGATCCGGGTCTGAGCCTCAGAACACCCGGACGCGGACCGTCTCGGGCAGGGCGGCGAGTTCGTCGTGCAGGCCCTCGGCCACGTCGGCGACGTCGGTGATGACATAGCCCAGCAGGCCGCGCGTGGAGAGCGTCTGGAACGTGATGTTCGCGCCGTGGTTGGCGAAGACCTGGTTGAGGCGCGCGAGCACGCCGGGGACGTTGTGGTGCACGTGCAGCACCCGGACGCCCTCCCGCTGCCCCGCCTGCACCTGGGGCACGTTGACGCTCATGATCGTCGAGCCGTTGGCGAGGTAGTCGGCGAGCTTGCCGGCGACGAAGCGTCCGATGTCTTCCTGGGCCTCCTGCGTCGAGCCACCGATATGGGGGGTCAGGATGACGTTCGGCATGTTCTGCAGCGGCGACACGAAGGGGTCGCCTGCGGTCTTCGGCTCCTTGGCGAACACGTCGATGGCCGCCCCCGCGATGTGTCCGGATTCGAGCTGCCTCACGAGCGCCTCGTGATCGACGACCATGCCGCGACACAGGTTCAGGAAGATGGCGCGCGGACGCATCCGGGCGAACTCCTCCTCGCCGAACAGTCCCTTGTTGGACGACCGGCCGTCGACGTGGAGGGTGACGCACTCGGCCTCGGACAGAAGTTCGTCCAGGGTCTCGCAGCGACGCGCGTTGCCCAGGGCCAGCTTGTCGACCACGTCGTAGTAGATGACGCGCATGCCGAACGACTCGGCGAGGATGGACAGTTGTGCTCCGATGTTGCCGTAGCCGACGATGCCGAGCGTGCGTCCGCGAACCTCGTGAGCACCTGCCGCCGACTTGTCCCACACGCCTGCGTGCATGAGGGCGTTCTTCTCACCGAGTCGCCGCGCGAGCACGATGATCTCGGCCATGGCGAGTTCGACCACGCTGCGGGTGTTGCTGAAGGGGGCGTTGAAGACTGCGACGCCGGCCTCTGCAGCGGTGTCGAGACGGATCTGGTTGGTACCGATGCAGAACGCGCCGATCGCTTGCAGGGACTCCCCGCGGGCACGGATCACGGCGTCCGTCACCTGGGTCGCCGAACGGATGCCGAGGACGTCCACACCCTCCAGCGCCTCGATCAGCTCGGCCTCGCCGAGCGCGCCGTGGCGCGTCTCGACCTCGAAGCCGCGCTCGGTGAGGATGCGGGTGGCTTCGGGATGGATGTTCTCGAGCAGCAGGGCTTTCACCCGCACAAGTCTACGGCGCGGGGGAGCCCCCTCCCTCCCGGTCAGCCCTCGTCGGGACGCAGGGCCGACACGACCCGGTCGTGCAGCAACCCGTTCGTGCAGATCGCCCCGGGTCCGTGCGGGCCGGGCGCGCCGTCGAGATTGGTGAACCGACCACCCGCCTCGCGGACGATCACGTCGAGCGCGGCCATGTCGTGGAGCGCCAGTTCGGGCTCGGCTGCGACGTCGACCGCCCCCTCGGCCACGAGCATGTAGCTCCAGAAGTCGCCGTAGGCACGGGTTCGCCAGCACGAGCGCAGCAGGTTGACGAAGTTCTGTCCGCGTCCCGAGGTCATCCACCCGTCGACCGAGGAGTAGCTGAAGGACGAGTTGGCCACGTCGTCGACCGCGGACGTCCTGATCTGGGTGGGGTTGAGGATCGACCGGCCGGTGAAGGCGCCCGACCCCTCTGCGGCCCACCAGCGGCGTCCGAGTGCGGGCGCACTGACACAGCCCGCGACCACGCGGTCCTCGACCATGAGTCCGATCAGGGTCGCCCAGACGGGCACCCCCCGGACGAAGTTGGCGGTGCCGTCGATGGGATCGATCACCCAGCGCCGTGGGCCCCACCCCGTGTCGGCCATCTCCTCGCCGTGCACCGCGTCACGCGGCCGCGCCTTTGCGAGCGTCTTGCGGACGCCCTCCTCGACGGCAGTGTCGGCTTCCGTGACGTGGGTCATGTCGGGCTTCATCGAGACGCGAAGGTCGAGTGCCTTGAACCGGTTCATGGTGATCGAATCGGCGTTGTCGGCGAGCAGGTGGGCGAGCCGCAGGTCGTCGGTGTAGCTGGTCGGAGACATGCGCCCCACGCTACAAGGCCGGCAGGTTCAGGGCCTCGATGATGCGCCTGAAACTGGTGAGTCGCGCCGGCGTGAGGTCGCCGCGGGCCGCGGCGAGATCGAGGCCGCACTCGGGGGACGCAGAGTCGTGCACGCAGCCTCGTGGGCACTCCCCGGTGAACTCCTCGAGGTCGCCGAAGGCGGTGAGCACCTTCTCGGGCGTGACATGCGAAAGTCCGAAGCTGCGGATGCCGGGCGTGTCGACCACCCACCCGCCCCCGGGCAGTTCGAGCGCGATCGCCGAGGTCGACGTGTGGCGTCCGCGTCCGGTCACGTCATTGACGACACCGGTCGTCCGGTTGACACCGGGGATCAGCGCGTTCACCAGCGTCGACTTACCGACCCCCGAGTGTCCGACGAGGACGGTCACGTGGTCGCGCAGCAGGTCGTGAACAGCCTCCAGTTCCTGGCCGGGCTCGGTCACGACGATGGGGACGCCCAGCGGCTCGTAGGCGGCGATCAGTTCGTCCGGGCTGGCGAGGTCGGCCTTGGTGAGGCACAGCAGCGGCACGATCCCGGCCTCGAACCCGGCGACCATGATGCGGTCGATCATCCCCACGCGCGGGGGCGGGTCGGCCAGGGCGGTCACGATCATCAACTGGTCGGCGTTCGCCACCACCGGACGCTCGAACGGGTCGTTGTCGTCGGCCGTCCGCCTCAGGACGGTCCGTCGCTCCTCGACCTCGACGATGCGGGCCAGCGTCCCCTCGTCACCCGACGTGTCCCCGTCCAGGCGCACGAGATCTCCGACGATGACGCCCTTGCGTCCGAGTTGGCGGCTCTTGGTGGCCGACACTGCCACGCCCTCCACCTCGCAGCGGTAGCGACCGCGATCGACGGTGATCACGCGTCCGATCGGGACGCCCGAATAGTCCGGACGGTCCTTCGTCCGGGGGCGGCTTCGCTTTCCGGGGCGGTCGTATCCGTCGTGGTCGTCGGTGTGCACGTTGCGGCCCACCACTCCCCGGGTGGCTCGGGGGCTCACCGGGACGCCCCAAGCATCGCCGCCCACCGCTCCGGGAAGTCGGGCATGGTCTTCGATGTGCAGGCGACGTCGTCGAGTTCGACGCCGGCGACGCGCAGCCCGATGAGGGCTGCGGCGTGCGCGAGACGATGGTCGTCGCGGGTGGGGAACACCCCTGCGTGGATCCCCGCCCCGCCGGCACCGGTGATGGCGAGCCCGTCCGCGGTCTCCTCCACGGCCACGCCCAGACCCCCGAGCCCCGCGGCGAGGGCCGCGAGACGATCGGTCTCGTGCCCGCGGATGTGGGCCACGCCGCGGATCACCGACCGGCCTTCCGCGAGCGCCATCAACGCGGCCACGACCGGGGTGAGTTCGCTCGCCTCGTGGAGGTCGATGTCGATCGCGGTCAGTCCATCCGCGGACGCCCAGACCGCGTCACCCTCGCGTCCCACACTGGCGCCCATCGCCTGGAGCACCTCAAGGGCGTGGACGCCGGGTTGGGTGGTCTCTTCCGGCCACCCGACGATCGCGACCCGGCCACCCGTCACCACGCCCGCAGCCAGGAAGACGGCCGCATTGGTCAGGTCGGGCTCCACGCGTTGGTCGACGGCCATCAGTGGGCCGGGGTCGACGAGCCAGGTGTTCTCATCCGGGGTCTGCACCTCGACCCCGTGCGCGGCGAGCATCGCGATGGTCATGTCGATGTGCGGACGCGAAGGCACGGCCCCCGCGCCGATGTGGTGCAACTCCAGTCCCCGACTGAAACGGGGTGCGGCAAGCAGCAACGCCGAGACGAACTGACTGGACGCCGACGAGTCGATCGAGGCGAGCCGATCGAGACGACCGGGGGAGTGGAGTGCGATGGGGAGGGCGTCGCCCTCGACGGCGACCCCGAGTTGCCGCAGTCCGTCGAGCAGCGGACGAAGTGGACGCTGGGACGCTGCCGGGTCACCGTGGAATCGGGTCGTCCCGGCAGCTGAGGCGGCGACGGCCGGGAGGAAGCGCATGACCGTGCCTGCCAGGCCACAGTCGATGCCGTCCGGGGCAGGGGTGAAGGCGTCCGGTGGCTCGACCACCCAGCGCCCCGGGCCATCCGCAGTGAACCCGACGCCCAGACGTCCGAGGCCCGCCCGCATGAGGTCGGTGTCACGGGCGTCGAGGGCGCCGCTGACGGTCGACGGGGCGTCCGCCATGCCGGCGAGCAGGAAGGCGCGCGCGGTCTCGGACTTGGAACCGGGTACCTCGCAGACAGCCCGGACGTGTCCCTGTGCGGTGGGGGCGGACCAGGGTCGACTCACGCGATCAGAGCGCGGACTCGATGGACTTCTGCGCCTGCGCGAATCCCTGCTTGGCGAGTGTGGTCAGCGAGTCCGACTGGCGGGCCACGGCCTTGCGGGCGTGGGCCACGTCCTTCTCAAGGCTCTTCTTCTGGCGGGCGGCGCTGCTCGACAGGCGTTCGGCCTGGTGAGAGGCCTGCCATCCGAGGCCGGGACGTCCCTCAGTGTCACGCGCGGCGATGATCACTCCACCGAGCAGCGCGACATTGCGCAACAGGATCGACCGCGCATGTTCCTTGTCGGCGGGGGTGGCTCCGGCACCCGCGCGCGAGGCCATCAGGTGGGGGATCATCGACGCGGCCAGGATCGCGGACGACGGCCTGCGGCCGATGCCGGTCGCGAGGCCGAGACCGCCCAGGACCTGGGCCACACCCGAGAGGCGGACCAGGGTCTCGGTGTCCTCCGGGACGTAGCTGGCCACCGACGGAGGGGCGAGCCTCTGCGCCAGCGGGACGATCTTGCGTGCGACGGGCTCTGCGTCCGCCACGAGCGACGCAGGCTTGGCGGCGGCCTTGGCCCCGTTGACGATGAAGAAACTGGCGAGCATGGTGCGCCCGACTGCTCGAAGAAGACTCATGTCCCCATCTTCGCAAGTCACCGGCCGCGATCCAAGCCAATGCGCACGTTTGGTCCCAGGTGCATGGACGCACATCCCCACGTTCGACCGCCCACGCCCCGGCCGTGAGTCGCCTGACGCCGTCGGACGACTACCGTTGCGATCATGTGCGGCAGGTACGCGGCGTCCGCAAGCGCGGATCTCCTGGTGGAAACGTTCGAGGTCGACACCGTCGCCCCCGTGGCGCAGCTCGACTGGATGGCACCACGCTTCAACGTGGCGCCCACTGACGCGGTTCCAGCCGTGCTGGAGCGCGTCGACAAGGAATCAGGGAACGTCGTCCGCCGGCTGACCCCGCTGCGGTGGGGACTGGTCCCGAGCTGGTCGAAGTCCTTGGACGGGGCCGCCCGCATGATCAACGCGCGCGCCGAGACCGTGGGCGAGAAGCCGGCCTTCCGGAAGGCGTTCGCGTCCCGCCGGTGCCTGCTCCCCGCAGACGGCTACTACGAGTGGTACACGCTGGCCGACCAGACAGGCGCGCGTGGACGTCCACTCAAGCAGCCCTTCTACATCCATCCCGTCGCGCGACCCGGGGAGCCGTCGCTCATGGTGATGGCCGGCATCTACGAGTTCTGGCGCGACCCCGGGCGCCCTGCGGACGCGGACGACGCGTGGGTCGTCTCCTGCTCGATCCTCACGACCACCGCGACGGATGCGCTGGGCCACATCCACGACCGCATGCCGGTCCAGGTGAGGCGTGACGACTGGGACGCGTGGCTCGATCCATCATTGACCAGCGCCGATGCCGCCCGCGCCCTGATGCACGTGCCCGGACCCGACGAGATGATCGCCCACGCGGTCAGCACCCTGGTCAACAAGGTGGGCAACGACGGCCCCTCCCTGATCGTCCCCCTGCAGGAGGAATCATGATCCGCATCATCGACATCGTCACAGCCCAGGGCCCCGCGCGCTGGACTGTTGACGCAGCCACGTCCCCCCGGCTGGCGCTCCTGCTCGGCCATGGAGCCGGCGGTGGGATCGGGACGGTTGACCTGACGGCGCTCGCCGGCGCGCTCCCCGGCCAGGGCATCACCGTCGCTCGATTCGAGCAGCCCTGGCGGGTGGCGGGCAAGAAGGTCGCACCCGCGCCCGCCTCCCTCGACCTCGCGTGGCGCGAGGGTGTCGCGGCCCTGGTCCCGCGGTTGGACGGTGTGCCCCTCGCGCTGGGGGGACGCTCCGCCGGCGCGCGGGTCGCCTGTCGCACGGCTGCCGACCTGGGCGCGCGAGCCGTGCTGGCCCTGGCCTTCCCGCTCCATGCCCCGGGACGCCCTGAGAAGTCACGGGTCTCTGAGCTCACGTCCGCGGGGGTGCCGACGATGGTCGTGCAGGGTGACCGCGATCCGTTCGGCTCGGCGTCCGAGGTGTTCGAGGCGATTGCGTTGAGCGCCGGAATCTGGGTGACGACCGTCACCGGCGCCGGTCACGACCTCTCGCTGGCGAAACGGGCCGATCCCTCGACAGAAGCGGTCTGGCGGGGTCTCGCCGGCGATGTCGCCGCCTTCCTGCTGACCAACGTCGCCTGAGACGTCGACCGCTGGGTGTCGTCGGAGTCACGACGCCCTGGATCGCGACGGAATAACGGCGTCCCCATGGCCGTTCAAGTGACGTGGCAACGACACTCCTCGGACGCAGGCCGGATGCAGCGGCACCCTCGTCTTCGATACTGTCGTTCGTGATGCCACTGCCCGAGAGCCCAGAGACCGGCCACGAGGCCGGATCCGTTGACGCGCCCGCCTCCCTCGATGCGTCGGTGGCGGTGATCGCCGAGTCGTCCGAGGAACGTTCCGCGCGATTCGAGCGTGACGCCATGGAGTACATCGACCAGCTCTACGGGGCGGCACTGCGCATGACGCGCAACCCGGCGGATGCCGAGGATGTCGTGCAAGAGACGTACATGCGTGCGTTCAGCGCCTTCGAGCAGTTCACGCCCGGCACCAACCTGAAGGCGTGGCTCTACCGGATTCTCACCAACACCTACATCAACACCTACCGCAAGGCGCAGCGACAGCCCCTTACCAGCGGTGATGAGGACGTCGAGGACTGGCAACTGGCGCGTGCGGGCAATCACACGTCCGCAGGCCTTCGGTCCGCCGAGATCGAGGCACTCGACCGTATGCCCGACCAGGTCGTGGTCGATGCACTGAGCCAGCTCTCTCCCGACTTTCGCGAGGCCGTCCTGCTCGCCGACGTGGAAGGCTTCTCGTACAAGGAGATCGCCGAGATCATGGGAACGCCGATCGGCACGGTGATGTCACGTCTCAATCGTGGCCGTGGCCAGCTCAGGAACCTCCTGTCAGACCACGCGCGCCAGTACGGGATCGGTGCGGACGCATGAGCGACGCCACCCATTCCGACGACCCGTGCCTGAAGGCCTTCGCCGTCATGCAGGCCTTCCTGCACAACGAACTCGACGAGGTGGACGCCGACCTCGTCCGCGCCCACCTGGACGCCTGCGAGGCGTGTCTCTCGTCCTTCGACATCGAGGGTGCGATCACGGCGTTGGTCAGGCGCTGCCAGCCCCCGCAGCGGGCGCCCCAGGGCCTGCGGATGCAGATCATGGGCCTGACCATCCACAAGTCGCCGGGGGCCTGAGACAGGCCCTGGACCCACCGGGACTCACGGCAGACCAGAAGCAGAAAACCCCCCGAGATTCTCGGGGGGTTGTTCCATGTGTCAACCAGGTCAGGCGTTGGGACGCTTGCCGTGGTTGGCCTTGTTCTTGCGACGA
>Ga0116177_10003433_pt1 | contig 11621 bp, 8 predicted proteins | sample AD_STIC10_MetaG_FD_89750 | JGI IMG/M metagenome (GOLD analysis project Ga0116177, IMG submission 89750) | Active sludge microbial communities of municipal wastewater-treating anaerobic digesters from USA - AD_STIC10_MetaG | ecosystem: Engineered > Bioreactor > Anaerobic > Digestate | place: USA...
ACCGCGACCGTGCCGAGCTGGTACTACGAGATCGTCGCCCCCGGCTACAAGTACAACCTGACCGACATCGCCGCGGCGCTGGGCCTGCACCAGCTGCAGCGCGCGCGCGGCTTCCAGCAGCGCCGCAGCGAGATCGCGGCGCAGTTCGACGCGGCCTTCGCCGGCCTGCCGCTGATCGTGCCGCCGCGCCCGGCGGCCGGCGACCTGCACGCCTGGCACCTGTACGTCGTGCGCCTGGCCGAGGGCGCGCCGGTCTCGCGCGACCGCTTCATCGAGCAGCTCTTCGAGGCCGGCATCGGCTGCAGCGTGCACTACATCCCGCTGCACCTGCACCCCTACTGGCGCGAGCGCTACGCGCTGGCGCCGGCGATGTTCCCGCACAGCCAGCACGCCTACGAGCAGATGCTGAGCCTGCCGCTGTACACGCGCATGGGGCCGGCCGAGGTCGAGCGCGTCACCGCCACCGTGCGCCGCCTGCTCGGGGCCGGTGCATGACGATGGCCAAGCGGGCCTTCGACCTGCTGCTGGCCACGCTGGGCCTGGTGCTGTTCGCGCCGCTGATGCTCGCCATCGCCGCCTGGGTGCGGCTCGATTCGCCCGGGCCGGTGTTCTTCCGCCAGGAGCGCGTGGGCCGCTTCGGCCGCCCCTTCCGCATCCACAAGTTCCGCACCATGGTGGCCGATGCGGCGGCGAACGGGCCGCAGATCACCGTCGGCGCCGACCCGCGCATCACCCGCGCCGGCGCCTGGCTGCGCCGCAGCAAGCTCGACGAGCTGCCGCAGCTGATCGACGTGCTGCGCGGCGACATGAGCCTGGTCGGCCCGCGCCCCGAGGTGCCGCGCTACGTGGCGCTGTACCCGGCGGCGCTGCGCGACAAGGTGCTGTCGGTGCGTCCGGGCATCACCGACCCGGTGTCGCTGAAGTTCGCCGACGAGAGCCTGCTGCTCGGCCGGTCCGCGGACCCCGAGCGCGAGTACGTCGAGGTGCTGCTGCCGGCCAAGCTGCGCGAGGCCGCGGCCTACGCCGAGCGGGCCACGCTGTGGAGCGACCTGCGCCTGATCGGTCGCACGCTCGGCCTGCTGTTCTCGCGGTGACCGGATGCTCCCGCACGACCCGGCCGACCTGACGCCCTGGCACCGCCTCGACCGCTTCCTGGCGCGGCTGCGGCCGCACCGCGAGGCGCTGTCGCTGCTGGTCGACGCGTGCGTCGTCGCGCTCGCCTGGAACCTGACCTACCTCTTCCGCCTCGGCTTCGAGCGCTGGCAGAGCGCGCGGCCGGGCTACGACGGCGCGGTGCTGGCCGGCGTGATCGTGGCCTACCTCGGCGCCTTCGTGGCCGCACGCGTGCCGCAGAGCATGTGGCGCTTCTCCGGCTTCGGCGAGGTCCAGCGGCTGACGCTGGGCTGCGCCGGCGCCGGGCTGGTGGCCGGCGTGGCGGTGCAGGCGCTGGGCTACACCGGCGTGCCGCGCGCGGTGCTGGCGCTGCACCCGGTGGTCACGCTGATGGGCGTGTGCGTGGTGCGCATCGTCTATCGCATGCTCTACGAGCACGGCCGGGCGCGCATCACCGGCGGCGACGCCGAGGTCCGGCGCGCCCTGGTGCTCGGCGCCGGCGACGCCGCGCGGCGGCTGCTCGCGGGCATCCACCGCCAGGGCTGGATCGTGCTCGGACTGCTCGACGACGACCCGGCGCTCAAGGGCGCGCGCATCGCCGGCGTGCCGGTGCTCGGCCCGCTGGCGGCGGTGGACGACGCCAACGTGCGCGGCGCGGCCACGCACCTGATCCTGGCCATGCCCGAGGCGCCGCCGGCGCGCCGCCGCGAGGTGCTCGCGCTGGCCGCCCGCACCGGCCTGCCGGTGCTGACCGTGCCCAGCGAGGACGAATTGCGCACCGGCGCGCAGGCGCAGCGCGTGCGCGAGATCGAGCCCGAGGACCTGCTCGGCCGCGCGCCGGTGCAGCTCGACGAGGCCGGCGTCGCCGAGGTGCTGGCCGGCAAGACGGTGCTGATCACCGGCGCCGGCGGCAGCATCGGCAGCGAGCTGTGCCGGCAGGTGGCGCGCTTCCAGCCCGCGCGGCTGGTGCTGCTGGAGCAGGGCGAGTTCAACCTGTACACGATCGAGCAGCAGCTTGCCGAGGCGTTTCCGCAGCTGCCGCTGGTGCGTCTGATCGGCGACGTCAAGGACGCCGACCGCCTGCGCGAGGTCTTCGCCCGCTGGCGGCCGCACACGGTCTTCCACGCCGCGGCCTACAAGCACGTGCCGCTGATGGAGCAGGACAACGCCTGGGCGGCGCTGGCGAACAACATGGTCGGCACCTGGCAGGCGGCGCGCGCCGCGGCCGAGGCCGGCGCCGAGCGCTTCGTGCTGATCAGCACCGACAAGGCGGTCAACCCGACCAACGTGATGGGGGCGACCAAGCGTGCGGCCGAGATGATCGTCAGCGCGCTCGCCGTGGAGCACCCGGCCACGCGCTTCATGGCGGTGCGCTTCGGCAACGTGCTCGGCTCCAGCGGCAGCGTGATCCCGAAGTTCAAGGAGCAGATCGCCCGCGGCGGGCCGGTGACGGTCACGCACCCGGACATCATCCGCTACTTCATGACGGTGTCCGAGGCCGCCCGGCTGGTGCTGCAGGCCGCGGCGATCGGCGACAGCGGCCAGGTGCTGGTGCTCGACATGGGCGACCCGGTGCGCATCGTCGACCTGGCGCGCGACATGATCCGGCTCGCCGGCCACGCCGACGGCGAGATCGCCATCGTCTACAGCGGCCTGCGGCCGGGCGAGAAGCTCTACGAGGAACTGCTCGCCGACGGCGACGCGACGCTGGCCACGCCGGTGCCGCGCATCCACCTGGCGCGCATCGCCTCGCACGCCGAGCGCGTGCCGGCGATGCTGGCCTGGGCGACCGGGCGAAAAACCGCCACTGATGCGCAGGTGCAACATTTCCTGGCCGAAACAGTGGTCGAATACCGACCTTCGCTCCGCGAGCCCGAGCGAGCCGCGCCTGACGCGGCCGCTGCCGGCCCGTCCCCGAAAGCCCAGCCAGAGGCTTCGACCCCGCTCCGATGAACGTCGCCTACCTCGACCCGGCCTACAGCCGCTATTTCCACGAACTCGCCGGCACCCTGGCCGCCCGCACCGGCGGCTCGGCGGTGGCGCTGCTGTCGTCGCCGGCCTACCGCCAGTACACCGGCGACGACCGCGCGATCGTCTGGCAGCCCGGGCAGACCTCGCGCCTGCGGCAGCTGCCGCCCGAGTTCGAACACGCGACCTGGGCGCCGATCAGCGACGCGCGCTCGGTGGCCGTGTTCTCGCACGCGGTGGCCTGGTTCATGGAGCGCTTCGTCGACGACGCCATCGACGTCTGCCTGATCTTCTCCGACGCACGGCCGTTCTCGGTCGCGGCGCGGCTGGCGGCCGCCGAGCTGGGCATCGTCTGCGTCTACTTCGAGCGCGGCGCCTTCCGGCTGTCGACCTCGAGCCTGAGCACCCAGGGCCTGAACGCTCGCTTCAGCCTGAAGCGTGCCCAGGGCCAGACGCGCATCGCCGGCATGGCAGCCAACGCGCCGCTGAAGCGCCGCGCGATCGAGCCCTGGCTGCGCACGCGCTTCGCCCGGTTCGTGCTGCGCAATGCGGTCGCCTGCCTGCTCGAACCGGACCGCGGCCGCATGCAGCACAAGCGTTACGCGATCGGCCGCTACGCGCGCCTGGCGGTGGCGCAGTGGTGGGCCGAGCACCACCACCGCCGCGCCGACCCGGGGGAGCTGAGGGGCCTGGAGGGCCGCCGGCTGGTGGTCGTGCCGCTGCAGCTGCCCAGCGACTCGCAGCTCGTGCTGCACTCGCCTTTCGCCGACAACCAGGCCTTCATGCGCTTCGTCGTCGACCGCGTGCGCGAGGTGGCCCCCGAGGCCGTCGTGTTCTTCAAGCGCCACCCGATGGACGGCGCGCACTACCGCGTGCCCGAAGGGGCGCGCATGGTCGCGGGCAACCTGGCGCGCTTCGACCCGGCCGACCCGGTCGTGGTGTGCATCAATTCCAGCGCCGGCTTCGAGTCGCTGGTGCGCGGCCTGCGCGTGGTCTGCTTCGCGCCGAGCTTCTACGCCGACGCGCCGCCGCTGGTGCTGGCGACGCCCGAGGACTTCGGCGCGCGCCTGCGCGAGACCTTCGCACGCCGCGGCGACCCCGAGGCCGGCGAGGCGCTGCGCGCCGCGGTGCTGCGCTGGTACCAGGCGCCGGGCGACGCCTGGGCGTTCACGTCCGACGACATCGACGCCACCTCCGACATCGTGCTGCAGCACTACCGCGCGGCGTCGATCCAGCTCGCCGCGCCGCAGGCGGCCCGCCTGCCGGCGCTCAAGGTCGTCGGCGGAGCCGGTCGCGCCAGCGCTTGAGGCGGCGCAGCGCGCGCACGCCGAAGGGTTCGCGCGGCGGGCGCGTCGCGTCCCAGTGCGCGAGCTCGAACAGGGCACGCTCCGGCGTCGTGTAGTGGCCGCTCGTGCGGCTCACGTAGCTCGGGTAGGCGATCAGCGCCCCGGCCACCAGCGCGTCCAGCGACAGGCGGCGGCGCCGCCGCGGGTGCGCGTGCACGTCCTCGGTCAGCCCCCAGCCGGCGTAGAACGGGCTGCCGTGGCAGACCACCGGCCGGCCGCGCAGCAGCGCCTCGAAGCCGGCCAGCGAGGTCAGCACCTGCAGCTCGTCGACCTGCGCGAACAGGGCGTGGATCGGCACGTCGGTGACGATCTCGTCGCAGTGGGCCCGCGCGTCTTCGAGGCCGGCGCCGCCCTGGCGCTTCTTCGCCAGCACGTCGGGGTGCGGCTTGTAGACGATCCACGAGTCCGGCCGGCGTTCGCGCGCCGCCTTCAGCAGCCCGAGGTTGCTGCGCACGCCCGGCGCGCCCCAGGCGATCGACGCGTCGTCCTCGACCTGCCCGGGCACCAGCACCACGTGGCGCGCGTCGGCCGGCCGCTGCCAGCGCCCGGCGCCGACGTTGTACTTGGTGATGCCGGCGGCGACGATGGCCTCGCGCAGCGCCCGGGCGCGCTCGAGCGTGGCGGCGTCGAAATCGGTCGACTCGAGCAGGTGTTCGAGGTCCGACGGCGCGCTGGCGTCGTAGTACATGCCGCGCCGGTCGATGACCCACGACAGCGGCTCGACCCAGTGCGCGCCCAGGCCGACGGAGCGCAGGAAGCCGTCCTCGACGCGCAGCACGCGGCCCTCGGCGCCGGCCAGCACCGGGTGGCCGGGCGCGGGTCGGCCCCAGACCGCGCGCGCCTGGCCGTCGGCCAGCGCGGTGGGCAGCGGCAGGAAGTCCAGCGTGCTGCCGGCGAAGAAGCGCTTCGCGACCGGCTGCTTCCAGTCGGAGAAGCCCACCGCCTGCACCCGCGGCGGGAAGCGCTCGCGCATCGTGCGCTGCAAGCCCATCCATTCGAGCAGGCGCTCGGGCTCGCAGCGCTCCAGGGTTTCGGGGTCGACGTAGCGCGGGTACTCGACGAGCGCGGCGTGGACCAGGTCCTCGAGCGACACGGCGTGCGCGGTGCGGCGGCGATCGGGCGCGGCGAGCTCGTCGCGGGTGAGGCCCCAGCCGGCATAGAAGGGCATGCCGAAGCTGCGCACCGGCTTGCCCCACATCAGCGCCTCGAAGCCCATCTGCGAGGTGACGACGTAGACCGCCTGGGCCGCCTCGAACAGCGACGGCGGGTGCGAGTTGGTCGCCAGCAGCGTGACCCGCGAGGCCTGGCCCGGCGTGAGCGGGGCGAAGTGCGCGCGCTTGCGGCCGTCGATCACGTCGGGGTGGACCTTCAGCACGACCGGCAGGGCGGGGTGCTCGTCGAGCGCCGCCTCGAGCATGCGCTCGAAGCTCTGCGCGCTGGCCAGGCCGTGGGCGATCGACGCGTCGCCCGCGGTCTGGTCGACCACCAGCACGAACGGGCCGGGCAGCGGCGGCGGCAGTTCGCGGGCGTGGTTGTACTTCGACACCCGGTGGCGGCGCCAGCCCTGGGCCAGCGCGCGGGCGCGGGCCAACTCGGCGGGCGCGTGCGGCGCGGCGATCAGCGACTCGAGCCGCGAGGCGCGGTGGGCGTCGTAGTAGACGCCGACGTTGTCGAGCACGATCGACAGCGGCGCGCTGGCGTTGCCCAGGTCGAGCGAGCGCAGGAAGCCGTCTTCCAGCGCCAGGTAGGGCAGGCCTTCGCGTTGCGCCAGCCGCAGCGCCTCCATCGACTTGCCCTTCAGGCCCCAGCCCAGGATGGCCCGGGTGTCGGCAGGCAGGCGCCGCGGGTGGTAGACGATCGGGTGGTCGAGCAGGCGCGCCAGGTTGCCCGTCATCTTCAGGCCCACCGACAGCGCGACGAACACGCCCGCGTCGGCGGGCGCCGGGGCGTCGAGGTCGTAGGTCGGGGTGCCGGAGGCGGTTCGGGAGGGGCGTGGCGCCGTGTGCTGCATGCTGGATTCTCGATGGCGGGCCGCCGGCGCCCCGCCTCCTGGGCTGCCGGGGCACCGGGGGTGTCACAGGGCAAAGCTAGAATTCCGCCTTTGGTCTGCGTGGGAGTCTAATTTGTCGGTCGTTGCTGTCGTGGGGTTGGGGTACGTCGGGTTGCCGCTGGTCGTCGAGTTCGGCAAGCAGATGCGGACCATCGCCTTCGACATCGCCGAGCACAAGGTCCGGGCCTGCCTGGACGGGCACGACCCCTCGCGCGAACTCGATGACGCGCAGCTCGCCGCCGCCACGCACGCGGAGTACACCGCCGATCCGTCGCGCCTGGCCGAGGCCGACATCGTCATCGTCGCCGTGCCCACGCCGGTCGACGAGGCCCACATCCCCGACTTCCGCCCGCTGGTCGGCGCCTCGACGAGCGTCGGTCGGCACATGAAGCGCGGCGCGATCGTGGTCTACGAATCGACCGTCTACCCCGGCGCCACCGAGGAAGTCTGCATCCCGGTGCTCGAGCGCGAATCGGGCCTGAAGTGGAAGCAGGACTTCTGGGTCGGCTACAGCCCCGAGCGCATCAACCCGGGCGACCGCGAGCACACGCTGACGCGCATCCTGAAGATCGTCTCCGGCGATGTGCCGCAGACGCTGGACCGCGTTGCCGCGCTGTACGAGAAGATCATCGTGCCCGGCGTGCACCGTGCCAGCTCGATCAAGGCCGCCGAGGCGGCGAAGGTGATCGAGAACACGCAGCGCGACCTGAACATCGCGCTAATGAACGAGCTGGCGATCATCTTCAACCGCATCGGCCTGGACACAACCGAGGTGCTCGAGGCCGCCGGCACGAAGTGGAACTTCCTGAAGTTCAAGCCGGGCCTGGTGGGCGGACACTGCATCGGCGTCGACCCGTACTACCTGACGCACAAGGCCGAGATGCTCGGCTACCACCCGCAGGTGATCCTCGCCGGCCGACGCATCAACGACGGCATGGGCAAGTTCATCGCCGAGCAGACCATCAAGCAGATGATCATGGCCGGCAGCCAGATCAAGGGTGCCCGCGTCAACGTGCTCGGCCTGACCTTCAAGGAAAACTGCGGCGACCTGCGCAACAGCCGCGTGATCGACATCATCCGCGAGCTCGAAAGCTACGGCGTCGAGGTGCGCGTGAGCGACCCGCAGGCCGACCCCGACGAAGCGGTCCACGAGTACGGCGTGCCGCTGCGGCCGATGGCCGAGCTCGGCCGGGCCGAGGCGGTCGTGGCCGCGGTCTCGCACCGCGAGTTCGCCGCGCTGACGCCGGCCGACCTGGGCGCGATCCTGGTCGACGGCGGACCGGTGATCGACGTCAAGGCCGTCTTCGACGCCGCCGCGCTGAGCGCCGCGGGCTACCGCGTCTGGCGCCTGTGACGATGACCACCGGCACGCCGCGCCGCCCCTGCCTGCACATCGTGGGCGGGGCGCGCCCGAACTTCATGAAGATCGCGCCGATCGTGCGGGCGCTGGCGCGCGACGGCCGCCTCGACTGGAAGCTGGTGCACACCGGCCAGCACTACGACCGCAACATGAGCGAGGTGTTCTTCGAGGAGCTCGGCATCCCCGCGCCCGACGTGCACTTCAATTGCGGCGGCGGCACCCACGCCGCGCAGACGGCACGCATCATGGAAGCCTTCGAGGCCCATTGCGCCGCCGACCGGCCCGACGCGGTGGTGGTGGTCGGCGACGTCAACTCGACGCTGGCCTGCGCGATCGTCGCCAAGAAGGCGGGCATCCCGGTGGCGCACGTCGAGGCCGGGCTGCGCAGCGGCGACCTGTCGATGCCCGAGGAGATCAACCGCATGGTCACCGACGCGATCAGCGACTGGTTCTTCGTGACCGAGCCCAGCGGCGTGGCCAACCTGCGCCACGAAGGCCATGCCGACGCGTCGATCCACCACGTCGGCCACGTGATGGCCGACAACGTCATCCACCAGGCCGAGCTGCTTGCGCATGCCGACACGTCCGGCTTCGAGACCGACCCGATCAAGCGCCGGCTGGGCCGCTACGGCGTCGTCACGCTGCACCGCCCGGCGAACGTCGACGACGTCGACACGCTGACGCGCATCGCGAGCGCGCTGAAGACCGTGTCCGACGAGCTGCCGCTGGTCTTCCCGGTGCACCCGCGCACGAAGGCGAACCTGGCGCGGCTGCCGATCGCGCTCGGGCCGAACATCCACCTGATGGCGCCGCAGCCCTACATGTCCTTCCTGCACCTCTGGAAGGACGCCGTCGTCGTGCTCACCGACAGTGGCGGCCTGCAGGAAGAGACCACGGCGCTGGGCGTGCCCTGCGTGACGATCCGCGACAACACCGAGCGCCCGGTCACCGTCGACGAGGGCTCGAACGCGCTCGCCGGCACCGACACGGCGAAGATCGTCGCGCTGGCACAGGACGTGATCCGCACCGGCGGGCGACGCGGCCGGCGGCCGGCGCTGTGGGACGGGCAGGCGGCGCGGCGCATCGTCGAGCGCCTGGCGGAGCAGTTCGGCGCCTGAGCCGGCCGCCACCTTCGTGCCCCCCGGATCGAGGTCCATGCCCAGCATCGTCATCCTCGGGTCGTGCGTGACGCGCGACCTGTTCACGCACCTGCCGGCCGCGCTCGAGGAGGTCGCGCTCGGACCCTACGTGTCGCGCGCGACGCTGATCTCGATGGCCGCCGAGGCGCCGCGCGAGGTCGTCGGCCTGCTCGGCGGGCAGTCGGCGAAGAAGTTCGACGACCGGCGCTTCATCCAGGACGCGCGCAAGGACTACTTCCAGATCCTTGCGCGGCACGAGCCCGAGTTCCTGGTGCTCGACCTGATCGACGAACGCCACGCGACCTATCTGTTCGCCGACGGCGCGGTGACGCTGACCAAGGTGAGCCGCGATTTCCTCACCGCGCACCGGATCCAGGGCCAGGCCCGGACGGTCTCGCCGTTCTCGGCCGACTGGCAGGGGCTCGTCGATCGCAGCATCGGGCCGGTCACCGACCGGCTGCGACGCCTGTTGCCTGAGACGCGCTTCATCGTCCACCGTGCGCGGCATTGCGAGCGTTACCTCGACGGCGGGCAGGTACACACCTTCGAGGACCTCGAGCCGATCCGCCGCTGGAACCGCTACCTCGACGCCAGCTACGACGCCTTGCAAACCCGCCTGTCGGCCATCCCGCTGCAGGTGGCGCCCGCGCATGCGCTGGCCGGCGGCCAGCACCTGTGGGACCGCACGCCCTTCCACTACGACATCGGCTACTACACCGACCTGTGGTCGCAATTGCGGCAGATCATCGCCCGGCATGCCCAGCCCTGAGAAGCTGCGGCAGGCGCAGTCCACGCCGGGGCGGCGTGCCGCGTTCAACACCGACGGGCCGGGCACCTTCGCGCCGGCACCCTCCCCAGGAGTGAATCATGTCTGAGTCCCCGTCCTTCGCCGCGCGCCACGGGCGCCACCTGGCCGTGCTGGGCCTGCTGCTCGGCTGCCAGTCGGTGTTCTCGCTCACCGACCACCCGACCGATGCCAACCAGGTCTGCATCACCAACGGCGCGATCGAGAAGGACAAGGGCAATGCCCGCAGCTTCGTGATCAATGCGCCCAGTTCGCGCGCCGTCGCCAAGTCGGTCGACGACAGCCACGGGGCGATCCGCTTCGAGTACCTCGGCCCCGCCGAGAACAGCTCGAAGCTCGCCTCGGGCGTCGTGCGGCGCCAGCTCGGCATCAAGCTGCGTGCCGTCGACAGCTGCAACGTCGTCTACGTCATGTGGGGCATCGAGCCGCAGCCGGGCCTGATCGTTGCGATCAAGGCCAACCCGGGCAAGTCCACCAACGCCGAGTGCGGGCCCAAGGGCTACTCGCTGGTCAAGCCGAGCTTCGAGAAGCCGATCGCGCCGATCAAGATCGGCGAGCCCCGGGAACTCGCGGCGGCGCTCGACGGCACGACGCTGACCGTCAAGGTCGACGGCGAGACCGCCTGGGTCGGCGAGGTCGACGCGACGGCCGCGCAGATGTCGGGCTACACCGGGATCCGCACCGACAACGTCCGGATGCGCTTCGAGTGGCTGACCGAGGCCGCCGCGCCGGTGGCCCGGGCGCGGGGCCTGGTGCCGCCGCACGTCGCCTGCAAGAAGGTCACGGGCTCCTGACGCCGGGCCGGCGCCGTGGCCCGCTGGCCCGCCTGGCTCGCCCTCGCGCGCCCAGCCTGGACGCGGCGCCGCGTGCTCCCCAACCCGCATGTCGAACTCGCCGGGCGGGTCCGCGAAGGCGACCAGCGCTCGCCGCGCTATGTCGCGCTGTGCGTGCAGGTCGGGCTGTTCGACCGGGCGGTCGCGGCCTGCGGCGGACTGGCGGCCTACTGCGCCGACCCCGTGCGGGCCGCGGCCTACGCGGCGGCGCACGGCGACGCGGCGCTCGCCGGCGAACTGCTCGCACGCGTCGGGTCCGGCCCGGCCGCGCTCGACGCGGTGCGCCGCGTCTGGCACCTCGTGCCCGACGCGGCCGCCCGGTGGCTGGCCACTGCCGACCCGCGGCACCCGGCCCTCGCCGCGCTGCGCGAGGCTGCCGGGCTGCCGCCCGACGCCGAGGTCGTCGTGCGCCCGCCGCGCCAGCCCGTCGAGCGGGCCGAACAGGCGCTGGCGCAGGTGCGCGGGGCGTCGGCCGCGGCCGACCAGCTCGCCGGCCTGAACGCGGCGTTCGAGGCCCTGGGTCAGGCGCCGGTGCCGCTGCGGGCGGGCGACGGGCCGCTGTCCATCGCCCGCCTCGGCAGCCTGGACACGCCCGCCGGGGCGGGTGCGCCCGCGACGCGGGTCTCGGTCGTGATGACCAGCTTCGACAGTGCCGGCCTCGTCGGCGCCGCGATGCGCTCGGTGCTGCAGCAGACCTGGCCGGACCTCGAACTGATCGTGGTCGACGACGCCAGCACCGACGCGACCTGGCAAGAGATCGAGGCGCTCGCGCGCGAGGACCGTCGGATCGTGCCGGTCCGCCTGGCGCGCAATGCCGGCACCTATGCGGCCAAGAACGTCGGCCTGCAGCGCGCCACCGGCGAGCTGGTCGCCTTCCAGGACGCCGACGACTGGGCCCATCCGCAGCGGCTCGAGGACATCGTGCGCGCCCTCCAGGCGCCGGGCGTGCTCGCCGTCAGCGGGCACTACGTGCGGCTGGACGACCGCGGGCGCTTCGTGTCGCCGCG
>Ga0116177_10003435_pt1 | contig 11620 bp, 8 predicted proteins | sample AD_STIC10_MetaG_FD_89750 | JGI IMG/M metagenome (GOLD analysis project Ga0116177, IMG submission 89750) | Active sludge microbial communities of municipal wastewater-treating anaerobic digesters from USA - AD_STIC10_MetaG | ecosystem: Engineered > Bioreactor > Anaerobic > Digestate | place: USA...
GACCGGGGAGATTGCTCGACCACTTCTTCCACTTCGACCTCCTTCCACGAAGGGGGTCAATTCCTCGTGTCGTCAGGGGGTCAGTTTGTCGTGTCGCCTGACAACCGGAGGCTGTCCGGATCCCATGGAGTCGATGCGCAACATGCTGAGCCGCACCGAAGTACACCGAACCTTCCATGCAGATCAACTTGAGTTGCGGGCACTCGGGCAGCGCATCGTGGTTCTCGTCGATGACGACGAATCGGCGCTGCGGATCTGTCGAGTCGAAACCCATGCTGCGCATCGACGGGCGTGAGGTGCGCTGCAGGTAGACCACCAGCGAGGCCATCGAGCCCAACAGGATGGCCATGTCGAGCCGGAAGACCAGCGTCGCAACCAGTGTGCCGCAGGCGATGCCGAACTCGGTGCGGTTGCTGCGCGCGAGCTTGCGCCAGCCCGGCAGATCCAGCAAGGTCCAGGCGACCAGAAGGAGCAGCCCGCCAATGGCCGCCAACGGAATGTGGGCGAGCAGCGGTGAACTGGTGGCCACGAGGGCGACCAGAAGTCCAGCCGAGAAGGCCGCGGCCAGCGGAGTTCGCGCGCCCAGTTCCAGATTGGGGATCGAACGGTTCACGGATCCACACGAGACATACGACGAGAAGAACCCGCCGGCCACGTTCGACAGGCCCTGACCGATGATCTCGCGGTTCGTGTCGATGGCCTGGCCGGAGCGCAGCGCGACGGCCTTGGCAATGGAGACCGATTGCGCGAGGGCGATGATGGCCAGCGCGAACGCGATGCCCAGGAGTTCTGGCAATCGGGCGACATCGAGGCGAGGCACCGAAAACGGTGGCCAGACTTCCGGCAGACGACCCACCAGTTCGACCGAAGCCATCCCGACCCGCCCGCCACTCTGATTGACGAGCCAGGCGAGGCAGCCGCCGACCATCAATCCGACCAGCATGAACGGGCAGCGCGGGCTCAGTCGTCGCGCACACAGAATGGCCGCCAACGTGGTGACTCCCACCAGGAGCGCGGATGAACGGAGCGGGGCATGCTGTTGCACCGCCTGGATCAGGACGGTCCCTGCGCTCGAGCCTGGCGGCACTTCGAGCGCCATCAGGTCCTTCAGCGCATGCACGGCGATCAACAGCGCGGCACCGCTGGTGAACCCCATCAGTGCCGGTGGCGAGATGAAATTCGCGATCGAACCCAAGCGCAGCAGGCCGGCCCCCAGCTGCATCAAGCCGACGAGGATCGTCACTGTCAGCGCCAGTTGAATGTAGGCCGGGCTGCCCACCACCGCCAACGGCGCGAGCATCGCAAAGAGCGCGAGCGAGATGGAGTTCGTGGGCCCGGACACGACGTGCCAACTGGAACCGAACAGCGCTGCGACCACACAGGGAATCACCGCGGAGTACAGGCCGTAGGCCGGGGGCAATCCGGCCAAGGTGGCGAAGGCGATGCCTTGCGGCAACGCCTGCACCGCACTCGGCAGTGCCGCAGCAAGGTCAGCGCGCAGGGTTGCGCGGCTGACTTCCGTCACCCAGGTTCCGAACAACCTGGCCAGGCGCGACTCAGGCGGTGTTGCAGCGTCCATCGTCGACTCGCGCTGCAGGCGTCGTGCTCAGACCTTGCCCTTCCAAGGCACCAGCACCTTCTCCAGATGGCGCATCAACAGGTCGAACACGAAGGCGAACAGGCCGATCACGATGATGCCCATGATGACCACATCGGAAGCCAGGAACTCGGCGGCGTTGAGCACCATGAAACCCAGGCCGCGCGTGGAAGCGACCATCTCGCCGGCCACCAAGGTGGTCCAGCCGACACCGATGCCGATGCGCATGCCGGTGAAGATCTCGGGCAGGGCCGACTTCAGGATCACATGCCAGATGACCTGCATGCGTGTCGCGCCCATCGAATAGGCGGCGTGGATCTGCTCGATCGATACCGAACGAACGCCGGACCGGGCGGCGATGGCCATCGGCGCAAAGATCGCCAGGAAGATCAGGTAGACCTTGGAGAACTCTCCGATGCCGAACCAGATGATCACCATCGGCAGGTAGGCCAGGGGCGGCAGCGGACGGTAGAACTCGATCGGCGGATCGAACAGGCCTCGCGCGACCCGACTCACGCCCATCATCACGCCGATCGGGATCGCCGTGATGCAGGCCAGAGCGAACGCGCCGAAGACTCGACTCAGGCTGGTCAGGGTGTGCTCAAGCAGCGTGCCGCCTGCGAAGCCTTCGGTCGACACCTGGATGAACTTGGCGAAGACCGCCTGCGGCGTGGGCAGGAAGATCGGCTTGACCCAGCCCGAATTGCTGACGACGACCCACAGCAGGAACAACGCGATCACGGTGCCGGTGGCGATCCCGCCGGCGCTGCCTTGCCCCGGTGCACCGAAGTGCTCGCCCGGCTTGACGCCGCGCTTGGCGAACAGGCGCTGAAGTCCGGCTCCGGCTCCTGCGAGCCGCTGCAGGTGGCCGTAGGACATCGACGCCTCGATTCGGGTGTCGTCACGCATGGCTGGCCTCTTTCTGCTTTTCGGCGGCACGCTCGTCGCCGTAGATGATGCTGAGAACGGTCTCGCGCATCTTGATGAAATCCGGGCTCGACTTGATCGCGCGCGAATCGCCGGTTTGCAGGAAGCGCTTGTTGAAGTCGAGTTCGTAGCGGTGGGTGATGCGCCCGGGGCGCGGGGACATCACGATCAGGTGGCTGGCCAGGAACAGTGCTTCCTCGACGCTGTGGGTGATGAAGAAGAACATCTTCTGCGTCTTCTGCCAGACCTCGAGCAGCAACTCCTGGATCGTCTCGCGGGTCAATGCGTCGAGTGCCGCCATCGGCTCGTCCATCAGCAGCATCGCCGGGTTGCAGGTCAGCGCGCGGGCAATGCCCACGCGCTGCTGCATGCCGCCCGACAGCTGGTAGATCATGTGCTGGTGAAAGTCCTTCAGGCCGACCAGGGCCAGGTTCTTCGCGGCGATCTCCCGGCGCTCCTGCTTGGGCACACCCTGCAGCTTGAGCCCGAACTCGGTGTTCTCCATCACACTGAGCCACGGCAGCAAGGCGTGCTTCTGGAACACCACGCCACGGTCCGACGCAGGCCCCAAAACCGGCTTCCCCCCCAGCGTCAGTTCGCCTTTGGACGGCGTGATGAACCCCGCCATCAGGCTCAGCAGTGTGGTCTTGCCGCAGCCGGAGGCACCGAGCGCGACGACGAAGTCCCCCCGGTTGATGGTCAGGTCGATGTTGTCCAGCGCATGCACCTGCTCCCGCGCAGTGCGCCCGGGGTAGATGACGCTGACGCTCTTGACCTGCAGTCGTTGCTCGTTGCTCATGGTCGAATCTCTGGTCTGAAGAGGTGGGCCGACACACCACCGGTATGCCGGGATCGTGGGCGGCGTCGGCGGCGACGCCGACGCCGCACTACTTCAAGTTCAATGCCGCCTCGGCGTACTTCGGCGTCACGTAGGCGCTGTAGTCGGGTGCCAGGGTGTCGATGCGCTTCTGGTCCTTGAGGAAATCGGCCGTGGCCTTCAGCGCCTTGGTCGCGGCGGCGTCCTTGCCGCCGCCGAGCCAGGCCGGTGAGACCTGCTGCTGGAGCGAGGGGTAGGCGTACAGCTTGATCGCATCGGCAGCGTCCTTGGGCTCGCCGCCGATCTTCGACGAGATCGTCTTCGCATGGGCCGAGTCGGCGCCCCAGGCGCCCGGGTTGGCGCGGAAGGAGGCGTCGGCGTCGGCCACGGCCTTGACGAACCTGGCCATGAAGTCGGCATTGGCCTCGCCCCACTGCTTGTTGACGGCCACGCCGTCGAAGGTCGCCCGGCCCTTCTTGCTCAGTTCGCCCGAGGTGATCAGGACCTTGCCGGATTGCTTGATGCGCGCCAGCGCCGGGTCCCAGACAAACGCGGCATCGATGTCACCTCGCTCCCACGCTGCCGCCACCTGGTTGGGCTGCATGTTCAGGATCTCGAGCTCGCTGGGCTTGATACCCCATTGCTCCAGCGCGAACATCGCGTGGAAGTGCGTCGTCGACGCGAACGGCACTGCCAGCTTCTTGCCTTTCAGGTCCGCCGGCTTGTCGATCCTGGCGCCATTGCGCACCACCATGGCTTCGGCCTCGTTGATGTCGTCGAGGATCCAGAAGAGTTGCAGGTCGACACCACGGCTGACCGCGGCCGTCAGCGGGCTGGATCCGATGACGCCGATCTGGACGTCACCCGATGTCATCGCCGTGGCGACCTTGGCGCCCGACTCGAATTGCCGCCAGTTGACCTTGTAGCCCGTGGTCTTTTCCACCGTGCCGTTGGCGATGGCGACGATCAGCGGCCCGGCGATCTGTTGGTAGGCGATCGTGACCTCCTTCTTCTGCGCCGCCGCGTGTCCCGCGCCGAGCGCTGCTGCAAGCATCGCCGTCGTCGCAAGAACTTGTCTTATGCTTGTCTTCATCATGTCTCCTGGTCGTGGTGAATCAGCGGGTGCCGTCGTTTCAGCCGTCGGGGCCGGAACCGCCGGTGCGCCCGGTCAGCGCGGGTGCCCCCGGAACGGAACGAAGTCTGGTCGCTGGGTACGTCTGCCTGTAGGTCCAGTTGCGCGGATTCAGTGATGCCAAGGCCGCTATTGTTCGACTCGTGGCCCGGTAGGGCAGTTCAGCCAGGCGCCGAGGTAGGGGTAAACCACTATCGGCCGAGGCGTCCATGAATCAACGTCTCGGTCCGGCGCTGTGGAAGCAGTTGCTGCAGCGCTCGGCACGGAAGAACTTGAGCCTCCAGGGCCAGATCCGCGAGATGCTGGTGTCGGCGATTCTCGACGGGCACATCCCGCCCGGCGCGCACCTTCCGTCGAGCCGCGAGATGGCGGAGCAACTCGAGGTCGCGCGCAATACCGTGGTGCTGGCCTATCAGCAGTTGAGCGACGAGGGTTACCTGATCTCGCGCGAGCGCAGCGGGCATTTCGTCAATCCCGACGCGCTGGCTGGCCTGGGCGCGCAGGCCGTGCGGAAGGCTGCCCGTGTCGGGGCCGAAGACGGCAGGTCACCCGACTGGGCCCGGCGCCTGCACCTGCACCCGCTCGCGCAGCGCAGCATCGTCAAGCCGGCCGACTGGCAGAAGTATCCATACCCCTTCTTGTACGGGCAATTCGATGCCACCCTGTTTCCAACGGCCGACTGGCGTGAATGCTGCCTCAAGACACTGTCGGTGCTCGACATCCGCGACTGGGCGCCGGACCACATCAATCGCGACGACGAATCGCTGATCCAGCAGATTCGAACCCGCGTGCTGCCGCGGCGTGGCGTGTGGGCCTCCGACCAGGAGATCGTGGTGACGGTCGGCGCGCAGCATGCGCTGTACCTCGTGGCCGATCTGCTCATGGGCGCGGGGACGCGCGTGGGCATCGAAGATCCTTGCTACCCAGACGCCCGCAACATCTTCGCGTGCCGCACCGACCAGCTCGTGCCACTGGCGGTCGATGGCGACGGCCTGCCGGTCGACGAGCGCCTGCGCGGCATCGACTACCTCTACGCCACGCCCAGCCACCAGTGCCCGACCGGCGTGACCATGCCCCTGGCGCGCCGCGAGGCCCTGTTGCGCAGCGCCGATGCGGCCGACTTCGTGATCATCGAAGACGACTTCGAGAGCGAAAACCGGTTCGACGGCGACCCCATTCCGGCACTGAAGAGCCTGGATCGCAATCAGCGCGTGATCTACGTCGGCAGCCTGTCCAAGAGCTGGGCGCCCGGATTGCGGATCGGGTACGTAGTCGCATCGGCCGAGCTGATCGCCGAGTTGCGCGCCTTGCGCCGCCTGATGCTTCGCCACCCTTCGGCCTTCATCCAGCGTGCCTTCGCACTGTTCCTCTCGCTCGGCCACCACGACGCCCAATTGCGGCGCATCGCGCTGGCGCAACGCGAACGTTTCGCGATCGTGGCCGAGGCGATGGCACGCCACGCACCGCAATGTGCAGTGGTGCCGATCACCGGCGGCGGCTCCTGTTGGGTGCGCTTGCCCGAGGGCGTCGGCGCCGTCGAGTTGGCCGCGCGGGCGGCCGAGAAAGGCGTGCTGATCGAACCGGGCGACGTGTTCTTCCACGTCGAGCCGCCGCCAGGCGCCTTCTTCCGGCTGGGCTTCCAGTCGATCCCGGCCAAATCCATCGAGCCGGGCATCGCGCTGCTCGCAGACGTGATCGCCGCCCTGCAAGCGGGTCGCTGAACCACGCCGCTGGGTGCGGCCAAGCCGCGCTGGCCTCATTGAATCCCTGCAACTGGCGCTAAGCGCCTTGCGACGACGGGCCTAGTCTGCTCGGGTCGAATGCGACGTCGCGCCCATGCGCTGCACTGCGCAATCCGAAAAGCACCTGCCGCGCACCTGCGGCACCACTGACCGAATGGAGACCCCATGGCCATCGCACCCCGCCCCGTCGACGCCGACTTCCTGAAGCAATTCGCCGAAGCCTGGAACCGTCACGACCTCGACGCGCTGATGAGCTTCATGGCCGAGGACTGCAGCTTCCACGCCGCCGCCGGCCCGGACTTGCGCGGTCGCAGCTTCGTCGGCCGCGAGGCGGTTCGCGTCGGCTTCGCACTCGCCTGGCAGACCTTCGCGGATGCCGCCTGGGTGGATGGCGATCACTTCGTCTGCGGCGACCGCGGCGTGTCCGAGTGCACCTTCACGGGGACCAGGGCCGACGGCACCCGCATCGAGGCGCGCATGGTCGATGTCTTCACGTTCCGCGACGGCAAGATCGCCGTGAAGAATGCCTTCCGCAAGGACCGCCCGCCGGTCGCCACCGCCTGACCCCGGGGAGCCAAGACATGGACATGACGCCACCGAGTCCAAGCCTGCTGCGGCCCTACGACCCGCACTACGATCCCCTGGTCGCGCGCCATCCCGGGCACGGCACGGACTACGCACCGACCTACTGGGTGGCCACGGCCGGCGCGCCTCCCGAGGACGACGGCCCGATCATGCGGGACATCGACACCGACGTGGTGATTGTCGGTTCGGGCTTTACCGGCCTGGCCACCGCCTTGTTCCTGGCCCGCGAACATGGCATCCGCGCCACGGTACTGGAAGCCAACCGCAGCGTCTGGGGCTGCACCAGCCGCAACGGCGGCCAGGGCCAGAATGCCAGCGGGCGCCTGTACCGTTCGCAGTGGATCGCCCGCTGGGGCAAGGAAACCGCGCTGAAACTCGACGCCGAGATCCGCAACGGCTTCGAGACCTTCAAGAGCCTGGTCGCCGAAGTCGCCTGCGACCCGCAACCCGGCGGCCACCTCTACCTCGCCCACCGCGAGAAGAAGATGGACTTCCTGCGCAACGAGGCCAAGGTGATGCGCGAGGTGTTCGGCTACGACACCCACATGCTCAGCCAGGCCGAGGTGCACCACCGCTACGTCAAGGACGCCGAGACCTTCGGCGCGATGCACGAGCCCGACGGCATCGGCGTGCACCCGCTCAAGCTGGCCTTCGGCTACCTGCGCATGGCGCGTGCGCTGGGCGTCAAGGTGCATCCGGCCAGCCCGGTGATCGGCTTCGAAACGCGCAACGGAGTGCACCACCTGAAGACGCCGAACGGCATCGTGCGCGCCCGCGCGGTGGGCTTCGCCACCGGTGGGTACACCAGCAACGGCCTGCACAAGAGCCTGGACTCGAAGATCATGCCGATCCTCTCGAATTCATTGGTGACACGCCCGCTGACCGAGTACGAACTGCAGGCGACCAATTTCCTCACCAACGAGGTCATCACCGACACCCGCACATTGCGCTTCTATTACCGCAAGCTGCCCGACAACCGGGTGCAGATTGGCAGCCGCAGCGCCATCACCGGCGCCGACGCCACCAACCCGCGTCACCTCGAGGCACTGGTCAATGGCCTGCATCGCAAGTTCCCGGCGCTCAAGGGCATCCGGGTCGACTACTCGTGGTGGGGATGGGTCGACGTGAGCCACGACATGATGCCGCGCATCACCCAGCCCGACCCGCAGCAGTCGGTCTTCTATGCGCTGGGCTACGGTGGCAACGGCGTGTCCTTCTCGGCCCACGCGGGGCGGCGCATGGCGCAACGCATCGCCGGCAAGACCGATTCCGCGTTCCAACTGCCCATCTACGCCAAGCCGCTGGAGTACCCGAACGTCTTCAGCACCGTGCGCTCGCGTGCCTTCGCCCCGTTCCGCCGGATCGGCCAGCAGTTCCTCTACCGCTGGTACCACCTGCGGGACGAGAAGCTCTGAGCAAGGCGCGGTGGGGCATGTCGGGGCACGCACTCGAGCGCAGCTCTCGACTCCATCGCCGTCGGTGCCGGCTTGACCGGCTGCGCGCTGGCAGCGCGCAGGGCGCAGCGCAACGACGACACCGCCAGCGTTTGCCGTGACCATGGCGCCGCCATCGTCTACCCCGGGGGGGGCCTGCGGCATCGGCGGCGCCCGCTGGCCGTGGTCGATGCGCGGCTGCGCGTACACGGCGAGGCCGGGTTGCGGGGGTCGATGGCTCGGCGATGCCCAGGCTGGCGTCGGGCAAACCACCGCGCCGGCCGTGATGCGGGCAGAGTAGGCTGCCGACAGGACCCGCGCCGACGCGCGGCTCCGAGCGACTCAGCGCCGGCCGCGGCCGGCGATCATCTCGACGATCTCGAAGCAGGCCTTGTTGCCCGGCGGCTCGGCCAGGTCCAACGCCCGGCTGCGGCTGTAGAACGCGCTCAGATCCAGCCCGACGCCAACGCCGTAGATCTCCACCTCGCCCGTCTGCTCTTGCCGCCGAAGCACCTCGCGCAGATGCTGGTCGAGGTAGTGCGCATCGTTGGCCAGGCCGGTCGCGGTGTCCATCGGGCAGCCGTCGGACACCACGATCAGCAAGCGGCGCGCTTCGTCGCGCGCCGCCAGGCGTGCACACGCCCACTCGACCGCTTCGCCGTCGATACCCTCGCGGAACAGGTCGGCCTTCATCAGCGCGGCGATGTCGCGCCGTGCGCGCCGCCACGAGGTGTCGGCGTCCTTGAAGACCAGATGACACACCTCGTTCAACCGCCCGGGATGCGGTGGCCGCCCAGCACGCCTCCAGTCGCGCGCCGCTTGCCCGCCGTTCCAGGCGCCGGTCGTGAAGCCCAGCAGTTCGCTGGCCACACCGGCTTCTTCGAGCGCACGCACGAACACGTCGACCAGCACCGTCACCGCGGCGATGTGCTGCTTCATCGAACCGGAGCAGTCGATCAGGAATCCGACCACGCAGTTCGCCACCGGCCGCTGGCGCTCGGTGCGGAACAGGCGGCGTTCGGCGGGCGAGACGACGAGTTGCGAGAGGCGGCGGCCGTCGATGCACCCGGTCTCCTGGTCGTCGTCCCAGCCGTCGCGCGTGGGCACGGCCAGCAGGACCCGGAGCTGGCGCGCCAGTCGTGCCACGTTGAGACCCTGCTCGACGATGCGCCGGTCCAGTGCCTCGCGATACTCGGCGAGCAGCGCCGCGCGCACCCGCGTGGCAGCCTTCACTTCGACGTCGTGCGCCGTGGTGAAGACGCGGTAGGCACCGACAGCGGCCTCGAGCACGCGGCTGGTGCCGGGGGTCGCGGTGGGCAGGTCGTCGTCGACCACGGCGTCGAAGTCGAACAACAAGCTGAAGCCACGATCGTGCGCAGCGGTGTCGTCGTCGATGGCGCCGTCGAAGGCAGCGTCGTCCTCGACGGCGCGCAGCATCGCGGCCACATGCCCGGCGATGGCCAGCGCATGCCGTGCGTAGGCGGCCTGGTCCTCGCGCTCGTGGCGCAGCCCCGCCAGCGCCGTGCCCAGCGTGGCCGCGATGCCCCCCCGTGTCACCTCGATCAGGCCTTCGGTCGCCTCCAGCACCGGCTGCCCGGTGACGCGGGCACGCGCGACCTGCGCCACCGTGTACAGCAGCAGGCCGCTGGCGCTGTCGATCAGGGCGCTGCGGTGGAACGTGCATGACCACTGTTCGAAGCGATGCCGCAGGTTGCGCGCCAGCCCCGGCCAGTCACTCGGCGCCAGCGCCTCGACGCGGAACTGCTCGAGCGATTCGAACACCCAGCGCCGCACCGGATCCGGCGGGCAGAGGCTGCGATGCAGGACGCCTTCCGAGTGCGTGAGACGCAGCGCGATGGCATCGGCCGCACCGCGGAACGAGCCGAAGTCGTCGTCTTCGAACGAGGGTTGCAGGTGCGGCCCGAACAGGGGCAAGGCGCGTTGGCCGCGGTGCAGGCGTCGCGCGCGAAAGTGCAGATCCGCCTCGCCGCAGAGCGCGCGGATCGACGCCGCGCACAGCTCCTCCACCCGCTGCTGGCGGCGTGCCGTGGCCTGCGCCGTGCTCATCGGAATGCCTTCGTGCGGCGCACTTCGCTGCGAGCCCCTTCGGGCGGCCGGGCGGGACTCATGCCGGCCGATCCACCGCGACGCGCTCGAAGGACTCGTCCAGTTCCAGGTCGAAGCAGCGCTGAAAGTACTCGGCCACGATCGGCCGTTCGGCCTCGTCGCACTTGTTCAGGAAAGACAGGCGGAAGGCCACCACCGGGTCGCGAAAGATCTCGCAGTTCTCGGCCCAGGTGATCACCGTGCGTGGCGACATCAGCGTCGACAGGTCGCCGGCGGCAAAGCCCTTGCGCGTGAGTTCGGCCACGGCGACCATCGAACGGACCAGCGCGCGCCCGGCCTCGCCGGCCTTGCCCGGCACCCGGGCCAGAACGATCGCGACCTCTTCGTCGGCGGGCAGGTAGTTCAGCGAGGCGACGATGTTCCAGCGGTCGATCTGCGCATGGTTCAGGCGCTGTGCGCCGTGGTACATGCCGTTCAGGTTGCCCAGGCCGACCGTGTTGGCGGTGGCGAACAGGCGGAAGCACGGGTGCGGGCGCAGCACGCGGTTCTGGTCCATCAGCGTCATCTTGCCGTCGCGCTCGAGGATGCGCTGGATCACGAACATCACGTCGGGTCGCCCGGCATCGTACTCGTCGAAGATCAGCGCCACCGGCCGCTGCAGGGCCCACGGCACGATGCCTTCCTGGAATGTGGTCACCTGCTGTCCGTCGCGCAGCACCACGGCGTCCTTGCCGACCAGGTCGAGCCGGCTGATGTGGCCGTCGAGGTTGATGCGCACGCACGGCCAGTTCAGGCGCGCCGCCACCTGCTCGATGTGGGTCGACTTGCCGGTGCCGTGCAGGCCCTGAACCATCACGCGGCGGTCGCGCATGAAGCCGGCCAGGATCGCCATCGTCACGGCCGGGTTGAAGCGGTAGACCGGGTCGACATCGGGCACATGGTCGTCGCGTTCGGTGAACGCGGGCACCTGCAACGAGGTGTCGATGCCGAACACCTCGCGCACGCTGAGCACGCAGTCGGGCTGGGTGAGGCTGATGTCGGCCATGGTCGTGCTCGCGGTGTTGAACGCCGCCAAGGCTAGCGCGCGCGAGGCCCCTGGCGTAGTGCCAGAGCGCGCTGATTCGGGGGGCCAGCCGGCAGCGCGCACGGCGCGGTCTGGCGCCTGCGAATGCGGCCATCTGGCCCTATGTCGGGTGCGGCCGCGCTCTTAAGGTCACGACCACGGTGAGAGGGCGCGGTGACTGCAGTGGTCGCCGCGGTTCGCGACCCGCTTCGGCCAAGACCCGGGCCGGCAGATTCAACCTCATCGACCCCAGACAC
>Ga0116177_10003436_pt1 | contig 11620 bp, 15 predicted proteins | sample AD_STIC10_MetaG_FD_89750 | JGI IMG/M metagenome (GOLD analysis project Ga0116177, IMG submission 89750) | Active sludge microbial communities of municipal wastewater-treating anaerobic digesters from USA - AD_STIC10_MetaG | ecosystem: Engineered > Bioreactor > Anaerobic > Digestate | place: USA...
CATAGAGATCACGGTCGGTGTTCAGGCTGAAGCTGTCGCCGGTGGTGAGCAGGTCGGTTCCCGAACCCTTCACGTCGGAATCGGCATATTCGCCTTCGATACCAGCGATCACGCCGCCGAGCTGAAAGTCATAACCTGCGTTAACGCCGTACATCAGGTCGCCCTTGCCTTCGCTGACATCGTCATAACCGACGATCCCTTCGATGTGCGGGCCGGTGAAGGGCGCTTCTTCCTGTGCAAACGCAGGGGTGATGGCGGCGGTGGAGAGGAGTGCCGCGCCTAGAAGATATTTACGCATTAGATATTTCCATTTTTTATCAAACTTACCCTGCTGCGTGCAGGGCCGACAAGAAAACGGACAGGTTCCGATAAGGGTTCATGAATATAAAATAGCAAGAATCTGTTACTTTATTGCAACAGTCTGTTTGATGGATGCGTTAAATCGCGTCGTCGGCGTCCCGGCGGGCGTGGCCATGTTCGTCCAGATCGCCAGGTTCCATGCCGTCTTCACCCAGCATGCCGGGCTCGTCATCGTCGCTGCGTTCGCCACGATAGGCATCCATGTCAATCTGGCCGCTGCGCTCCATCTGTTCCATATGGTCAACGACATCCTGTGTGTCGTCCGGGATGATCTGCGCCGGATTGGGCGTGCCGCCATGTTCGCTGTCTTCCCCCGACAGGTTCGGCGCTTGGCTGTGGGTCATGGCTTCACCGGCGACGGTTTGCGCCTGTGTATCTTCGTCCGCCTGCTCGCGGTTGTCGGGGGCGGTTTTAGGTGTGTCGAATGCGGTCATGGCTCATGCCTCCTTGGCGTGTCGGGGATGACAGCAAAACGCGGCAGCGGGGCGGGTGTTCCCGAATGCGGTGTGATTTAAGGCCCCGCCCTGATGTCGGTCAGCTTACAGCCACCACCACTTTCAGAAAGGCCGCCGGAATTTCGGTGGATTCGGGACTGGCGCTCACATTTTCGCGTTCGAACAATTCGACCAGCTCGCCATAGAGCGCGTCCGCGCGGCCGTCCTTCTCTGCCGCCTCGAAGGCATTCATGGTGGGACCATAATAGGTGCGGAACAGGTCGACAAATGCCTTGGGTGCGCCGTCAAAGCGGAAGGTGTAGAGCTCGCGTGTGGCGCTGATATCCGCGTCGGCTATTCCCGCGGCGGTAAAGCGCGCGCGGACTTCGTCTTCCTTGCCCCACAGAACCGGGCTGACAAAGCCTTCGGGCGGGGGCGGCGTATAGGAGGCGCTGACCTTCAGCACCTGGGCGATCAAGGTCGGGTCGCCGGGGATCCAGTTGCCCATGATAATCCGGCCGCCCGGCCGTGTAACGCGCACCATCTCGGCCGCGACATCATGGGGGCGGGGGGCGAACATCGCGCCGAATATGCTGACCACCCGGTCAAAACTGTTGTCCTCAAGTCCGGTCAGGGCGGAGGCGTCGCCTTCCTGAAAACGGATGTTGGGCAGGCCCATCGCAGCGGCGCGGGCGTTACCGGCGGCCACAAGGTTGCTGGCAATATCGACGCCCAGAACATCGGCACCCTTTTGCGCGGCAGGAATGGCGGTTGTTCCGTCGCCACAGCCCAGATCCAGCACCTTCATATCCGGGCCGATGCCGATGCCGTCGACCAGCGCAGCACCGCTGTCGCGCATACAGGCCGCCAGCCGGGTAAAGTCGCCCTTCTCCCATAATGCCTTGTTCGGATTCATATTTCGCTCTCCTCCAGAGCGACCCGGACAGGAGGGTATCTTAGTTGGGGTGGTCTACCTAATCATTCCTTGGGGCAGGATCAGCACCAAGGGCGGCGGCCGCCCTGATACCAGCGGGCGAGCCCTTCATCGACCAGCACGCCACCCAAACTCTTGCCCCCGCGCGTCAGCACGCGCAGCTTGCGGCCATAGCGGTCTTCGTCTCGGTCAATGGTCTGCAGGGTGAAGGGCCCCGCATTGGCGAGCTGTAAAAGGCGCTGCGTCGCGGCCTTGCCCAGACGCCCCTCTTCGGCGCAGCGGGGCGGGTTGGTTTCGGGGGTGTCGATGTCGGCGATACGGATCTTGATGCCCTGATAATAGAGCGTGTCGCCATCGACGATGCAATTGGTGCGCGGGCCTTCGCCGCAGATGCTGAAGGATGCGCTTTCCGTGTCGCTGCCGGTGGCGGCATTGGTCGCAGGGGCGGAGAGCGTCCACACGCCCCAAAAGGTCGCGGCGCTCAGCATCAGGGAAAGGGGCAGGATCGGCTTGAGGTCGCTTAAGCCGGTAGATGAACGTTTCGTGGAATTCCTCATGCGCAGACTTTGCGCATGAGGAAGTCAAGATTTGGCTAATGCCCAGGCCAGAGTGCCCTCATTTTTTGGCAGGTGCGCCGAAGACCTTTTTGTCGACATATTCGACAAAGTCCTTGGAAAAGGCGTCGCGCAGCTCGACCTTTGCCCGATCAATATCTTCGGAGGTCTTGGGCGGGAAATGTTCCAGCGGATTTTTGACTTGCCCGGTCGATACCTTGGTGGCGGTCGGCTTGGTGCCGAATTCGCGGTAGATAAAGCCGGTGAACAGATTGCTGCCGTACATCATCGCCTTGTGGTAGAAGATATGCGTGGTCGCGAGCTCGGCATAGCAGGGCGCGGTTGAATCGGACAGGCGCGTCTTGGCCTTGATCTTGGCGTTCATCGCCTTGACCTTCGCCTTCAACGCCGGGTCTTTCTTGACATCCTCGTTGAAGGGCGTCGGCTCTTCCATGATGATTTTATAGCCTTCAAGTTTCAGCGTCTTGGTAATGCCGATTTTGTTGAGCTCCTCCATCTGCACATCGGGACCGAGATAATCGGCCATCAGATCCTTTACAGTGGCGACCTTATCCTTGTGCACTTCGGCATCAGCGAGCGCCCCTACCAGGCCGAAGCCGGAGAGCAGGCCCATATTGATGCCCAGATAATTGTGGGTCGGCCAGACATGCAGCTCGCACTGCGACCCGTCCGCCGCAAGCTTCGGTGTTTCAACCACCGCCGCCGCGGGTGCTTCCTGTGCCAGAACAGGTGCCGCCAATGAGCCCGCCGCAACAATCGCCGCGGCACAACGCATCGTAAATTTCATGAACTATCCCCCCCATTAGACAGGTCCAATTAGCAGCATATCTCGCGCGTCGTTGCAACGCCGGAAATGTTGGTTTTCGTCTTTTTTGACCCAGATCAAGGAACCGGACGGCGGGTGGTCCTATCCCCGACTCAACAACCCAAGGAGCCCGTCATGGACGCACTACAAATTCCCTTCGTCGCCCTCTTCACCGGCATGGTTCTGTCCTTTGCGGCAGTCATGATCATCGAAACCGTTCTGCAGGCACGCCAAGGCTAAGTCGCCGTCAGTCGACCGCCATTAACTGGCTGGGAAACGGCGCGACCAGCTTTGCGGCCTCGTCCCATTCCGCCGTCAGCCAGGTCTGGTAATCGGCCTCCTGCAGGATCACCGGCATCGCTTTGGGATGCAGCGGCGCGACCAGCGGGTTGGGCTCGCAGGTCAGGAAGGCGAACATCTTTTTCCCCTCGGGCGACGACACCCCTCCCGTCGTCGCCCCACCCACCCAGCGCCAAATCCCGGCAAAGGCCGCAACCGGGCGGTCGGTGACGGTGAACCAATGCTCCGCACGCCCCTGTCCCATTTTCGGCTCGGCAAAGCGGGTGAAGGGCACAAGGCAGCGCTGTTCCGGTTTTACCAGCATCGAGCGCCAGAAGGGACTGGCGAGATTGCGGACATTTGTGACATGCTTTGTCACTGTCGTCCCTGGCCGCTTGCCCGGCAGCGAAAGCGGCACGCCCCACGTCATAAGATCAACCACCGCCCCACCAGCCGTCACATCCTGCCGCACCACAGCGGCCTCGCGCCGGGGCCAAATCTCGTCCTCCAGTTCGGCAGTACGCGGCGGGATAGTGTCGGTCAGGCTCCACGAAATATACTCGCGCCACGTCTGCAAAAGCGCCTGCGCGTCGGGGTTATTTGCGTAGTGATTGCACATGGGATTTAGTTTAGGGGGTCATCGCGACAACGCAACACCCCCTTACCCAGCAGGACCACCGATGCCCGAAACCGCCTTCAAGATTTTTACTGCAGACCAATGGGCGCAGTTTCAGGCCGATGGCGTTTTCCATGGCGCGCCCGTCGATCTTGCCGACGGCTATATCCATCTGTCTGCCGCTGACCAACTGCAGGGCACGCTCGACAAACATTTTGCCGGCCAGACCGGACTTGTGATTGCCGAGGTCGACCTTTCGGTTCTGGGCGATCTGGTGAAGTGGGAGGAGTCGCGCGGCGGTGCGTTGTTCCCGCATATATACGGTGCTCTGCCTGCCAGCGCGATAATAGGCGCACCGGCATTTACCTCCTGAGCTTTAGCGCCTAGGGCATCCACATGGCCGACCTCTATCTCAAAGCCCTCGAATCCGAACGCCGCAGCCTATGGGCGACCGCCCGCCTGAAGGGCCTGCCCAAGGATTCGCCCGAACGCGTCCGTATCGCCGCGCTCGACGCAGACATTGCCGCGCACAAAGCGAAGAGCAAACCGGCAGCCAAATAATTAGGCCCGCCCCGCGGGTTAACGGGACGGGCCTTCCGCTCCTTGGACACCACTAGGAGGTGCCGCGGGAACTTTAACGCTTCCGGAAAAACTCCCGATCCGCGTCTTCATAGGTTTCTGTCTCTGCATCTTGTGACCGGTCCACGGGCCGTTCGTCCGCATGATCATTATCGATATCTTCCCCCGTGGCGGTCATTGCCGCATCGGCGCCAAATTTGCTTGGCTGGACGGGAGGCGATGCCTGGACGTGGTCGGCCCCTGTTCTATCGGCGATCGGTCGCTCTAACAAAGTGCTGGTCATGGGGAGTCCTTTTTACGTTCGTACCGGTCCCACAATGCAGCCCGATGGCTTTCGTTCCGGCCTTTTCGGCGGGAATCGATTGCAATTACGACAAACACCAATTGTGTGATTACATGCCTATTGGCCAATCAAAGGCGAGACGTATTTCACCCACGGCAGCACCCTGAGCGTCAAAGCGCCGCTCCGAAATGAAACCCGCGCCCTGAATGTTGACAGCAATTACTGTGCTGCATCGGGTCCCGTAGACGGGGTTGCGGATAAATATCCGCTCCATCGCCGGAACATCATCCGTTTCGTCGGCCAACAGATCGAAAATCTGTTCGGGGTGCCCCGCTCCATTTGCAAGCCAAGTCGCAAAGGCAAGCTCCAGCCTGTCTTTTCGCGGCCATGGCTCACCATCGGGTGCGTTGGAAAAGAGCTGAATCCCGGTGTTCAATACACGCCGCACAGGTGTCGGCCGATTGGCGAAATATTCTGCCTGCGCCATATCGCCGATGATGAGGTTGAAGGGATTGAAGCCATCCAGTTCCTTTGGCCGCGCTCCATCCGCCAGCCAATCGGCAACAAGCGCACCGCGCGATTTTTTGGAAGGGTCGGGACCGTCGGGATCACGGATATTTGTAACGACCGCAAAGCGGCCCGCCTGCGACACGCCCATCCATGTGCCGCCTGACACCAGATCCCGCCCGGCGATAATACCCGTCGCATCACGCCAAATATGCACAGGGTCGGAGGCGCGCGCATGAAATTCATCCCTGTTGCCGGCCACCAACAACGGCCATTCGGGATGGATGTTCAGTCCAACGGCTACGACACACATGGCTGTTCCCTCCGGTACCCGTGCGGCACGAAAGCCCGCACCATCACGGCCACTTGTTAAAGCGTCTTTTCGTAGATCCGGTACACTTTATTCACGGTGCCGCCCACAGCTTCACCGACCGATTTCATGGGACCATTGCTGGCGAGGACCCAGCCGAAGTCTCCCCTGACCGCACCGAATTTTGAAACCGAATCGCGACGGATATATTCGACGAGCATCAATGCCAGCTGGCTTGCCATGCGCGTAGATTGGAGCTTTTTGACGACGCCCATCAAGGGCACGCGCATGGTCGTGACTTGCGGTTTGCGCAGCCACCAAAGCAGCTTCGCCCAGTTGAACGGAAACAGGCTTCCTCCGAAATCTTTCAGCTTTTCATTGAGGTCCGGAATGGTCATCATGAAGGCAACGGGTTCCCCGTCCACTTCGGCAACCCGAATAAGGTCTTCATATACGATCGGCTTCAGCTTTTTGCCCGCATAGGCAATTTCAGCATCGGTGAACGGCACAAAGCCCCAATTGTCGCTCCATGCATCGTTCAAGATGCTCAGCAACAGGGCGGCTTCTTCATCAAACCGGCTTTTGTCGACGCGGCGGATACGGATTTTGTCCGACCGCTCACCCATCGCTACGATACGGTCGCTGAGCTCCGGCAACCCCTTGTCGATTGGCAAGTCATAGGTCAGCAAATCCTGCACGCCTGCATAGCCCGCTGCTTCGACCCATGGTGCATAGGCAGAACTGTTGAACCCCATCATAACGACCGGCGGATGATCGAACCCTTCAACCAGCAAACCGGGTTCGTCCCACATGGCAAGGCTGATAGGCCCCATCGAACGGGTCATACCCTTTGCACGCAATGCGTCTTCCGCGCGCGCAATCAGGGCAGCCGCGACCGCAGCATCTTCCGCTTCGAACATACCCCAGTTTCCACATCCGGGGCCCATGCCCTGCTCCGGTGGCTGCTTCAGCGCGAGATGATCGATATGGGCGGAAATACGGCCGACGACCTGTCCGCCCCTTTCCGCCAGGAAAAGCTCGGCTTCGCCATGCTCAAACCACGGGTTTTTGCCCGGCGTGATCAAACCGTGCACTTCGTCCTTCAATGGTGGCACCCAATTCGGATTATGGGCGTAGAGGCGGAATGGCAGGTCGACAAAAGCCTTGCGGTCGGCCTTGGTCAAAACGGGTCTGATCGTAATGTCGCTCATTTAGTTTCACTCATTCTTCGGTCCGCACAAGAACCGTTTCGCCAATCAGTAGGAAAAGTAGAAACGGGCCCCATGCCGCAATCCACGGTGGGTATGCTCCCAGATTTCCCATCGCAAGCGCGAAATTATCGGCAACAAAATAGGCAAAGCCAAGCGCCATGCCGATAACGGCCCTGAGGAACAACGCCCCTGAACGCGCGAGACCGAAGGCCGCAACCGCACCAAGAAGGGGCATCAACAGGGTCGAAAGCGGTCCTGATAATTTATGCCAGAGGATACCCTCCAGATTGTCCGTCCGGCGACCCGCCGCCTTCAGATCCTGAATCGCTGCCATCAGCGGGAAAAAGCCCAGACTGTCGCCATCCACCTTGATATAGTTGAACCGGTCCGGGGTGATATTCTGGCCAACGGTCAAAGTGGGAAATTTCTTCTCTTCGGTCGTTGCAACGTCAAAGGACGTTGCGTTGACGAGTACCCATGCATTTCCTGTGTAACGCGCGTCGCTTGCCTTGATGACCTGGCGCAAACTGCCGTTGGCCCGCAGGTACAGGCTGACATTACCGAGGCGGGTGGCTGCACCTGCGCCGGTTACGGTGCCAGCCTGAATCAAGTCCTGCCCCTCCCGGACCCAGACATTGGTCTTGACCCCGGTGTCGACCGGAACAGGACCATAGTCTTCCGCCTGCCATACCTTCAGTCGTGCGGTGTTCGGCGCGACAACCAGATCGTTAAAGGTAAAGGAGAGACCAGCCACGGCAAGGCTTGCGACAAACATCGGCGCCAAAATCTGGTGGGCCGACAGACCCGCCGCCTTCATGGCAATCACTTCGCTATTCTGGCTGAGCGTTGCAAAGGCGATCAAGGTTCCCAACAGAACCGAGAATGGCAGAAAGCGCGCGATTATCTGTGGTGCGCGCATGCTGACATAACGCAAGACGTCACCCTGGTCGTTGCCGGGAACGGACAAAATCTTGCCGCTTTCCCCCAAAAGATCGAGCGTCATCAGGATCAGTACAAGCATGGCCAGCACCGCAAAGCTGCGCATGAAGAACAGCTTCGCCATATAGATGGTGATGTTGCGCGATGGGAAAAAATGCATGCGCTAGGACTCCGTTTCCGGCATGCCGATGGTGGCAAGGCGCGATTTCCGTCCGAAGCGGAATGTCTTGCGGATCGCCTTGCCGAACTTGTTGGCAAACACTTCGAGCGCGCCAATCGGCTGGCCGCCGGGCACATGGGCAATGACATGGTACATCCACAGGATCAGACCCGCAAAGAGCAGGAATGGCAACCATAGGGCGATGAACGGATCGACAATGCCCATGCCGCCCACACCTTCGGCATATTCGTTTATCTTGTGGTAGGTGACCACCATGACGATCGACAGGAATACGCCCAACGCCGAAGTCGACCGCTTTGGCGGCACCGCAAGGGCAAGAGCGAGAAACGGCAGCAAGAGCATCATCGCGACTTCGACCAGCCGGAAGTGGAAGTTGGCCCATGCCTTGTTCCGCTCGTCTGCCGGCTTTTGGGCGTCGCCCCCAATGCGGACCAGTTCGGTGATGCTGTACTCCCGGTCTTTGCCGCCACGGGCGCGGAAATTCTCGATGCTTGGTAGCGGAATCGGCACGTCGTGGCTTGTAAAGCTCAAGACGCGCGGTGTTTTGTAGTTTGGCGCATCGTGCACCAGCGTGCCTTTTTCCAGCCGCAATAAAATCGTGTCCGGGTCATCTGTGCGCAGAAACTGTCCTTTTTCAGCCGACACGGCGATGGATTGTCCGTTCTTGCTCTCCGCATACACAAACATGCCCGACAGACGGTTGCCATTGTCGCGGCTTTCTTCGATCCGGACGGTCAAATTTTCGCCAACATTGTTAAACTCGCCCACTCGCACCTTTGCGCCGAATGCGCCCGAGCGAAGTTCGAAACGCAGCTCCTCATAGAGGTAGCGGGCACTGGGCTGGATAAATCCGACGATGGCAAAATTGACAGCCGCCAGGGTAATTGCAAAAAGGAACGGAACCCGCAGAAGCCGGAAGTAACTCATCCCCACAGCACGGAAAATGTCGAGTTCTGAAGAGGTTGCAAGGCGGCGGAAGGCCAGCAATATGCCAAGCAACAACCCGATCGGGATGCCCAGCGACAGATATTCCGGGATCAAATTCGCCAGCATGCGCCAGACCACGCTGACCGGTCCGCCTTCAGCCGCGACAAAGTCGAAAAGGCTCAGCATTTTCTCCAGCAGCAAGAGCGATGCAGCGATGGCGAGTGTGCCAAGCAGGGGCAACATCACGAGCCGGAAGATGTAGCGGTCAGTGGCGGTGATAAATTTCAACTTATGGTCGCCCTGTTACCCTAATTTGGCCGCAAACTCACCCGATAGACGCTATCAGGTTCAGGGGCAATATCGATGGCGTGCGCAAAGCAAAATCGCCGGAAATACTGTTCCAGGAGTTTTATGATGAATAAGTATGTTGCCCTTTTTGCGGTTTCAGCCCTCGCCCTCGGGGCGGGGACGGCTGTTGCCGGACAGGAAATCAGTAACGATATGTCGCGTTGTGCGGCGGGCAAGGGTCCTGCGATTCTTGTCAGCGTCCGCGGTATAAAAGAATCGGCCGGCAAAGTTCGCGTCCAATCCTATCCCGCAACCGGTAGTGCATGGCTCGCCAAAGGACGGTGGTTGCATCGTCTGGAAAGCCGGGCAAGCGCGGGAACAATGTCCTTCTGCGTCCCGGTTCCTGCCGAAGGACGTTATGGTATCGCCGTCCGCCACGACCGCAACGGTAATGGCAAAACGGATATCAGCAGCGATGGTGGCGGGTTCTCGAACAATCCCAGCATCAATATTCTAAACCTCGGCAAGCCGTCGGTGAGCAAAGTTGCTTTTCAGGCCGGCCCCGGAGTGACGCAAATCACCATCAACCTGAAATATATGTGACGGAAAATATTTGGCACTGGTAGCGCTCCTTTCGAACCCTAATTCAACCGGCAACAGGTCGCTGTTGCCGATGGTTCGGTCTTATTGCGCAAAAAATCCCGATATCTTCCATTATGAAGTGGAAGAAATCGGCCAGATTGCCAAAGCGCTTGAAATGATCGCGCGGGTGAAACCCAAGGTGCTTGTGGTCAATGGAGGTGATGGCACGGTCCAGTCCGCGTTGACCGAACTCTACCATGGTGGCCATTTTGAAGGATCGCCGCCGCCGGTTGCGGTCCTGCCCAACGGGAAAACCAATTTGATCGCACTCGATCTGGGTGCCGAGGGCGATCCACTTGTGGCGCTGGAGCGCATCCTTGAAGTGGCGAAGGGCGATTTGGCCGAACATATCGTCGTGCGCGAACTGATTGCCCTGAGCGATGGCAGCGAAGGCGCGCGGCCTGTTTTGGGCATGTTCCTGGGTGGCGCGGGGCTGGCCGAAACCATCCTTTATTGCCGGAACAAAATCTATCCGCTTGGCCTGCCCAACGGGCTCAGCCATTTTTTGGCGGCGATGGCCGTGCTGGTGTCGACCATCTTTGAAATGAAGGTCAGTTTCCTTCCTGCACGGGCCAAACCGATCAGCGTGTCGTTCATCCGGCAGGGGGAATTGCAGGGCATTTTCTCGGTGCTGATCGTCACGACGCTGGATAAACTGTTGCTTGGCGCGCAGGCCGGTGGAGCGCGCAAGGGGCTGATGAAATTTCTGGCAGTGGACCAGCGGCCATGGTCGATGCTGAAGATGATTTCGGCCTCACTGCGCGGCAAATTGGGTCAGCGCACTATGGATGGCGTGCATTTTCAGGAAGGCGATACAATCCGCATCGATAGCGAGAAAAGCAGCGTCGTGCTGGATGGCGAAGTGTTTGTCGCAAGCAGAGGCAGCCCGATCGTGCTGCGTTCCACTCCGCCGGTACCCTTTTTGAAGCTGGCCGCGTAACGCCAGCCAAGCCAATTTATGCCTTCGCTAGTCCAACTTGTTGCCGACGAACTGGCGGTCCCCGCCCTGCCCGATGTCCATGCCTTTGCCGCGCATATCGCCGCGCAATATCCCGACGCCGCTCGCGCCGTTCTCTTCTACGGATCCTGCCTGCGCAGCGAACAGTTGGAAGGGCAAATGCTCGATTTTTACCTGATCGTTTCGAGCTATAAAGAGGCCTACACGCAAAAATGGCTGGTTAAATGGAACCGAAGGCTACCTCCCAATGTATTTCCGTTTGAATACAATGACTTAGTTGCAAAAGTTGCGGTTCTAAGCGAAGAAGACTTCCACAATCTAAACCGTCCTGAAGCGTCAGCCGCGTCAGTTTGGGCCCGATTTGCCCAGCCATCCCGGTTGGTTTGGGTGGCAAACGACGCCGCCCGCGCCACCGTCGCCACCGCCATTTCCGGCGCCGCCCCCACCGTCCTCAACGCCGCGCTCGCCTTTACCGCGCGGGAGGTCGACGTACTGGACCTCTGGCAAACAGGGTTCCGGATGACCTATGATGCCGAACTGCGCGCCGAACGGAACGACCGTCCCGCCTCGGTGGTGGAATTTGACCCGGATCGCTATGTCCGCTTCGGCAAAGCAGCCCTCCCCCACACCCCCATCGCGAACGAACTGCGAGGCGAGAAGGTGCAGATCCTTCCCGACCCGCAAGGCCGGATAACCCAAGAACGAAACCGCTGGCCCACGTTGCGCCGTAATGGCAAGCTCCTAACCGTCGCGCGCCTTGCGAAAGCAGCCTTCACATATGCCGGTGGCATC
>Ga0116177_10003449_pt1 | contig 11588 bp, 5 predicted proteins | sample AD_STIC10_MetaG_FD_89750 | JGI IMG/M metagenome (GOLD analysis project Ga0116177, IMG submission 89750) | Active sludge microbial communities of municipal wastewater-treating anaerobic digesters from USA - AD_STIC10_MetaG | ecosystem: Engineered > Bioreactor > Anaerobic > Digestate | place: USA...
CCCGCGGTGCCTTTCGCGGCGCTGGCGTTTGTTTCAATTCCGGGGGTGGGCGCGGTCAGGCGATGGTTTGTCGTTGGCGTCTGCCTGGTTCTTCAGTTGCTATCCTTCCTTTTCGCGACCGTTCCGACAACGACCGGTGCCGTCGTCACGGCAGTTGTCGTGGTTGTCGCGGTCGGCATCGTTTCATGGAAGTCGAACAGGCCATGGTTCGTCCGAATGGCGCCCTGGCTGCCGGCGCTGGTCGCATTCGTGGCGGTTCTTGCGGCATTGATGCTTCGGATTCCTTCCGTGCATGCTTACGGGCAGCCCGGTATTGTATCGGGGCCGGCCCTGTGGGCGTCCGAACGTGCCGAATGCGTTGCCGAACTTGACCGGGTGCTCGACCGCGGACCTTTTGCCGTTACTATGGCCCGGGGCGCCCCGCACGCATGGTTCCTGTTTCCCCTGCTTGGCGAAAGGTTCCAGCGGCAGCCCGTATATGTCGATATCAGCCGTCAGGGCGCCGCGGGGGCCTTGAAGTCCGCCGACTCGCTGCCCGGGTTTCCCGGCGCCGATCGTGATTTCTGGATTTCGGGGATGCGGGCTTCCGGCGCCCGAGTCCTGGTCGTTCTGAATGATCCGGAGGACGTCGAGATCGGGCGCACGCCGGTTGAACTGGAATGGGTCGGGCAGATGCCTGAAACGTTTTTCACCGTCTTCAGTGGAAAGTACTGCAGCATCTTTTCCTTTGAACGGGAAGATGCGGCCGCGGGGGAATGACCGTCATGAACGTATTCGCCGTCGGGGTGCTTGCCAGCCTGCTCGCCGGACTTGCCACCGCGGTGGGGGCGCTTCCGGCCATCTTTTTCAGGAATGTCGGCAAGGCCACCCAGAATATCCTGCTTGGGTTCGGCGCTGGCGTCATGCTGGCGGCCACTTCGTTTTCCCTGATCATCCCGGCGCTTGACCATGCCGGGGACGGGGTCGGCGCGGCTTTGAAGGTGGCCGCGGGAATCGCATTCGGCGGGTTCTTCCTGTGGCTCGCTGACCGCATCCTTCCGCACGAGCATTTCACCAATGGCCCGGAAGGTTCCGATTCAAAAAGGCTTCGCCGCATCTGGCTGTTCGTGATCGCGATCGTAATCCACAATTTCCCCGAGGGCCTTGCCGTCGGGGTCGGTTTCGGGGCGGGCAGTTTCAGCGACGGTCTTTCGCTGGCAATCGGAATCGGCTTGCAGAACATGCCGGAAGGCCTGGTCGTCGCGCTGGCCCTTCTGGGCGAGAAGTACGGCCTTGGAAAGGCGCTCGGGGTGGCCCTGCTTTCCGGGCTGGTCGAGCCGATTGGCGGGGCGTTCGGGGCCGGGCTCGTGTCGGTGTTCGGCCAGGTGCTTCCGCTGGCGCTCGCCTTTGCTGCGGGCGCCATGCTTTACGTGGTCAGCGATGAAATCATCCCGGAAATTCACAGCGAGCAGAAGACGGCCGGGGCGACCTGGGGACTGGTTATCGGCTTCATAATAATGATGATTCTTGATGTAAGCCTTGGATGATTGCCGAATTGGGCTAGAATCAATCGGTTGCATCGCCTTCGGGAAGGGGTTCGTATGAAAAAGGTTCAGTTCGTTCCGGCGTTTTCCGGCGGTCATCGGTGGGCCTTCGCAAGGATTGGCGGGTTTAACCAGGTCATGCTGACCACTGGCGACGACCTGCGTCACCTGGGGGAACTTGACGAGAAGCTTTTTTCCGCGCTTTCCTGCCCGACGAAGGGCCTCGAGTACGATGGGGCTACCCTTTCCCTGCTGGATACCGATGCCGACGGCAGGATCCGCGTGGCCGAAATCAAGGCTGCCGTCGCCTGGGTCTGTGCGCGTTTGAAGGATCCGGCCGTCATCATGTCCGGAAGCGACACGTTGGAACTGGCGTCGATTGACGATTCCAGGCCGGAAGGGGCCGCTTTGCTTGCATCCGCGAAGCACATCCTTTCGTGCATCGGAAAGGGCGATGCGGATCGGATCTGCCTTGCGGACGTGACCAATCGCGCCGCGATCTTCGGCGAGTCCGAATTCAACGGCGACGGCGTCCTGCCTCCCGCGGCGGTCAAGGATGCCGAACTGCGGGCGGTGGTGTCGGACATCCTCAAGGCTGTCGGTGGCTCGTCCGATCGCAGCGGTGCTGCCGGTATCGATGCCGACCGGCTACAGGACTTCATGGCCCAGGCCGGCGCGTGGGTTGCATGGAAGACGGCACCCGATGCCGACAAGGCGATCCTGCCGCTGGGGGATGCGACCGGCGCGGCGTTTGATGCCTTCGTGGCTGTTCGGGACAAGGTCGAGGATTACTTCGCCAGGTGCCGTCTGGCGGCTTTCGACAAGCGTTCGGTGGCCGCCTTGAACCGCGAGGAAAAGGATTATCTCGCGCTTGCGGCGCGCGACATGAAGATTACCGATGCCGAGATCCAGGCGTTGCCCCTGGCGGCAGTCGATGCCGGGCGTCCGCTTCAGCTTGTCAACGGCGTCAACCCGGCCTGGATTGACCGCATTGCCGCGTTCCGCGAGAAGGTTGCGTCGGCCCTTAATGGCGCGCAGCTTTCCTCGATTTCCTGGGAGCAGTGGCAGGCGATTGTCGCGAAGATGGCCCCCTTCCAGGCGTGGGTCGAGGCAAAGCCGGCCGGGGCGGCTGTCGCGGCGCTGGAGGAAATCGGGGTCGAACGTGTCCGTGCGATCACTGGCGGCGAGTATGGCCAGAAGATCACCGACCTTATGGCGGCCGACAAGGCGGTCGAAGGTGAAGCCGCGGCCATCGACGACCTTCAGAAGTTGCTGTATTTCCACAAGAATCTTTTCAAGTTGTTGAAGAACTTCGTGTCGTTCGCCGAGTTTTATCAGCGAAGCGACAAATCCGTTTTCCAGGTCGGAACGCTCTTCATCGACAACCGCAGTTGCGATTTGTGCATACGCGTCAACGACATGGGCAAGCATGCGATGATGGCCGGTTCAAGCCGGATGTTCCTGCTGTATTGCGACTGCGTCAGGCCGTCGGGTGAAAAGATCCAGATTGCGGCGGCAGTCACCGATGGCGACAGCGACGATCTGATCGTCGGAAGGAACGGGATATTCTATGACCGCCAGGGGCGCGACTGGGATGCGACGATAACGAAGATAATCGAAAACCCGATTGGCGTCAGGCAGGCGTTCTGGTCGCCGTACAAGCGTCTGATGCGCTTTGTCGAGGAACAGGTCGCGAAAAGGGCCGCGGCTGGCGATGCGGCATCCGAAGACAAGCTGAAGGGCGCTGCGCTCGCGGCCCCCGGCGCCGCGAAGGATGCTGCCGACGGTAAGGCCGTTCCACCCGCCAAGTCGAAGTTCGATGTCGGCGTGGTCGCCGCCCTGGGCGTCGCGGTCGGCGGCATCACGGCGGCCTTCGGGGCGTTGATGCAGGCGTTCTTTGGACTTGGCGTCTGGCTGCCGCTTGGCCTGATCGGGATTATCCTGCTGATTTCGGGGCCTTCCATGGCAATTGCCGCGCTGAAGCTGCGCCAGAGAAACCTTGGACCGCTTCTTGATGCGAACGGGTGGGCGATCAACGCCAAGGCCCGTGTCAACATCGCATTTGGAAACGGCCTGACAAGGGTTGCGGAACTGCCGGCCGGGGCGACCTGCTCGCTGGTTGACCCGTATGCGAAGAAGAAGCGTCCGAAGTGGCCCTGGATCGTTCTGCTGGTTGTCGTCCTTCTGGTCGGCGGCGGTCTGTTTGCCTGGAACAAGGGCCGGCTGAACGACTGGCTGCCCGACTCGCTGGATCGCAACCTGCCGAAGGCGGTCGAGACGGTTCCGGCCCCCGCGGCCCCGGCCGCGCAGCCCGCGCCAGCGGCCCCCGCGGCACAGCCGGCACCGACATCTGCACCTGCGGCCACGGCCGGGTAACCCGGGGGTTCCCGATGTCCCTGCACATAGTTTTCGGAAGCGACACCGCCAGGCTGGCGCACCGTCTTGCCAGCGACATCGCCCAATCCACGTCCGGCGCCGGGCTGGCCGGCCTGTTGATGCCGACAAGCGTGCTGGTGCCGAACCGCAACATGGAAAAGTGGCTGCGCTTCGAAATTGCAAGGCACAACGGCATCGCGGCGAACCTGTCGTTTCCGTACCTGGAAAACGGGCTGTGGGAACTGGTCGGACGAATCGGCGTCGCGTCGGGGCGCGTTGCGGCCGATCGGTCGGGGCGTCCGATACTGGAAAGGCTGGATCTGGAAACCTTGACCGCCAGGCTTGCGGCGATTCTTCTGCAGGACACCGCCGACCCTTCCCGGATCGATTCGTCGTTTGTCAGTTACTGCATGGCTGGGGGCGGCCCGGGCGACCCCGGGTTTTCCATACGCCTGTGGCAACTTGCCGGGCGGCTGGCCCACCTTTTTCGCGAGTACGAATTCAATCGTTCCGGGATGGTCAGGGAATGGCTGGCGGGAAAAATCGATCCTTCGGCCGGGGAGCTTCACGCAAGACAGGCCGGACTTTACCGCCAGGCTTGCAGTCTGCTGTATTACGACTGGGACGCCCAGGTGGCCCGTCCGGCACGGTCGCTGTTCCAGCTTGGCGAGGAAGTGTTCCAGGATCCTGGCCACCGGCATGGTATCAGGATCGATGAACCGGATTGGGGCGAAACCGCAGGGGAAGTCGCGCCCCCCGCGGGAACGCTTCCCGGAACCGTTTTCATATTCGGTCTTTCGACGCTTTCGCGTTATCACTGCCGCCTGCTGTGGGAAATTTCCAGGCGGTGCGACATCAGGCTTTATCACGTCAACGGCTGTCACGAGTTCTGGCAGGACGTTTCGACGCCGTTCGAGGAACGCTGGCACAGGATCCGAGCCGCGCGTGTCGTTTCGGTGCCGGATGGCCAGGGCCAGGAACTGGCACTCGACAACGGCCTGGACGACAACCTTCTGTTGAAGGCATGGGGAAAGGCCGGTCGCGAGACGGTACGCCTTCTTTCGGAACTGGAGGATCAGCCCTTCGGCGTGACGACCGAATGGGTTGACGAACCGGAAATCAATTTTGACCGCGCGACGGTGCTTGATCGCGTACGGCACGGCATCCGGACAAGGTCGTCGCAGGTCGGCAGGACGGTCGCCGACGACAGCCTTGTCGTCTTGAAGTGTCCCGGCAGGCTGCGCGAGGTCGAGGCCGTCGCCGAACGGATCACCGCCTTGCTGCAGGCCGATCCCGACCTGAAACTTTCCGACATCGTCGTGCTTGTAACCGACATGGCCTCCTACAAGCCCCTTATATCCCAGGTTTTTGATCGCGATCGAAGCCGGCCTGACAACGTCTGGGATCCCATTCCGTACAACCTTGCGGACTCGACCGCCGGCACCGACAGCGTCTATGCGGCGGCGGTCGAGGCGATGCTCAACCTGGCCGGCGGCGACTTTTCAAGGGGTGCCGTATTCAGGCTTCTTTTCAATCCGTGCTTCATGGCGGCGGCCGGTGTGGGGCCGGCAACCGTCGAGGGCTGGGCCGGGCTGGCCGACAGGCTGGGGATCTTCCACGATTTTCATCCACAGGCGTCCGGGGAGGGCGCGTTCACCTGGTCGGACGCATTCGCCAGGTTGCGCCTTGGCAAGGTGATGATCCCGGACGATGAACGTCCGGCCCCGGAACCGGACGATCCGAATCCCTTTGCTGCTGTATGGCCATTCATGCCGGCGGACGCGGACGGGCTTGACGCCGAATCGTTCTGCACCGTCGTCGAGTCCCTGGCCGCAAGGCTGGAGGTTTTGAGAACTCCTTTGATGCCGGTTGCCGATTGGGGAATGGCGCTGACGTCGCTCTTCGACGACTTCCTGTCCGTTCCCGCCGATCGCAAGCCCGAGGAACTTGTTCGCCAGTCGTTGATGTCCGGATTGCAGTTCCATTTCGGCGGCCGGTCGATACTGGATTCCAGCCTGAAGACCGTCGGCGCCAGCGAAGAAAACCGGTTGATTCCGGCGCACCTGGCCTTCGAGATTGTTCGCGGTCTTGCCGGAAGCATCCCGACCGGGCGCGGCGCATATCTGTCCGAGGGCGTGACTGTCGCGACACTGAAGCCGATGCGCCCGATTCCGTTCAAGGTGACATTCATCCTTGGCCTGGAGGAGGGCGGTTTCCCGGGGGCCGCGCGGGAATCGTCGCTTGACCTTCGAGGCGGCGACAGACGGATTGGCGACGTGACTACGCCGGACTCGGGTCGTCACATGTTCATGGAGACGCTGCTTTCGACCACGCAGAGCCTGGTGTTGAGCTATGACGCATGGGACACGATGAAGGACGAGCGTCACCAGCCGTGTTCGGTGGTTCGCCAGCTTATCGACTTCGTCGAGGCGAACGTGCTGCCGGGGCAGGGCGACGACCGTGGTTTCAAGGAACTGGAAATTCCCCTTTCGCCATGGGGTGAAAGATACCTTGGCGCCGACGCGCCGGTTCCGCAGGGTGCGACACGAATCGCCGACAGGCTTGTGGCCGTGCTGCTTGGGGCCGCAGGTTCCGCGCGCGCGCCCGGGCTGGCCGCGGCGATTGAAGGGGCTGTCGGGAATGTCGCTGTTTCCGGACGTGACAGGCAGCTTCTCCGGGCGGCGCTTGATCTGGTTTCCGACCATCGCGATTGCCGGCGCGCAGTTGGATCCGCGATGGCTGAACCCAGTGATTCGTCCACGCCCGAATATGATTCCGGGCCGATCACAGTAACCATCCAGGAACTGAACCGCTTCCTGCGCGATCCGTTGAAGGCCCGGCTGGCCCGGTTCTTCGGGCGCCAGGACGACCTGGATAAGCCCGATCCGTCCGGCCTGGAAGATGAAGGATTCGAATTCGAGACGTTTACCGGTCGAACACTGAAGGAAAACTGGCTCAAGGACATCCTGGGCGGCATGGATCCGGATCGGGCGTGGGCGCGGCTTGAAAATTCGGGTCGAGCCCTTTCCATGAGATCCAGCGCGCCTTCACCGTATTTCCGTCAGCTTTCCGAACTGGGCGTCAGGAAGGCACTTTCCAACACACCCGAAGCGATCATGGATTCGATTGGGGGCATGAAACCCCTGGCCGAGGCCGTGATGGGGCAGGTTTCCTTCTCAAGGGGGGCTCCGGGATTGCGGCTTGCGCCCGCATCGTTCTCGGCCAGGATATCGAAACCGGACGGAAGCAGTATCGACATGGCCGTCGAAGTGACCGGGCGGGTCGATTTCGTGGTTCCGGATCTGGATGGATTGCCCTTGATTATCGGAAATGTCAGTGCTTCCGGGGCCAGCGAAACCGGGCCGTTCCCCCGGGCATTGATCATGCCGACCCTGTTTGGAATCGTGGCCGGAATCGGCGCCGGGCGGCGTGAAATCGACTTCGGCGCCGTTGTGGTGTGTGCCGACAAGAACGTCGCCAGGCGGATCAAGGTGCCGGTTTCGACCGCCGCGGGATGGATTGAAGGCCTGATTTCCGATTACCTTGACTGTCGCAGGATCCTGGAAAACCTGCCGTATGACGTGGCGGTCAAATATGCAGGCTTAAGCCCCGACGAACCGGAGGACGAGGACTTCCGGCGCGCGATGCGGGCCAGGATTGAAAAGGGCAGCCAGGGTGGCTGGGCAACCCAGCCGATCAACGCTTTGCAGAAACTGGTCTGGGATCGGACCGTGCTGCCGGAACGGATCCGGGAAACGATTGAATCGCGGTACGGCCTGCTGTGGCGTTGCGGCGGGGGTGGCGCATGATCACGCTGACCAGTTCGACCGGCGTCACGATGGACCTTTCCGGCGTCATTGATCGGCACGCCGTCATCCAGGCATCCGCTGGAACCGGAAAGACTTATACCCTTGAACACATCGTCCTTCAGATTCTTCTGGATTTTCCGGATGTTTCGCTTCGCAACATACTCCTGGTCACCTACACTGAAAAGGCGGCCGGCGAACTGAAGCAGAGGATTCGCAAGCGGTTGATGGACACGGCCGGCGGGAAGGACGTTTCGCCCGCCACGGCCGCCAGGCTGCGCATCGAACTGGACGATTTCGAGTCGGCGTCGATATCGACAATCCACGCATTCTGTAATCGTGTACTGATGGAGTTTGCTTTCGAGAATTCCCGTCCGCTTGAGCTTCAGCAGGGCGGAGATTCCGACATGCGGTCGCGCCTGTTGAACCGGATTGTCAGGGATGAATGGCCGCGGATTGACCCCCGGAGGATGAACGCCAAAGGTACTCTGCCGATTGCTTCGGAAGCGTTGGGCAGGTTGCGCGAAGTCTTGAATGTCGCGGGGGAAAAGCGGTCCCTGGACGGCCTGCTGCCGGAATTTGACGGTGACCTGGCGGATGCGGTCAGCACAGCCCAGATTCTTGCGTGGACCACTTCCGCCCTTTGCGCCGCCGTGGCGCGGGAAAAGATGGCATCGTCGCTGGTGACTTTCGGCGACATGATTTCCGACGTGAGATCCGCTCTGACCATGCCGGGGCCGGCGGGGCGCGCCCTGCTCGAACGCCTGCGGAAGCGGTTCCTGTTCGGCATAGTCGATGAATTCCAGGATACCGACCCGGACCAGTGGGACATATTCAGGACGGTTTTTGTTGAAGGGGGCGGACCGAACCGGCTGATTGTGGTCGGCGACCCGAAGCAGGCCATTTACGGCTTCCGTGGCGCCGACTTGCGAACGTACCTTTCAGCCTGTTCGGAAATTGAGCGGCGCGGCGGCAACATCTTGAGCCTTCAGACGAACTACCGTTCTTCCGTACCGATGATTGAAGGTTTTAACGGAATTTTCCGGGACACCGGCTGGTTCGGGACCGACATCGAGTGTCCGGAATTGCTGGCCCCGGCGGATGGAAGGCCGCAGGATCTGCTGGCCGACGCGTCCGGGCGGGCCGCGGTGGTTCCGGTTCACATCATGAGGCCTGGTGAAAAGGGCAAGCTGGAGGTCGATGAGGCCCGTTACAGAACCGCGCGATTCATCGCGAAGGAGATCTCCCGGCTGACCGGATCCGGCGGGATCATTCTGCCCGGGCGGGCCGGTCAGGGGCCGCGGCCGCTTGGCCTGGACGACATCTGCATCCTTATCCAGAAGAACGATGACTTCCGGCTGATTTCAAGGCTGCTGCGCGCCGAGGGCATCCCGCACGCCCAGTACAAGCAGAAGAAGCTTTACGAATCGGCCGAGGCGGAAAACGTGCTTGTCCTGCTGAAGGCGATTTCACGGCTTGGTGCGGGTCCAGGTTCCCAGTCAATCGATTCCGTGCTTCTTACCAGATTCTTCCTTGATCGCCCGGATCCGGCCGACATGCTTGAACCTGAACGGCGGAACCATGCGGCCCGTACTCTTGAAGCCTGGCGGGCCCTGGCGATTGATCGGAACTGGGCGATGTTCTTCGAGGCAATTTCGCGCGATACAGCCCTTTTCGTGCGGGAAGCGGCCGAATTCGACGGTGAAAGACGGCTCGCGAATTTCAGGCAGATATTCGGGGAACTTGCTTCGTTCGCCGATTCCGGATCGCTGGATCTTCACGGGTTGATCGGCCGTATTGAACAGTTGAAGGCCGGTTCAGGTGACGAGGAAGAATCGACAATGGCCCGTCTGGAATCGGAACAGCCCAGGGTCAGGGTATTGACGATTCACGCGGCAAAGGGGCTCGAGTTCCCGATCGTGTTCGTCGCGGCGGGCTTTTCCGGCCCCAGGTCGGGGAAGTCGTGCAGGGGCTATATCGGCCGTGACAGGTATTTCAGTTTTGAACGACCTTATCCCGGACTTGTCGAGGACAACGACCTTCCAAGGCTGTTTTACGTGGCTCTGACGCGGGCCATGTACAAGCTGTACGTGCCAACGGACTGGACGCCATCGAAGAACGACGGCGCCCCGATATGCACCTTCATCAAGGCCGGGCTGGCCAGGCTGGCGCAGTTGACCGAATCCGGCGGGCGGGTTCGAAGCGATGTGGATTGTGGCGGCATTCCGATCGGGTCGGTAGCCCCCGAAATCGTCTGCGTGGATGATTCCGGAAAGCGTCAGGAAGGATCCGCTTCACCCCATCCAATGCTGCCCGACCTGACCCCTGGCGCGCAGATTCGCTGGCCGCTGCGCCGTCTGTGGGTTGATTCGTATTCGTCGCTGACCGGGCTTGCGGGACGAGCCCAGTTCGATGTCGAGGGGATGGCGGGCTCAAGGGCGGATGATGCCACCGACGACGAGGCGATTGAACCCATGATCGGCGCGCCCACCACCGCCGATGCGGCCGGGATCCAGGCTACGCCCCTGCTGATGGCCGGACGGCACACCGGAGACGCGTTTCACCAGTTGATGCAGGATATCGCCTGCGGGCGCGCCGGCGATGACGGAAATCCCCTGGATTTCAGTGATTTTGCCCGGCTTGATTCCCCGGCCGCCATAATGGCGTCAAACGTCGGTTCCCTGATCATCCAGAAGATGAAAAGCAACGGCGTTCCGCTGAAATTCGGGCAGCCAGGACCTGACGGTTCCGTCGATTCGTCCGAACTGCAGTTCGCCTCGCTGGTCTGGTCGGCATTGCGTGGACATCTGGGGGATTCGGCCCCGCTCGATTTCAGCATTTCGGATCTGTCGTCATCCGACACGCTCGCGGAAGTGGAATTCCATCTTGACGAGTCTCGGTTCGGTTCGGGCCCGCTGGCGCCCGGCAACATGGCCGATGGAATTCCACCGTGGCGAAGCGGGCTGCTGAACGGCGTCATCGACCTTGTTTTCCAGAAGGACGGTCGATTCTGGTTTCTTGACTGGAAGACGACCTCGGTCAGGGACGAAGGCGGGCGGAATCCGGACTGGTCCGCCGGGGCGATATCAAGGGCCATGCGTGACAACGGCTATATCGTCCAGGCCCACGTTTATCGAATCGCGATGCTTCAGTGGCTTGAATCGGTGTTCGGGCCGGGTTCCGGACACCTGCTTGCCGGCGGGCTGTTCCTGTTCGTCCGCGGCATGGGCCCGCCAGGTCGCGGGGTCTGGAACAGCCGGGAAATCTTTACGGATACGGACGGTTCCGAGTCAAGGCTGTTCGTCCGGAAGCTGCTGGCCCGCAGCGCGGCGCACGCCGCCGGAAGGGGGCGCGAATGACGAAAGGCCTTTCGTGGCTGGACGCGCTGGGCTGGCGGCCCGGGTTCATGATTGATGCGCGCGTGGCCGAGATGTATCGGCGTGCCGTCGAAAACGACCTGATCTCGCCCGATGATGCGCTGGCCTGTCGCGATATTCTTGCGATTGCCGGATGGCGCGTTGCGGACGCCGAGGCCGATTTTGCCGTGAACTGCCTGATGGCCGGTCTTTTTTCCGTGTGCAACCAGGGAAGTCTGTGTCTTCCGCTTGACGTGGGCACGCTTGAAACCGAGTTCGGCGCCTGCTTGCGACATCCGGTGACGTTGTCGATTCGCTGCCGGCCGCCGGCCACGTGGCGGCGCGCGCGGCGTCCCTGATTGACGATGGATTGCCGCTTTTTGCGAATCCGGATGGGTGGGATCCGTATCCGCTGGTCACCGATGGACGATTTTTGTGGTTTTCGCGGCACCACGTCCATGAAACCGGGCTGAATGCCGCATTGCAGCGACTTGCGCTGACGCCGGGCGGGCAGTTCGTTTCCAATA
>Ga0116177_10003453_pt1 | contig 11579 bp, 20 predicted proteins | sample AD_STIC10_MetaG_FD_89750 | JGI IMG/M metagenome (GOLD analysis project Ga0116177, IMG submission 89750) | Active sludge microbial communities of municipal wastewater-treating anaerobic digesters from USA - AD_STIC10_MetaG | ecosystem: Engineered > Bioreactor > Anaerobic > Digestate | place: USA...
CTAACGTATCGGGGCTAAACGCAGCCCTTAGTAAAAAGTAAATTATTAACCACTACCGTTGATTAGGGTTGCGTTTTAGCCCTTGTTAGCGGATAGTAAAAATTACGGAATATGACAAGACACATTTTAAAAACACGACACTTTAAATTTTGCCCAGTAATTGGATGCGGATATTGGAAAGATGTTTACTTGAAAGAGAAAATTGGAATGGAAGGAGTAACGCACAATTTTATACTGCCGTTCATCCGCATACAATGGGGTTACTTAGTAGCAGAGAAGGAGTAATTTTTATTTCTGCTAACGGATTGCAGATAAGCGAAGGCACAAATAGCGTTGGCATTGTGCAAGGAATTTGGGCTTTTGCTTATCTGCTGTTAGCTGCTGTTTTTTTCTCTTTGATTATCAGCACTTTAGAAAATAAATTGAAAATATCTTTGAAAAGGTTTGCAAATTCAAAATAAGGTTGTATATTTGTATGGTCAATAAGACATAACAATTAAAATAAAATAAAATGGTAACTGTAAAAATCTTAAAAAATGGCAACACAATTAAACAGTTTACTTGCCCTATTAAAATGCAACAAAAATATTTTGAACTTGCTTTTGACATTGCGGGTGGGATGTGGAATGGTAAGGATGAATTTAAAGTTGTAATTGATGAAGCGTAAAAAAGAAGCAAGAGGTGGTATTCGTATTAAACAATTAAAACAAATAAATAAAATGAAAACAATGAGAAAGTTAATAGAATGGAATAAAATAGAAGAATATTGGGATAAACTAACTACTAAAGATAAAAAAAGAATTTTATCGTTAGATGATTTTGCTGATGCTGATTATTATAAAGATTACGATTTTAATTCTTTACCAACAGATGTTCAAAATAATTTACTTAAATTTTTACCTAAATTTGAAAAGTAATTTTTAAAAAGTTTTTTACACAGAACTATAATTTGAAACACGAATGTAGTATTGTGTATAACTACATAATATGTGTATATTTTTTATTAAAAATACATTGATTATCAATAAAAAACAAATAATTATGATTAAAAAAATCACTAAAAGTGATAAATCATTAAATTAATTAAAGTTGAATAAAAATATCTAAAATCATTTATTTATATTTAATTGATTTACAAAAAGTTATAATTTTGTTTAATTCAATAAAAAATACTATATTTACATTATAATTAAACAAATAAATAAAATGAAAACAATGACAACAACAAATGAAAAATTATTAGATTTTCAAACGAAAATCAGTAACTCTAAAATCTTCGTGAAGGATTTTAATTTATCACAATTAAACATTGAGAGTATTGAGGGTATGAATTACATTAATATCAAAGATGGTAACAATGTAACTAAATTGTTTCATGCTTCAATTCAAGCAGTAAGTTCTTTGTCAAAGATGTTAAATATAGAAAATTTATTTTCTAATTTATCAGGTTCAGTAGGAAAAGAACAAGCATCAAAAATTTTACAAGTAATTAAGGTTGCTCTTTCAAAAAACAACAAATCAGTTAGATTGATTTTGAATTTTGAAACAAAAACAGTAGAGAACATTATTGAGAAGGCACCAGATTATTTATCGAATGATTCATTCTTAAAATTGTTTGAATCTAAATTGGATGCAAATTCAGAAATTATCAATTATGGTGTTGGTCAAGATGGTACTCAATCTGTAACTTTTAAATCTGAGAATTGGGGATTTAAATTAGCTGGTAAAACAGATGAATCTTTCAATATGGGAATGTTATTTGAAAACTCTCCTGTGAGAGGAACATCTGTTATGCCATATTTTTATAGATTGGTTTGTACAAATGGAATGGTTGCTGAAAGAGGTATTGATTCAATGAGTTTAACATTAGAGGGAAGAAAAGAGGCAGATGTCTTAAAATTCATACAAGGTGTTAATGCTTTAAACTTTAATTCTTATGATGCAAGTGAGTTTGGTAATCGTGTTACATTTATGGAAAAAACAAGAGCTTCACTTAGAGAGATTAAAAGTTTTAAAAACTTAATTATCAAAAAATCAAACATTAGCAATAAAGATATTGACGAAAAAATGGTTTTGAATTCTCAATTAGAGGATTTTTTTCCAACAAATTCGATTGAACAATTATACTTTAAAAAAGGATATGATTTAGAATCTTTAACAATGAAACACTATGCAAATATTAAATCTGAGATTACAGCTTGGGACTTGTTAAATAACTTAACAGATTTTGCAAGTCATGATTATGGTTTTAATGTATCACAATCAGATATGATAAAGTTACAAGGACAGGCAGGCGAGTATATGTCAAAAAAAACTTTTGATACAGAATTTTTAATGCCTCAATTAATAAAATAAAAGTTGTTGTTTTTGAAATAGAGGGTTTGTGTTATTTATAACCTACCCTCTATTTTTTTATATACAATTAACAATTTAGAAAATAATTTGAAATAAAAATATGGATTATAAAATATTATCTCAAACAAAGAATTATATCAAGTTGCAATTTGAAGATGAGCCTGAGTTAATTCACCTTACTGATTCAGGACATAAAAATGAATGGTTTAGATTCCTAGAAGATGGTTATGAAATTGAGCCTTGGCAATCAGGTATTGATTTAATTACAGATGAGATGATTTTAAAAACTTATCAAATAGATGTTAATAAACCAAATAAATATATTGAAGATAATTTATCTAAAATACAAACAATTGCCGAAGAGGTTTATAGTGAAAACCCTGATGAAATTGTTTATAGAGAAGCAGATGTTTATGATTTCTTTAAGAAAATAATTTAAATAAATCATTGTTTCTCAAAGAGTTATAAAGTTGTTTTTCTTTTCTTTTTGTTGTATATTTACACTATAATTAACAACAAAAAAAACAACAAAAAAGATGGAAAAGTTAGCAACAAGAGAAGAGTTTAAAACATTAGCTCTAGATTATTTAAAATCAAATCCAACTAAATTTGATTTCAATGTTAAAGGTTCGGTTATTAAATGTTTAACTGATATATTGTCAGTAAATAAAATTAAAGCCGATAAAAATTCAACAAAAGAAAGGGATTATTATAGAACATTAAAAAATGAAATCTTACCACAAACAGGTTTAAGAGGTATTAAAAATGATACTACCATTAAGGTAGATAAAATAGTAACAACTGAAGAGGTAGCATCTAAATCAAGTGTTATTGAAATTACTCACTCAAAATTAGCAGATGAGATTTTTGACGAAGAAATGTTTCGTCCACTTAGAACAGGTAAATTAATTGATAAATTTTTTAGCGACCACACAGAAGAAGGTGGTATTGTGAGTGGTGTTTATTTAGTAATAGGTGACCCAGGTGTTGGTAAGACAACTTTACTTGCAGATGTTTGTTTGTGTATCGAAGGAAATCAAGAAAACCCTACAGCAGATTGTTTGTTTATGAACTCAGAGATGTCAAGAAAAGACTTTATGTATGAGGCAAAGAAAACACCAATCCTAAAGGAATTAAAAATGTTTTTCTTCACAGATTATGAAACTGAAGAATTTGAGCATATTAACCCAATAGAATTATTTAGACAATTTGTTATGTCTGGGAAATATCGTGTTATTGTTCTTGATTCTTTTAAAGATACAATGGATAGAATTTTAGCTTGGTATATAAATCGTGGAGAAAAAATATCTTCAAATGTATTAGAAAAACAACTTTTAAAAATTATCTTAGATGCAAACAGAGAGAATAATACAACTTTCTTATGTATTCAACAAATTAATAAAGGTGGAGAATTTGTAGGTAGCAAAGCATTAGAACATAATACAACTGGTTTATTAGAAATGAGACATTGCAATTCTAGTGGAAGAAGATACATTAAATTTAAAAAGAATCGTAGAAATGGAGGTCTTGTTGGAACGCCACTTTATTACACAAAAAATAAAGAAACAGGAGTAATTGAATTTGATGAAAGAGATTACCAAAATAGGTTGGCAAGCAAAGCATTTTCAGAAGAAAACGATAAAGCTTTAGAAAAATTAAAAGATAGTTTTGATGAAGAACTAGAAGGAACAGCAGGAGTTTCAGTAGATATAACTTTATTAGGAACAAGAATTGTTAGAAAAGAAGCAATAGAGTTAGATAATATAAATCAAGAATTAGAAGAAGAAGCTTTTAGTGAAGTTGTTAGCACTGAAGGTTAATAGTTGTTAATTATTGGTTATCCCTACGGTAAGGCGTTTATATGGTTCGAATCCATAATAGGGAGCAGAAAAAATTTAAAAATAAATTTTATAAGATGAAAATAGATAAAATAAATGATGAATTTATTGTAGATTGTACAAATAATTCAAAAGAAGAAAGACAACAAGTATACAAATTTCTTGTAGATAATAGGAATTATGAGAAATCATATCTTGAAGATTATTCTCCTGTTATTGTTTGCAATAAAAAACAAAATTATAGTAATTGGAATAGTTTAGAAAAATACTATAATTGGGTTGATTCTAAAAAAGATATTTCTATTTATACTTTTGAGGAATTTGAAGAAATGTATTTAAAAGAAAAATTTGTATTACCTGTAAAATGGTGTATAAAAGATTGTAAAAAAGTTACTGAATACGGGGCAAAAAGATTTCATCATAAAATGGGTGATATATGGGAAGATGCTTATTTATGCATAGATGAATCTTCTGGTAAATATAATTATTTAAAAAAAAAATATAATTATACAGAAATCACATTTGAACAATTTAAAAAATATGTATTAAAAAACAATAATATGGAAAATAATAAACAAATAATCGGCTACAAATTAATTAAAGAAGAATATAGAGAGGCAGCCTATAAGATTGCAAATACAAGTTGGTTTTTTAATGGTATAGTAGATTTTCAAGAAAACTGTTATATAGAAAAAAATTTAAAAGAAGCAGGAGTATTAGATTTATGGTTTGAAAAAGTTTATGAAGAAGAGTTTAAAGTAGGAGATTGGATATTTGGTAACATTTTAGGGACAGACATATATAATTATGAAAAAAACCCTGTAAAAATTATTGAAATAAATGAAAATAACTTCAGATATGATTTAGGTTCAGTTTATAAATTAGATTTTAAGGTAGGTGAAAAAAGTGAATATTATCAATTAAATCAAATAACAAGAAAAGCAACACCAAAAGAAATTGCAAACGCTCAAAAAGCTATTGTAAAAATGTATTCTTCTAATAAAGGACAATTTGAAATTGAAGTTATTGATGGGAAAGCTTATTATAGGCCTGAAAATAAAGAATTGCCTAAAGAATGGATTAAAGATATTATTGATAGTTTTGAAAAAGTTTTAAGTAAAGGTGGAATAGATTATCCTTATAATGTAGAGGTTTCATCTTTAAATGTAGGTTGTTATCATGGTACCAAGAAGGAAGATTGGGGAAATGTTTATAAGTTATTAAGATAAATAATAACCAATTGATTCTCAAATAGTTATAGAGTTGTTCTTCGTTTCTTATTATTGTATATTTGTATATAATTAAAAACAACAAGATGAAAGTGAAAGTAAATACTAAGAGCAATTACCAAAATTTAAACGGACAATGGTTGGAGTTAAGAGAGATAGTTGGTACAAGAGTTACTTGCATAGTAAAGTTTGCAGAATTTGGTAAACAAACCGTAGATTTTAATTTAAAAGAGGTAACAGAAATTGATACAACAAGTTCTATTGAAACAAAGCTTGACCCTATTTTTGAATTAGCATTAAAACCTTTTTGTTAAAATCACTAAAAAAAAAATAGAGATGGGATATAGATGGAAACCAACAAAGGCGCAAAAAGATGAATATAAGGCAAAGATGAAAGTTAGAAATTCTTTACCTATTATTAATGCAACGAAACCTATTAGAACTAATTGTTATGTAGAATTTTATTCTATAAACCAAGGAGATTTAATAAGAGGTAAAGTGATTAGACATTCTTATGGAGCTAATAAAAATCAGCATACATTTTCTATTCAAAAAATAGATGGGAGTTTATTATTAGTTAAAGGAAGAAATTTGTATCCTAACTTATTAAAACATACACCCGGGCAAGAATCATTAACAACACAAATGGAATTATTTAAATAAATAAAAAAAATATCTAAGGAAATGGAAACAGAAATTAAATATAGAATGTTTTGCTTTGTACCTTATAATATCTCAGATATTCAAAAAGGAATTCAAGCCTTACATGGAGTTGTTGAATATCAATTAGAGCATGGAAATCTAGAGCCTTATAAAAAATGGTCAGAGATAGAAAAAACTGTTATTATTCTTAATGGAGGAACAACCGGCAGAAAATCTTCAATGCATGATATAATTAGAATATTAAAAGAGTTTAAGATTGATTATTCTTTATTTTGTGAAGAGGATATGAATGATGCACTAACTTCAATTAATTTTATTCTTCCATCTACGATTTATAATTTAGAGATAAATCAGGATTTATTAGAATGGCCAGAAACTTTTCTTAAATTAGAGGAGAAGATTAAAATTTGGCTATCTAAATTTAAATTAGCTTAAAACAGAAATTATGAAATTAGTCTTCGATTATACTTATTGTTCAGAGCCAGAATGTTGGGAGTGGAATATACCATTTGAATATGAATCTAAAGAAAAATTTATATTTGATGTTTTAGAAAATCCTATGATATTAAATAAAATAGGTATTAGCGTATATGAACATCAATTGATACCTAACATAGAGAGTGATTTAGAATATATCATTAATGTAGATGAGTATGTTTTTACTTTAGAAGAATGGTTTGAAAAAAATAAAGCTTTATGAAAGCAATAAAAATAAAAGATAAAGATTACTTATTTATTGAAGTTCCTTTTGATGCTTATGGTTTTTCAAATAACTTACATTTTGCCCAAATAGATTTTTTACTAAATGTTAATTATAAAGATTCTTCTTTGTTAGTTAGCGATACAATAATATTGAAAGATTGTTATGATAATAAATTTCAAATAATATCCACAACAAAAGATATTACAGAAAAACAAGCTGAAAATATTGTTGAAAGTAAAATAATATATTCTATCAAATTAACTACATATAGAGATTATATGTTTTTACATAGTAGTTCAGATTATGAAAATGAATTTTTATTCGATTATATGACAGCAAAAGAATCTTTAAAATCACTAATTCAAGCCCATTTGCTTGACGTAGAGAAAAATTATTTAATTTTATTGAAAAACTAATATGAAATCGGAACAAGAAGTAATTAAGATTCTTCAAGAGAATGGGATAGAAGTAATTATGAAACCTGTTGCTTTGTTGCCTGATTATCAAGTAAACAATTATGGGTTTGAAGGCAAAACAAATGGAATTATAGAAACAGATATTTATGAGGCATTAAAAAGATTAGAAGTTCGTAAAAAATTTATAAAAGACCCTTTCTCTTAACTTTTAATTTAAAATAAATAACAAGCCCAATAAAAAATTAAAGGTATTAATATTATTAGAACCTAAAATTAATTAATAAGCATAAATAATTGATTTCTAAAGTTTTACAAATTTGTTTTGCACTTTTATTTTAACTATATTTGTGTATTATTAAAATTAAAAAATTAAAAAAATGAGAAAATTATTTTATTCAATAATATTATTGGTAGTATTATTAAACTTAGAGGGTTGTAAAAAAGAAAGTGTAATTGAACCCATTACACCAACTATAAAGGGGACAGTATTAGATTCCATTATTGGTTTTTATTCTGGAACTCATCAATATGTGAACTCAGATGGCATTGGCGATTTAATCAATTATGCCAATATGAGTATAATAAAATCTGAACAGGATAGGTATAAAGTTATTGTTTCAAATATTTTTAATCCATATACATTTGAGTTAAATGAAGGCAGAAAAATAGGTGATGTTATTGTATTTAATATATCTAGACAAATTTATTTAGATGGTCCTTTTATATTATATGGCGACTATTCTTATATACAAGGAAATGAATCAGTATCATTGTTTTATGAATTAAATACCAAAGAGTTACAATATGGAATAGAACTTTCTAATAATGGTAGTTATGAAGGATTTCATAGGGGTTATTATATAAAGAAATAAATATGAATCAATTAGAGCAATATAGAAGCAATATATTACTTAAATGTTTAGTAGGAAGCCATTGCTATGGTTTAGCACATGATAAGTCCGATGAAGATTTTAGAGGTATATTTATTTTACCTGAAAAAGATTATAACAAACAAGATTCAAGATTATTAATCAATACTCCTTTTCTTAATCAAATTCAAGATGAAAAAAACAATGAAGTTTATTATGAATTAAAACGTTTTCTAGAATTATTATCTCAAGGTAACCCTAATTGTGTTGAGATACTTTTTTTAGAAGAAACTTTCTATAAGATTAAAAATCAAATTCTTGCACCAATATTTGAGAATAAGCAAATGTTTCTAAATAAGAAATTTGCAAATGCTTTATTAGGTTTTATTGATTCTCAAATTAGAAAAGCAACAGGTTCCAATAAAAAAAGTTTTAACCCAGTAGATAAAGAACTTAAAACACCTCTAGACTTTTGTTTTCTTGTATTAAAAAAGAATAAGAGTGTTACTATCTCACTAAAGAATTTCCTTGTTAAAAACAACATTAAACAACAAGCTTGCGGTATATCAAAAATACCTAATACAAGAGATAATTATAATTTATTTCATGATAAGAAACAACAAAGATTATTTTTTGATTCAAGTTTTTTAGGAGAGTTTGAATTAAAAATAAGAAAGAGATTCAACCTAAATAGGGGTTTGCATTATAAAGGAATTGAGTTAGAAAATAAAACAAGCAATATGTTAAGATTATCTGAGGTTCCTAAAGGCGAGAAGGCGATTGCACAATTTACTTTTAATCCACAATCTTACAATGATTATTTAAATGATTATCATGAATATTGGAATTGGGTGAAAGAAAGAAATGAGACAAGATATATTCAAAACCAATTAGCTTCTAAAGGTTATGATACTAAAAATATGTCTCATTGCTATAGATTGCTTATGATGTTAGAATATTATTTAGATAATAATAATTTAGTAGTTGATGCGCAAGATAAAGAAACTATCTGGAAAATAAAAGAAGGTAAATTTATTTATGAGGATTTAATTAAAATCATTAATGAAAAATATCAAAACTTGAAAGATAGAATCAAAACCTCAAATATTGTTGAGAACTGCGATATTAATTCTGTTAATCAAATAGAAATCGATATTAGGAAAGAATATTACATTTTAAATAAATAAGATATGCAATTAAAACAAAAATATATTATCACAGAAGATGAAAGAGTAATTATTTTTTCTGAATTAATGCAACACAAAGAATTTAAACATTTCAACCCTATTCGTGCAGGGTTTGTTACATTTTATATAGAAAGTGCCTATGGATTTCAAAGAGTTACTTGTGAAACTTTTGGTGAATCAATATCACTTGATTTAAAATCTAATAAAGAACTTGATGAAAGAATTATTAAAAAAGAAATTTTAGGTTTTACGCCTATTGATTTATAAAAATATTTAAAAATGATTACAGCAGAAAGATTTGGAAACAAGAACAAAGCAGCTAGAGAATTTTAAAACACTTGAATGGAGAAGAGAACAATATGGAAAATAGCGGAAAAATTAAAATAGCTTTAATTAGCTGCGTATCTATGAAATCACCTTTTGAATGCAAGGCGAAAGATCTTTATATTAGTCCTTTGTTTAAAAAGACTTGGGAATACAATGTTAAAGTAGATAGGCCAGCTGGAGTTTATATTCTAAGTGCATTACATGGTTTAATTAAATACGATGAAGTTATTAAACCATATGATAAGACACTATTGGATATGTCTAAAGAAGAAGCTTTAGAATGGGCAGAAAAAGTTAAATCTCAGATTAAAGAAACGTTTGAAACAAGTGGTAGAACATTAGATGATTATCATTTTATGATTTATGCTGGTTCTAAATACTATGAGAATCTTTTGGATTTCTTTCCAAATAAAGAATTAGTATTTGGAAAGTTACCAATAGGTAAAAGACTGGGAGCGTTATCTTCTGCTTTAAAAAGTGGGAGTAAAATTATTTGGGAAGATTTTAATTAAGGAGTTCAAATGAAAGAAATATTATGGGAAGACCTAGAAGATGGTCAAAAAATTAAAACTTTAGATTCAATTTATAGTATAGATGAAGGTTTTATTAATCTAGATGAGGAAGGTGATGTATATATTACTGGTAACGATTACAGCTATGTTTAGTTGCTGATTTTGAAATACTAAACTATAAATATACAATAAATTATGAACAAAGAACAGAACTTAAATGAACCACAGAACCAGCAATTAAATATAGCTGGTGTTAGCGGTTCGGTGTTTATTCAAGAAAAAGTTTGGGATAAATACTCAAAATTTGTTAGCGGCGAATTAAACGATTTACAACATTGTGCAGGAACAAATTTAATGCACCGTGTTGAATTTAACAATGCTTTAGATGCTATAATTCCTAATATTGATGATGCTGGTGTAATAGCTGTTGAAATTTCGGAAATGGTAAAACCAGAATTAACTGCACATGAACAAGCGTTTTTTATTGCTGGATTCCAAGAATGTATCAAGTGGCTTCTTTACACTGACCGCTAACGTATGGTGCTATACTTAGTGCCGATTTATGAAAACGAATGTTAATTATTAAAAACAAAAAGATGTTAAAAAACGAAATAACCGAGAATGAGGCATTGAGTATAGCACGTGTTAGTGGCAGTACTTTTGTGAATGCTGATTGCTTTGATGTTTTCCCTTTTATTGAGGATAAATCAATTGATGCTATTATTTGCGATTTGCCTTATGGAACTACAAGAGCAAAGTGGGATAGTATTTTAGATTTGAATAGATTGTGGGATGAATATAAGCGTGTTTTAAAGCCAAATGGCGTGATAGTTTTGTTTGGTTCGCAACCGTTTACAACTACTTTAATAAACTCAAATATTAAGGATTTCAAATATTCACTTGTTTGGGATAAAAAAATGAAAGTAGGAATGATGAATTGTAAACGTATGCCATTAAGACAACACGAGGATATTATGGTTTTTTACAAAAAACAACCAACTTATAATCCACAAATGACAAAGGGTAAAATGAGAAATAAAAAAATTTCTCCAACAAAAGATTTTGAGGTTTACGGACAAATAACACCTATTGATAATTTTAATGACGATTACTATCCAAGTTCAATTTTAGAATTTAGTAATGCTAATCAAAAGGCAAAAAGCCATACAACACAAAAGAGTTTAGAACTTATGGAATACCTTGTAAAAACCTACACAAACGAAGGCGATATGGTTTTAGATAATACAATGGGTTCAGGAACAACAATTTTAGCAGCTATAAAAAATAACAGAATTGGTATCGGAATAGAAAAGGAAAAACAATATTACGATGTCGCTGTTCGGAGGGCTTCCGAGTATTGCCACTAACGTATGGTGCTTGGTGCAGTGCGGGCTAAAAATGCACCATTTTTCGATTAAAAACTAAACATTACAAATATGCCTGAACTTAAAATTAAAGACCAAACCCCGCATTGCTCCAA
>Ga0116177_10003456_pt1 | contig 11575 bp, 7 predicted proteins | sample AD_STIC10_MetaG_FD_89750 | JGI IMG/M metagenome (GOLD analysis project Ga0116177, IMG submission 89750) | Active sludge microbial communities of municipal wastewater-treating anaerobic digesters from USA - AD_STIC10_MetaG | ecosystem: Engineered > Bioreactor > Anaerobic > Digestate | place: USA...
CCTGCATGAGGTAGCCGAGCGTGGTGAGCGCGTTGAACAGGAAGTGCGGGTTGAGCTGCGCCCGCAGCGCCATGAGCTCGGACTCGGCCGCCAGCTGCAGGATCTCGCGTTCGCGCAGGTCGCGGGCAAAGCGCTCGCGCGCCACCCGCAGCACGTCGATGCGACGCCCCAGGACCCCGGCGACCGACTCGAGCAGCCCGATCTCGTCGGACAGGAGACGGCGGCTTCCGGGAAGCGGGGCGATGTCGATCGCCACGAAGGGGCGCTCGGCCGTGGGGACGAGCACCTGCGCCCGGTCACGCTCCTGCGAGGGGATGACCACCCGGGCATGCGCCGGCGAGTTGGCGTCGGTCACGTAGCGCCACTGCACCCCCTCGCGGCGCGTTCCGAGGGCGCGGGCCAGGGCGGCGCACGTCTGCTCGGCGGCGTCCTCCTCGCCCTGCGCGCGCGACGTGGCCACGGCAACGTCTCCGCGCACCGAGGCGTAGTCGCCGCGATCGAGGATCACGCGGTCCACCAGACGCGATGCCACCCGGTAGATGGCCGGATAGGCGAGCGCCGTGCCGACCCACAGCGCGATGAGCGCCGCGGTGGCCAGCAGCGAGGTGCCCCCCGATTGCTGCATGGCCCGCAGGAGCGGCGTCGCGGCTGTCAGATGCAACGCGACCGCGACGACCACCAGCGCCGTCACCGAAATCGCCCGCCGCAGGAAGAGGTCGGCGAAGGCGAAGCGATAATCCTGGTACAGGATCACCAGTACCAGGAGGATCGACGCGTGGTGCCCGAACAGCGCCGTGGACCACGAGTCGGCCTGCGTGGCGTCGTGTCCGAGGTGCAGCGTGGTGGCGGCGAACGCCGCCAGCGCCACGATCGTCACCGTACGACGGCGCGCCTGAGCGCGTCCCATCCCGATCGCCACGAGCGTGACGAGGAGCAGGTAACCCACCGTGAGCACGAGGAGCGCCGTCGGCGACGGGAGCGAGGGGGTGCTCCCCCCACGCACAAAGAGGAAGGCAGCCGCGCCACTCAACGCATAGGCAAGCAGGACCGGTCCCCGGCGCCAACCACTCGCCCCCGCGGGGACCGACGAATGCACAACGACGGCGGGGAGGAAGCCGAGCGCCGAGAAGGCGATGGCGACGAGCCAGCGGGCCGGCTCCCCCATGCCGAAGTCGCGCACCCCATAAATGACGATCGCCCCGCAGTTCCAGACGAGGCCCAGCAGCGCCGCGATGGGGGAGAGCGACGGGACCGACTCGTGCTCCCCCGCCAGCCGTCGCCGATCGCGCGACGTCATCACCGCCAGCATCGCGTAGAGCACGATGCCGGTGGCGAAGCCGGTGAGGTGGATCAGCGAGACGATTTCGGGCATGCCACGCGAGCGTGAGGGGACTTCGCGGGTGGGAGTATCCCACCGCGGACCCACGGATGGGAACCTGCGACCAACGAACGGTCGTCCGGACTCCATGAATGGTCGTCGAGTCCCGGCCGTCGGGACACCCCCTCGTGGCCCGACGCCGTCCAGCGCCTACCCTTGGGCCCGCGGCGCCGCCTCCGCGGTCACCTTCCGCCGAGGTGGACCCACTTCACCAGCAGCTCGCGCCCCGGGGCGTTGAAGCGTGCCTCGTTGGGGCCCGCGGCGCGGGCATCGTTCAGGATGACGTAGAGAAACGACAGGGGGCGGTACTCCCATGACAGGCGCGCATTGAGCGACTGGCGCCCCCGGGCCGAGTTGTACTGCCAGGTTCCCGACAGCTGCAAGCGCGGGTTCACGGCCCCGCGCAGCACGCCACGCATCACGTGTGTCGTGATCGGCTCGCCCTGGCCGCGAAAGCGGTTGTAGTTGTGGGACAGCTGCACGCCCAGCCGCGGGTCGGCGACGACGTTGGCGGTGGTGGTGACCTCGTCCAGCAGGCGATCGTAGAAGCGCCCGGTGTAGGCACGCACGTCGGCACTGACGCGTCGGCTCTGGTCGCTCCCGACGTACACGTTCGGCCGCCAGAACTGGTACTCCCCCGCGGGAATCGTCACGCCCGGGACCGGGGAGAAGGGTGCCGGCAGTCGCTGCGTCACGAAGAAGACGTCGGGATAGAAGAGCGCGCCGTTCTCCAGCAGGAAATCCACGTACAGTTCGGTCGAGCTCTCCTGCAACCGCCGCAGGTCGGGATCGGTATACAGCTCGCTCGCGGCGAACCAGTAGAACGTGCGCAACCAGCGCGGGCGCCATGCCGGACGCCAGTCGTAGCCCAGCATGGGACGATGCATGAAGACGTCGGTGCGCGACACGAACCCCGTCCGGGGGGCATAGTTGCGGCTGACGAGCACTTCGGCGAGTCGTGCCGTCCACGTGGACGACCGATAGTCGAGCGAACCAGACGCCGAAACGCCAGGGTCGCCCCCGCCCCCGGGGGCGTTGACCGAGAGCGTGGATGTGGTCGTGAGCCGATCGTTGAAGCGCCAGAAGGCGTCGACCGCGCCGACCACGTCGTGCGTCGTCCCCCCGGAATCGGCGCGGTCCGTGCGCGTGGCCAGCAGCGCCCCGACCCGCCCCCGCGACGCGACGGGACGCGAAACGCGCAGCGCACCAAAGGTGCTCCCCTCGAGCCCCGCCGACGCCCCCTGGTGCAGGACCAGCCCTCCCATCGTCACCCCTGCACCCTGTCGCACGAACCGAAGGCCGCCGCGCACGGGCACGGGCGTGCCATCGTCGGCCAGTCCGATGCGGCGCGAGAAGAACGGCCGCACCTGCAACGCCCCTGACGTCCCGGCCTCGAAGAGCGATGCCGCCTCGAGGAAGAACTGGCGGCGTTCGGGAAAGAAGACCGAGAAGCGCGTCAGGTTCACGACTTCGTTGTCCACGTCGGCCTGCGCGAAGTCGGTGTTGATCGTCGCCTCCAGGAGCGACGTGGGGGTGGGTGACCAGAGCAGCTCCCCGCCGGCCTGCAGGTCGCGCCCGTCAGGCGCAACCGAACCCGGCGTGGCGCGCCGGTCGGTCCCCACCACGAACGGGCGCAGGCGTACCCCGCCTCGCGACACGGGTGGCGAGATCCCCACCAGCTGCCCCCCGTATTCGAGCCGCGAGGCGTCGAGCGCGCGCGGCCAGTCGCCCCACGCGCTCAGCTCGTTCGTCCGGCGCGCGCGCCGGTAGAAGTTGAGGCGGAAGTTCCCGGGGGGATCGGGATACCGCAGCATGGTCCAGGGGATGGCCAGCTCGGCCGTCCACCCCGTCGCCGTGCGCTCCGCCCGCGCCTGCCATGGCCCATCCCACGCCTCGTTGCGCGTTGCGGCATCGCCATCGAAGACTTGGAAGTCCTGCATCGCCCCCCAGGGCGTCACTTCCATCCCCACCGCCGTGCGCCCATCCCCGAACGGATCGATCACGACCCCGACGAAGTCATTGTTGCGGCTGTCGAAGTCGCGGCGCAGGTCACGCACACGGATCCCCGCCACGCCTAACGAATCGTGGCAGGTGAAGGCGACGTACAGGAATCGCGCGTCGGCCACGACGCGCACCTCGGTTGCGTGCGAGGAAGGCGCCCCCTGTTGCGGTTCCACCTGCCGAAAGCCGCGGATCGCCGGCGCCTCGGTCCACGCGCGTTCGTCCAGTCGGCCATCGACGACGAGCGGGATAGACGTCGTCGACGCGCTCCAGGTTCGCGCGCGCGCGCGGACCACGGCATCGTCCCCCTGCGCGAGCAGCGAGGCTGCCGCGCCGGCGAGCAGCGCCGCTGCCGCGCCGGAGAGGCGCGCGAGACGGGCCGCCAGTCGTGGCGGATACGATCGCTCACGCATGATCGAGACGCAGCGGAGCGTCGGGCCGTTGACGCGATCGCGCTGGAGCGACTACCGGCAGCAAGGAGGGCATTTCGTCACAGAGAGGGGAAGAACGCAGCCTCGCTCGGCACGGCACGCCGCGAGGGTCCCATCGCACGCCGCAGGCGCGCACTTGGCGCCGGACGGTGCCGTCCCGTGCGTCGCCGAGCCATCGGTTCCCCGTGAGTGGTCGGAGAGGCCGCACGAACGGTTCGTCCCCGTCTCCGTCTCGCGTCAGGTCGTCGAATCGTTCGTCGGGTGTTGCGACCGTTCATGTGGTCAATTCGACCACTCATTCGGCTTCTGTCGCCGGACGAACCGGGAAATGGCACTCTGCGGCGCGACGACGCGTCGCTGTTCGCTTCTCTTCCCCGTTCCAGACGTGCCTTCCGCGCGAACGTTCATCCGGCGACGCCCCTCCGCTCACGTCGCGATCATCTCGCTGGTCGCCATCGCCGCGCTCGTTGCCAGCCCGGCGCACGTGCTGGCGCAGCGCCCGGTGACGGGAATCGTGGTCGATTCGGCAACGGGGCTTCCCGTGGTCGCCGCTCGTGTGCAGGTCGCCGAACTGCACCGCCTCACGCACACGCACGTCGACGGACGCTTCGCCTTTCCTGACCTGCCGATCGGGCGCGTCACGCTGGAAGTGTCGCGCCTGGGGTACCGCGTCGAGCGCCGCGTCATCGACCCCGCGCGCGACACGACAATGCGCATCGTTCTCGCCCCGGCCGCCATTCAGCTCGAGACACGTGTGGTGACCGGCGCGCTCAGCGAGCGCCCGGGGGAAGAGGTCCTGAGCCCTACCACATCGCTTTCGGGGGCGGCGCTCGACCGCTCGCTGGGCACGACGGTCGCAGCCTCACTGGCGAACGTCCCCGGCGTCGCTGTCTCCTCGCTCTCCCCGTCCACGGCGCGGCCAGTGATCCGAGGGCTCGGTGGTGACCGCATCGTCATCCTCGAGGACGGCCAGCGCCCGGGCGACCTCTCGGCCATGTCAGGCGACCACGCCACCACCATCGAACCGCTCACCGCCGAGCGCATCGAGGTCGTGCGCGGTCCCATGTCGCTGCTGTACGGGGCGTCCGCGTTAGGCGGCGTGGTGAACGTGATCCGCGAGGAGGTCCCGACGTCGCGCGTGGACGGGATGCACGCCAGCCTGTCGGCACAGGGATCGTCGGTCAATCGTGGCGGCTCGGTGGGCGGTGCCGTCTCGGTGGGCCGCGGGGCGCTCGCGTTGCGCATCGACGGTTCCGCGCGCGGGAGCGGCAATACGCGTACCCCGCTGGGACCCCTCGTGAATACGGGCGTTGCCGAATACACCCTGGCCGCGGGGCTGTCGCGCGTGGGCGAGCGCGGGCACGTCGGCGGATCGTATCGGCTCTATGCCAACGACTACGGCATCCCGGGCGGGTTCATCGGCGGGCACGCCACCGGCGTGGACATCGTGATGCGCCGGCACGCCGGGCGCCTCGACGCCGACCTCCACGTCGCCCGCAAGGCGCTGGAGAACCTGCGCGTCACCGCCACCCTGTCCGACTACGGCCACTCGGAACTCGAACCAAGCGGTGCGCTGGGCACGCGATTCGACCAGCTGCAATTCACGACCGAAGTCGTCGCCCGCCATCGCCCCATCGGAGCCGTCGGCAACGGGGCGGTGGGGCTGCGCGTGCAGGGACGTGACATCCAGACCGGGGGCACGCTGTCGACCCCGTCCACGCGCACGTACGGCGCGGCACTCTTCGCGGTCGAGGAGATGACGCGGGGGGCCCTCACGTTGCAGCTCGGCGGGCGATACGAGTTTGCGCGCTACGAGCCGCGCAAGCGCACCTTCATCGACGTTGGCGGTGCGCGCATTCCGACGCGCGACCGACAGTTCGGGGCGCTCGCCGGATCGGTCGGCGCGCTCTGGCGCGTGGCCGACGGCGTTCGTCTGGGGACGAGTGTGAGTCGGGCCTTTCGCAGCCCCGAGTTTGACGAACTGTACTCCAACGGCCCGCACCTGGCCGCCAACTCGTACGACGTCGGGGATCCCTCGTTGCGTGCCGAGACGGGACTCGGCGTCGATGCGTTCGTGCGCGTGAACGGGCATCGCACGTCCGCCGAATTCGCTGTCTTCCGCAGCCTGCTCGACAACTACGTATTCCCCTCCAGCCGTGGGCGCATCGAGCTCGGGGCCCAGGGGGGACGACCGCGCTTCCAGTTCACCAACGAAAACGCGGTCTTCGCCGGGGCCGAGGGACGCGTGGAGTGGAGCGCCACGCCGGCACTCGTGTTCGACGTGACCGCCTCGTACGTACAGGCGCATTTCACGAGCGCGCGCGACTCCATCCCCGTCATCACCCCCGACACGAGCTACTTCATCGGCTCGTCCGACAAGCCGCCGTTCGTTCCGCCACTCAGCGGCTCGGCGGGTGTTCGCTATGACCGCACGCGCTGGTTTGTCTCCGGGCAACTCAGGGGATCGACACAGCAGGAGCGCCTGGGTGACTTCGAGGATCCCACGGCGGGTTACGTCGTCCCGTCGTTCGGCGCCGGCCTGCGCTTCGTGCACAACTCGCAGTTGCACGCCATCACGCTCCGGTTCGACAACGCCTTCAATCGCGAGTATCGCGACCACCTCTCGAGCATCAAGGCGGTGCGTCCCGAAGCGGGGCGCAACCTGTCGGTGCTCTACCGCCTCACGATGTAGCGCCTGCCCCGCCGTCCGGGTCGGTCTTCCTCGCCATCCTCACCTCACAGGAGAATCCTCATGCTGTCCACGCTCGTCGCTCGCCGCCTGGTGACCCCGCTCATTCTCGCCGCCACGCTTGTCGCCGGCGCCTGCTCCGACGATCCCACCGAGCCCGACGACGAGCCGGAGGTGCAGACGCTGACGCTCACCGTTGGGAGCAGCACCATCACGATCGACAAGACCACGGGAGCGGCGTCCGGGAACCTCGTGGTGCCGGCGGGCACATCGACGGTGGCGGCGCAGTGGAAGCGCGCCGACGGAAGTCTCGAGACCCTCATCACCTCGGCCGAGTTCGACCTGAAGATCACCCCGGCAACGCCGGCAAACCTCACGTGGACGCCTAACGGCGCGTTCGCAGGCACGCTGGTCACCACCGGGCTGGCCTCCAACGCGACCACCAACGCGTCGGTCGCCCTGTTCCACAAGGAGGAGCAGCACGAGGACTTCGGACCGTACAACTTCACCGTGCGGGTGCAGTAGGACGTCCGTCCATCGGGGATGCGCGATCACCCGGTAGCGGCCGGACTGCGCCGTCCGCTACCGCACCCCATCCCCCTGCATCCGCGCCACCACCGCCTTCCCGACCGTCGCGCCCAGCGTCTCCCCCGCCTCGATGTCGAACCGATAGTGCACGCCCGACCACACGCGCGAGTTGGACGCCTCCAGCGCCAGGTCGTCCCACTCCCGTGACTTCTCCGGAAAGAGAGCGTTCATCACCTGCGCGGCCGCGTTGGAGATGGTCGAGTGCCCGGAGGGGTACGACGGGAACGGCGGTGTCGAGAAGATCGTGTTCATCGTCGGGTCGACCGTGATGGGGCGGGCGAGCCAGTAGTGGAACTTGGCGTCCCAGCAGGCGACGAAGGCGTCGTACATCGCGATGCTCACCCACACGCGCGCGCGTGCCGCGCGCGGGAGGCTCCAGCGGCGACGCGCCAGCTCTTCCTCCACGAACAGGTCCCAGCGCGCGGTCGGCGCCTCGGTGGCCCAGAAGCGCGCACGGTCCATCTGTACCACCGTGCGCCCGCCAGCTGCGAGCATGCGCAGTTCGTTCATGGACGCCAGCCAGGCCGCGCTCCCTGGCACCGGAAACGGCGGCGGACGAAAAGCACTCCCCGACGGAATCACCCACGTCTGCCACGTCCCGGCGAGCGCGTCGAAGGGAACCTTCACGCGGCGCGCTGGGGTCGGCTGCCATACATAGGCGCCGGTCGGCATCACGCCGTCCCACACCTTGTCGGCACCGTCGGTCGCCGCACGCTGCAGCACGCGGCGCGCCACTGCCTCGCCTAACGCGTATCCGGCCTCCACGTCGCTGCGATACGCCGCCCCCGACGCCATGCGCGCCTCACCCGCCTCGCGCATCAAGGCCCGCAGACGCGCGGTGTCACCGGGAAGCGCGTTCGCCGCCAGGATCGCTCGTGCCGCCGCCGCCACCGCCGCGTGCTCACTCGGATAGCTGGGCACGGCGCCGTCCGACACGCGCAACCGCACGCGGTCACTGGCCTCGGCCGGCGAGCGCCGACGGTACGCCCACTTGGCGTCCCACGTCGCGAGCACCGCGTCGTACGTCGCGGCATGCAGCAGCGCCATCAGCCGCGCCGAGCGCGCCGGGGTGGCGACGCGCACGTCGGGGAGGATGGTCCAGTAGACGCCCAAGAGGTCGACCGCGGTGCGGGTCCAGAGGCTCGTCGGGTCACCCTCATGCAGGCGAAGGACCGAATCGCTCACCGCCGTCGCGCTGCGTTGCAGCGCGACGATCTCATCGAGTTCCCGAGCCGCCTGCGTCGAGCCCTCGGCAGGCGGCGCGGGAGGCCGGAGTGCGCCGGCGCTCGGGAGGACGAGGGTCGGCCAGTTGGCGGCCTCCGCCTCCACAGGTGGCGCCAGCGTGACGTGCGGTTCGGCACAACCGAGCACCGTCAGGAGCAATGTGGCGATCGTCGCCGGCACCGCGCACCGGACGCGCGGCGCATGCCGCCGCGTTCCGGTGACCCCAGCGCCTCGCCGGATCATCGACGCGCCGCGTCGCCGTGCGGGACGCCCTCGGGCCGGAAGGTGATCGTCCGAGGCGTGCCCGGGGCCGTATCACCAAAGTCGTCGCGGTACGGTCGAATGGCGAAGGGGCGCTCGCTCCCGATCGGCTCACCCTGGTCGGCGATGGGTTCGACCGTGATCACGTGGGTCCAGCGCGAGCCACCCGTGGCGTCCTTCTCGCGCAGGTCGAGCGGGAGGCGCAGCACGGAAGGGAACGGGAAGCCTAACGGGTTGGAGAACCAGTCGTCGCCGGGAAACTCCTCCTCTCCCGCCGTCTGGAAGTCCTCGACCCCGGAGAAGGGGCCCCACCCGGTGTCGTCGCGTGTCGTGATCGCCCCCGACGCGTCAGGGACGAACTTGCCATACGAAAGCCAGATGGCGTCGGGCTTTCCATGGTCGCGCACCATCCACCCTTCGTAGATCCATCCCGGCGTGAGCGGCGACAGGCGCACCCACTGGTCGTTCTGCGGCGTCTGCCGGGGGGCCATGTTGAACAGCCACACGCCGCATTCTTCAAACGACGGATAGCCGTTCATGAAGTTGTCGCTGGGGCTGAACATGGTGAACTGCCCCGGGACCTGCTTGAGCGGGAGGTTGCCCAGCGTCAGCGCGTTCTCCACCGACAGCGTCGCGCGCCCCCCTTTCCACTCGCCCTTCATCAGGCGATGTGCGGAGGGTGATCCCGCCGGGTCCTTGAGCGTCTGCACGGTCACCATGATCGACGCCGGTTCGTTCGTCGGCAGGGCGACGTCGAGCGTCCCGCTCGTCCCGTTCACGGCGAGCGTGCCGAGGGGGGTGGCGCCGCCGGCCGCGTCGAGGCTCCACGCCTCATAGCGCCCCTGTGACACCGGGTCGAGCGCGACCAGCCCGGTTACCGTCAGCTGCAGCCTGGCTTGGGCCGAGGGACCGGTGCTCTCTGACGAGTCTCCCCCGCCACACGCTGCGAGGCTCGCGAGCGCCGCCATTGCCCCGTGCGCCGCCCATCGCTGCATCATTCGCCCCCCGACCCGCGATACTGGTCCGGCCCTCCGCCTCCACCAGGGTCGACCGGTGGAGTCGACCCCGCCCGGAATCCCTTGGTGACGATGAAGGTGACCACGACCGCGAGGGCGCTCCCGACCACCCATGCGGTGCGCTTCTTCGAGAGGGTGCGCACGCGCACGTCCGTCACGTCTCTTTTCCCCAGCGTCACCCGCACCCCGCTCACCGGGAGCTCCTGCCCCCGGATGGGGGTGACCGAGGCAACGTCGAGCACGTAGCGGTCGCCGTCCATTCCCTTGAGCACCCCCGTCACGCGCAGGATGCCGGGGCCTAACGCGGCGGTGTGCGCGATGCGCCCCTCATCGGTGAGGTCGAGGGCAATCGCCGCCCCAGGGGTGGGCGTCACGGCGGGCGGCACGTACGTGTAGCACGCCGTGAACAGGTGCAACGCGGCGAGGAGCGTCGCGCCGGAACGGAGCGCACGCAACCGGGGACGGCGCATGGTGGCGGCGCCGTCCCCATCGTCGCGCATGGACGCGTGCTGGTCCTTCACCCGCACATCAGTCTCCTGCATGTACGTCAATGTCCGGCATGCACGTCACGATCGGGCCGGGCGGCCACGCGCCGATCGTCCGGCGCGTGGCCCTCCCTGTGCGCGATCAGGTGCCGCGCAGGTTGGGGTTGGACTGCGTCTCGTTGAGCGAGATCGGGATGCACTTGTCGCGCGTGTCGAGGTAGCTGTTCTTCGCCGGCCCCGTCTCGGCATTCCAGCGGCGCAGGTCCCACAGGCGGCGCCCTTCCAGCCACAACGTCGCGCCGCGTTCCTTCTGGAGCACCGGCCACGCCTGGGCCGCCGTCGTGATCCCGGTGAGCGCCGGCAGCGGCGCCGACGTGGTGTTGTGGAAGGCGCGCACCTGGTTGATGAGCGTCACCGCCCCGGCCACGTCGTTGTTGCGCAACGCTGCTTCGGCACGCAGCAGCAGCATCTCGGTCCCCTTCACGATCGGGATGTCGGCGGCCAGTGTGGCGTACTTGCGCTGGCGGAAGAAGGTCGTGCGCCCATCCTGACCCACCGCCAGCGCGCCGCTGGTCGTACGCACCGTGTCCCACGGCACGCGCGGGTCACGCACCGTGGCCCACTGCGTGTTGAAGACGGTGAACTCCGAACGCGTGATCGTCTCGAACGCCAGGTCGTTGTTCTCGGCCGTGGTATTGGTGGAGAACGGCGCCACGAAGACGTAGGCCGTGGGGACGACCGAGGCATCGGTCACCGCCGCCGTCCAGTTGTTCTGCCAGGCGCGCACCGAGGCGCGACCGCCCGAGGCTACGCGCAGGAGCGAGTCCTTGATGGCGCCGGTGAGCGTGTTCGCGATGCGAATGGCCTCGGTGAACTGCGCCTCGGCCCGCTGGAAGTGCACCTTGTGGTCGCCCGACGGTCCACCGTCGATGACCGAGTTGCACGTCAATTCGCCTAACAAGCGATTCGACAACCCGGCATAGATGTTGGCGCGCGCGGCGAGCGGCGACGTGTCGTAGGCGGTGCCGAGCACCTCCTTCATGCGCACGATCCCCTGCTCCGCCACCCAGCGCGAGCGGTGCATGCCGCCCCAGTGCCCGTTGATGTCCTCGGGGCGGATGATGCCGCGGTTCCAGAGCCCCTCGCCCGGGCCGTAGCTCCCGGAGTGGTACAGGTCGTCGGACATGATCGCCGCCCCCTGCGTGACGACGTCATACGCACGCGAGAGGTCGAACGCCATCCCCGTCACGAGCCCGGTCATGGCCGTCGGGACGTTCAGGTTGTCGTCGGCGATGGGTCCGGGGTTGGAAACGTCGAAGAAGTTGCAGCCGGCGGTGGTCGCCAGGGTGGTGATTGCGACAGTCGCCGAGGCGCGTCGCACGATTCGATTCCACTGCATCGTGTGTGATCCTCGGTTGGGGTTACCAGTTGGTCCGGAAGGAGAGCGAGAACGAGCGCAGCTGCGGGAGCGTGTAGTACTCACGCCGCCCGACCTGGCTGTC
>Ga0116177_10003468_pt1 | contig 11552 bp, 8 predicted proteins | sample AD_STIC10_MetaG_FD_89750 | JGI IMG/M metagenome (GOLD analysis project Ga0116177, IMG submission 89750) | Active sludge microbial communities of municipal wastewater-treating anaerobic digesters from USA - AD_STIC10_MetaG | ecosystem: Engineered > Bioreactor > Anaerobic > Digestate | place: USA...
ACATCCGTCGTTTCATCGCTCTCACCACCCCGGTCGACTTTGAAAACGCGGGTCTGCTGTCGATCTGGACCGACAAGTCGCGTTTCAATGTCGACAAGATCATCGAGTATTACGGCAACACCGTTCCCGCCGAGTTCATCCACGGCTGCTTTCAGTTTCTGGATGTCAAAGCAACAGTCGAGCGTTACAAGAAGCTCTACAACAACGTTCTCGACAACAACTTCCTGTACTATTACCAGGCGCTCGATCTCTGGAGCACGGACAAGGTTCCGTTCGCCGGCAAGGTCTTCGGCAAATTCATCAAAGGGCTGTATCAGGAGAACGGATTGGTCAATAAGACGTTCGAGGTGAACGGCCGTTACGTCGATCTGGCGAAGATCACCTGCCCGGTCTTGAACATCGCGGCGGCGTTCGATCATGTCTTTCCTGAGCGTTCGGCCAAACGACTGAACGATCTGGTCAGCGGGCCCGCCCAGTATCACCTGATGCAGACCGGTCACGTCACGCTCGTGGTTCTGTTCCCTGACCGTTTGAAAACGTACGAGCTGATGACCGACTTTTTAAAGAACTGAGGCTCATCATGATTGTCGAAAAGAAGCGTTTTGACATACCGCGATTTCCCTTCGAGTGTAATGGCGAGACGATTCCCGTCGCTTTCGGTTATGAGACTTATGGAACGCTGAACGCGGCGCGCGACAATGTCGTGCTGGTGTGCCACTACTTCACCGGGCAAAGTCATGCCGCCGGAAAGTACAAGCCGGAGGACGCTGTCGCCGGCTGGTGGGACGAGTTGATCGGTCCGGGAAAAGTCATCGATACCGACCAGTTGTTCGTGATCTGCTGCGACACGTTCTGCAACATCAACGCCAACAACCCCGCTGTTATTACCACCGGTCCGGCGACGATCGACCCGAACACCGGGAAACCGTATGGGATGCGTTTTCCGATCACCACGCTCAAGGACATGGTGCGGTCGCAGAAGATGCTGCTCGACCATCTGGGCATCACCCATCTGCGGCTGATCATCGGCCCCTCGATGGGAGGTCTGCAGGCGTTCCTGTGGGGGAAACTGTATCCCGACTTCATGGAAAAAATCGTGGCCGTGGTTTCGACCCCGATGGTTCGTCCCTGGACCCTCATGGTTCCAAACCAGCTCGGTATCGATGCCATTCGCCTCGACCCCCGCTGGCAGAACGGAGAATACTACGGTGGCCAACCCCCGCATGACGGCCTGCTGCTCGCGTTCAAGATTCTGCTCATTTCGACCCGCACCGATTCATGGGCTGACCGCAACTTCGGCCGCAATCTGGCCGATCCGACCGGGCAGAGCATTCCCCATCCGCGTCATTCGATGGCTGGCAAGTATCTGGTAGAAACGGAAATCGAGAAGATCGTTCTCGGACGCATGCAGTTTTTCGATGCCAATTCCTACCTCTACATCGCCAAAGCCAATGCCCTGTATGATTTGCGAGATGAAGGCGAGACCTTCGAGCAGGCCATGCAGAAGATCAAGGCCCGAACGCTGATGATCATTGACGATTCCGATCTGCTGTTCACCCGCGATCAAGCAGAGCTGGCCAGGGCTCACCTGCCCGATGCACAGTGCGTGTATTACAATAGTCTGAACGGACATCTGTCCTGTCTGTTCGATATTCATCTTTTCAAAGAGGAACTCCAATCATTCGTTTCCTGATGTCTACGCTGCTCCGGCGCACCCTCCGTCTCCTCGTGGTGATCGGGGTGATTCTTGGGGTCAGCTCAACGGTGTCGGCCGATACCGCGACCATCACCCGACGGATCATCGCCGGCGATGTGGCCTCTCTGCCCCCCTACGCCTTTCTTCAGAACGGAACAGCAGCTGGATTGCGCATTGATCTGCTCCGAGCCTCGGCCCAGGCCGTCGGCATGGAGGTGGAATTCACAACGGCTTCAACCAGTATGCTTCTCGAGCGCTTATGCGACGGATCCATCGAAGTCATTGCCGGATTTCCGTATTCTTCGGAAGACGACAAGGCCTTCGACTTTTCCGATCCGCACACCCTGATGCCGTATGATGTTCTGGTCTCGCCGCAGGCGTCAGTCGATTCCTATACTCCGGGCACCTCACTGAATCTGATTCTCATCGATCAGTTCCCCGTACCCAGTGAAATCAACTCGGGAGTCGCCAGCTGGACGTTTCTCCGTGAGTCTTCTCTGGAAGCGGCATTAGAGCAAACTCGTCTGAATCCCGGGGCCGGTATCCTGCTCCCGCGCGCCACGGCCTATGCGGTTCAACAGCAGCACCGAGACAAGCGCTTTCGCCGGCTTCCGGCGGGCTTTGCGCCGACTCCGGTCTGTTTTGCGGTTCTCAGCGGAAACGAGCAACTGCGTTTTCACCTGAACGTCGGGCTCAACATTATCCGCAACAACGGCGTCTACCAAGCTCTTCAGCAGAAGTGGCTCGGCCCGGTCATGGAGGCGGAGCGTGACCTCAGCCGACGCCCGTGGCGTCTGTCGCTGGCCATTGTCTTTGCGCTTTTGGCCATGGCCGTGTTGTGGGTCATCACGTTGCGGCGCACCGTCAAGCGTCAGACGGAACAAGTGACCAGGACTCACCAGGACGCTCAGGAAACAGCCAACCGCTTTCACCTGCTCTGTAACAGTACCAATATCATCGTCGCCGAAATGACAGCTGAAGGTCGGTTTCTCTATGTCAATACCAACTTTAACTGGGCCATCGACACCGAACGACTTTCGGAACATGCTCTGAGCGAGCGTTGTCACCCCGATGACCTCGCCGGTCTGAACGGCGCTCTGCATACGGTGCGCGGTCTGCCCGACAGTCGTCCTGAACTGACGTTTCGGGTTCGCACCCGGGACGGAGACTGGCGTTGGGTCGAAGCCAGTTTCGGTTCCTTCCGCACCCCGGACGGCTCGTTGCATCTGCTGATGGCCGCTCGTGACGTTCAGGAACGGATCAAGCTGGAAGATCAACTGCGAGAGTCCCAGAAGATGGATGCCATTGGCCGCCTGGCAGGCGGCATTGCGCATGATTTCAACAATCTTCTGACCGGTATTCTCGGGTATGCAAACCTGCTCAAGCACGAGACCACCGAGGGCAGCGCTGCCCGCGACGCCGCCGAGACGATAGAAGGGGCAGCCAAACGGGCCGGGGAACTTACCAAACAGCTTCTGAACTTCGCGCGCAAAGGCAATTCCCTGACGATTCCGGTCAACCTGCACGGGCTGATCAAGGAAATTACGAAGTTGCTGAGCCGCACCTTCGAAAAGAACATCACACTACTGCAGAAGCTCGAAGCCACCCCGGCCACCGTTCTCGGCGACCCGAATCAGTTGCAGCAGATCGTACTGAACCTGGCGGTCAATGCGAAAGACGCCATGCCCGAAGGCGGCACCCTGTTGTTCGCCACTTCCACCCAGCGCATGAACGACAGCAAGGCCCGGTCCGTACCGGGGCTTCTGCCGGGAGATTACGTCGTATTCAAGGTCACCGACACCGGAGTCGGAATTCCTCCAGAAGTCATGGACCGCATTTTCGAACCGTTTTTCACGACCAAGGAACCAGGCAAGGGAACCGGCATGGGCCTGGCTCTGGTGTACTCGATCGTCAAGGGTCATGGCGGTAGCGTGCAAGTCACGAGCGAACCGGGAAAGGGAACCACCTTTTCCATCTATCTCCCGCTCAGCACCCAGGAGGCAGCAGACGCAGGAAAATCGACGTTCGCTCTGATTCCCCGAGGCTCAGGAAAAGTCCTTCTCGTCGATGATGAAGCGATGATTCGTCACCTCGCTTCCGCCCTGCTTTTGAAACTCGGGTATGAGTGCCAGGCGTTCAGCAATCCTCGCGATGCTCTCGAGCATTTCAAACTGCGACACAATGATCTGGCGCTGGTCATCACCGATATGGTCATGGCCGACCTGGACGGTCTCGAACTGTTCAAGGCGATCAAGGCCCTTGACCCGCAGGTACCGGTCCTGCTCACCTCTGGTTATGAACCCGGAGAGAAGGTGCAGCAGGCCCTCGAACTCGGTGCCGCCGGTTTTCTTCCCAAACCGTTCAAATTGAAAGAGCTGGGTGAGGCTCTGGCAAAGGCAGCGCGCAAAAATCTGCCCGCCACAACCGACACGCCTACCGACTGAGTTCGCTGCCAGAAGCGTTTTTTGCGGGTGAAGCGATCACGAAGCCAGAGCTTCAGTGACTTTGCTCAGCAACTCGTCTTTCTCGAACGGTTTTCCCAGAAAGCCGACGGGCTTTCCGTCGGCAAACGATTCGACCAGCTCGCCTTCCGTGTAACCGCTGGCGACAATCACCTTCATTCCCGGAAACTCTTTCTGGATGGCGCGAAAGGTTTCGTCACCACTCAGCCGCGGCATGGTCATGTCGAGAATGACGAGATCGACCTTTCCGGCGCGGCGTCGCAGTTCCTCGAGGGCAAAGACGCCGTCTTCGACCACGATCACCTCATACCCGGCTTTACCCAGCATCGCTTTCGCGAGTTTGCGTACCAGCTCTTCATCGTCGGCAACCAGAATTACCTGTTGTTCCATGGACCGTTCCTCCTGTGCGACCCGCACCCGCGTCTCGTTTTCGACCACATCATTCGTTGCCGGCAACAGCACCCGGACAGTCGTGCCCTTGCCTGGCGCGCTTTCGATGCTCAGAGCCCCGCGATGACCGCGGACAATTCCGAGAACCGCCGCCAGCCCAAGCCCACGCCCCGTGAACTTGGTGGTGAAAAACGGTTCAAAGATCTTCTGACGCAACGATTCATCGATGCCGCACCCCGTGTCACGCACTTCGATACAGACATACGATCCGGCCGGATGGTTCACCCCCGGTTGAAACTCTGATAGAAACGGAGCGTTCTTCGTTTCGAGACCGCTCGCGATGCGAATCTCACCGGGTCTTCCATCAAGAGCATCAGACGCGTTCATGACCAGATTCATCAGGACCTGTCGCACCTGCGACACGTCCCCACGCAGAATCAGTCCTTCTGCGGCCAGATCGAGCCGCAGCACCGCCTTCTTCGAAATCGACAGTTTCAGCAACTGCACGGTCTCCTGAATCAGCGTGTTCACTTCCAGTGGTCGATCTTCACTGCGACCACGACCGGAATACGCCAGCAACTGGCGAGTCAGTTCCGAAGCCCGTGTCGCCGCGGCTCGTACATCCTGCAATGGCTCGCGGCAGGCCGGAACATCGGCCAGTTCGTCGTTCAGCAGTTCGATATTTCCGAGAATGCCGGTCAACAGGTTGTTAAAGTCGTGAGCGATTCCGCCTGCCATGATGCCAAGGCTTTCGAGACGCTGCACGTGCTGCACCTGCATCTCATATCGCCGCCGCTCCTCTTCCTGCCTCTTCTGCTGGCTGATATCGAGAATGATCCATAACAGGCAGTCTTCTGTCTGGTACTCATAGGGGACCACTGACACCAGTGCCGGAAACACGCGCCCTTGCAACGTGCGCAGGAGAGTCTCGTATGATCGTAAAGTCCCGGCGGTCTTCAGGGCCTCAATGACCTGTTCCCGATCTTCGGGACTGAGCCAGATCCCCAGTTCGATCGAGGTTCTGCCTTCAATCTGGTCACGAGTGCTTTCGAACAGCGTCGCAAAACTCTTATTGACCAGAAGCATCTTCCCATCAAGTCGACGGGTCACCGTCAGGCACTCCGGGTTTTCCCAGAAGAGGCTGGCGAACTGTTTCTCCGAGGCTCTCAACACCGACTCGGTCTGCAGACGCTGCCGCACCTCGTTCTCCAGCGTTGCGGTGCGACGACGAATGATTTCGCGCAACTGTTTGCGGGAGTATGCCAATACCGCGAGCACCCCCAGCAGGAGAAGCCATCCGAGCAGAAGTGTCTGAAGCCACCAGGGATGAACGGCCTGATCACTTCGATACACCCAGGTCTCATAGGCCGGAGGGTCGCTGGCGACACCCATTTGTACAAGTTGATGAGCCATGTGATCCCAGCGGGAAGGGTTTATATGACCCAACGGAATGATGTCAGCGCGGATCAGACTCTGCATGTTCCGTGCTTCGAAGAGCAGAAACTCTCTATCGATGCCTCGGTCAGAGACACCGGGCAAAGACAGAATGTAGGAAGCCACCTCATCGACATGCTTCAGCGCCCAGTCCCAACCCTTCAGCGATGCTCGACGCGCCGCGGCAACCACCTCTGCCTGTGCCACGACGTATTCCTGACGAGTGGCCAGCATATCGCCGTAAAAAACGATCCCATAGTCGACGGGTGAGATCATGCGGGTCGCAATGCCCCGCCGCTGCAGTAACCCCGGTTCAACCGTCGCATAGGCGTGAATCACATCGACTTTGTCGTTCACGAGCTCTTCAAGCGAGTAAGAGTGTGGAACGAACTGGACAGCGGGCGTGGCGATCCCCTCCTCACGCATGAGTTGCAGCAGCAGAGAATCTCCATAGCCCTTTTCGACCATGACACGCCGCCCCACCAGCTTCACCAGGCGATCCAGATCGCGATCGGCTTTCGAGAGAAACACATCGGCGGCATGCTGGAAGATCGCCGCCAGAATCGCCGGCATCTGGCGCCGATTGCCATGGCGAAAGATTTCGGTGCCGACCACCGCCAGCTCAACCTCCCCCCGCATCAGCTTCGCCTCTGCCGGAGTTCCATCCAGGCCGCCCTCCAGCAGTTGCACCTCAAGGCCCTCATCGCGATAGTACCCGTTCATGAGCGCGGCATAATACCCGGCGAACTGAAACTGGTGACGCCATTTCAATGCCAATCGTACCGGTATGAGACGACCGGTATCTGGTGAGAGAGCCCGTTCTGCTGAAGCAGAAACGCACGCTCCCAGCAGGATCAGCAGGAGGAGCCGGGCCAGAACTCGCGATGAAATCATACAGGGAGTTTCTTCAGTTGGTGCTTTACTGCTTCGGTCAGGTGTCGACCGTCATCGTCGCAATCAGCTGCAGACAGCGCGGATTCTGCGCAATCATGGGATAGATTTCCTCGATCTCGGTTTTCACGTGCACTTTCAGCAGATCGACGAAGTGCACCATCATCTGGTGCTGAAATCGAATCTGTGCGGAGTTTTCCGCGTGGTGCACAGCAGCCAGACCACGCCAGTATTGCAGGTGATTCAGCATCACCCCGTGCTGTTTCACCAGCCCCAGAACCTTCTCAACCGTACGGTCTGTCGGAATGCCGACCAGAAAAGCCTTGAACAAGACATTTTCTTCAAACGAAAAGTGCGCGGCCAGTTGCTCCTGCAGGTGTTCCGTGCAGGCTTCCAGATCCGCCAGCATCTTCCGGTTGTCCGTCTCGAGCAGAATCCGTTCGAGCTTCTCGAGTACATCCAGAAACACCTTGTGCTCGTTCGAAAGTTTGAGAATCGAGTTATTGATTTCGGGGCGCACAGCCACGAGTTCCTCACCAGAGTAATGGAAGTGACGATCACCGACGGCTTCATTGTGCGCGAAAACGCCCGAATCCGCAAGCTTTTCCGGGGATGAGGCATGCAAAAAGCCATCGTGCGCGTTACAATAAGGAACATCATGGCACCGCCTCTCTCGTCCAAGCACATCGAGCATCTGGTCTTCGATCTCTCCTCCAGCGAGCGCAACGTGAGACTCGCCGCCATTTTTCAGCTCGGCACTCAGCTCGCCACCGAGGAGGTGCGACAGGCACTGACCGAACACGCGCAACAAGAGTCAGACCCGGAAGTCGCGTTCTATCTCGAACAGGCATTGGCACGCGGCTCAGACACGGGTCCGCAGGTGGACAAAGCGCCGACATCCACAACCGAGATTCCCGATCTTCGCACCCTGCCGCCAGAACGATATCGAGAGCTGCTGCCCCCTGTGCGGCGCCTGCCTCCCGAGCAACGTGTCGCAAAAATCGAGGAACTCCTCAGCCTCAACTGTTCATCACATCTGGCCGAGGCACTTCTCGGACTCGGACAGGAATTTCCGTTTCGAGCGCTGACCGACACGCATTTTCGTCGCCTGCTGTTTCATGCCAACCCGGGCACCAGCGTGCGGGTTCTCTATCTGGCGGGTCGCCATGCCCCAGAGCGAGTTCTGGCGCACGTTCCGGATCTTCTGCAGCGTCCGTCGCTCCTCACCCGCGCTCTGGCCCTGCGCCTGCTGCATCGCTACCTGCCCGATCAGGCTCTGCGCCTGCTCGAGGAGTTTCTCGATCATCCGGAACCGGCGCAGCGCGGGATCGGGGTCGGGCTGTTGTTTCAGTTTCCCTTTGAGGAAGTCGCCGGAGCGGTGCTTCGTCTGCTCGAAAGCGGTCACCTGCCCGGACATTCTCACGAAATGATCGTCACCCTGATACGCAGTAATCCCAATGCCGGCTTTGCTCGGCGTCTGGCCTATCTCGCCACGAATCATCCGGATCAGGCCGAGCTGCAGACTCTCGCCGAAGCCGCCGCAGATGCGCTGATTCTGAGCGGCCTCGAAGCCGGACCACTGCCCGTACTCAGTCGTCGGCTTCGTGAGGCGGCCGAGCAGGAAGCGATGACGGCGCTCACTCTACCTGCCAGCCCAGACGCAGCACCGGTCGCGTCTGCCGCTGCCCCTCCTCCCGTCACGGCCGCCACAACCGCCCCCCCTTCCGCCACGGCAGGCACCGAGCTCACCGCCTTGTCGCTGGAAAATCTCACGTCGGCGCCGCAAGTTCTCGCCGCGCTGCTTCCCCTGGCCGAGCGTCGCGAACGCGCGAACGAACTCACTCTGCCGGCATTTGCGGCTCTGCAGAAACACGGCGTCAGCGATTCCCGTTTTCACGACTGGGGTGAATCACTTCTCGAGCACTCCCCCGAAGCACTGCTCGTGCAGGTGATTCGATATCTCGAGCGGCAGGCCCCACGGCGCCTGGTTTCTCATCTGCCGCTTCTGGCCTTTCACGAATCGCCTTTCGTGGCCTCACAGGCGGTGCGAATTCTCCGGCGGCAGGAAGGCTCGGCATTTCTGAAACGTCTCGATGTCTGGCTGAAAGATCCAGACCCGCGGGCTCTGCGAGCCGGACTGGCGGGCCTGCTGCAGATGGACTTCAACCGGGTGCGCCCACTGGTCATCCGTCACCTGCGCACTAATCCGCGTCAGGAGGCTCTAGAGGGAATCGGCCGAATGATTCGCATGAACCCTGATCACCGGCTGATCGCCGAACTTCACACTCTGGCTGCCGCCACCTCGACCGCGAAACGGCGTGAGTTTCTCGAGCATCTGGCGCGTGACTGTCGCGCCGAACTGCAGCGCCTGTATGGGGCAACCGGAGAACCGACGGCCCTGCACCATCTGCGCGAGTTGTGGGCCGATCAAGTTGAAGTGCGTCTGAACGACCTGCTGACCAGGTTGCAGTCGGTGCATCTGAGCGCCAGTGAATCTCTGCAGGAAGACCCCGGTCGCTGGCTGCGGGGCATCGCCCTGCTCATCGGCATTGTCGCTCTTCTGCTCGCGTCGTCCCTTTCCGAGTCCCCGTTTCCCACCGTTCCCGCCTCCTCCTCCAGCACAGGAAAACCGGTCGTCATCAAACGGGCGACCGAACAGGCCCGGCTCAGCAGCACGGTTCCCATCATCGGCACGCTCGAAGCGTATGATCCGCTCACCCGTACCTGGAAGTTCCGCACGGCTGACGGAGGCCTGCATAAGGTGCGTTTTTCCGAGCCATCGCGCAGACTTGAACCCGGAAAACGGATCTCCGGCACCGTTCACTTTCTCGAAACCACGCCTTTAGGGTATAATCTGTATCTGGTTCATCAGTATCAACTCCTGTAACCGTTGAGGTTCCATCCGTGGCTTTTTCTCTGGCGATCGAAGCCCACGCTCCCGCGAGCGTGCTCCGCTGCTGCGGGTATGTCGATATCGAAGCCGCGCGGCAGATTCGCGCCCAGATTCAGAAGCTTCAACAGCAAGGAAAGAGAATTTTCATCCTGGACTTTTCCCAGACACCGGTCGTCAATTCGGCGGCACTGGGCGAACTGATCGAGGTCGTCTCTCGCGCGCTCGAGGAGCCCGAACTGCGTTTTCTGGTCAGCGGATTGGCGCCAACGTGTCAGAGTTCGTTTCGCATCGTCGGCATCTTTCACTGTGCCGCGGAGTTCAGCGATGTTGCCGAGGCCCTGGCCTCGCTCACGCCGGTCAAACGATGACCATTCGCTCCCGGTCAGGGCGCGCGGGCTTCTCTCTGCTCGAAGTGTTGATCGGCATGGGTCTCTTTCTGGTCATTCTCGCCTCGCTGGTGCGTCTCTTCACCGAAGTCACCATGCCGCAGCAGGGCATGATCCGCGACTATGCCATGGTCATGGGGCTATCTGAGCGTTTCGTGAACGGCCTGATCGAAGACATCATGAAAGGCGATCCTCCGCCCGAAACCCCTGGTGGCACCGAACTCGACGTCACCGAGTCGGTGATCGAAGTCGCCGGCCATGACCCGACGTTCGCGAAGATCTTCACCGGCGGCGCCGGCAAGGAAGCAACCGAATTGACCGTCAACTTCAAGGCCCTGCTCACGGTACAGGATCTCGGAAAGACGCTTGGTTCGGATATCGGCTCTCCAGACGGCCGGTACTTTCAACTCCATTTTCGCTGCACCTGGGGCCCGCAACGACAGCACTCGTATGCTCTCACCACGGCGGCCATGCGCCGATGAGTACAAATCGCCATTTGTCCATATCGCGTTCGAGAAGCGGAATGACCTTTATCGAAACCATCGTCTATCTGGTTGTTTTTTCTCTGTTTCTCGCGGTGGTGATGAGCGCGTTCACCTGGTATCGCAACTCGCAACAGGGAACCGTGCGGCTGGATGTGCTGCACCAGCTGCGCCAGGGGATGGCTCTGCTTTCCGAAGATCTTTCCTACGGCTCGGGCATCCTGTTTCCGCCGGAGAGTGGTCCGGGTGATCCCGCGAGTCATCAGATCTCGTATCGCAACGCCATCAACGAGCAGATGCTCGTCTATCGCAACGGCCAGGGAGAGCTTGTCCGAGCCAATCTCACCCGCAAGGCCCGAGGGCAGAAGTATCTGCAGGTGCTGGCCCGCCAGGTGACCCGATTCGATGTCAAACGGCCCGGAGTCTGGTACGTCGAGTATCAACTTTCCGGACGACAGGTTGTTCAACCCAGCCAGGGGCCTGAAATGCCGGAGTATCATCTGATCGAAAGCACGCGGATTCGCAACGTACTCAAGTAACGGAGGTTGATATGATGCAGCTCAGGGGGCGACGAGGGTTCTCCATACCGCTGGCGATTCTCGGCGGAGGCATGATCGCGATCGTCATGACCGCTCTGTCCTTCTACTCGCAGGGTGAGATGCGATCGGTTCGTCACATGCTCGACAGCACGACCGGTGAGTATCTCGCGTATTCGGGCCTGATCTGGTCGTATGATAAGCTCTGCCGCGAGGGACGCTGGTATCAGCCAGCCGAGAACTCGATCAAAGAACGGGGTCATCAGTGGCAGAACAGCTGGAAGGGGACACCCGATCTGGCCATCCCCGGCAACGGCAACGCCGGCGGGCCTCAGATCTCGGTGTTCTTCGACGAGATTCGCTCCACGCACACGCTGAAACT
>Ga0116177_10003469_pt1 | contig 11551 bp, 5 predicted proteins | sample AD_STIC10_MetaG_FD_89750 | JGI IMG/M metagenome (GOLD analysis project Ga0116177, IMG submission 89750) | Active sludge microbial communities of municipal wastewater-treating anaerobic digesters from USA - AD_STIC10_MetaG | ecosystem: Engineered > Bioreactor > Anaerobic > Digestate | place: USA...
GCACTTCCTCAAAATGCCACGCCAGTATCCAACCGATGTTCAGGATACTGGTAAGAAGGTATATGAAACCTGTCTTTTCTACGAATTGAGTCCTGTCGGCCTTGCCCCCGATAAGGTCGGACGATTGGTAGATCGTAAAGAGCAAGAGCAATACATAGATGACGCCCCAGACGGAGAATGTCACACCGGCCGGCACGAAGAGGTTCGGATACATGTCCGACAGCTGCTCTGTAGTCCTGTTGTTGATCGGAAGCAGCACTGCCAGCGCATTTACGGTCACTACTGCCAGGAAACCAAGAACGTTGAGGACTTGGAGCACCTTCTTCATCTTTTTCGCCTTCGGGTTCTCCTCCCTACTTGGCTTTCACTTCCTTCTTCTTCAATTTTCTGTAATCGAGCCCCTTGAAGAAATCCCTGAGGTTCTTCACGGCCGTAATCAGGGTCTCCTCCTCCAGGGGGGACAGGCCCTGAACGACCATCTCGACCATCTTCATATGGAATCCGGCGTGGGCTTCGTAGGCCTCTTTCCCCTTCTCCGTGAGCTTCAGCCTTACGACCCTGCGGTCGTCATCCAGCCTCTGCCTTACGACATAGCCTTTCTTGTCCAGCCTATCTGCAGCCACGGTCATCGTCCCCAGGGTGACGCCGAGGGCGTTGGCTATCTGGCTCATCCTCAGCTCCTTGTCGGGGCCGAGCTTTTCTATCAGGTGCATCTCCTGTATAGAAAGGTCGCTCTCTCCTCTTAGGGTGTATTCCTCGAACTTAAGAATATAGTGGAAGACGTCGGTCAGGAATTCGTTCAGAAGCACCCTCCCACCATCGGCGCCAGCCGTTTTGGCCCTTTCGTTCTCCAATCGAATCAACACTCCCCATCCTCAAGCTAATCCATAATTATTTGTTTTCTAGGTTCGTGCCTCCTTATCCTGCATCGGAGTAGTTAATAATGCCATTTGCTGTGGTTTCGCATATCAGCCTGTTTAACTGCCGTTATCGCGCGTGCTCCCTCTTGCGCGTGATGTTTTTCACGTACTAATCGACTTGAAACCTCTGTATATGTATGAATCCTTTTCCTTGACGATGCGTATCATGTCGCAGTTCGAGATGAAGCCTCTGCGGGATATGAAGCCCGGCACGTCATAGACCATACCGAGAAGGAGCCCGAGCATCACACCCCCATGGCTTACGATGACGAGCTTCGATCCGTCTTCCTCCTCCTCAAGGCGGCCCAACGCGCCCATGAACCGCTCGACCGCCTGTTTCAGGCTTTCTCCCTCCGGAAGCCTCGCTTCCGTGTCGCCGAGCCTGAACCACCTGCTCCAAACCGCGTTATGGATGAGCCAGCTGTCAGGGTCGGACCTGCCTTCCAACCTGCCGACCGATATCTCCCCCAATTCGGCCAGGACCCTGTGCTCCACCCCGTTGCCCGAAGCCATGACCTCGGCAGTCTCGTATGCCCTCCTCAACGGGCTGCTGTATATCCTCGAGAACCCGCCGAAGAATCCTAGCATCGCTTTCGATGCCTCTTCGGCCTGCCGGAAGCCCTTGGGTGTCAATCCGTGCTTCCAGCCGGTGTTCGAAAAGACCCTGTCCGTATTGGAATAGCTCTCCGCGTGCCTTACCAGTAGAAACTCCAATTACATACCTCCCGGCGCCTTTTAGTCGATTCTATCACCATGATGCATATCCACGTATCGGCAATGTCGGTAGATCATATTCGCCAAAAAGACATGGCAATATTCAAACGACGCAGTGTCCGGCAGGGACGCTATCGTCATTTCTCCTGTCGGGGATTCATCCACAGGAACGACTCAAGTGTTGAATAGTATCGATTTGCAGGAGTTCCTTATACCAGGTAGAATAATCCATCTAGTTTGATCATTCATTCTGTATAGGAGGTGTTCTTTGCGTGTTGAGCGGAGCTTGGCTTATCATTCTACTGGTTCTCGCAATCGTGTTCATCGTGCTGATGACGGGCAAAGTAAGGATGAACGCCTTCCTCGTCCTTCTGCTGGCTGCCCTTTTCGTGGGACTTCTGGCAGTGGACCCACCCCTTGTCCCCAAGACCGTTGATGGCAAGACAGTGCCGGGGATAATCGAATGTATCGCCAACGGGTTCGGAGGCACCCTCACTAACATAGGAATAGTCATAGTGGCAGGTACCATCATCGGCGCGATACTGGAGAAGACCGGCGCTGCCGTAGTGATGGCGCGTACCATGCTCAAGCTCGTGGGCAAGAAGAACTCGCCGCTTGCCATGGCGTTTTCCGGTTATGTCGTATCGATACCCGTCTTCTGCGACAGCGGTTTCGTAATCCTCTCGTCCCTTAACAGAGCGCTCGCAGAATCCGGCGGAATTTCGCTGGCGGTGATGGGCACGGCCCTTTCGATGGGCCTCTATGCGACCCATACCATGGTGCCGCCGACTCCCGGGCCCATCGCCGCGGCAGGCAACCTGGGGGCAGATCTCGGCCTTGTCATACTGCTGGGCTTGATCGCCTCGATTCCCGCTACCATAGCCGGCTGGCTGTATGCCATAAAAGTCGGCTCGAAGATCGACATCAAGCCGAAGGCCAGCATGTCATATGAAGAGATGCTCGCCAAGTTCGGCAAGCTGCCGAGCACTCTGCAATCGTTCATGCCGATACTGATACCGATCATACTCATAGCCTTAAGATCCGTGGCGAACTTCAATACGAACCCGTTCGGCACGGGCACCTTCAAGACCGTGATGGTATTCCTCGGCAACCCTAACCTTGCTCTGTTGTTCGGCGTCTTCATGGCGATGACGCTCGCGCCCAAGATCAACAAGCAGGTTTACGGCGACTGGGTCGACGACGCTATAAGGGACTCCGCCGTGATCCTGGTCATAACCGCAGCAGGCGGTTCCTTCGGCGCCGTACTGCAGGCGACCGGCATCGGAGGTGTGCTCGGAGACATACTGTCCAAGTACAACCTGGGCATATTCCTGCCGTTCATAATCGCGGCCGCGATCAAGACCGCCCAGGGTTCGTCGACGGTATCCCTGATCACCACTTCGGCTATACTTGCCCCGCTGCTGCCGTCCCTCGGTTTCGACAGCACTATGGCAAGGGCCCTGGTGACGATAGCGATCGGTGCTGGCTCGATGGTCGTGTCCCATGCGAACGACTCTTACTTCTGGGTAGTGTCCCAGTTCTCCGACATGGACATCAACCAGGCTTACAAGCTTCAAACGGGAGGCACGTTGTTCGTAGGCATAGTGTCGATTCTTACGGTAGCCTTGATGTCCTTCATATTGATCTAGCCGTCAGCTTATATCAAAGACGCGGGAGCATTTCCGATGCTCCCGCGTTTCTTTCGGGTGTCGGCGCAGGGATCAGTCGAAAGGCGAGAAGCCCATCTTTGACCAGAATCCTTCGCGCATCTCCTCGTACTGTGCCTCCAACATCTCCCTGTGCTCTTTCTCCCATTCGGAGAGCTTCTTGAAGACCGCCTTCGCATCCTGTCCCTTCGCATGTGCGGATGCCCTGGTATAGAACTCGTACAGGTCGTTCTCTATGGCAAGGGCGATCCTTATCGCAGAAAGGTCGGACGTCATCTCCCCGATCTCGAATTCCGTCTCGCCCGCCTTGCCTTCCTCCCGCGCCTTGAAGACAGTTTCCGCCGTCTTGCCCTCGTCATACCCTTCGATGGGCTTCAGCTGCCATCTTCCCTTTTCCTTTATGCTTTCGATGTTGGCCTTGATATAGGCTATATGGCCTTCCTCCATCTTCATAAGGTCGAGGAAAATCATTTTCGCGTTAGGATCCCTGACTGTCTTGGCCGCCCTTTTGAAGAACTCCAAGCCGTTGTTCTCCATCCCGAGGGCAAAACCCAATACAGTAAGCGGCTTTTCCATAGGATACCCTCCTTTCATGCACGTGTTAGGTTCTGATTCTATACGTATGCCCCTTTCACCTTTTTATGGTAATGCGGCTGTCGTCGAGGCTGCAGGCCGTAGTCCGGCGGCTAGTTTACAGCGGTTCGTACGGCCCCGTTGGCGGCACAGGTGCCTTATCGAAGCCCGTAAGGCCCCTAAGACGGGGATCCTGTAAGGTGTTTTAGCACCGCCGATATGAAAGGATGGCCCGATGGGCCATCCTTTCATGTCAGGCATTGTTATCCGGGTTAGAACTTTATCAGAGCTTTGATGTAGAAGCCTTCCTGCCACGGCTTCGCGTCCATTATGTCCGTATCGGAAAGGTCCTTGGAGTTGTATCCGACAGCCACGCTAAGCAGGCTGAAGACCTTCTGGACCACCTGTACGCTGTATCCGTATTTCCAGTTCTCATTCCATCCTATGCTCCTGAAGAACAACTCCGTATCCGTCGTCTTGGTCACATGCAGGGATACTCCCGTCTGCAACAGCATGAGATGGCTTGTCGCCATGGGTTCGCCCGATGCCGCTTCGGCAGCCAGCTTGTAGGCCGCCTTAGCCGTCACGGACAGGTGCTTGCCTGCTTCGAAAGTCCAATCCGTGGAGGCAGTGGCTATCACGGCATTTTCCTTTGCACCGAACCGCTCGCCCGTGTAGTACTTCCCGTCCAGCCTGAGGAGTCCCGTCACTATGGTGTTTTCCGGCCTTGCCGCCACGGAGAACGATGCCTCTGCCAATAAAGGCAACCCTTCCCTGTTAGGCGAGTTTCCGTAGTAGCATGCCGCATTTCCCTGTAGGCTCAACCAATCGGCGGCTTTCACGCTCAGGTCGACCAGGCTCAAGGACGTAAGGCCGGATGAGGTGTAGGAAAGTTCCTGCTTCAAGCTCGCCCTGAAGCCGCTGCTTGCGGTATATTCCAACGAAGCCGAAGCTGCGGCCTTTGATGTCTCCGCGGACAACCGGCCGCTCGGGTCGAAACCGATTGCTCCTTCGGCCGCAAAGCTTGCCTTCAGCCCCTTCGATAGCGTGTAAGCGTCTTTGTAGCCAAGGCTTAGCGTCCTGGCCGATTTCGAGCCGAACGGAAGACTCAGCCTGCCGTACAACTTGCCTTCCGCAGTCACCGCAAGATCCGCAGCCATGGACAGGGAGTGGTATCTTCCGCCTGCTTCCGTCCCTGTGGTGTAAGCAAGTGTAAGTGCCAGCTCCGACACCGGTTTATACGATATCGAAAGGCCGTAGTCGCCGTCATCGTCCTTGGGAGAGCCAATCTTCGCCACCTGGGCGCTGGCCCTCAAAGACAGCTGCGGCAAGGGTTCTAACATCGCGAACGCATCGATTATGGCACCCTTCGCATCGGTCACGCTCTCATAGGTATACGTAGTCGTCATACCCAGCGACAGCCCTATCCCCAGAGGAAGGCGATAACCCGCAGTAAGCTTGTTGTAGCTGCTATAGTCGAACGATGCGCCCTTCCATGTGTTCTTGGTGTCGATGCCCAGTATCAGATCCTGGCTTTCTTCGATCCCGGCCTTTCCGTACAGGGTTATCTGCTGCGGCATGGGTACCGTTTCACCGGGTTTTATGAACCCGCCGTCGCTTGCCACGGTCTCCAGCTCGGCGACTATCTTGCCGATCCTTGCCTCGGCGCCCGCCCTAACGGCATATCCGCCGAAAGTACCTTCATCGAAGTAGGATGCCGCCTCTGCATATACCTTTAGCACGGAACCGAGGGTAAAGCTCGCGTCAGCTCCCAAGACCACCTCACTGTGTCCACCCGTTGCTTCTATAGCCGTGGTGGCACCCAGCTCGAGCGGCCCCAGGTCCGTCCGGACCCTTGCGCCAGCGGCTATTCCCTCTGTCGAACCGCCTAAAGAGTGGTACGTAACCTCAAGATGGTACCTGTTCCCTTCGGCATCGCAGGTCGGAAGAGGACCTTCGAGAAGGATCGCACCGGTCTCGTACTCGATCTGGTAATCCACATTCCTGTTAAGCGGTGTTCTGTCGAAAACCGACTCGTCGTCATAGTACCTAGTACGGATTACATATATAGTCTCGCTGCCGGGAAGCAAAGGATAAGTACTTGTGAAGTAGTATCCGGAAGTTCCGTTCCCGTTTATCCTTTCCGTCACGGTCCCTTCTCTTTGAGGTGCGACGAAGCCTGAAATGCTTAACTTGCCAAGGCCAAGCGAGGCCGAGAAGCCCGTCATCTTGGTCCTGAAGCCCGCAAGCTCGATGTCCTCGTATTGAGGCTGGAAGTCACCCCACATCGCGCTGAAGTGCCTGGTGACCAGGCTCGCGTAGAACGGGCCTGCTGAAGGGGCGGAGTTTTCCTGCCTAGAATCGTCTCCGTACATTTCGTACATGTCATCCTTGTATGCGTTGGAGAACAGCCCGTCATCGGGCCCCTGTTCGCTGTCGTATCGCAGAATGAGCACGCCTCCGGCGAACTCCTTCCTGAAGAAAGCCCTCGCCTTGATGTATGAATCAGAGTATCTTGCCAGGTTATGGGCCAGCTCTATGGTACCTGATATGAAAGCCGGCCTGTCATGAGGCACGAGCTCCGAGATTTCTGTCTCTTTGCTTTCCTTCCCGACAAGCATCGTCAAGGATACCTTGGCCTTGCCGTCGGTTACCGACAATACGAGGTCGTAATTCCCCTTCTCATTCGCGCTTGGCTGGTAGCCGTCCCTCTTCGCATCGAGGTCGGCGCCCGTAAACTCAGCACCGGTGACGAATGCGGCAAGGTCCGAGTTCTTCCCCGCCGGCAGCGACATCCTGTCCATGGCAAGTACCGACATCGCTATCCTGCTTCCTATGTTGAGTCCTTCGCCCGAGGGGACCGTCATAACCATCGAGGATACCGCCTGCCCGGGCATCAGGACTATCGCCGATGCCATCTGCCTGCCTGTGCCTGCATCCAAAAGCTGCAGTACGTTCTCTCCCTGCTCCAGGCCGACGCTGATATATTCGATGGCGGTGATGCCCCTCACGCCGTCCTTGGTTACAGCACCTATCCTATCCTCCGTCTGTACCTTCCCGTTGACAGCAAGCCTGGTCTCTCTTCCGATGGGTGATACTGTCCTCACCGTTATATGACCTATGTAGGACAAGGATACAGGAGCAGGAAGCGTTATCGCATAACCTTCCGCTGCAGCGCCGGCTTCGGCCGCATGAAGCACAGATACCGCGCTTGTGCCGATCAACAGCTTCGCCGAGCCTGATTTCTCCTTGACCGATGAAACAGCCGCGCCCAATAGTATGCTGTTATAGCGGTTATGGACGCTCTCGACCGTGATATCAATGGGCAGCTCGATCGTGCTGCCGGGAGCGACATCCTTGACGCTTATTAAGGGATTCCCTATTACTACCGTCGCCCCGGTTTCGGCGACGATGCCCTTTATGCGTACCTCAAGTTCGCCCGAACTGCCTGTGCCTGAGTTGGTAATCTCCAATTTGCCCTTCATCCTTGTGCCGCCGCCTTCTATGAGCGCGATGTCAGGTACCGTCAGTTTTGCGGAGATCGACGCGGACGCCGTTACTTCCGGCATCCATACGGCAAAGTCGGCCCTGGCCGTACCGGATGGCAGCACGTTCACGAAGAAGGAGCCGGACACCCCCAGGAAGTCACTGAAGCCGTTGGTCAGCTCGGCTCCTTCGGGCAAGGTGCTCTTATTCAGTTTTATTGAGCGGACTCCGGGCTTGACCTGGTTTATATGGTATAGGCCGTCCGCGTCGGTCAGTACACGCAAACCATCGTCCATGATCAGCTCTATGTTGGCTATCCCGGTTTCTCCGGGATCCTGTATGCCGTCACGGTCCCCGTCGTTGAAGACCTTACCCAGTATGATGCCCAGCGTGGAGAAGGCAGGACCTTTCAGCAGCACCCTAGCCGATGCGGGGCCTTCTTCGAATGGATATCCGAACTCGCCCATGCCCGTCACGACGGCAGTGTTGATCCCGTCTCCTTTAAGGGCCCCCGCTCCCACGGATGTTTTGTATACGATCGTACACGACATGCCGATCTGAACATCCCCGACGGACCAGGTCATTTCGCGGCCGGCTATCTGGGGATCGGCTGACGGTACTCCGCCTATCAGGGTTGATCCGCCGACATACGTAAAACCGACCGGTAATGTATCCGTCACCCGCACATCATGCGCCGCCATAGGTGTGAATGCTTCCTCAACATTGGATACGATTATCCTGTATGTGACGATATCTCCGGTGGACGCGCTCGCGGACGCGGCTTCTTTCGTTATGGTTATTCCGGGATGCCTTGCTACCAGCACCATGGCTGACGAAGATGCCTTGGCACCGCCTTCCGAGGATATGTCGGCCCTGTTCAATATGATCCTTCCGTCGGCAACGTCATCATCAATATTGGCGACAAACGTTTCCTGACGCTTCTCGGAATCGGCATCTACGGATTCGTAGGACCATGTAATCGTGCGTGTCGTCGAGTCGTATATCCCCCCGCCGCTTATCGAAGGCTCATTGACGGTTATCCCCTCCGGCAGCATGTCTACAAGCATCAGCCCGCTCAAGCTCGCTTTGGACGTATTCGACCAAGTGATCGTGAACCTGACATCCTCGCTGGGGGAGGCATTTGATTTATCTGTGGTTTTTAAGATTGATAATTGGGTCGATTGTATCAACAGCATCGGTATGTCGAAGTTCACTACCGGCCCTTCGTTTATAAAGGGTTCCGATAGGTACTCCTGGTAACCGAAGGCTTCAGCTTTCACCATGTACTCTCCGGGTTGGACGAAGAATATGTAGCGTCCGAACGTATCCGTAAACATGGGGTTGTCCTGATACAGAAGCTCGGTTGAAGCCGGAAGGGGCACGGGTAGTCCTTCTAGCGGCCCGGCTGCGTATAGAAGCGTTACCTTTGCGCCTTCGATAGGGGCAAGATTCGTGGCGTCATATACCTTTCCTGGTGAATGGAGTTGGAGCAGGTTAGCTATTAGTATCTCGCCGTCGTTATCCAACACCGCGCCTAGATATGCCAACGAACCTCCCTTCGATACCGCTTTGATCAAGTAATTCCCTTTAGGCAGGTCAAGGAACCTGAATTCCCCCAGCTCATCGGATACGGTCTGCGCAATCAAGGTGCCATCCTTGTAGAGAGATATCTCCGCATCCACCGCCGGCGTAGCGGAGCTCCCGGCTCCGGTCAACGATGCTTCGACCTCTACTTTGCCCAGTATGGCGCACTGTGTGCTCCAGATGGCTCCCTGCAACCGCTCTACGTTCACGGGCATCTCTACTATGCCCTTAGGATCCGTCCCCATCGTATACACCCTGACTATGTATCTATCTATCATAGGTGCCACCAAAAGGTAACGGCCCTCATCATTCGTGATGGTGGAATTAACTACCCCGCCTGTCGAATCGACCAACTCGGTAAGCACGCCGGTAACGGCCTGGTCGGTATTCCCGTTCCAGACTATGCCTAGTATTCCCGCAGGTGAGAAGATGATCAGTATGCTGTCATATGCTTTCCCTGTCTCCTCGGTACCCGCGCTTACTTCCACCATGTTGGAAATCGGCTCCAGGCCATATAGCAGAGGAGAGATGAGCACGACTTGGGCTATGCCATCAGTCGTGGTCGTAGAGTAAGTCGTCAGTCCGTTCGGGAGGAAGGCCCCCGCCTCCGTGCTGAAAGTCACAGGCGTACCATCCGGTACAGGATTGCCTAGTATATCAAGGACAGTGGCTGTCAGAAGGGATTGTGACACTCCGTCTCCGACAATTACATCAGGGTCGGCAACCAGGAATATCACGGCAGGAGCTCCCGTAACGAGCCCGGTGGGTTCAGAATCCTCCATTAGCGTTCCATAGTCCCCGGCCAGTACGGCAGCGTTGAGCACATAAGCTATGCCAGGCCCTGCGGTGATTACGCGAACACGCACGGAAAAAGTATACGAAGATGCGGCCGGCATGCTGCCGATATCCCAAACGACCAGTCTGTTGACAGGATCGTATGACCAAGTGCCCCCTGCAGTGATGAATTCAAGTACAGACGGTATAGGCACACTGATTGATACGCTGTCCATCGGGATGTCCCCGTTGTTGCCGAAGCTTACCTTGAACTCGTACTCAGTGCCTCTATATGCGTATTGAGGGCTGTCGTGCACATCGATGTACGGCAACGCCTGATCCACGGAGATGACATCCTCTGAGCTATCCGTAACGGAAGCATCGATTCCGCTGGCGACTGTCGTCGTGAACGATGCGTCCATCGTAAGCGGCGCATCAGATGGAACGGTTACCCTTATAAAGAACATCAGGGACTGACCGGGTTCGAGAATGCCGGTGTCTGGAATCCCGTCCGTATCCGTATCAGCAAATGGGATATCAGCCACGGTCAGGATTGAATCCCCATCGATATCCACGAATACTTCATACGGCAAAGCATCGGAATTGGATACTGTAACAGCGATTGTGTCCGGTGCGTTCCCCGTATTCATCAGAGTATGGGCGAAGGTAACAACCTCACCTGGTTTTGCTGAGATGGCTACCCCGTCGGAAACATCCACGCCTGGGACGACAGATACGCTAGTCTCCACAATATTGCTAAGAACCTGGAAGGCTTCGCCACCCAGGTTTTTATAATCCACTATAGCTTGGTTCGTTATGATGGTCCCTGCCCGAGTGGGAGGTTCTGCACCCACGGGCAGCATTGCCAATAATGTAAGTATAAGTACCGCTTGTATCACTAATACACTACGCTTCATATTTGGGTGCCCTCCCAGTCAGGCTGGGCCTTAGGTGTTATCTATGGCCCAGCCTCTGCTCTACAGGTTGCGCTTTCCCTCTACTTGATAGTTACCTTGAAAATGATGGTATAGGTTACCTTCGGTGTTCCTGAAGCTAAGGTGCCATCTATCTTCGGTATCTTAACAGTCAGAACATTGGCATCATGCTTGGTGTAGTCCCCATCTTCAGCATCTGTCTGTGCAACATCGTCAACAGTCGTGGAGTCTACGACGTAATCTATGGAGGATATCATCGAGCTTAGGTTATCGCTGATGATGACCTCTATAGCATCACCAGTTCCGGTGTTCGTGACTACAATTGTGTAAGTCAGTGTCTCCCCTGGATCCGCTGTCGCCTTATCGACACTCTTAGTAAGTGTCAGGATTGGCGCTTTGATCGTATGTGTAATTATTATTACATCAGAAGCAAAAGGTATTGGAGGTTGAGTGCTAGTTGCGTATATTGAGATCGTATTCACAAATGTATCAATGGCATCAACTGGCACATTAGCAATTGCTACATAGTTGTTTATTTGATCAACTTCAATTGAGCCTGTCGTACCAATGCTGGTATCTGTTTTTGACGTGCTACCAACCATGGTTTCGTAGGTGCCATCCTTGTTAACGTCTAAATATATCGTCCATACAATATCAAACGTGCCTGAGTGTATAGCCGAGAGTATAAAGTCATCAGGGCCATTTCCTTTGTTCTCAACTGTGAAATAGACTTTCAACTCATCTCCTGGATCGGCAAAGCCATTATAGCTTTCCGCAATATCCACCCCAGCTTTATTGGCCACAGTAACAGCACATATATCTGTATCTGCGAATGTGTTGCCATCGGCATCCTTATAGGCCACATCAGCCGTGTTTCCTATAGAAGTACTCACTGCAA
>Ga0116177_10003481_pt1 | contig 11536 bp, 9 predicted proteins | sample AD_STIC10_MetaG_FD_89750 | JGI IMG/M metagenome (GOLD analysis project Ga0116177, IMG submission 89750) | Active sludge microbial communities of municipal wastewater-treating anaerobic digesters from USA - AD_STIC10_MetaG | ecosystem: Engineered > Bioreactor > Anaerobic > Digestate | place: USA...
ACGTCGCGCAGGCTCTCGGCGCCGGTCATCAGCATCACGAAGCGGTCCAGGCCGATGGCGATGCCGCCGTGCGGCGGGGCACCGTACTTCAGCGCGTCGAGCAGGAAGCCGAACTTGAGCTGGGCCTCCTCGGCATCGATCTTGAGCGCGCGGAAGACCTTGCTCTGCACCTCCTCGCGGTGGATACGCACCGAGCCGCCGCCGAGCTCGATGCCGTTGAGCACCACGTCGTAGGCCTTGGCGACGCACGCGCCGGGGTTGCTCTCGAGCCAGTCCTCGTGGCCGTCCTTCGGGCTGGTGAACGGGTGGTGCACCGCGACCCAGCGGCCGGCCTCGTCGTCACGCTCGAACATCGGGAAGTCGATGACCCACAGCGGCTCCCACTCGCCCTGGACCAGGCCGCGCGCCTTGCCGAACTCGCTGTGGCCGACCTTGACGCGCAGCGCCCCGATGGCGTCGTTGACGACCTTGGCCTTGTCGGCGCCGAAGAAGATCAGGTCGCCGCTGGCCGCGCCGGTGCGCGCCAGGATGTCGGCGATGGCCGGGTCGTGCAGGTTCTTGACGATCGGCGACTGCAGGCCCTCGCGGCCCTTGGCGACGTCGTTGACCTTGATCCAGGCCAGGCCCTTGGCGCCGTAGATCTTGACGAACTCGGTGTAGCCGTCGATCTCGCCGCGGCTCATCTCGCCGCCGCCGGGGATGCGCAGCGCGACGACGCGCCCGTCGGCGCTGTTGGCCGGCCCGGAGAAGACCTTGAAGTCGACGTCCTTCATGACGTCGGTGAGTTCGGTGAACTCGAGCTTGACGCGCAGGTCGGGCTTGTCGGAGCCGTACAGGCGCATCGCGTCGGCCCACTTCATCACCGGGAAGGCCGGCAGCGCGACGCCGATCGCGTGCTCGAAGGTCGAGCGGATCATGCCCTCGAACATCGTGCGGATCTCCTCCTCGGTCAGGAAGGAGGTCTCGATGTCGATCTGCGTGAACTCGGGCTGGCGGTCGGCGCGCAGGTCCTCGTCGCGGAAGCACTTGACGATCTGGTAGTAGCGGTCGAAGCCGGCCACCATCAGCAACTGCTTGAACAGCTGCGGGCTCTGCGGCAGCGCGAAGAACATGCCGTCGTGCACGCGGCTGGGCACGAGGTAGTCGCGCGCGCCCTCGGGCGTGCTCTTCGTGAGCATCGGCGTCTCGATGTCGATGAAGCCGTTGGCGTCGAGGAACTTGCGCACCTCCATCGCGACGCGGTAGCGCAGCATCATGTTGCGCTGCATCGCCGGGCGGCGCAGGTCGAGCACGCGGTGCGTCAGGCGCGTGGTTTCGGACAGGTTGTCCTCGTCGAGCTGGAACGGCGGCGTGACGCTGGCGTTGAGCACCTCGATCTCGAGGCACAGCACCTCGATCCTGCCGCTGGTGATGTTGGCGTTGACGGTGCCGGCCGGCCGCTCGCGCACGCGCCCGGTGATCTTCAGGCAGAACTCGTTGCGCACGCCTTCGGCGACCTTGAACATCTCCGGCCGATCGGGGTCGCACACGACCTGCACGATGCCTTCGCGGTCGCGCAGGTCGATGAAGATCACGCCGCCGTGGTCGCGGCGGCGGTGCGCCCAGCCCATCAGCGTCACGGTCTGGCCCATCAGCGCTTCGCTGACGAGGCCGCAGTAGGTCGTTCTCATCGTTTCACTCCATGCAGTCTGGCGGGCGGCGCCCGTGTCGGGCACCGCGGTCGGATTCGGCTCTCGGGGCGCGCGCGGCGCGTCGGGTCTGGGCGCTTGCCGGGCGCTCAGACCGGCTGGTTTCGTGCCGCCATCGCCAGCGCCTCGGGCGGCAGCGGCGGCGCGACCACACCCATCGAGATCACGTACTTCAGCGCCTCATCGACGCTCATCGCGAGCTCGATGACGTCCGAGCGCGGCACCATCAGGAAGAAGCCCGAGGTCGGGTTCGGCGTCGTCGGCACGTAGACGCTGAGGTACTCGCCCTTCAGGTGCAGCGCGGCCTCGCCGCCGGGCTTGCCGGTGACGAAGGCGATGGTCCAGGAGCCGTGGCGCGGGTACTGCACCAGCACGGCCTCGCGGAAGGCGTTGCCGCTGCTCGAGAACAGCGTGTCCGAGACCTGCTTCACCGAGCTGTAGATCGACTTGACGATCGGGATGCGGTGCAGCAGCCGCCCGCCCTGGCGCAACCACCACTGGCCGACGATGTTGGTGGCGAACATGCCGGTGAGCAGCAGCGCCAGCAGCATCACGAGCACGCCCAGGCCGGGGATCTGGCGCAGCAGTTCGATCGTCGAGTGCGCGGCCTCGGGCAGCACGACCTGTGTGCCGCTGAGCAGCCAGCCGAACACGCCGTCGAGCACGCCCAGCACCGAATGCAGCACCCAGACGGTGATCGACAGGGGCAGCCAGACGAGCAGGCCGGCGATGAGGTATTTCTTCACGAAGGGTCCTGGGACACGGGCGGGGTTCGGGGTCGGTCGCTCGGCGGGGCGGTCAGGCGTCGCTGCCCGACGAACCGCCGGTGGACGGCGCCGGCGCGGGGGCGGCGGCCGGTGCCGGGGCCGGCGCGGAGGCCGGCGCGGCTGCGGGCGTGGCAGCGGCCGGCGCGGCCGCATCCGGCGCCTCGGGCTTCGCGGCCGGTGGCGTGTTGCCGCCGCGGAAGTCGGTCACGTACCAGCCCGAGCCCTTGAGCTGGAAGCCGGCGGCGGTGAGCTGCTTGCGAAAGGCGTCCGCGCCGCAGGACGGGCACACGGTCAGGACCGGGTCCGAGATCTTCTGGAGCACATCCTTGGCATGACCGCAGGCCTCGCAGCGATAGGCGTAGATCGGCATGGCTAAACCCTTGACGCAAAACAGAAAATTATAAGGCCCGGCGCCCTCGCCGAGCATCCCGGTGCGGGGCCGGCGGCGCTCAGCGGAGCGTGAGGACGCCGTGCGACCAGGCCTGCAGGCCGACCAGGCCCAGCGCGAAGCCTGCGGCGATCCAGACGACCGCCCACAGCAGCCGGTTGGTGCGGCGCTGCTCGGCCAGCAGGGCCTCGAGCGCCCGCGGGTCCATGGCCGGACGCGCCTGCAGGGCCTGGTGCAGCAGCCTCGGCAGCTCGGGCAGCAGCTGCACGTAGCGCGGCGCCTCGTTCTTGAGGCGCGCGACCAGGCCGCGCCAGCCGATCTGGTCGTGCATCCAGCGCTCCAGGAAGGGCTTGGCGGTGTGCCACAGGTCGAGGTCGGGGTCGAGGTCGCGGCCCAGCCCTTCGACGTTGAGCAGCGTCTTCTGCAGCAGCACGAGCTGCGGCTGGATCTCGACGTTGAAGCGGCGCGAGGTCTGGAACAGGCGCAGCAGCACCTGGCCGAGCGAGATGTCCTTCAGCGGCCGGTCGAACTGCGGCTCGCACACCGCGCGGATCGCGCCCTCGAGCTCGTCGACGCGCGTGGCCGGCGGCACCCAGCCGCTCTCGACGTGCAGTTCGGCGACGCGCTTGTAGTCGCGGCGGAAGAAGGCGATGAAGTTCTGCGCGAGGTATTCCTTGTCGAACTCGGTCAGCGTGCCCACGATGCCGAAGTCCAGCGCGATGTAGCGGCCGAACGTGGCCGGCGCCAGGCTCACCTGGATGTTGCCGGGGTGCATGTCGGCGTGGAAGAAGCCGTCGCGGAAGACCTGCGTGAAGAAGATCGTGACGCCGTCGCGCGCCAGCTTCTTGATGTCGACGCCGGCCTCGCGCAGCCGCTGCACCTGGCTGATCGGCACGCCGTCCATGCGCTCCATCACCATCACGCCCGGCGTGCAGAGCTCCCAGACCATCTCCGGCACCATGACGAGCTTCAGGCCGTCCATGTTGCGTCGCAGCTGCGCGGCGTTGGCGGCCTCGCGCACGAGGTCGAGCTCGTCGTGCAGGTAGTTGTCGAACTCGGCGACCACCTCGCGCGGCTTGAGCCGCTTGCCGTCGGCCGACAGCCGCTCGACCCAGCGCGCCAGCGTGCGCAGCAGCGTCAGGTCGTCCTCGATGACCTCGAGCATGCCCGGACGCAGCACCTTGACGGCGACCTCGCGCCCGTCGCGCAGTTGCGCGAAATGCACCTGCGCGATCGACGCGCTGGCCACCGGCTCGGCGTCGAAGCGCGCGAAGACCTCGTCGATCGGCCGGGCGAAGGCCTTCTCGACCAGGGCCCGCGCCTGCGCCGTGGGGAACGGCGGCACGCGGTCCTGCAGGCGGGCGAGTTCGTCGGCGATGTCGGTCGGCACGAGGTCGCGCCGGGTCGACAGCACCTGGCCGAACTTGACGAAGATCGGGCCGAGCCGCTCCAGGCCCATGCGCAGCCGCGCGCCGCGCGGCGCGTCGAGGCGTCGGCCGATCGTGCCGACGCGCACGAGCAGGCGCACCCAGGGCTGGCGGAAGCTCGACAGCGCGAGTTCGTCGAGCCCGTAGCGCAGGACCGTGACGACGATGACGACCAGGCGGCCGACGTGCCTCATCGCGGCGGCGACCCGGCCTGCGGGTCGCGCGCCCGCGCGGCGAGCGAGCCGACGACCCGTGCCGCCTGCCGCATGCCCGCCGCGACGCCGCGGCCGATGCGGGCGATCTCGCGCGCCGGCGCGTCGCCGACGATGCGCGCCAGGTCGTCCTGCACGTCCCAGCGCAGGTTGTCGAACAACCAGTTCACGTCGGCGGCGAAGGCCGCATCGCCGGCGACGTCGACGCGCGGGCGCTCGCCGGACATCGCCTGCACCATCGCCAGCGCGGGGTTCGAGGCATCGATGGCCACGCGCAGGTCGGCGCCGTCGGCGGGCGCTTCGGGGCACCACTCGACCAGGCCCGCCGGGGTGACGACGAATGCCAGTGCCGGCAAGGCGGGCAGCAGGGCCGGCCATGCATCGAAGTGCAAGCGAATGCTTCGACCTGTGTGCTCGCGCAGGCGCTGCATCGCCACCGGCTCGGAGGCGATCACGTGGTTGATCAGCAGCGTGGCGCGCTCCATCACGGCGGAGCCGGCCAGGTTTTGCAGGGTGTGAAGCATGCACGGATTGTAGGCACGCGTGCCACGACCCCCCCTCGGTGCGGGTCGGGTCGGCCCGGGTTTTTGGGCGAGAATGGCCGTCGTTTTCTCTGCAGCGCAGTCCTGCAGCCGGCGAAGGTGCAACCAGGGGCCTCGCTCGCATCCGGCGCAGCCGCCCTGGCCGCCTCTTCCGGCCTGCCCAGGCGCCCCGACCCGTCTCATCGATGTTCGAAGACCGAACCTACAAACGAACCTTCTACAGCGCGCCTCAGTCGGTGACGTCCCTGGTCGCGGCCTTTCTCGAGCCGAGCCTGACGGTGCTGGTGTTCATTGCCGCGACGCTGTGGTTCGACGGTCCGCTGGACCGGCCGGCGATGACCACCTGCCTGCTGGTGTTCGCGCTCACCTTTCCCGGCCGCAATCGTTTCAACGACCGCTTCCTGACCGCGGCCACCGACATCGTCAGCGCCTGGCTCACGCTGCTGGCCATCCTGGCCCTGTGCGGCTATGCCACGCGCAGCATGCACTACTTCGAGAACGACGTGCTGCTGGTCTGGGTGCTGGTCACGCCGCTGCTGCAGTTCCTGGCGATGTGGGCCGGCAAGGTGGTCCAGCGCCACCTCGCGTCGCGCCCGGAGGCGCGCTGCAAGGCGGTGATCGTCGGCGCCGGCGCGCTCGGCGTGAAGGTGTCGCGCGCCCTGACCGCGGCCGAGGACCGCAGCGTCGACGTGCTCGGCTTCTTCGACGACCGCACCGACGGGCGCGTGCATGAAGACGCCACGCCGAGCCGCCTGGGCTGCCTGAAGGACGTGGCCGGCCACATCCAGCAGCACGGCGTGCGGGAGGTGTACATCACGCTGCCGCTGGGCTCGCAGCCGCGCATCCAGGAACTGCTGTCGCAACTGCAGGGCACGACGGCCTCGCTGTTCTTCGTGCCCGACGTCTTCGGCATCAGCATCATCCAGGGCCGCCTGCAGGACCTCAACGGCGTGCCGGTCGTCGGCATCTGCGAGACCCCGTTCACCGGGACGAACGAACTCGTCAAGCGCCTGAGCGACGTGGTGCTCGCGAGCATCATCCTGCTGCTGATCTCGCCGCTGATGCTGGCCATCGCCGTCGGCGTCAAGCTGAGCTCGCCCGGGCCGGTGGTCTTCAAGCAGCGCCGCAACGGCCTGGACGGCAGCGAGATCACGGTGTGGAAGTTCCGCTCGATGACGACGCAGGACAACGGCCGCGTCGTGCGCCAGGCGACCAAGAACGACCCGCGCATCACGCCGTTCGGCGCCTTCCTGCGCCGCACCTCGCTGGACGAACTGCCCCAGTTCATCAACGTGCTGCAGGGCCGCATGAGCATCGTCGGGCCGCGCCCGCACGCCGTCGCGCACAACGAGGAATACCGCCAGCTGATCAAGTCGTACATGGTGCGCCACAAGGTCAAGCCGGGCATCACCGGCTGGGCCCAGGTCAACGGCCACCGTGGCGAAACGGACACGCTCGAGAAGATGGCGGCCCGCGTCGAATACGATCTCGAATACCTGCGCAACTGGTCCCTCGGGCTGGACCTGCAGATCATCGTGCGCACGATCCGGCTCGTGTTCTTCGACCGGCATGCGTACTGACGATCGGCCGCGCACCCCCGGGGCGACGCCCCTGCCCCCACGGAGCATGAACATGACGACACCGACCCTGCGACTGCCGCGCCCCCGCGCCGCGACGACTCTGTGTGCCGCCCTGTGCGCCGGTTTCGGCACCGCGGCCCTGGCCGAGCCCAACCCCTACTACCTCGGGGCCGTCGTCGAGTACGGGCACTCGTCGAACGTCTTCCGCGCCGAGAAGAAGAACGCGAAGTCCGACAGCTACCTCAGCTACGGCCTCGTCGCCGGTCTCGACCAGCCCATTGGCCGCCAGCGGATCTACGCCGACGCGAGCGTCAACAAGCGCAACTACCAGGACGTCAACCAGCTCGACCACGTCAACTACGGCCTGAACGCGGGCATCGACTGGGAAACCATCGAACGCCTGTCGGGCAACCTCAACGTGGCGCTGAACCAGGGCCTCGAGGATCCGTCCCTGCGCAACCAGGCGCTGGACAGCCGCGTCATCACGAAGACCCAGGCGGTGTCGTTCCGCGCGCAGTACGGCCTGGTGTCCCTGCTGTCGCTCGAGGCCACGCTGGCGCACAGCAACACCGACTACTCGCTGTCGGAAACGGCCTCGCCTGCGGCCGTGGCGGCCTACGACGCCCTTTCGCTGAAGCGCGACAGCGTCGGCCTGGGCCTGAAGTACCGCCCCAGCGGCGCGCTCACCCTGGGCACGGCGCTGCGCCTGAGCCGCGGCAAGTACCCCAACGAGAGCTACGACGGCCGCTACGTCGACCTCACCGCGATCTGGGAGGCCACCGGCCTGAGCACCCTCACCGCGCGCCTGAGCGCGACGAACGTGGGCTACGACAAGGACCGCTCGCGCGACTACTCCGGGCTGACCGGCTCGCTCGGCTGGAACTACCGTCCCACCGGCAAGCTGAGCTTCCGCACGCTGCTCAGCCGCGACACCGGTCCCGAGTCGCTGCTGACCTACGGCGACAGCAGCCGGGTCACCACCGGCCTCTCGGTCGGCGTCGGCTACGAGGTGACGGCCAAGATCCGCCTGAACGCCAACGCGCGCTACATCCACCGCACGCTGGCCATCGACGGCCCGCCCGAGCGCGAGGGCAGCGACCGTGTCAAGGGCCTGACCGTCGGCGTGAGCTACGAGCCGGCGCGGGCCTGGCTGCTGGGCTGCAACGTCGGCAAGGAGTCGCGTGGCATCTCGGGCGGCCTGTCGACGCCCTACTCGGTCGACACCTACAGCTGCACGGCGCAGTTCAAGTTCCAATGAGTCCGGCCCCGACCGTCCTGCTCACCGGCGCCACCGGCTACATCGCCTCGCACACCTGGCTGGCGCTGCAGGCGGCCGGCTACGCCGTGGTCGGCGTCGACGACTTCTCGAACAGTTCGCCCGAGGTGCTCAAGCGCCTGGAGACGCTCGGCGGCGCGACGCCGGACTTCGTGCGCGCCAGCGTCTGCGACGCCGCGGCGATGGAGGCGCTGTTCGCGGGCCGCCGCATCGACGCCGTCGTGCATTTCGCCGCCTTCAAGGCGGTGGGCGAGAGCACGGCCCGGCCGCTGGCCTACTACGCCAACAACCTCGGCGGCCTGCTGACGCTGGCGCAGACCATGCAGCGCCACGCGTGCCGGACCCTGGTGTTCAGCTCCAGCGCCACCGTCTACGGCCGGCCCGAACGCCTGCCGATCCGCGAGGACTCGCCGCTGTCGACGACCAACCCCTACGGTGCGACCAAGCTGATGGGCGAGAACATCCTGCGCGACGTCGCCGCCGCCGATCCGGCCTGGGCCGTGGCGCTGCTGCGCTACTTCAACCCGGTCGGCGCGCACGAAAGCGGCCTGATCGGCGAGGACCCGCGCGGCACGCCCAACAACCTGATGCCCTACGTGACCCAGGTCGCCGTCGGCAAGCGGGCCCGGCTGCAGGTCTTCGGCAACGACTACGACACGCCCGACGGCACCGGCGTGCGCGACTACATCCACGTCACCGACCTGGCCGACGGCCACGTCGCCGCGCTGCGCTGCCTGCTCGACCAGCGCCGATCGCTGACCGTCAACCTCGGCACCGGCACCGGCTATAGCGTGCTCGACCTCGTGCGCGCCTTCGAGCGCGCCAGCGGCCGCCCGGTGCCGTACGAGATCGTGGCCCGCCGCCCCGGCGACGTCGATGCCTGCTACGCCGACCCCACGCTCGCGCGCGAGCTGCTCGGCTGGGCGGCCACCCGGAACCTCGACACCATGTGTGCCGACAGCTGGCGCTGGCAGCGGCTGAATCCGGACGGCTTCGCGACCTGATGCGCACCGGGCGGGACGATGCCGGCCGCACGCCGAAGGACGTCGTGCTGCTCACGGCCACCGTGGTGGCTCCGGTCGACGTCCGCAACCTGGCACGGCGCGACACCGGGCTGCGCCTGGCCGACTACCTCGAGGCGTTCGACTTCTACCTCGCCGAACTCGCGCGCGGCAGCTTCGACGCGCTGGTGCTGTGCGACAACTCCGCCTTCGACCTGGCCCCCTTCGCGGCCAGGGCGCGCGCCGCCGGCCTGGCCGAGCGCGTCGAGCTGATCTCCTACTTCGGCCTCGACCACGCGTCGAGCTGCGGGCGCGGGTACGGCGAATTCAAGCTCGTCGATCATGCGATGCAGGTCTCGGCATTGATCGCGGCCGCCGGCGACGACGTCCGGGTCTGGAAGGTGACCGGCCGCTACAAGGTGCGCAACATCGGCCGGCTCGTGGCCACGCAGCCGAACGATGCCGACCTGTACTGCCATTGCCGCAACCGCCCGCTGCCCTGGCTCGACATGTACCTGATGCGATGGAACCGCCGCGCCTACGACGAGATCATCCGCGGCGTGTACCGGCAGCTCGAACAGGACGAGACGCCCACCAGCGCGGAGCAGCTCTTCCGCCGCGTGCTCGAGGGCCGGCGCTGGTCGTCGCGCATCGTCAGGCGGCTGCGCCACGTGGCCGCGATCGAGGGCATACGCGGCGGCGACAACGTCGCCTACGGATCGATGCGCCGCAAGTACCTGCTGCGCGTCGTGGCGCAGCGGGTGCTGCCCTGGGTCTGGATCTGAGCGGCCGGGGCAGCGCCCGGCCGGCCCTAGACCGAAGCGCCCAGGAATCCCGAGAGGTCGAGCTTCTGCACCAGCAGGCGGTGCTTGCCGGACACGGTGCGCGCGATCTCGTCGACCCGCACGATCTCGACGTCCAGCCCGCCCTGCGTCTTGGCTCGGATGCCCGCGACGAGCGCGAGCCGGGCGCGCTCGGCCAGTTCGGTGCGGGACTGGACCTTCAACACCGCACGACCGGGTTCGTGCTGCTCGAACTGCATGCGCTCGGCATGGGCCAGTTCCTCGAAGTGCGCCGCGCCGATGGTCGCAATGGACACCAGCCGGTGGTCGCGGCAGACCAGGAACTCCTGCAGCCGGCCCTCGATGCGGTCGACCACGGCGAAGCCGGGGCGGGTCGTGTTCGGCGCCGCGCTCCACATGGCGAGGTCGCCGGTGCGGTAGCGCAGCAGCGGCATCACGCGGTTGTCGAAACCGGTCGCGACGATCTCGCCGAGGATGCCGGGCTCGGTGACCGGGCGGCCCTGGAAGTCGACGATCTCGACGTGGCCGTACAGCGGCCAGAAGAAGTAGCGCCGGTCGCCGGGCACCGAGATCGCCTTCACCGCGCGCTCGGAATGGCCGTAGTCGAGCAGGACCGCGCAGCCGAAGACGCGCTCGATCAGTTCGACCTGGTGCTCGTAGACGTTCTCGGAGAACAGTTGCACGGCGCGCACGCGACCCGTGACTTCGGCGTCGGGGTGGGCCTCGAGCCAGCGCGCCAGCGGCACGATGGCCGACGGGAAGGCATGCACGATCCCCGGCTGGAAGCGCCGCAGCGCCTCGAGGTAGCGTGGCATGTGCTCGGGCTCGAGGTGGTCGCAGCTCAGGTGGAGGTAGCGCTTGATCGGATCGAACATCCACAGCGGGCCGCCGGGCTCGCCGGCGCCGGGCACGGTGCGGCCGCGCAGCGCGAGGATCGTGTCCTGCGGGCGGACGCCGGCCACCCGGTCGAAGCTGCCGTTGTAGGCGTAGTCCTTCGAGCGCGACACGTACTTCTGCAGCACCAGGCGCATCGGCACCGAGGTCGAGCCGCCCGTGTGGGTGACCAGGTGGGTGCGCGGCGGCATGCGGCTCGACAGGAAGTCGTCGGGGCTCGCCTTGATGCGTTCCTTGTCGAGCAGCGGAAAGCCCGCCAGCGCCTCGAGCGGCGACGCGTCGGCGCGCAGCGCGTGCGCGAACTCGCGATAGGCCGGCACCGACTCGGTGGCCCAGGCCAGGGTCTCGTGCAGCTTGTGCAGCGCGCGCTCGCGCGTCCAGGCCACGTCGCCGCTGCGCTCGATCTCGCGCAGGAAGTGCGCATAGCGCTCGCCATAGCGCCAGGACGCCGGCATCCAGGCGTAGACGCCCCCGAGCAGGCTCTTCACCGACTGGGGCGCCGCCGTGTAGTGCTTCAGGAAGGGGTGGAGTCGGTCTTCGAGGGGCATGACCGTGGGCAGGCAGGCCGGCAGTGCGGCTGAAAGGGCGGGAGCGGGCCGGACGGCGAGGCGCGCGCGATCAGTGTGGCAGGCCGCCGGCGGCACCGGTGGCGCCGAAGTATCGCGAAATGTCGAGGTGCTGCAGCAACAAACGGTGTTTGCCGGACACGGTGCGGGGCAGTTCGTCGACGCGGACGGTCTCGACCTCGAGGCCGCCCTGCGTCTTGGCACGGATGCCTTCGCTGAGCACGCGGCGCGCCTCGTCGGTCAGTTCGGTCGGCGACAGCACCTTGAGCACCGCACGGCCGGGCTCGGTCTGTTCGAACTGCATGCAGTCGGCCGTGACCAGCACCTCGAAATGCGCCGCGCACATGCTCGTGATCGACACCAGCCGATGGTCGCGGCAGACCAGGAACTCC